>Ga0315543_1001935_pt1 | contig 21213 bp, 26 predicted proteins | sample SalMarSW160210MG_2_FD_203098 | JGI IMG/M metagenome (GOLD analysis project Ga0315543, IMG submission 203098) | Salt marsh sediment microbial communities from the Plum Island Ecosystem LTER, Massachusetts, United States - Salt Marsh Sediment SW1601-210 ...
TGATTCTAGCGGCGCTACATGACTTAACGCCTAATCCTAGGTTGACTGGGTCAAGTTGACAGTATTGAGTGGGTGTGTACCACATAAACTTCATTCCAAGTCCGTGAGCTTTTTCCTGAATTTTAGGCAAAAGTTCTTTCAATTCGTCGATTGTTAGAGCAAATTCATCGGCTATTTTGGGAGCACTTCCAGAGTATATTAAGCTGTTGCACCCGAAAACTGTCACTCCTAAGTCGTGTAGAAATTCGATCGTTTTCAAGAACCCGTCTGCATTATGCTTGTTGAGTGTGGTGTTTGTTGTGGCGTAGATAGGTGTTGGGATCACGTTTTTTATTCCTTCCACGGTTTCTCGCCAGCTTCCCTTAGCAGATGTGATAAAGTCATGTATAGAAGGGTCGTGCGATTCAATGGTTATCTGCACAAAGTCGAGCCCAGCATCAACAAGTTTTTGCACATATTCTTTGTCTTCAAGTCGTCTTCCATTTGTAACTAAACCTGTGACTGCGCCCTTTTCCTGTGCGTAACGTAATAGTTCCTGCAGGTCTTTGCGTAATGTTGGTTCGCCGCCTGTGAATGTAAAGATGAAAATGCCGATGCTGTGTAGTTTGTCGATTACTTTTTTCCATTGGTCAGTGTTTAACTCTGGAGTTTCATGTGGTCCACCTGCGTAGCAGTGGATACAGTTGTTCTGGCACCTGTAGGTCAGAGCCAAGTCCATCCGTATGGGGGCAGAAAGCTCTCGCGAAAAGGGTTCTATGCGTTCAACGTCAAGAAATGATATTGGACAGACCTCTTCCGTCTGAGCCAAAGTGCTTATGGTATAGATCATTCGTTCGTGATATTTTCGGGCGACAGTCTTCTCAACTCGGTAAATTCGCCTAATCTCTTCGACAGATTCATCAGTTGTCATGCCTTTCATGAAGAAGTAGGCGTGAGCCGCGGCTGTCTCATTGAGATACAATACCGTGTTAGCGTTAATAACCAACAAACCCGTCCCGCTAGGTTCTACCCGTAACTGAAGAGCCATGCCAGTGAATTTCCCCTTTCCACGGTATGCGTACAGTCCAACTGGAACTTTTGAAGCCCTAATCTTTTTCACTTTTTTAAGGAAATTCACGCTCTATTTTCTCCCCTTAGCAATTCCTACTCCTCCAGATGCGCACGCACAGGCGCATGAAACGCAAGCACAAACACAAGCACATGAAGCACATGCACAAACACAGCTGGCTCCATCATGAGCTGGCTGTCTTGACGTGTGTTGAGAAGGGGGTGGTGCAGGAAGTATTGAATTCGCGAATTTTTCTATGTTAGCGACTATGTTGTTGGCTGTTTTTTCAATGGACGTTACAATGTTGTTGGCGAATTCTGCGCCTGGAATTGTTGGAGGCGGCTTGGTAGTTGCTGGGAGAGGTTTGTAGGTGGGTTTGGGATAGTAATAAGTGTAGCCGTACCAGTACCACCACCAATCTGTCTCAGGTTTGAAAACCTTATCGCTGAATGCTCCTTTAGTTTGGGATTCAAAGTTTTTGTCTAGAAGCAGCCATAACAGGTTTTCGTTGTAGGCTTTGGATGCAAGTTCTGGTGTTCCAGCCTGTGTCACTTGTTGCCATGCCTTTGCAACTATGTTTTTGTAGTATGCTATGGTGTCTTGTCTACAGTAGCCGCGAAGTTTAGTTTCAACCGTGTCACGTAGCTGCATGATTGTTTCTGCAAGTTTCACTTCGTCTAAAGTTCCGTTCTTTTTTATTGCTTTCAGAGAACTCTTTTCATAATAACGCAAAGGCGTTTCAGGTGTTCCAGTCTTGGCCTTAAACTGTTTCATAACTTCAAGTTTCAAAGCTGGAGTCGTGGCTTTAACCCAAACCGCCTTTTCCATCAGAAGACTGTAGAGAATCTCTGTTACGATTTTTGTTGGTGGAAAATCAAGAAGGTATGAGGCTTCTACGGCTGTTAGTCCGCGTCTCACTCCGAGGGTTTCAATTCGCAAGATTGGATTTATGTAACCTCTCTTCCTGAACACAATAATTACAGAGCAAACGCCGATAGCTAAAACTCCGAGGATTACCCATCCAGCAATGCTCCAATCGATGCCTTTCCCACGCACATCATAATACTCAACGTACTCTTTAGGGAAGGAAACGCCACAAGGAAATTGTTCCTTCTTCTCCAGATTTGGCTTTTCCCAATAGATTACAAGCCTATCTTCTTCATTTGGATCCTTGGTTGCGTTATTCCAATCAGGGATACATTTAACATTTCCTTCACCCACCCCTTCGGGTAAAACCACTGTGATGTTGAGCTCATTTACACGCGCATCTTCCCAATAGCATGGAGTGAATTCCATGCCAACATTGCCAGGATTCGTTGCGTCCTCGCATATCATGTTGGCAACGTTTGTAATGAGGGTGAGCCAAATAGTTTGCCCAGCCCTTAAGGGTGAGTAGAGATTGACCTGAACTTTGTAATCACTTCCTGAACTTGCGTCAGATGTTTCCAACGTGTGACCGTACTGATCCGTAGCTTGACCTATTGTGAAGTCGGGTTTAGGTTGACCAATAAACACACGGTTCATGTCATCGCCGGAATCAAGCGTTATGCTGATATTGTAGAACAAAACGATTGTTCCATCCTGGTTTATCCATATTTTTGCCCATTCATGTCCAAGATGATAAGTTCCCGTCCATGCTGCGAAAGCACCGCCCATAAGCGTCATCAAAAGGAATATGACAGCTAATGCCACCAGCAAATGATGATTTTTCACCATTTCGGTTCCTCTGTAATCTCAAAAGTATGCCCACAATAAGGACACCTGACTAATGGCACGCCATCAACAATTTTTATCTGATTCATATCCATCGACGCTGAGCAATTGGGACAATTTATCGCTTGAACCTTAATCCTTCCAAGCACCTCAAGCTTCTGCACTATCTGTGTAGGTTGCCGCTTCCAAACGAAATATAACATTCCAAAGCCAGCTAGAAAAAGAAGAGCACTTACCCATATTCTCATAGGTGCATACACAGAAGCAAGAGCGTAAAGAACTGCAAAAAATAAGAGAATCGCTGAAACACCGTACCCAATCACTGTCTTCAGCATCATCTTTAATATCTCACATAACTATTGTCTAAAATATTCTTGTTTACACATATAAATCATTAAATCTTAACAAATGATGGGCTAACTGAATGATAACAATAGAGAACAAAGAGCAACTCGTCAAAAACGGGGTTACACAGCTCAATCGAAAAGCCAGAGCACTAGCCCTGAAAAGCCTAGAATCCGCGTTGAACGCCATCGACCCAAAACAATTAATGAAATCAAAACTTCTGCTGAAAAACTCCCTGCTCAAAGTAAACGAGTACTCATTTGACCTGAAAAAATTCAAGAATGTCTATGTTATTGGAGGCGGAAAAGCAAGCGGCTCAATGGCTGAAGCGTTAGAACAGATTTTAGACCAATACATAACAAAAGGACTTGTAAACATTCCACACGGCAACAAACACAAAACAGAAATTATAAAACTTCACCAGGCAAGCCATCCAATCCCAGACAAATCGGGAGTAGAAGGAACACGCCGCATGTTGAAAATCGCCGAACAAGCGAAAAAAGAAGACTTGGTCATCTGTTTGATTTCAGGTGGAGGTTCAAGCCTCATGCCTCTCCCCCGCGACGGAATAACCATAAACGACAAAAGGAAAATTACGGATACGTTGCTGAAGAGCGGGGCGACAATAAACGAGGTCAACACTGTTAGGAAGCACATTTCAGATTTTAAGGGAGGATGGCTTGCAAAAAAGGCTTATCCAGCCATCGTTCTGAATCTTATACTTTCAGATGTTGTGGGAGATCCGTTAGATTTTATTGCTTCAGGCCCAACTGTTCCGGATTCAACAACGTTCAGCGACGCCATCAGAGTTTTGAAGAAATACGGTTTGTGGAACAAGGCTTCCGTATCTATAAAAAAGGTTTTGTCAGATGGAGAAAAAGGCATTATTCCAGAAACGCCTAAAGCAAACGACAAAACATTCAAGAAAGTTTACAACGTTATAATTGGAAACAATAGGTTCGCAAGCCTAGCAGTGCGTGAACAGTTAAGGTCTGCTGGCTTAAACACGCTTTTGCTGACGTCAACTCTAGAAGGAGAAGCCAGACACGTCGGAGTAATGCTAGCCTCAATAGCCCGTGAGGCTGCACTATCTGGAAATCCCATTCCAAAACCAGCAGGCATAATTGCAGGTGGAGAAACAACGGTTACAGTGACTGGAAAAGGTTTAGGAGGAAGAAACCAAGAAATATCCTTGGCGGCTGCTTTAAAAATGGGCGGTATGGATGGGGTTGTTGTGGCTTCGTTGAGCACAGACGGTGTAGATGGTCCGACAGATGCGGCTGGAGCTATAGTCGATGGAAAAACCATAGCGAGAGCAGCAGAGATGAATTTGAATCCTGAGGAGTTCTTGGCTGAAAACGATTCTTACAATTTCTTTTCAAAGCTTGGTGACCTCATACTCACTGGTCCAACGGGCACGAATGTTAACGACGTTTCTGTCATAGTGGTTTTATAGTAAGAAGGGACAAAAAACGAACGTGACCATAAGGTTTTTCGGAGTTTTCCGCAGCATTACAAGCAAGAACAAAGTATCCATCGAGTTCAAAGACACAATTAGGTTAAAAGAAGTCATAAAAGAAATTGTTGAGGAAATGCCTAGGCTTAAGCGGACATTAGTTGACCCTGATCTGGAAGACCCTAGACCTAACACGCTTATACTGGTAAATGGAAAGGAAATCAGTGTCTTAAATGGTTTGGAAACTATGCTTAAAGATGGAGATGCGATGGTTTTTATTCCTGTTTTGCATGCTGGGTGAGAATTGTATGAGACTTTATGCTGTCAGAACAAGCATTATAAAAACTGGCGAAAACTTGGTCGAGGTGATTCTAGAATCGCTGAAGAGACAAAATCTACAACTGGAAAATGATGACATATTGGCTTTAGCCTCGAAAATAATAGCATATGCTGAGGGACACGTGGCTAAGTTGAGCAATATTAAGCCTTCAGAAGAGGCGAAAGAGCTTGCAAAAAAATTTTCGCTTCAACCAGAATTTGCAGAGCTAATCCTACATGAAGCAGACAAGATTTTCGGAGGAGTAGAAAGAGCTGTTTTAACGCTTAAGAACGGAGTTTTGACGGCAAATGCTGGGATAGATAACAAGAATGCGCCTGTCGGCTTCGTTGTCTTGTGGCCAAAAAATGCTGAAAAGTGGGCAAAAGACATTCGAGAGGAAATTATACACAGAACTGGCAAGCACATTGCCGTTTTGATCGTTGACAGTGGGCTGGTTCCTCTTAGATTGGGCACGAAGGGCTTGGCTTTGGCAGTCGCGGGATTCAAACCTGTGATAGACTTCAGAGGAGAAAAAGACGTTTTTGGAAAAACGTTAATCATTACTCGTCATGCTGTTGCGGATGATTTGGCCTCTGCGGCGCATTTGTTAATGGGTGAGGTAGCTGAAAAAACTCCGGTAGTTTTGATTAAAGACGCTCCAGTCGATTTTGACGGAGGGGTTTATGGCTGTGAGGATATGATGATTTCGCCTGACGAGTGCATATTCATGAATGCTTTCGGACATAAATGAGGATCAAAAAATGTTTGGAGAAGCCAAAGTCTAAACGTTTTCATGAGGTTTTGACTGGTTAAGGAAGGACATTAAATTTGCGTGAATCAAAATTCTGTACAGAAATACTCCTACGAAGGTGGCGATTAATGCGATGATTATTCTTTCGATAGGATACAACCATGCAACAATCTGCCATGTTGCGGTCCAAGCGTCAACGCGCGCCAAAAAGATTGGCCAAGAGATAAGCTCAAAGGTTAACGATCCAGCGATTTGACCAGCCAATGTGGATGTCAAAAAAACTATGAAAAAAGAGGATAATAGCTTTGAATTATTGTTAGGGTTTTGTATATTCTTTGAAGCCAAGGACTGTAGAGGAGAAATCAAAACTAGAAAACCTGTTATCTGAAACCACATGAAGGGTGGATAGAGCCAAACTGGGCCGACGAAGGGATAGAATCCAAAGAAAAACAAAAGTGAGAAATACATGAAGGCACAAGTGCTTCGCTTATTCGCGTATAGCATACCAGCGAAAACTGCTGTAACGATGCCAGCTACAAAACTCAGTGGAGAGAAATGTCCTGCGGAAAACGCAAGTGCTCCGCCTAGAAGTGTGGATAACATGCTTAGGTATGGTCCAAGTATTATTCCGATTATTGGTGCTGCGATTGCGGCTAGAGTTATGGCTTTGCTTGGTAAGCCGATTATTGGGAAGGCTGGTATGAAAGAGAAATATGTGTACAAAGCTGTAAAACATGTGAGCAGAGCGATTTCTTTTGCCGTTAATTTTCTGCCTACTTGCATAGTTTGCAATCCTTCTGCGTAGCGAGTCTGGTTTTAGAGTTTATGGGAATAGTGTTGACTTATTTCATTTTCCCTATCGGATATGGTTTCCGAATAGAGAGTATTGTAGCGTAAAGCTTAAGATATGAGGCTGTTCAATAACAAGCACAGAGGGATGAGTTTGGGAAAAGCAGTTGTGGTTACGCCTCTGTACGTTTCTGTTGCTTGGACTTTAATGGTTAGTTACCAATTGTTCACTCAAACAGCGGTCACAACCGTTACGCAGTACATTAACACGTTTTGGCCTTCAATAGGCACTTGGCTGGTTTCTAGAATGGCCATGCTAGTTTTTATTCATGCATTCGCATGGGTTTTTCTCTTATCTTCAGCCATACCGTCTGTCATTCTTGGAAAAGGAAGAGGCGTACTTATCCAGTTCTTCGTTTGCCTAGCCTTAACGTTCTCAGCTTTCATCGTTCAAGACATCATAACCACTTATGAAAACAGATCAATCGGTCAAATATTCAATCTAGAAGCCTTATTCCACAATCCTTTCCTTGCTTTAGGTTATTTGTCCTTGCCTTATCTCTTGATGCTTGCGTTTGACATTAACTCTAGGAGAAAACAAAAGAAGAAGGAAAAAATCGAAAACATCACAAATACCTATCTAAAGGACGCTGCAGAAGCGGACGAAAACGTGCAACAAGTAGAATTGGTTGAGGTAGAGGAAAACACACAAGAAGAAGAATACACTTATTGAAGCAAACATGCCAACCAAGATAATCACTTTAACAACGGATTTTGGGCTAAAAGACCCGTATGCAGCAGAGATGAAAGCTGTCATACTAAGCATAAGCCCAAAAGCGAAAATTGTTGACATTACGCATTGCGTAGAAAAATTCAACATAAGAATGGGCGCATACACACTGGCTGCTGCTTGCCCGTATTTTCCGAAAAGCACAATTCACATGGCTGTCATAGATCCGGGTGTAGGAACAAAACGTAAAGCCATACTCATACAAACAAGAAATGGCTATTTTATCGGACCGGACAACGGCGTACTAGCATTAGCGGCAAAAGGTCAAGGTATAAGGCACATTTACAGGATAGAGAACCCGAAGTTCATGCTCCCAGAAGTTTCTAACACGTTTCATGGAAGAGATATTTTTGCTCCTGTAGCCGCCCACCTTGCAAACGGAATATCACCATCCGAGTTTGGACCCGAAATACGTAAAATTGTAACGCCGAAATTTGCGAAAATAACTAAGACAAAGACAACACTGACAGGTGAAGTCATACATATAGACGGTTTCGGAAACATAATCACAAACCTGAGAGAGAAAGACCTTGAATCGATGAACATAAAGGTGATGGTTAACCTTAAACTAAAAAGCATCGGTCTAAAGCTGAAGCTTTGCAAGGCTTATGGAGAAGTTGGAGCACAAAAACCATTGGCTATCCTTGGAAGCCACAACTTTCTGGAAATATCCATAACCCAAGGAAACGCCGCAGAAAACTTCCAAACAAGAGTCGGAGACAAAGTTACGCTTTATTATCTTTAAGACACAAATGGGGATGTTTCCTGCAAACTCCTTTTCCTCTTATGTGCTTGGCAACAAGGGCGATGTAAAGGACTTGGATTGCGAATGAAAACTGTCCAACTTTTCCTATTAAAAGCATAGTAAAAGACAAATCTTTAAGGTGATAACTATAGCCTATGGTGGTTCGTGGTGGAAAAGATGGAGACTTATGAATTCAGAAGAGCGTTATATGTAGGTCGATTTCAACCTTTCCATTTGGGTCATTTGAAAGCAATAAAAGATGTTGTTGGGAAAGCTGCGGAGCTTGTGATTGCGATTGGAAGTGCTCAATATGGTTATGATCCCCTGAATCCTTTCACTGGTGGTGAACGATTGACTATGATAAGGTTGGCGTTGAACGAGGCTAAGGTTGATCCGGCTAAGTATTTGATTGTTCCGATACCTGATTTACATCGACCTCTTGTCTGGGTTTCGTGGGTTGTTTCGCTGGTAGGCTATTTTGATGTTGTCTTCTCTAATGAACCTGTGACTGTTGGAGTCTTTAAGGAGAAAGGGTATCGAGTAGAGTCTGTAACGCCTTATCGTCAGGAGTTGTATTCGGGTTCAGAAATTAGACGTAGAATGCGAGAAGACGAAGAATGGAGAGATCTTGTTCCGAAGAGTGTTGCATCTTACATTGAGAGTTTAGATGGTGTTGCACGTATTAAGGACTTGCATACTAGCAACAATCTCTGAAGAGGCTCATCCTATCGCTAGATGCTTTTGACCTTAGGTTTACGATTCGGACAACGCTTGAACACGGTTCTTTATCATTTGTAGAGCAGCCTCAGACGCTTGGAGCTTTATCTCTTCTCTCTTTCCCTTGAACCTGAATTCTTCACAAACAACACTTTCGTCGGATGCCAGACATATGTATACCAGTCCCACTGGCTTCTCAGGTGTACCGCCTTCTGGTCCAGCTATTCCAGTAACGGCTAATCCCAGATCACTTCCGCTGATTTGCTTGATTCCTTGCGCCATCTCTATTGCCGTTTGACGGCTAACTGCTCCGAACTTTGTTAGAGTCTTAGGTGAGACATGAAGAATGGTTATTTTGGATTGATTGCTGTAGGCTATGACGCTGCAATTGTAGTAGTTGGAACTTCCGGGCACGTTTGTTATTCTGTGGGAGATGAATCCGCCTGTGCATGATTCAGCGATTGAAATAGTCTTTTCATGTTTTCTCAAAAGTGCACCAATTTGTTCTTCTAAAGCAGGACTCCCGCCTATCATTATAGGTCTCCACCTATTTAGGGAATAAGCGACTTGATATTTTGGCATTTCTTCCAGATATATATCTTCTCAATTCATAAATGCCCTGTGACGTGTGCTTAGAGCGTGCGGTATATCTGCCCAGTTAAGTTTTAAATGGTTCTTTGGGGTAGTCACATGTGGGTGCATGATTTTGCATAAGAAGATTGGTATCTTGGGAGGGGTGAGTCCTGAATCGACTGCGATCTACTATGAGTATATTACCCGGGAATATATCAAGCGATATGGGAACTACGGTTATCCGGAAATAATCATCTACAGCGTCAGCTTTCAAGAATTTGTTGACTGGCAGTATCAGGAACGGTGGGGTCTCATTGCGGACAAGATGGTTGAAGTCTTGGGGGCATTGGAGAAAGCAGGAGCCGATTTCGGGTTAATTGCGGCTAACACCTTGCACATAGTCTTTGACAAGGTGCAAAGGGAAATTTCTATTCCACTCATCAACATCATCGAGGTGACGGCGGAAGCTATAAGGAAAGAAGGGATGAAGACTGTGGGGCTCTTGGGGACAGTCTTTACCATGAGCAAGGATTTCTATAAAGCAGGTTTGGAAGCAAGAGGAATAGTTACTTTGGTTCCGGATAGGAAGGATCAACAGTTCGTTAATAGAGTGATCTATGAGGAGCTTATTGGAGGGCTTGTCAAGACTGAATCCAGAGAAGGATATGTCAAGGTCGTGAAGAAATTGAAAGAGAGAGGAGCTGAAGGGATCGTTTTGGGATGCACAGAAATTCCCGTACTCATCAAGGAAAAGGACTGCGGTGTTCGGCTTTACGACACGACTCGTATTCATGCTGAAAAGGCTCTGAACTACGCGATAAGTTAAAACTAGGGCGGCGCCCGCTAGATTTTTCTGGTCTTATTCTTTTGGGGCTTCAGCTCTTTCAAGCGCTCTCTTTGCTAGAGTCTCTCCAAGTTTCTTGCAGGCTCTCAGATTCTCTTCACTTGGTTCTCCTGGGGAGACTACGCCGTCAGCCACTTTCTCCAGTCTGAAGGAAGAAATCATCCTTTCTAAGCTCAATAGAGCCGAGTTGCTTGACCCACCGCCTGAAGTGAAGGCCACGCTTGGTTTACCAGCAACCCTTTCTCTTACGCTTAGCGCTTTGTCGAAAAAGTCTTTCATGACGCCAGCCATGTAACTGAAGTAGTTTGGAGATCCGAAGGCTACGGCGTCACAAGAGATGAAGTCGTTAACAGTTGCGTAGTCAACACGCTTCACTTTGGCTGAAGCTCCCTCAAGGCTTTCAACGCCTTCGACAACAGCATTTGCCAAGGCTTCAGTTCTGCCAGTCCTCGAATAATACAGAACTAATACTTCAACCACGTCAAATTCCCCCCCGTCATACTTAGCTCACTGCCTAATATAATTTTGACCTAAACCAAGAAAGTGCAAAACATCCTACAATCATAGTTCATTTGAGTTCACTCGAAGACTTTTCTGATTGCTCTTTTCAGAAAACGCAAGTGAACAGCCCGAAAAACTAGTGTCTCACCAGCAGAATTGGTCTTTTATGGCTTTTAACAATCTAAAGTGGCGATATCTCCCGTAAACCCTGTTTTTTGTCGAGTTTACCATTGAAATATTATTCATTCTAGTCACCATTCCATGGCTTGTATTACTGAAAGCACACAGCACACACAGAGGGAGAGACTGAAAGACCTCTGGAAACTCGTCTTTAAACGGGTCGCCATAGAAGACAATTGAACCAGTGTTTCAACCTATATATAAAGGGGGTCTAGACACAACAGAGAAGCAAAGCTTTATCACTATTTGTCAAGTCTCAAAGCCTGTCAATTAAACATTTACTCTTACCCAACCCGTTTCAACACCCGCTCAACAGGAAAAACCAAAAGCTTCCCGCCACCAACGGAAATCTCTCGCTCAGAACCATAACCTCTACTTTCACGCCTCAAGATCCCAAGCTTCACAGGCACATTATCATAGCCACCACCGTAACCACCTAGAGTGAAGTCTGAACAGACAACCCTGTGACACGGAACAACCAACGGAAACGGATTTGAAGCCATAACACGACCAACAGACCTAGGACCCCCACCAGCAGCCCTAGCAACAGAACCATAAGAAGCCACAAAACCAACAGGAACCAAAGAAACAACCTCAATCACCCTTCTAGCATAATCTGAAAGATGCTCTGTAACCAAAGGAAAACTATCAGAGTCACCTTTCCCATCATAAATATTCTTCATCAAAAAAATCACACGCTTAGCGAAAACCGACATTTTTTCTGAATGTTCAAATGGAACATTAAAAGGAAGGCTCCTCAACAAACTCTGCAAAGTCCTTTCTTCGCTAAAAGTAAACGTTACGGCAAAAATCTTTTCTCCATCACAAGCAATCCCAAACCAGACACCTTCAACATTTTCCACGTAAAGACCTATCATTCTATATCCACCTTTCAGAAGTGTTATAGAAACAGCTAAGTATTTAGCTATGCGGCAAAAGCAAAGCTCATCAACAATAAAACAACATAAACTTAATAGGTTGTCTTACATATACCAACCAGAAAAGGTGAAACCACATGGAAAGACAAAGACAGCAATCTCAATACGCTTGGATTCCAGGCGCAACAACAGTTGGCGTAGTATGCCCAGAAGGCGTCATCTTAGCCTCTGAAAAACGTGTTTCATACGGTTATCTCATCGTCAGCAAAGCCGGAAAGAAAGTTTTCAAACTCACCGACCGTATAGGTGCCGCTTGCGCCGGACTTGTTTCAGACATGCAAATCCTCGTCAGAGAGGTAGAAGCCTACTCAAACCTATACAGCCTAGATGTAAGCAGACCGATCTCTGTAAGGGCAGCAGCAAAACTCATGTCAACCCTGCTTTTCAACCGAAGACTTGCGCCGCTAATCACACAAACAATAGTAGGCGGACTAGACGAAGAAGGACCAACACTTTACGCACTAGACATCATGGGCTCAGTAATACCTGACGAGTACGCAGCTGTAGGCTCAGGAACAGAAATTGCCATGGGATTACTCGAAGAAGGATACAAAGAAAACTTAACCATAGAAGAAGCAAAAAACCTAGTTACCAGAGCCATAAAGTCAGCCATAAGCAGAGACATCATGAGCGGAAACGGAATAGACTTCCTAATAATAACAAAGGACGGAATACGCGAAGAGTCGATGAAATTTTAAACCCAAAACTTTTTACACAGCTTAGCCCTCCTCTGAAATGCCCATCACTAACTGTTAAAGTGGGAAGACAGCAAATTGTCATTCCAACTGAACCTAGAAGAAGGGAAATTCCTCGTCAGACTGGCACGCAAAGCTGTGAAAGAGTATCTAGAAACCAGAAAACAAATCAAAGTTCCAGAAGACACTTCTCAAAAACTTTCACAACCTTGCGGAGTATTCGTTACAATAAACAGCATAAAATCCGGAGAGAAGAAATTAAGGGGGTGCATCGGCTATCCATATCCCACCACTCCACTGACCAAAGCAGTTATTGAATCCGCCATAAACTCAGCAACCCAAGACCCCCGCTTCTATCCAATTTCATTAGACGAACTCGAAAGCGTAGTTTTTGAAGTAAGCGTACTCACCCCACCCCAAATAATCAAAGTGGAAAAACCAAGCCAGTACCCTTCAAAAATTAAGGTTGGAGAAGACGGATTAATCGTTGAAAAAAACGTTTTTAAAGGATTGCTTCTTCCCCAAGTACCAATTGAATGGAAATGGGACAACGAACAATTCCTGTGCCAATGCTGCATCAAAGCTGGTTTACCACCAGACTGCTGGCTGCTCAAAGACACCAAAGTCTATAAGTTTCAAGCCATAATTTTTGAGGAAGAAAAACCCAGAGGCGAAGTGAAACATAAACCCCTCGGCGGGAAATAGTCCATGCGAGTTTATTTTTCTCCATGCGGCATAGGTCTCGGACATGTTGGAAGATGCATTCCAATCGCGAGAAGACTTGGAGAGAAAAACATTGAAGTGATGTTCTCCACTTACAAAGAAGGAATATGTTACGTTGAACGAGAGAAGTTTACGCTAGTTAAAGCTCCGCCAATTGGTTTTCAAGTTAAACCAGACGGAACAATAGATTTTAGACAAACAGCAGTCAATCCAGGTCCATTTTTCGCATCCTTCACCTTTATGAAGCAAGTTAACGCTGAAATAGAAGCCATCGAAAGCTTCAAGCCAGACGTAGTCGTTTCAGACTCCCGCGCCTCACCCCTATTGGCAGCAAAAATCCTAGGAATCCCCAGAATATGCATCTTAAATCAGTTTCAGGTGATAATTCCACGGAAAAAACATTTTTTGCGTTTAGCAAGATTCGCAGATTCCATGACGCTCGCAATAATCGGAAAGATGTGGACAAGCGGAAACGTGGTGTTAATACCAGATTTTCCTCAACCGTACACGATAAGCACTGGCAACCTAAACGTTCCAAAATCCTACAGAAAAAAAGTAAGGTTGATAGGGCCAATTTTATCAAAACATCCAAACGAACTGCCAACTCAGAAAGAACTACGCAAAAAACTAAAGTTGTCTTCGGACAAACCAGTTATCTTCGCGCCTATAAGCGGTCCTATTAGGGAGAGAGCCTTCTTAACAGGAATGTTAAGGAGAATCTTGCTCGAGTTTCCAGACGATTTCGATGTCGTTTTGTCGCTTGGCTACCCAAATGCTGACACTAAACCCATATCGCACGGTAATTTGAGAATTTACAATTGGATTCCAAACCGTTTTGAATACTTGAAAGCTTGTGATTTGGTTATAAGTCGTGCTGGACATGGAACCCTAACGCAGTGCATGTGCTACGGAAAACCCATGATTCTAGTGCCAACACCTAGCCATACAGAGCAACTCAACAACGCAAAACAAGCTAAAGAATTAGGCGTCGCAAAGATAATTGAACAGGAAGAATTAAACAAACAAAAACTATTGGAAAGTGTCCACCAAATCTTGGAAAGCGAAATTCCCGAAAAGCTCAAACAAGTCCAAAAAGAAGTTAGGAAATACAACGGCTTAGAAAACGCCGTAAGAGCAATAATTGAAACAGCAGAAAAGCCTTCAAATATTAAAATAAAAGCGAACATTTTAAGTTAGACAACCGTAAGGTGAAAGTATGTTCTTACCACGAAAGATTCTGGAAGAAAAACTCCGAAACATTTTAGCCGAAGACATTGGACAAGGCGACATAACCACAGCATTAATTGTTCCCGCAGATAGCACTGCAGAAGCAGAGATAATATCAAAGGAGACAGGAGTCATAGCTGGAATGGAAGAAGCCAAAATATTAGTGGAAAGCCTAGGACTCAAAGCCAAAATTTTGGTTCCAGACGGAGAAAAAATCAAAGCGAAAAGCGTTTTGATGAAAATCTCTGGAGACACTCGAACAATGCTTTCGGTTGAACGTACACTTCTAAATATCATCTCCCGCATGAGCGGCATAGCAACAACCACAAGAAAGCTAATAGGGAAAATTCAGAAAGCCAAACTTAAAACCAAAGTTGCATGCACACGAAAAGTAGCGCCGGGTCTCCTCTATTTTGACAAAAAAGCTGTTCTAGCAGGCGGCGGCGACACGCATAGACTTCATTTAGATGACATGATTTTAATAAAGGACAATCACATCATAGTTGCTGCGAGCGTCAAAAAAGCGATAGAAAAAGTAAGAAAGGATGCTTCATTCAGCAAAAAAATCGAGGTTGAAGTAACAAGGGTCAAGGACGTTTTAGTTGCTGCAAGAGCCAGAGCGGACATAATCATGCTTGATAATTTCACTCCAAAACAGATAGAGAAAGCCATCAAACTACTGAGAAAAGACCGGCTCTTTGGAAGAGTTTCACTTGAGGCAAGCGGTGGAATCACTGCAGAAAACATTCTTGCGTATGCATCAACAGGAGTTGACATAGTAAGCCTAGGCGAAATAACACACAGCGCAAAAGCACTGGACATAAGCCTAGAGATCACAAAAGCAAGACCGCTGTCACGAAAAGACGGACCGTGAAAACACTAAATTAGGGCAGCTTCTATGATTGCGGCCACGAGTAGCATCACAGCGCAAATTGATATCAATATACACGCATTTCTAATTTCTCTTTTGCCCTTGCGTTGTATTATTCGCCATGCCAACCAAAAGCTTTCAGCCATGGCTGTCGAATAGGCTAGGAACTCCAACCATGTGAACGGGAAAAGAAATAACAAGAAGAATAGCAGTAGAGGACTCGTTTGGATATTTTCGTATATGCTATAGGCTGATATCACAACACCCGTGCTATATAGCACATAGCATTCAAAAGGGGAGCCAATTATTGACACAAAACCCACTAAGCATATCATAAAATTGTTCCCGAAAATAAATGATACTTGCTGCATCTCTGGCAGATTATCTATGGTTTGCTGAGTGCCATCAAGTTGTCTGCCTAAGACGTTTACATCTTCGTCGCTGAGAGGGGTCAATATTCCTGCAACTGTCACGAGTATAGATAGAACGAAAAATGCTGCGATCGTCAGGATTCTTTTGATTTTTGTGGGAGCATTTTTCCAAAAGTTATATGCCAACTATAGGACCTCTTTTAGTTCCGTGATCTTGGAGTTATTTTCAAAGCTCGAAAACCTCTTGCAACTGGATTTAGCATTTCCGTGATATTAACTTTTTTCAAGATTTCTTTTTTGTCTTCTGCATAACCCCTGATGTCGTGCTCCGCCGCTATAAGCGAGTGAAGATATATTCTTTTTTCAGCGGGTCTAGGTTGACATTTTAAGGGCAAACCAAGCAGAACTGTTTGGTTCTCTTTCAGGGCCTTATCACACGTATATAGTATCGCATGCGCTCCCGCTGTTAATTCTGCAATCCTCACCGGAACACTTTCTTTGCCAATGGCTAAAACTTCAACTCCATATCTTTGCCTAACTTCACCAGCAATCTTCCGAAGCCTAGGCAAAATTTTTAGAAGATGACGTCTTCCTTTGCTTGAAACTCTTATGTTAGAGAACTGAATTGGAGACAACTGCTCAAGCGGACGAGCACCCAAAGACATGTCGAGATGAACAACATCCGCTTTTACTTTTCCAAGAAGTTCTCTACAAAGCTCTGCTTCATGCACTATGACTTCATACCCTTTTGTTGCATCTGCAAAAATGGGTTCAGCAAAACAAGCGCTGAACTCTCTGTAAGGCGAGTTGACCAATACCGCTGCAGCTGCAACAATCGACTGGGGCTCAAATTTTTGGTCTAGTATGGCGGCGGATGAATCTGCTGCGATAACTTTCAAATAGTTCACCTTATCTTGTCTATTAGGGAACAACATAATTTATCTTTGCTGCTTCAGCACGCTGTTTGTATTAAATGCACTCCTAAAATGAATAATTCTGAGCTTTTAGGTCGGCTTGCCTTCGGTTTCACTATTCTGACAATCTCAAAATGTTGTTTCAATTCTTTAATAAAATCGTTAAGCATGTCTCCTTCGAAAACTTTTACGAAAAAATTTCCAGAAGCCTTGAGTGTTTTTAACGCTATTTTTAGTGCTTGTTGGGCTAGGTCTATTTGGCGGGCATGGTCCACCTCCCATATTCCAGATATGTTTGGCGAGGCATCCGAAATTACAACGTCAGCCTTTCTTGGAAGGAACTCCAATATTTGCTCAAGCGTCTCTTCTTCTGTTATATCACCTATCATCGTTCGAACATTAAGCTGTGAGAAAGGTTCAATAGATTTTAGGTCAACGCCTAAAACAAAACCTTTTGTTCCCACAATTTTTCTTGCTGCTTGAACCCAACCGCCTGGTGCCGCACCCAAATCAACGACGACGTTACCGTTTTCTATAAAATGATACTTCTTCACGGCTTGAAACAGTTTGTAAGTTGCCCTAGAGCGATATTTCTCTTCTTTCGCCTTTTTGTAGTAATGATCTCTTTTCCGCTCTCGTACCCATGCTTTGGGCAAAACTAGCTGTCACCTAATTCGCTGGATTCATTTTCGGTTAGAAATAGAAGCCATTCTGTCAGTTTTTCGCAGTTTTGCGGTGAAATATTGCTTGCCGAGCCGCATCTTGAGCTTTCCGGGCACATTAAACATGGGCAGTCGGATATAGAATCTATTGATGCTGGGAGCCTTTCGGGATAAAGCCTATAGGTCCATCTTCCGTTGCAGAGTTCCTTTTCTCTGCGAATCAGTCCCTTGCCCTCCAGCTTTAGAGCTATTCTTGAGCCTTCTCTACTGCTCCCCCCCAGTTTTCGCCATAGCTCCGACTGCAACACACCTTGACAACCGTTGTTTATTATGAATTGCAAGGCTTTTTGTTCAAATTCAGTGCGTTTCGGCATTTCCATCAGTTCCAAGCTTTGCACGTTAATCTTTGCACGTTAATATATGTGTGCTTACGAATAAAAATGTGTATGTGGAAGGGCAGCAAAAATGAAGGGAAAAAAGACCATCGAATCCTACTGTCTAGGAATCGAATCAACAGCGGACGACTTTAGCGTCGGAATATCAACATTTAACGGAAAAATATTGGCAAACACTATAAGCGCCTACATTCCGCCAGAAGGAGGAATACATCCACGAGAGGCAGCGAGACACCACGCAAAAGTGGCAAATAAAGTCCTAGAAGAAGCCTTCCAAAAAGCAGGAATAAAACCAAGGAATTTGTCTATCATAGCATTCTCTCAAGGTCCAGGTCTCGGTCCATGCCTCCGCACAGGCGCAACTGTGGCGAGAGCCCTAGCTTCTTATCTGGACATCCCCCTTGTGGGAGTTAACCACTGTGTTGCGCACATAGAAATAGGAAAACTTAAAACAGGGGCTGAGGACCCGGTTACGCTCTATGTTTCTGGGGGAAACACCATAGTTTCAGCGTTTGATTCTGCTCGCTACAGGGTTTTCGGCGAGACTTTAGATGTTGCCCTTGGAAACTGCTTAGATGTTTTTGCGAGAGAGGCTGGACTGCGTCAAAAGGTTGGTGAACCTTTTGGGGCTGTTGTTGAGAAACTTGCTACCAATGGAAAGAAGCTGATCCATCTGCCTTACACGGTTAAGGGTATGGACATGTCCTTCAGCGGATTATTGACTGCCGTTATTAACCTACTCAAAAAGGGAGAGTACAAGCTTGAGGACTTATGCTACAGTCTTCAAGAAACAGTGTTCTCCATGGTTACTGAGGTTACTGAACGGGCTTTGGCACACACAGAGAAAAAGGAAGTGTTGTTGACTGGTGGAGTGGCAGCCAACAAAAGACTGCAGTCAATGATTAAGGCTATAGCAGAAGAGCACGACGCTGAGTTTTCTGTTATGCCAAAGGAATTTGCAGTTGATAATGGAGCCATGATTGCGTGGACAGGCGTATTAGCCTACAAGCAGGGTGTTGTTACACCGATTGAGGAAAGCTTTGTAAAGTTGAGGTGGCGGCTTGATGAGGTCGAAGTCCCTTGGGTGAAATGAAACAGTCACTTTTAGTTAAGGGCGCAGAAGCTAGTTTGTATCTTGCAGATTGGCATGGTAGAAAGGTGATTATGAAAAAGCGTTTGCCAAAGAAATATCGGTTGTCAGAACTAGATGAACAGATTAAAACCTATAGAACAATTCATGAACCGCAATTGATTCATAAAGCCAAGAAAACTGGAGTACCCACACCTACAATATTTCTGGTTGACGTTAAAAACGCCACAATCATAATGGAGTTCATAGAAGGGAAACAAGTAAAACAGTTGTTGAGCGAAATCTCTAAAAGTGAAAGACAGCATTTATGCTTTAAAATCGGAGAATTAATAGGTAGACTTCATGAAAACGGAATAATTCACGGCGATTTGACAACATCAAACATGATTCTTAATTCTGAAGGAAAAATTTTCTTCGTGGATTTTGGACTCGGCGAAAAATCAAAGGAACTGGAAGCCAGAGGAGTGGATCTGCACCTCATGAAGAGAGCTCTACAAAGTACCCATTTCCGATTTGCAAACGAGTGTTTTGACACTGTGGTTGAAGGCTATTCCAAGGTGTTGGGCTCTGAAACTGCGAAAAACGTTTTAGATAAAATTAAGCAGATAGAGAAGAGAGGACGGTATATTGCTGAAAGAAAAGGTGACTGATAAATGATTAAGGCTGTTTGGAGCATAACTTTTCATGTTTCAAATCTAGAAAAAGCGGCAAAATTCTATGAAGAAACATTGGGCCTAGAAAAGAAGTATGAATACTCAAGTTACGTTGGCTTTGAATGTGGTGGAGTGGAAATCGGATTAACGCCAAAACTTAAAGAAGGACAAAAAGTAAGTCCAGTGTCACCTTCCGTGGAGTTTCTTGTAGATGACGTGGAAAAAGTTTACAGGGAACTGAAGAATAAAGGGGTAAAGTTCATCAAAGAACTGCACGAAGAACCTTGGGGCGGAAAACAAGCAACCTTCACAGACCCAGATGGCAACATCCTAGAAATAATGCAGATAAACTGGAAAAAGTACTTCACCGTGTCAGCTGAAGGCGCTGACAGAAAGTCGTGAGGCAAAATGAATTTTCAACTAAAAGGAAAAGCCATATTTTTCGCAACAGACAACATCCACAAGTTCGACGAAGCCCGCAAAGTTTTGGCTGAATATAAGGTAGCAGTGGGCATGCTTAGAGCCAAAGCCTTAGAGATCCAAAGTGACAGGCTAGAAGAAATCGCAAAAACAAGTGTTGTGGACGCATTTAAGCGATGCAATCTGCCCTTGATAGTGGAAGACGCAGGATTATTCATAGACGCGTTAAACGGATTCCCAGGACCATACTCCGCTTACGCTTATAAAACCGTGGGCAACAAGGGGTTACTGAAACTTATGGAAAACATTGAAAACAGAAAGGCTAGGTTCCATTCAGTAATAGCATACTATTCAGCAGAGTTAAAGTCGCCAATATGCTTCAAAGGAGAAGCCCTCGGGGAAATAATAAAAGAGGAAAGAAGAGGAAAACGTGAATCAGCGTTTGGTTTTGACCCCATATTCAAACCAGCAAACAGCCAAAAAACATTTGCTGAAATGACCAGCATGGAGAAAAACAAGCAGTCCCATAGGGCTAAAGCCATGAGAAGATTTGCCGAATGGTACAAGAGATCTCCGTGGCAAAAACCACAAGGTGATTATTCTAATCAATAATTTTAAATATCCGTCTTCACTCGCTCATACAGAGTTCAAAAGGGACAAGCAATGCCAAAGAAGAAAAAAGGAAGATCCCATTCAACAAGACCAGCCAGCAAACGTCCTCCAAGCTGGTGCAAATACCAGCCAGAAGAAGTAGAAGCCCTAGTCATCAAACTAGCAAAAGACGGACATCCTCCAAGCCGTATAGGAACAATCCTAAGAGACCAATATGCAATTCCACTGGTTAAGCCGTTTACTGGAAAGGCAATAACGCAAATACTTAAGGAGGCAGAGCTTGCACCATCAATACCAGAAGACCTTGAAGATTTGCTGAAAAAGGCTGCAAGTCTCACCACACACATGGAAAAAAACAAAAGAGACATTCACAACAAAAGATCTCTTCAAATTGTTGAAGCAAAAATCCACAAGCTCTCAAGATATTACAAACGCAAAGGCATTTTGCCGCCTAACTGGAAGTACCAAGCGAAAACAGCCATCATAGTCTAGTAAGCTGCATGATAGGTTTCAATGTTGAAAAACTTAGCGGGGTTTATCGTTTTTGTTTGCGCGGAAAAATCGGAGTGTATAGTCATTCTTAAATAAAACAGACTCGCTAGCCTAATCGTGGTGTCTATGGCTTTAGACGAGAAGCAAATCACAGATTTTCTAGATTCAGCTTCACAGGCTGCTAAAACAATATTGGAAATTGTTAAGGAAAACGGGGTTATCCACGTTTTTTCGCATTTGGATGCTGACGGTCTTGCGGCTGCTGGAATCATTGGACGAGCCTTGTTTAGGCTTGACGCAAGATTTCGCATCAGGATAACTCAGTGGATTAACGATAAGGCTATAGAGGAAATTCTGTCAGAAAAGCCGCAACTGATAG
>Ga0315543_1001936_pt1 | contig 21206 bp, 17 predicted proteins | sample SalMarSW160210MG_2_FD_203098 | JGI IMG/M metagenome (GOLD analysis project Ga0315543, IMG submission 203098) | Salt marsh sediment microbial communities from the Plum Island Ecosystem LTER, Massachusetts, United States - Salt Marsh Sediment SW1601-210 ...
TGGTATTTCACGATGATGAACTCTATACATATCTAAAAGTGGAGGCAGCAAGGAGACATATTGCGGCAAGTGATATCGTTGCTGAAGCAGTGCGTGAGTGGTTGGATAGCCATGAGGATGCCGAGCTACTACCCACAATTGAGGCTGCCCATGCCGAGTGGAAGGAAAAGGGTGGACGACCTTGGTCTGAAGTTGAGCCAGAACTGGAAGAGGCAGTAACCCGGCGAGAACGAGCTGCAGAGGCAAAGAGTGTATCGGCTTGAAGTCTCACCAGCAGCCGACCGTAATTGGGAAAGGCTGAAAAGGCGGATACAGAGGCATGATTTTGAGCGGTTACGAGTCGCTATCAGGGGTCTAGCCAATGAACCCCGTCCCCATGGGGTTAGAAAAATCGAAGGCTCTGAGAGAGCCTACCGAATAAGGGTGGGCAATTACCGGGTGGTCTACGAAATATATGACGATGAGAAACTGGTTTTGATATTACAACTGGCTCGTCGAACCGAGACAACATACCGGTCGCAGGAATAAGGGGATGTGTGAGAAAAGAGAATATGCTGCGCCAGATTTCGTTATTACCAGGGAGAGGTAATGGCTACAGGCGAGGAAATCAAAGTATAATCAGGTTGGCGATTTTCGAAAGGTTATTATGGAGCGATTGAGCCAGGGCGAAATTGAGTTTGTTACCCGGTGTTTGAAGGCAACTAGATTGTTCAGGCTAGGGCAGTTTTAGCCGCTCCCCCGGAGGAATTACAAGAGATTACAGGAATCGGCCTGACTCATATCTTTATAATCAAGTTCGCCCAAGAATGGAGAGAGGATCGTTAGCTCACAATCTGTTGTGTGTCCAAGTAGTATCTGAAAGCTTCGCACAATTTTTCGTGTCTCTCAGCTATCGAAGTCTTTGAATCAGCAGCCTGAATTACTCTGCTGTGGTATCCCATAAGAAAGCGATTTGTTGCATCTATGCCTGCCCTTACTTGGTCTCTTAATGTACTCAGAAATTCTAAATAGAACTCTCTTATGGTGTCCTCTTTTCCACTCAACGTGTCTCCTTTTAACAGTTCTTCAATCATCAGGTAGATTGAAATAACGGATGCGCGGTTCGTAATCTCTGATGCTCTATATGAGAATATGGAGTCCAACCTATCTAGTACAGATATAATTTGTTTTGCTTCGTGTGATTCCAAATCAAAGTCCTTATGAGCTCTGTAAAGATTCTCCAAGTCCTCGTATTTGGAGTTCCTGAAAGTAGCGGTTTTGTTTATGAATGCCGAATTATTGCAGATCTGGGCACAGACCTGTTCCTTGGCAAACCTTCTAGTTGGTATATTTACATTCCGAATAAAGGGATGTGTGGTCATTTGCTTAACGAATTCGCCCATGTTACTCATAATGGAGTTTAGCTTCTCTCCAACATTTAGCGGCACACCTAATTGTAATCTCTGAAATAGTAACCTTACCTCTTCCTCAGTAATTTCAGTTACCTCTGTAATTGTCAATTTATAGTCTTCAAAAGTCTTTTTCTGGGACTCGATAAACTTTTCAAAGGTATCACCTTCGTATTCAACCTCGCCATCAAAAAAACCAACAATCGCTGAAATTCGTTGGTGTCCATCAATACAGTCCCATACCTCGTTACCGCCATCTTCAAAATATTGCAGATATAGTTTAGGGATATCAATTCCTCTAAAGACAGAATCTATGAGTAATCTCCTTTTCTCTTCAGACCAAACCTCACCTCGTTGATATACCGGGAAATTGATCCGATTTCTTTTCAGATATAGTTCAAGCAATGACCACTCTTTCACTGTAAACTTCATTTCACTCCTCCCATAATCTAACAGTCAAAAATTCGTCGTCAGTAAGTGATACGCCATGCTCCTCTATCTCATCTGTTTTCATTTTCAACCAATCGTAAAAAACATTACCTGTATAAGGCTCGCCTTGTTTGTACTCACGTAACGAACTAAGATTCTGCATTTTACCCATGAACGGTAATCTCCGCATTATACCTTGGACTCCTTTTTCCTCATTTCCCAGTGCATCTCCATCAGGTACAATAAGCTGGATGTCGAAGGCCTTTCCATTATTTATTTGGCTCTTAACTCTGCTAGTGAATATGAGTGATAGGAGTGCAAAATCCTCAGTTCTAAGTGAGGAGCCAATCACCCGTAATTTGTCACAGATAGTAAGAAGTTCCGCTGCTTTATTCCAAACGGTTTCAAACACACCAGTCGAAGGCTTCTTGAACACCGATGGTGGCATCCATCCATTAAAATCATCGTTGTAATTCTTCGTTTCAAACCTTTTGGAAATTTGAACATTTCCGTCGCTTACTTTCCAGTTGAAAGAGCCGTGAAGTTTAAGCAAAGGTGGGATAGCGGGATTAGATTGGTATGTGTCAGATTCAAACTCATATGCATAGTTAATACCACCATTTACAACGACATAGGCTTCCTCCAAAAGGCTATCATAGTTAATGGTTAGGATACCAATTGGTTCTTCTCCATTTTCCCCCATAGCAGAACCGTATTGATTGTGTATGTATAGTAGACTAGCTAGCAAGTTGGGCTTAACTTCTTGCTCAGTAATTTGCGATATAAGATGCATGCGAAACAGTCTTCTTAGCTCACTACACTCATCAATGAAATAGGATGACTCCAGAAATGTAGCCCCCTCCAATAGGCTCATTATTGCTTCGATGTCTTGGTCCGGCGGAAGCCCAAAATCTTGATGTAGCCTCCAATATTTTCCAGCAATACCTTTTGACATATCCAGTATATCATTACCGATATCAACCATTGAAAGTCGATGTTCTATGCCTTGGCGCCGCATTTCAGCAATTACTGCGCCTGTACCGACTAAGTAGACTATCTTATCCATTTTAGATTCAAGTATTATGCACGAAGACTTAGGATATTGTTCAACGCTAAAATTAGCAAAGTCTTGATATAAGTATTGTAATATAAATAGGTATTGCAGTATAACTAGAATATGATTTCCTTGTATAATTTAACAGACGAGACAGGTCGCAATTGCATTCTATACTGAAACAGAAGAGCACATCAATGGAAAGTGGTGTCTTTAACATGGAGCTACCCACTCTAATTTGTGAAGGTAGTGATCTATTTAGAAATAAGTTGAATCTCAGCTATGTAAGAACATGTGATTGCAAGCCTCATCACCTTAATTGCATGACAGCAAAAGACTGGCTCAAGAGTCAGCTTGGCGTGTGGCAGTTTACATACGAATCCAGGGATATTCGAGACAAATCCATTCATCCGGCCACATATCCTATCGCCCTAGCCAAGAAGATCATTGAGCTCTTCACTCATGAAGGTGAACTTGTATTAGACCCATTTGTTGGCAGTGGCACCACATTAGTATCCGCAAGAGATACGAATAGAAATGCTGCAGGATTTGACTTACAGAAGAAGTATATTGACTTGTGTGCAAGACGGCTTGCCCAGGCTACTTACTTAGGCACGGCGAGGCAGGTAGCTATCCAAGATGATGCCAGATTTATACCAGAGTACTTTGAACCTGAGACGATTAGTGTAGTATTGACTTCACCACCGTATGCGAATCTCCTAAACAGAGCGAGACAGAACAAATCCAGAAGGTTGAGAAAGAATGAGCAATTGGGCAAGATTGAGCAATATTCACAGGATCCTCGCGATCTCGGCACTATGACACTTGACGATTATACTGTGGCTATTGGCCAAATATTCGAATCGATATTGCCGCTACTTAGACCAAAGGCGCATTGCGTAATCAATGTGCCTGATATGTGGTGGGAAAACAAAAGAATTACAATTCACATAGCTCTGGTCGAAGAGCTGAGAAAGCGTGGGTATGAACTAAGAAATATTATCATCTGGGATAGAACAAACGTTGTCAATCAAATTGGCATATTTGGTTGGCCAAACAACTACATCACGATGGGAGTAACCTTCGAATACCTTCTCGACTTCTGGAGGCCAGGGAAGTGAGGTTATACAGTAAGGAAGGACTTATCAAGAATATCCACGAAATCTTCAAATTGGGGTGGCATAGGAGTGTAAAAGACACAATCGATTTTCGTAACGATGGGGCGGTTGGCAACACGTTGGAAGCACTGCTTGGTATCGAAGAAAACAACTTGCCAATACCAAACGCACAAGAATGGGAACTCAAGGGACAGAGGTCACATACGAGCTCTTTGGTAACCTTAAAACATATTGAACCTTCACCTGTAGCATTAAGAATTGTGCCTAAAATGCTTCTTCCATACTACGGTTGGAGGCACAAACAGGCCGGTACAAAATACCCTGACACGGAGAGAAGTTTCAGGTCAACAACAAGCGCTACGAACTACACCAATCGGGGATTCAGATTAATTGCTGATAGACAACAGAAAAAGTTGCGCTTTATTTTCGATCCATCCAAGGCAAAAACAGACGACAAAAATATTGCTTCGTGGGTAGAATCTGTAAAAGAAATAATCGGCTTGGGACCACTTAACCCAGAGCCTTTTTGGGGTCTGGAAGATCTAAAGTACACAATCGGATCTAAAATCAGGAATTGTTTCTACGTAGTTGCAGATAGCAAAGTAGAGGCGAAGAGAGAGTTTTTCCTTTATCGAGAGTTGCATGTACTGGCAGGGTTCTCATTTGAAAAATTCATTGATTGCATTGAACATGGTGCCATTCTTGTAGATTTCGATGCTCGTACCGGACATAATCACGGTACCAAGTTTCGAATAAGACAGGGACATTGGACAGATCTGTACTCCAGCATTCAACGCATTATATAGCTGGACTATTTATCCTTCCATAAATAGACCAAAGTAGCTGTTACCTAAAAACACCTGAAAAAGTCGAATTATGCAAGAGCTTGTGTTGTTACCTAATCGTAATAATAGGGCGAAATGTGTTACTCGAGGTAGCCCGTGGCGATTAATCCGGTACTCTACACACGCTGTTAAATCGTAATGGTTGGCCTATTTATTCTTCCAAAGGCTAAGAGAGGGCAAATATCAGGATTTCACCTCAGCGCTTGAAGCGGATTTTGAGCGGGAGTAAGCCGATACCTCAGCTTCGCCGATGAAGGACTGATTGAGAAATGCGGCGCTGGATTTCTTGAGCTTAAGAAAGTAAGGGATATTTGTGAAGAACCAGAACGAAATTGAATTCACAATCTTTACCCGGCAACCACACATCACGTGTCAAATCATTGACAAATGCTATACTATATTGTAGCATTATATGTGAATATCCCCTGTCGGTTCGCTGACAGGAACCTAGGTCGCTCACGGGCGACCTTGTTTTTATAAGTATGGGGCTCGAGACAAATGTCTACATCGATGGTTTCAATCTTTATTACGGTTGTGTGAAAGGAACATCGTATCGATGGCTTAATTTATCAAAACTATGTACTATGCTGCTCCCAGGGCATCATATCAAAAAAATAAAGTACTTCACGTCCCTAATAACACCTCAGCCTAATGACCCACAGCAGCTACAGCGCCAGCTTATATATATCCGGGCACTTGAAACAATACCTAATCTCTCAATTTACTATGGGCAATTCTGGACCCATATCGTGAAGAGGCCATTGGCTCACCCTACTGGGAGTAATACTAGCATGGTAGAAGTGCTGGATACGAAAGAGAAGGGGTCAGATGTCAATCTTGCGACGCATTTATTGGCCGACGGCTTCAACAAAGAGTACCAGATAGCCGTGATTGTCTCAAACGACTCAGATTTGGTAGAACCAATAAAGTTTGTAACTAATCAACTACATTTACCTATAGGCATTTTACACCCACACAAGCAGTCTATTCGAGAATTATCCAGACTCGCAAAGTTTTACAGACCTATACGTGAGAGGGCGATTAGAGCCAGCCTGTTCCCACCCACATTGACAGATGCAAACGGGACAATAACCAAGCCACCCTCTTGGTGAATCTAGAGGATTGATTCTGATAGGGGTGGGAAGGAGGCTTAACGCCCCTTCCTGTTCTTGTTCCAGTGCCACTTGTTGCAGCTCTGACATTTCCAGGCGCCTGGCGTGGTTGGTTGAATGGCGGTAAGGCTAGAGCAGAGAAGCTATCACCGGAAGAACGCAGAGAGATTGCTAAGAGGGCGGCTGCGGCAAGGTAGGGGAAGTAATCACACTCAAGCAATTATGGGTGAGGAGTAATTGCGAAAATGGTTATTTTCCCCTTAGATGGGCCATAATACCAAAATAGTCTATACGCCGCTGGTGTCTTCTGTTGCGCATATGCCTCAAATACCTTTTCCCCATTTGGCCCACTTAAACTCATAAAGGGGTGAGTTTCTAAGCTGGGATGCCGAGGATTTCGTGCTAGAAATTTTATGGTTTTCCTAACGGCTTTGTAGCGAGCTTTATCCGATGGGTTATCCTGAAGTGATTTATAAGTTGCCTTTGCCTCATCTGTCCATTCTAGCTCAAACAAGACTCAAGACCCTATAAAGTGCTGGTGTCAACCTTAGACACCTTGCCCTGTGCAGCCTCAGCAAGACCCCTCCGAACTGATGCAATAGCATCGGGATTCTTGAATAGCCAAGCTTCTGAGGCAGGGACTGTCACTTGAGGGTCCAGTACAATTTGCCCCACGCTGTTGCTGTAGATATGGTAGGTGATGTCTTCCCCCACCAAGAAACTGGGCAAAACTACTCGTTTTTTGGAATCTGGTTTTACGCTCCCAGGTATCCTTGTTAATTCCTCATCCTTTATTATGGTTCTCATACATCTACCCCCTTACTATCTACATACACACATATTGTATCATAGTGGGATTGTTTGTCAAGTGGGATAACCCCACTTTTTCACTCCTCGTGACATTGCTAGCTGCCCGAGCTCGAACTTACTTGCTGTAAGAAATGCGCAGGCTCTTATATTCATTGGGTCAACTTATTTCCTCCTTTAGGAAGGGGCTTAGCGCCCCTCCCGTTGTCGCTATTCCAGTACCATTTCTTGCATTGCTGGCATTTCCATGCCTGCGTGGGCTTTCCAGTCTTCTTGTCGCTGAAGGATATGAGCTCCATAAACTCGTCCGCGCCGCAACCTTTACCCGGCAACCATACAACGATCCAGTTCAGATAGATAGGTGACACTTGATAGGAGACGAAAGGTGGTATAATGGTTGCATTCCGACCTTATGGCTAAAAGGAGGCTGAGGTGAAAGGAAGTCGTACTAAGAAGGTTATTCTAATTGTCATATCCATTGTTGTGGTACTGGTTCTCGGTGGTGGCTATGCCTGGTTCCACAATTTGACCAGAGCACCGCTGCCACAGCATGACGGAGAACTCAGGGTCGCCGGGCTGAACGACACAGTGGAAATCCTGCGTGATGAGTGGGGTATCCCGCAGATCTACGCCAGCAACATGCATGACCTGTTCTTCGCCCAGGGATACACGCAAGCCCAGGACCGCTGGTGGCAGATGGAGTTCTTTCGGCACCTGGGGAGCGGCAGAATCGAGGAGCTAGTTGGCAAAAATAGCGACCTGCTTGCCGCAGACATTTTTCTTCGCAGCCTTGGCTGGCGGCATGTAGCAGAGCAGGAAGTGGAAAACTATGACCATGAGACCCTCGCCTCTGCTCAGGCCTTCGCCGATGGCGTCAACGCCTACATTACGAGCCGTGACCCCGGCGAACTGGCTCTAGAATACAGCATCCTTGGACTAACAGGCATTGATATCCAAATCGAACCGTGGACACCTGTTGACTCGCTAACATTTGCCAAGATAATGGCATGGGAGTTAGGTTTCAGGGGGAGCACGGAGGAACTCCGCTCCACCCTCTATGAACTCCTTGGCCAGGAGATGACCGACCAATGGCTAACGCCTCCATGGCCGTATGGTGAAAAACCTACCATCATCCAACTCGAAGATTTGCCGATAACAGAATCAACTCTTACCAGCCAGGTTAACAACACCACCATACCTCCTGAAGTTGAAACGTTGGCCATGGAAAACATCTGCCCGGACATACACCTGATTTTCAGTGATAGCTCAGGACTGGGCAGCAATAACTGGGTAGTCAGCGGCAGCATGACGGCGAGCGGCATGCCGCTGCTGGCCAATGACCCTCACCTGGGCATTCAGATGCCATCAATCTGGTACCAAATCGGCTTGCACTACCAACCCACCAACGGAGAATCTCCTCTGGACATAGCAGGGTTTACCTTCGCACCTTCACCGGGAATCATCATCGGCCACAACAATTTTATTGCCTGGGGAGTGACCAATGTTGACCCGGATGTATTCGATTTGTATCGTATTCGTGTCAATCCTGATAATCCGCTCCAGTACGAGTGGAATGGCGAATGGCATGATATGACCCTGTACGAGGAAACCATTCACTTTGGAGACGGCGAAGAACCAATCACCATCCATGTTCGTGAAACGCACCTCGGACCAATCATCAACGATAATCAGATAAACGAAGAAACCGGTGGAATCATTGGCTTCAACAATGAAGACCCGGTGGCATTGCGCTGGACGGCTTTAGACCCAGGCACGATCATACAGGCGATTGTTAAGCTTGACAAAGCAACTAACTGGGAAGAATTCCGCGGAGCGCTCGAGTACTGGGATGTTCCTTCGCAGAACTTCGTTTATGCCGACGTGGAAGGTAACATCGGCTATCAGACGCCTGGCCGCATTCCCATCCGCGCTGAAAATCACAGCGGGCTGGTTCCCGTCCCCGGCTGGACAGACGAGTTTGAATGGCAGGGTTTCATCCCATACGATGACCTCCCTCGTGTCCTCAACCCGGAACGCGGCTATATTGTCACCGCCAACCAGGCACTTGTTCCCCTGGAGTACTATGACCAGTTGGCCCAGGAACTGGCAGCGGGACGAAACTACGTCATCAGCCACGAATGGAACTACGGCTATCGTGGGCAACGGATTGTTGATCTGCTGAAAGAAAAGGCGCCACATACCATTGCCAGCTTCCAGGCTATTCAGGGCGACAATAAGCTAATCAGCGCCGAAGAACTGCTGCCTTACCTCGCCAGCTTGCAGTTCGCTGATACCGAGCTGGCTGAAGATCGCGACTGGCTGCTTGAATGGGCCTGCCAATGCAATGCGGACAGCCCGCAAGCTGCGTTGTACGCCGAGTTCTGGGCAAAATTGGTGGACAACCTGTATAGCGACCAGCTAGGTGAAGAGGCACAAGCGGATGGTGGTGACAGGGAAATGTGGGCTACGTTTTTGCTGATGGAAGAACCTGACAACGCCTGGTGGGACGATATTACGACAGAGGATGTAGTTGAAACCCGCGACGACATTCTGGTTCGCTCATTCCGTGAAGGTTACGCCAACACGATTGCTGCGCTTGGTGAAAATCGCAATGATTGGAGATGGAGCGAGTTACATACTGCAACCTTCGTCAGTAACCCGCTTGGATTGAGCGGCATTGGTCTGATTGAGAATATCGTCAATCGCGGTCCGTTTGCCACCAGCGGCAGCACAGATACCGTTAATGCAAATCGGTGGACTGTCAGTTCCGGTGACTTCACCGTGTCCAGCTTACCATCCATGCGCATGGTCGTCGATCTCGGTGACCTTACACAAAGCGTCACCGTTCATACTACAGGTGAGAGCGGTCATCCTTACAGTCAGCACTATGACGACATGATTGACCTGTGGTGCAACATGGAATATTATCCTATGCTCTGGACACGGGAGCAAGTCGAGTCAGCTGCCGTTAACAGGCTCATCTTGAATCCAGGCGACTAAAAGTAGGAGCAAGCCTTAGACCCGCTCCACTACAACTTTGAAATAAGATAGAGGACACCAACATAGCAAACAAATACACAAGGGCTACGTGTCAAATCATTTAAGCAGGTAACCCAACTCCTTCATAATTTTTGACCATGCTTGTTCAAAGGCCAGCAATAAGAACACTACAGATATTCATCTGAGGAACACCGCCGAGATTATGAGTAGCACCAAGCTTCATGTTCTTTACCTGTCTTGGTCCTGCTTTGCCCTGACACTGTTTATATACCTCATACATCATCCGCAAACCAGAGGCTCCAATGGGATGTCCAAAGCACTTTAACCCTCCATCAGGCTGTATTGGCTGAGCACCATCCAGGTTAAATCGCCCTGCCTGGACATCATCTCCTGCTTTCCCCCTCAAGCTGAACTGCATATCCTCCATGGTCACCAACTCGGTTATGGAGAAGCAATCATGGACTTCGGCCATGTTTACTTCCTCACGGGCATTTTTCACCCCGGCCTCCTTGTAAGCTGCAGCAGCGGCATGGGTTGTCGATTCTATATGTGTGCCATCATAGGAGCTGTGCATCAGTTCCATTCCCGAGCTAACCGAAATTTGCAGCGCCTTGATATAGACAGGGTCGGGCCTGAATTTCTTAGCCATATCAGCTCGAGTCACAATAGCTGCCGCTGAACCATCGCTCACTCCGCAGCAATCATACAATCCTAAAGGCCAGGCAATAATAGGTGCGCTCATAACTTGCTCTACAGTAACTTCTCTTCTAAGATGAGCCTTGGGATTCATAGCACCGTTATGATGACTTTTTGAAGACACCATAGCCAGAATTTTCTTACCTTCATCTGGTTTGAGGTTATACCGGGCAAAATAGCGGGTGGCCAGCGTGGCAAACGCACCAGGTGCGGTGAAATTTGGTGTTATCATCCTCATGTCTGTTCCTGCCAATTGGGCAAAGTCAGGGAGACCAGCGTAACCAGTATCCTTTAGCTTCTCCACGCCAAGCGCCAGGGCAATATCGTAAGCTCCAGAAGCGACAGCATAACAAGCAGCCCGTAAAGCTTCAGAACCAGTGGCGCAGAAGTTTTCCACTCGGGTTGCCGGAATGAAGGGCAACTTCAAGGTATGTGACAGAGGTACTGCACTTTTGCCGCACGACTGCTCTTCAATACAAGTCCCAAACCACGCAGCTTGAATATCATTTTTCTCTATCCCGGCATCCTCCAGGCATTCCTTGAATGCATCAACAATCAAATCGCTGCAGGTATCCTCCCATCTCTCTCCGAACCTGGTGCAACCCATTCCTATGATTGCTACTTTGTCTTTTATTCCTTCTGGCATTTTAACCTCCTTTACATCACCTTCTTGTCATTCCATTAATGGGACTGCCTTCCAACTATAGCTGGTAACCCCCCGCCCATGCTCAACGTATTTTATGCGGAGAATCATCTCCATAGGCATGCCCACTTTCAATGATTCAGGGTCACAATCTGCAATATCAAACCAAAATCTTCCTCCGCCTTCGAAATCCACTACTCCATACATTGCTGGCGGGTTAACAGAATATGCCAGCAAATCGGAAGTATAGGTAAATAAAGTAGCCTTTCTATCGGCGAAGCAATAATCCTCCATTTCGTCTATCGCTCCACAATCAGGATTTACACACACTCTCTGGGCAGGGTACATTGGAGTGCCGCACTTCTTACATCTACTTCCCCAGAGTCCTAAGAAAACTTTACGACCTCTCCATAGCGCTGATAGCTGGGTGGAGGAGGTCTCTTCACCGCGAAATCCCTTGTCCATGGGAATCTCTTCACGCCAAGCAAGATATTTATCATAATTATCGAGCATCTTCTTCCTGGCGAGCCATTTTTTAATTCCTTTGTTATCCTTCGCTTTTTCTATTTGGTCAGTTACCTGAAGGAACAAAGCATCGCTACCATTTCCATAGCTGGCAACCAGTATCTTGTCGCCGGGCTTAGCCTCCTCAAGAGCAGCCACAAGTATCACCAGAGGATAACTGGCGCCAGAATCCCCCATGGTGCGCATCATTACATCCTGAACTTGTGAGGAATCAGCTCCCACCTTCTTGGCTATAGCTGTTGCTGCCCGTTCGAAGTGGCAGGTGATAACTATCCTAGCAAAATCCTTGATATTTAAGTTATATTTTGTCAATAGTCCGGTAATGGACTCAGTCAATTGCCTTTCATAGCCTTCGTCACGGCGCCACCTATCTTCCCAGGCACGCTCAAACTCATCTGTATCCGCTCTCCATGAGTCACTAAAGTCGTAAGAAACAGAGTAAGAGCCTTCTATGCTGGCAATTACATCGGTGTCTCCAATAAGCAAGGAAGCAGCACCATCCCCATATAATTGTTCTTGATATCCACCAGCCCTCTCCTTCCGCAAATCAGAGCTACATACTAATATATTCTTTGCTGACCCCGCCTTAATGGCATCGCAGGCGGAAAGGATTGCCCCTGTTCCTGCCTTGGTAGAGTCAGTAAAATCAGCAGTCCTGATATTAGGTCGAAGACTGAGAGCAGTGCCAATTATGCCTGCGCCTTCCCTCTGTTTATAGGGCGAAGTGGTGGTAGCGATATATAAACCGTCTATCTTTTCCTTAGCAACGCCCTTCAGGCAATCCCTGGCTGCTGCTACTGCCATGGTTACACTATCCTCATCGTAATTGGCGATAGACCTTTCTCCGGGCAGTATCGCTGCTGGATTAAGCCAGCCCATAGCTTTGTAAGCAGTCATACGCTCCATCCGATGCCAGGGAATGTAACCCCCATAAGAAGTGATTCCTACCATATTAGCCTCCTTTACGCATTTGTTAGAAAATGATGCCTAAAGTAACCATAAATATCAACCACCTGTCTGAATATCCACACGCTACTTTTGTATCAAGCACAGTGGCGGCGACACAATTCATCGCCTTGTTAACCCCACCACCCCTGGAAGGGCTAAATCCCTTTTTCAAAAACCGTGCTTTATCCTTCCAAATGCTAGGAGAGGGCGAATATCAGGATTTCACCTCAACGCTTGAAGCGGACCAGAAAACTGCACGATTCGTCAAAATGTTACACAAAAAAGAAGGAAAACTATATTGCTACCCTTTAGCTGTAAACCTATTGACCAGTCACCATTGCACGAACATAGGCATGTCCGATTTCGTGCGTACAGCCGGATACCATAGCCTATCCACTCCTGAGGCTCCGGATAATTTCCCCGAACTTTGGTCTTTTTCCATACATCAGCAAGTAAGTCCTGAAAACCCTGCTGGTTAATAACAAAAGCCCAATGATGGAGAGCACCAGCACCGCTATACTGGCAGCCAGTTGCCAGGCAGGTATGTCACTCACGCCGAGCCTTACCAGCACTTCCACAGGAGCTGTGACAGGGAAAATAGTGAGAACTACCCAAATTGGGTTGTTCGGAAACAACATAAGTAGAGACATGAACCAGATAGGTATAAGTAAGGGAAGTGTAAAAATCCCAATCAGTTGTTGTCCTTCCCGGGAACTAGAGCTGATGGCGCCGATACCTGCTGAAAGCACGGCGAACAACAAGTAGCCCAGGATGAAATACACTACAGCCAGAACAAGGAAGTTAGCTGGTAATTGTATTGTGCTGATAAAGCCGCCGATGGATGAGGAAGCCAGGCTCAACAGGAGTGACGCCGAGATTACCCAGACGCCTACCTGCACCAGCCCGGCAGCACCAATCCCTAAAACCTTGCCGGTGAGTAACTGCCGGGCGGAAACGGAGGACAACAATATCTCTATAAGGCGATTCTCTTTCTCCTCAACAAGCCCTTGCAGCAGATAAGTGGAGGAGAAAATGATGGCGAACACAAGTAGAATGCCAAAAACAACTGGAATGATGAAAGTCCCGAATCCGCCTTGCTCCGGAGCTATGGCGCCGGTTTCAGTAAGCCTGGTGGTAACCAGATTCAAGGGTGCTTCTACCCGGTCTACAGTGGCCGCGGGCACCTTACCCTCCAATAGATTACTCAAGAGGAAATTCCTGATTGCCGTCGCAACATCCTCTGGTGCCACCAGTTGTTTCTCCAGAGTATACCGGCCAACCACTCCCGTCGAGATATAATCCGGCGGAATGACGAAATACTCTTTGATATCCCCCCCTACCAGTGCTTCAGTCGCGTCATCCTGTGTATCAAAGCGAACCAGATTTACCTTACCTTGTTGGGTATATCCCTCGAACCCGCCTGAATTATCTACATACCCAATGGTTACTTCTCCTGCAACGGGCGGCTCTGCAACTCCTGATATGAGCTGGAAACCTCCTATGGCCAGAAGGGCTACGAGTGGCACGATCAGGGTCATAATGATAAACCCTCTCCTCTTTACCGTGTGCAGGAATTCATGTCTGAATATCAATAGCGTCTTATCCATGGCTTTTACCAACAACCTTCAGGAATATTTCGTTCAGTGGAGGAGTAGCTACCTCAAAGCGATTGATTACTATGCCGGTGCTTACCAATCGTTCGAGGACTTGCTGAGGAGTTGTATTTCCATCAAGGACCAGCTCAACATAGCCCTTATGAGTGCGCTTGCCGGTAACCCCCGGCACTTCCCCCAGCTCACCATCAAAATCCAGAATAACCGAATTGCTTCTATAGCTTGACTTGATTTCAGTCAGATTCCCGTAAAGAACGGAGCATCCGTTGTTTATCATTAATATGCGGTCGCAAAGTTCCTCTACTTCATTCATCCTGTGTGTGCTCAGGATTACGGCTTTACCCTGATTCCTCAAGTCAACGAACATCCTTTTCACTAACTCGGTGTTAACCGGGTCGAGACCGGCAAAGGGTTCGTCAAGAATAACCAGTTCCGGGTCATGGATGATAGTAACGATGAATTGGATAATCTGCCCCATGCCCTGGCTCAGCTCCTCAATCTTCTTTCTTTTGTGGGGCAGCATACCTGTTTGGTTGAGCAGCTCATCAGCTTTTTCTTCGGCTGAGTGCCTGTCCATACCTTTGAGGGAGGCAAGGTAGATGATGGAGTCGATGGTAGTCAGCTTCCTATACAGTCCTCTTTCCTCAGGCAAGTAGCCAAGCTTATTCTTGCTAGCTTCACTCAACTTCTCGTCGAGCATCGTCACGTCGCCCGAGTCTGGCTTGATGATGTCCATCATCATCCTGATGGTGGTAGTCTTGCCCGCACCATTAGGACCAATCAGACCAAATATCTCGCCTCGAGCGACAGAGAAGGATAGATCGTTAACCACGGCCTTGTCTGCGTAGGACTTGAATATATGATTGACTTCAGCTGCAAGCATAGTAGAAGCACCTTCTCCAACTCTCATTATATAGCAGAGCAGTCAATATGTTGATTACCTTATAATAAATCATCATTTTGTTTGCTTAGAGGTAAAATATGCTGCTAAACGTCTTTATCGTATCCTGTCTCTTGCCAGTAAGGCAAATATGCCTCCAACACAAAGGATAGCAAAAATCAGGAATTCACCTCAACGCTTGAAGCGGACCAGAAAACTGCACGATTCGTCAAATTATGTGGAAATGGCTACAAGCTGTTGACCAAGATGGAAGGCGTCTTGCAGGGCTGCAGGATGTTCTTTAATCTGAGCTTTGCTATCGATTCCCCTGATCAACAAGTCGCCGGAATATTCCACGCCGATGGCATCAAAGAAATATTTTACCGTAAGCACTGCGCCATCAAACAGCCTCTTGCCCCGGGTAGCGCCAACTGAGATGAATAGTCCTCTCCGTATTCGGTCATCCTCCCTCCCCATACCCAGAACGTGTCTTCTCACCCAAAGCGCCTGGCATCTATCCACTATGGCTTTTGACTGGCTGGTAATACCGTAGAAAAATATCGGCGAAGCAAAAATAATGTGGTCAGTTTCCAGAAGCTTTTCGTACAGCCATTGCATATCATCCTTAATCGGACAGTGGCCATCTTTGAGACAGGCGTATATTTCCTGACACGGGGAGACTTTAAGTTGTGAAACCACCACCTTTTCTACCTCTGCCCCCCTCCCTTTGGCACCTTCCAATGCCCTGTCAAGGAGAATTTCAGTATTGCTCTGCCTCCTGGGGCTACCCATGATACCTAATACTTTCACATTGCTCTCCTTACCAGAGACTGGAAGATTGCGGCATCTGTCACTCCCTAACTGCTCTCCAGCGCTTTATTGTAACACTAAATTGCCCCAAGACCCTTTAGAAGTGAGAAATCAGACTCTATTCAAACCTGAGTGCTTCAATGGGATTGAGCCGGGAGGCTTTCCAGGCGGGATAGAAACCAAAGAACAGACCAATGCCGACCGATACCGAAACGGCAAGGATGACTATATCAGCAGTAACCACAGATGGTATCTGCCCCGCGCTGGAAACGATATATGAGAGTCCCCAGCCCAGGGCAATCCCGATTATGCCACCGGCCAGTGTCAGGAAAGCGGCCTCCATGAGAAATTGAGTCCATATATCTCGTCCCGTGGCTCCCAGTGCCTTGAGGATGCCTATCTCCCTCCTCCTCTCTGTTACAGACACGAGCATTATATTCATCACTCCGACACCCCCCACCAGCAGCGAAATGCCAGCGATAGCGCCCAGGAAAATGGCTATCGTTCCCGTTATTTCAGACACGGTTTCGATTATCTCCTCCATCGAAATAATCTCAAAGTCATCATCCGCATTCGCAGCAAGCTGATGGCGGGAGCGGAGCAGGCTGGTAATTTCCTCAACGACGTAGTCTCCCTGCCCCTGGTCGCTTACCGTCAGCGTTATGTAATGCACCACATGGTCTCCCTGGGCGGTCCGTGGTTGGTAAACCGTCTGCTGGAAGGTGGTCAATGGGATAAAGATATTATCATTAGGCGAACCCTCCATGGCTTCCTTGCTCTCCAATACGCCAATGACACGCACAACAATGCCACCCATCCACATCTGCTGCCCTATTGGGTCAGCATCTCCAAACAGCGTCTCTTTGATGTCGGAACCGAGCACGGCTACCTTGGCACCACGCTGATAATCATATTCAGTAAAGAAGGCGCCATGGGCAATCTCCAGATTATTTACCTGCATATGCTCCGGGGTGACCCCGAAAACCTGAGCCCCCACGTTCTCACCACCGACCACCGCCTGGAGATTGCTGGCCAAGACAGGAGCCACTGAGGATACGGAAGGAACCTGTTCTGCTATTGCCGCTGCATCTTCCTGGGTGAGGGTTTGAGCACTGCCGCCAGCAGCCCAGGCTTCCTCCTCGGTAGTCCAGCCAGGGGTGATGAAGACGACATTTGACCCGAGACTTTCGATCTGAGAGATGATCTCTGCCTCGACACCTCTGCCGATGGACATCAGGGCAATCACTGCAGTTATGCCAATGACGATTCCCAGCATGGTCAGGGAGCTCCGAAGCTTGTGCGTAATCACCCCGGACCAGGCGGCAGACAGAGAGTCAAGCCACTTATTCACACCGATTCCTCCATTACTACCTGGCCATCCTTCAGATGAATAATGCGCTGGCAGTGGTGAGCAAGGTTACTGTCATGCGTTATCATGATCAGAGTACCGCCCTGCTCGGCACGTAAAGAGGTGAGTATAGAGATTACCTCCTCGCCGGAGCGGCTATCCAGGTTGCCGGTAGGCTCATCCGCGAGAATCAGGGGCGGGCTTTTCGCCAAAGCCCGGGCAATGGCAACTCTTTGCTGCTCTCCTCCTGAAAGCTCGTTAGGGCGATGATTGGCCCGGTCAGAGAGCCCAACCTTCGCCAGTGCCTGCATAGCACGTTCATGGTCTGCACCACCAGCGAATCTCAACCCGAGTTGTACGTTACCCAGTGCCGAAAGCCGGGGCAGTAAATTGAAAGTCTGGAAGACGAAACCAATCTTCTTGCCTCTGACCTGGGCCAGTTCGCCGCTACTGAGGCGGTTTACTTCTTTACCCTCCAGATAGTAGCTCCCTGAAGTTGGTGTATCCAGGCAACCAATGAGGTTAAGGATGGTCGTTTTGCCCGAGCCGGAGGGCCCCATAATCGCCACCATCTCACCCCATTCAACATGAAGGTTTATCCCCCTGAGCACGGTCAGCTCTCTGTTGCCCATGGGATAGACTTTGGTTATATTCTGTAACTGGATCATTGATGTGGCTCCTTTCCCGGTATCAACATTCCTGGATGTCCTTGCTGTTCGGGTGTCGTCGTTGTGGTAGCAGTGCCTTGCGGCACAACCACTTCTTCCCCTTCACTGAGCCCGCTGGTTACTTCGGTATATTGCCAGCTGCTGATGCCAGTCTGTATAATGCGTTCTTCAGCAGTGCCATTGGGCGATACAACCTGGACGTAGGTTTGCCCTTCCTGGGTGGTAATCGCTGAGTTTGGTACCAGCAGCACATCGTCCCTCTCCTCCTCCGGTAGATTTACGATGACACTCAGGCCTTCCCTGAGCTGTTTTTGCGCTACAGCTTCGAGCGGCTGTATTTCGACTTTCACCTCGTAGTTCACTACTCCTGACGCAATAGTGGCTGTGGGCGAGATATAGGTGACTTGAGCGGGGAGATTCATACCAGGCAGTGCATCAATCTGCACCGTAGCGTTTTCTCCCTCACTCACCTGGAAAATATCCATCTCACTGACGAGGATATCCACTTCAAAGTTGGTCGCCCTGGCAACCTCCATGACCACCGTGTCTGCATTCACTCCCTGGCCAGCGTCAACATTCACCTTAATAACGATGCCATCAAAGGGAGCAGTAATCCTCGCCTTATCCAGTGCGGCTTCCGCGCTGTCGAGCTGCAACTCAAGCCTCCTTATCGAAAGAGGCAGATACAACTTTGATTGTCTGTATTCCGCTTTTTCCTTCGCCTTGTCCACAGCCAGCTTCGCTTGATCCAGCGATGATTGTGCCTCCCCGATTTTTCCTTCATCCAGAAGCTGCTGCGCCTCCGTCAGGCTATCCTCAACCTCATCCAGAGCTAGCCATGTCCCGGGCACATCACTGAGATGCGTATAGGAATAAGTAGAATTAATCTTCTGCTCCAGTTCAAGCTGAGCCAGCGCCACATTTATCTCAAGCTGAGGAGCATCAAGCCTTGCCAGCACCTGTCCTTTTGTAATGGAGTCTCCCTCTTCTACCAGAACCTCCCCCACTGTTCCCGAAGTCCCGAAACTGAGGCTCCGTTTGTCGGATAACTCCAGATTGCCGCTGGCAGTGATATCCACAGCTATATCACCGCGTTGTACCGTTGCTATTTGGTATTCCGTCGCCTCTGTCCCACCTGGACCAGAACTACAGCCCAGCGGGGTAACCGTGAGTCCAACGAGAATACAGGCCATCAAGATTGTATATATGATTTTCTTCATAGTATTCCGTGCCTCCGTTATTATTCTGAGCAAGATAAAAATGAATTCTATTTTAGTGTAGCAGGGAAATGTTAAGCTATTGTTAAGATATTATATGAGTTGGCAGAAATAATATCAAATCAATTCGCTACCGGGACGGTAAAGGAAAAACAGCTTCCCTTTCCCCGTTCACTCTGGGCTTGAATCGTACCGCCATGGGCCTCAACCAAACGCTTGGCTATGGTGAGACCGAGACCGCTGCCACCAGTAGTTCTGGCACGGGATTTATCCACGCGGTAAAAGCGTTCAAAGATGTTGGGTAGACCCTCAGCAGGAATACCTTCACCTGTATCTACAACGCTTACCTCTACCCAGTTGCCCTGCTGTGCGGCAGTTACGGTGATGGCATCTCCTTCAGCCGTGTGAGCTAGCGCATTTTCCAGAAGATTACGCAGCACCTGGCTAATCCGGCGCGAGTCAATATTCACCGCCGGGAGTCTATCAGGCAGGTCAACGGACACCGATAATCCCTTTGTTGTTGCTTGGGTCTGCAACCCACCCACCGTCTGCTTGATTAACTCTCCGATGTTTTCCGCCTGGCAAACGAGCTTCAGTTCGCCTGCCTCGACGAGGCTTAGCTCCTGGAGGTCGTCAACCAGCCGTGACAGCAGAGCTGCCTCTTCATCAAGGGAGCGAATAGTATCCGCATCTGGTTTTACCACGCCGTCACGAACCGCCTCCAGGTAACCTCTCAGGTTAGATAGGGGAGTTCTCAGCTCGTGGGCGATGTCAGCTACCATATTGCGTTGCAGTTGCTCAGCCTGTTCCAGGTCGCTTGCCATGAAGTTAAAGGTATTAGCCATCTCCCCAACTTCACCTTTATCCTTAACCTGTACCCTTTGAGAAAAATCACCGCACCCCAGCTGCCGGGCAGCGGAGGTAAGAGCCTTAACCGGGGCTAAGACTCGCCGTGAGAGGAGGAAAGTGATTACCAGAGCAATAGCAACCCCGATCAAGCTTCCCCAGATGAAAAAGCGCCCTATTGCCTTGAAAAGGATTTGTAGTGAGATAAGACCTACATCTGATGATGATTCCGGGGTGATGTAAAGTGTGCCAATGGTACCTGTCTGCCACGAGGCTGATAGGGGCTTGCCTGGTGAATCAGGAGCATACGATTCCCCTAAGACATTTCCCTCAGAATCAGCGACTACGATGCCAATGGCATCGGTCACTATGATTCGCTGCCCGTAGAGGTTACCCCACTGCTCCACAAAGGGTTGAATCCCCTCCCAGTCCCCTTGCTGCAAGTAATAACCGGATAGCCCAATTTCCATCCTCTCGGCACGCATTTGGGCAACATATTCTACAAATCGACGGATTTCAGCCTGGGTAGCCCGGTTAATGAAGAAGAATACTGAACCAATCACCACCAGTATCACCAATGTGAAAGATACGACAAGCCGAAAACGCAAACTATGTATCATTACTCATCTCTGAAAGCTTGTAGCCGGATCCGTACACTGTCCTCAGGTATTTTGGGTGGCTCGGGTCCGGCTCAAGCTTTCGGCGCAGGTTGAGGATATGAACATCGATGGTGCGGTCAAACCCCTCAAAATCATAGCCAAGAGCCTCGTCAATAAGCTGCACCCGGCTGAAAACCCTACCCGGTTCCTTGGCCAGGACTCCCAGCAGCTTAAATTCAACTGTGGTGAGATTTAGAGACCTGCCGGCAAGTGATGCCTCGTGTCTGAGAAAGTTGACAGTGAGCTCACCGTGCTTGATTTCATCAGGACCACGCTCTCCAGGGAGGCGCCTCAGCACTACCCGGACTCTGGCGGCTAGCTCCCTGGGACTGAAGGGCTTGGTCACGTAGTCATCTGCCCCCAAGTCCAGCCCTATTAATTTATCTTGGTCAGTAGTCTTGGCCGTAAGCATAATGATCGGCACGTCGGATTCACCCCTGAGCGTGCGACAAATCTCAAGACCGTCAATGCCGGGCAGCATGAGGTCCAGAACGATGAGGTCAGGATGACCCTCCCGAGCCAGGCGTAATGCTTCAGTACCATCATAAGCAGTGAGCACACGGTAGCCATCTCTGTTCAGGTAGAGCTTGACCAGTTCCA
>Ga0315543_1001943_pt1 | contig 21159 bp, 36 predicted proteins | sample SalMarSW160210MG_2_FD_203098 | JGI IMG/M metagenome (GOLD analysis project Ga0315543, IMG submission 203098) | Salt marsh sediment microbial communities from the Plum Island Ecosystem LTER, Massachusetts, United States - Salt Marsh Sediment SW1601-210 ...
GGACTTGAACCAATACCTCATTATCGATAAAGGCGGCATACAGACCGCAGAATCCATCCACGTGGAATTCCTGACCGGGCAGACAGTATTCCGGTTCACCTACCGCTTCAATGGGCAGCCGATTCGCAAAGGGAAGCTGACGCCTTACAAGCGGAAAAACGCCAATTTCTATACCGGCCCATTCACGGCACTTGAAGCCAGATAAAAAACAGCAACCCAACGAAAAATACGGAGGTAAAAACAAAATGAAAGATGTCGGAATGGTAAGACACATAGTTCCGATTTCCGCCCCTATCCAGAGGACGGCCACATTCGTCACTCCCCATGTGGCAATGAAGAAATTCGAGAAGGTACAGTTCCTGGTTCTTCTCGGCGCCCTCGAAACCGCCAATTTCACGATGACGGTCACCTGCAGCGCGGTGACCGCCGGCAGCAATGCCACAGCCATAGCCTTCAGTTATCGCGCAACGGAGGCTGCCGGCACCGATACCCTGGGAGACCTCACCGCAGTAGAGTCGACCGGGTTGGAGCTGGCCGACGGGACCTTCGACAACATGGTGCTCATCATCGATATAGATGCGGTGGAGCTGACCGATGATAAACCTTATGTCGGGCTCACCTTCACCGACCCCGACAACGCCGATGCGTTAATCGGTGTGGTAGCGCTCCTGAAACCCCGCTATCCGCAGGAGACCAACGACGGGGCACTGACCTAATCCCGAAAAATTAACAAAATCCGGGGGGCTTCAACCGGCCCCCCGGTAAATAAATCTGGAGGGGATACAATGAAAAAAATATGGATACTACTGCTGGTAGCGGTGCTCCTGCCTTGCCTTCTTCTATTAACCGGCTGTCCGGAGGTAGAGCAGCCGGGGATACCCGACCAGACGGAAATCGGGGTGGGTGATGAATATCCCGATGCCCCCGGGGTGGTAACAAAAGTCAAGAGCAAGTGGTCGGGCGGCGACCTTGATTTTACCCAGAAAGACGGCACCGTAATCATGGGGCTGGACGGTACAAACGGTGATGTGGAGATAGCCTATGCCACAATCACCGATGGTCTGGCAGCAGCATTAGGGATTACGGCAGCTGACCTCGGAGCGGTGAGTTATGATTCGTTAGCACCCTCCGCCGATGGAACTATAGACATATGTGCATCAAATTTTCAGGCAAATGATATCTATATCAATGGCCAGTTAGTAACTGAAAACGGCACGGCACAAATAACTTTACCAGATGCTGATGGTGAACTTGTAACAGACAATGGCACTTACACATTTAGCGGTGTCTACACTATAAACGACCTTGTTACTGATAACGTGACGGTCACTGGAGGCTCATTAAGCGGGATCACTATAGCCGCCCCAATCGAGACCGGAACACCGGTCAGGGCCAACGTGGCCACCGGCAATACTACGATGGAGGCCAGCGGGGCCCCTTCGGTCGTTATCACGCACGGGCTGGGGGGAACTCCCGTTTGCATTGGGGCCTGGTGGGGGAGCGACCCCGGAGCTGACGACGGGATATTTACATCGAGTGCGAACTCGACCTGTTTCACTGTTTCTACTACTACGGCCAATGTGACGCCCAGCACGGTAGTTTACTGGATTGCTTACTTGCACAATGAATAATTTACCCCGCCCCTGGGCAAGGCGGGGGACCCATTCCTCCTTTATAGGGGGGCGGTCTTCTTATGTTTCCCGCCCCCCGAAATAATTACGAGAGGTGAAACATGGCTGATGTAGCAGCAATTACTGCAATTTCCGAAAAGGTATTTGGAACGGTAAAAAAGATAACATTCGAATTCACGTCCGGCGAGGGTGCCCATGCCGGCACCGCCAGTGACACCACGGATAAAGCCTATGACGGGGAGATTCTCCAGGTGGTGACCGACCCCGGCACACCGGCGCCCACCGCGGCCTGGGACCTGACGCTAACCGACGAGGATAGCCTCGACCTTCTCAAGAGCAACGGAGCGAACCGGGATGCGGCGAACACGGAATACATCGTCGGTTCAACGACGAACATGCTCCCGGCATCAGGGAAGCTGACGTTCAATGTGACCAACGCCGGCGACCAGAAGGCGGGCAAGGTCTATGTCTGGATACGTTAGCGTAATCGAGAACACCGCTATATACCCGCCGGAAAACGCCATGCTGGTGATATATTCCCCCAGGAAATACGGCATACCCGGACAAATAATCCCACCCCAATCACGCAGGTTCACCCCAACTATAAGGAAAAACAAGAGGCATTAAATAGTAATGCAAGAACTAATTGAGAGACGAACTGAAACAAGCAAGACCTATGACCTCGGAGGTAAGCAATGCTAGAACTTTCAAGGTCTAAGAAAACTAGATTACCCGATGCTCCGAACGGTAGGAGAAGGTATGCTATAAATGCCTCTATAGATGTCTTACAGATGAAAGAAGATGGGGGTGAGTGGGAAGATATTGACTCGACTTTAGACGAGGAAGGTCTGCCCGCTAGAGTTCCCTATGACCTCACGCCTTATCTAAACGGCTTGCCAGGATTTCACTTTAAGAGTAAACAGTCGGGTGAGTTTGATGTCAGGTTGAAAGAAGCTAGACAAGACTCTATCAGTATCACCCCTATATCCCCAAAGCCTAGTGTGAAGCCTATCATAGAAGGTAGAACTATCACTTGGGTAGATTTATATCCCGATGTTGACGTAGTTCTAACAGCCTTTAATACGGGTGTAATGCTTAACAGGATAATCAAGTCAGCCTATGCACCCTTAGAATATGACGTTGCCGTTACCGAGATAAAAAAGGGTGTTGCCCAACTGATGCCACTTAAACCTGCCACAGATGCAGATGGGCAACTTATCAAGATGGAGGAAAAGCCCACCCTTGATGGCAGGACTGAAACTCTTACGCTTGAAGTATTACCATTTGAGGATGAAAAAGCCAATCCCATTAAATACCCGATAAAGGACTCTACCGTTGTAGATGAATTTGTCGGTGCCAGCGAGGATGATGCCTACGAGTATGATTATACAAAAATCGTGGATGTCACTTCCATCGGTATTATACAATCTTCTAATCCACTGACTAGGATGTGGGGAGGATACCGCTTCGTTTCAGGTGATTTTCCATCACAAGGTTCTATGATAGATGTCGCCTACTTGAGGTTGTATTTTTATCTTACTTCCAAAGATGATGTTAACGTTAATATCCATTTTGAGGATGGTGCTTCTCCTATTGCCTTTACAACTAGTGATAATGACATAACACTAAGGACCAGAACCACGAACAGTACCTCTTGGATTGCTGATAGCGTAGCAGCGGGAGGAACAGGATGGTATAACTCACCTTCCTTATGTGGTGTAGGGTCTCCAGCACAAGAATTGTTTGATTCTTACTCTCCATCAGCGATTGTGGCTATTACTAGAGGCAATACAGACGTATCTAAAACTTTCTATGTCCATTCTTGGGACTATAATGACCACTCTCATGCCCCCGAACTCTACATAGAATATACCGAGGGCGGGGGAGCTATCTTAACAAACTACTACCGCATGGGGGCAAATAAATGAGTCTACAAAAGAACGTGGCCAGCCAAAAGTGGATAGTATTCGCCTGGACAATAGCCACCAATGTGGCTCTAGCCGGGGATGCTGCCCAGATAACAGCCAACCTCAGGCTGGATGGCGGAGAAGCTAACGCTGTAGACGATACCAATCCTACCGAACTTGAAGACGGTTACTATGCCTTCGAATTAACGCAGGCCGAAACCAACGCCGACAATATCGTAATCTGCCCTGTAAGTTCGACTGAAGGCGTAGCGGTTATCGGCTGCCCTATGGCTGTCTGGACTGATAGTTTAGCAGCCATCAAAACGTCAACGGACAATCTACCCGAAGCCCAAAAGGGATAAGAATATTTCGATATATAAATCATAAACAGGAGGCAAACGAACATGGCAACAGGAACTTACAAAAACGGAGTAGCAATCCTGGTAACCTATCAGGCAGTCGCTTGTGCCACCGGCAAGACCGTCACGATGGCGGTTTACGATGAGGAACATGCCCTTGATGAAGCCAAGGGCAGCGCCGGAATGACCGAGATAGGCGCTACGGGCAGGTATTACGCCACCTTCACACCGGATGCCGAGGGTGAGTGGATTGTCATAATGGAGAATACCACCGATGGCAATGGCGAGGTAGTAAAAGCCTTCGCTGTAGCCGGTCACGACGTCGACTCTATCGGCGATGCGGTAGCGACCGTGGATGGCAAGATTGACACACTCGATACGGTGGCCGATGGCATTCAGACCGACCTGAGCAATGAGACGGATGGCCTCGGGGCGCTCAAGACACTTATCGATGCCAAAGCACCGGCCAGTGAGTATGATACCGAGATGGCCAGGATTACGGCAGACGTGGCCACTGAAGCCAAGCAGGACGTCATTGACGGCTTCCACGATGTACCCAGCGAGGATGCTGCTGACGATGCCCAGATGCGGGATGTCGTAGGCAAGAAGACTGACACCGTTGCAGGAACGAGTTTAGTCGCATTAGCAAAGCAGGTTTTAGCTGATACAGGTTCAACAGGAAGTATCCGTGGCGCCGATGATGACACCCTGAAGACCCTTTCAGACCAGATTGACGCCGTAAGCGCGCCGGCAATGGTCGGATAAGACATTGGAGTCAAAAAATGGCTGAGCTTTACGATATCGGGAGCAATCGTGTCGTTTATCGTGCGGAAAGTTTCACGGCGGGCAAGACTGTAACGGCATATTTCTGGAACCCGTCTCTGGCTAAAAGCGCGCTGCAGACATTCACTGAAATTGAGCTGGGGCTTTACTATCTCGATTACAACTTTGCGTCTGTCGGCACGTATATCGGTCTTTTCTACGAGAACGGCGTGGCAAAAACCACAGGCATATTCCGCGTTATTGCGTTGCCGACAACCATTAACGAGGAGATTGTAGATGCCTTGAACGTCGACACGCACGGAGAGCCGTCAACGCCGCCGGCCGCGAGCTCTTCTATCGTGGAGAAATTGAGCTGGTTGTTCGCGCTTGCGAGAAACAAGATAAAGCAGACGTCCACGCAGCAGACAATCAGAAATGATGCCGATGATGCTGATATTGGTACAGCCGATGTGGGCGATGACAGCGTGACAGCTACTCGAGGAAAGTTCACCTAATGGCTATCGACACTGCGGACAAGAGGATGTCGTTGCTGGGGCTTGCCTTGCCGGTACCGATGGTGGCGCCGGCGCCGGATGGCTCGATTGACTTGGAAGACCGCCTTCAATGGTTATGGCTATACAGGTCGATTGCGCCGTCTAAGGCAGTACTCGCCGTCAGTGTTTACTGGCCGGACCGGGATATCGATAGCTACTGGAACGACAGAAATATCAGGGTAGGATTTGAAAGTGACGTATAACACCGAGGACATCGAAGTCAAAAAAGGCGCTTACGGGTACCGGCTGATTTTCACGCTCTATGACGCCGACGAAAGTGCCCGCGACTGCACCGGCTACACCGCCGACCTCCGCTTCTGGGCGCCCGGCGCCAGTTCGGCAAAGAAAGCCGACCTCACCTGGATTGACGATTCCGCCGGCACCTGCTACTACGACGTCGAGGCCGGCGATTTCGACAGCGCCAATCAATACTACTACGAGATAGTCATCGAAAAGACCGGCGTCAAAGACCCCGCCAAGACCGGGCGCATCATCGTCATCGACCGCCCGACGACCGACGCCTCTTAATTCTGTCATTCTGGCGCAGGCCGGAATCCAAGTTCAGGAGAAAATGAGATGTCATTAAATCTAATCACCCCGCCGGCAAAAGAGCCGCTCACCCTGCTCGAAGTCAAGAACAATCTCCGCCTCGACCACGACGACCACAATGAGGATACCCTCATTGAAGATCTCATCACCGCGGCGCGGCAGCACGCCGAAAATGTCTTAGCGTGGCGGGCATTTATCACGCAGACCTGGGAGCTGTGGCTCGATGCCTGGCCGGGGAAAGATTATATCGAATTGCCCCGTCCTCCGCTGCAGTCGGTCACCAGCGTCAATTATTACGACGTCGACGACACGGAAGCCACCTTCGCCGCCGGCAGCTATTTCGTCGACACCAAAAGCGAGGATGGGAGGGTCGGCCTCAACCACGGGCAGAGCTGGCCCGGCACGACGCTCCGCCCCTTCAACGGCATCTGCGTAACATTCGTCGCGGGATACGGGGCCGATGGTTCCTTTGTCCCGGCGAAATTCCGGAAGGGATTATTGCTCCTGGTGGGGCACTGGTACGAGCACCGGGAAGAAGTGGTTATCGGTGTGACGCCCTCGACAGTCCCCATGGCAGCCGAGGCGTTAATCTGTTCGGAGAAGGCGTATTAGATGAACACTCAAAATATCGCCGAGATGGAGTTGGCGGAATTAAATATCGGGCAAGCGTGTCTGGGGGAAAAGCCCATTGGGTTCATATCGTATATCTTCGAAGAAATCAAAGTGAATTCTGCGACACTGAAAGCCCTTGAACACAAATACGAAAAGAGCTGGTGGAACTGATGAGAGCCGGCGAGTTAAGGCACCGCATAACGCTCCAGAAGCCCGTACACACCCGTGACGCCTTTGGGGAATCCGTGACTACCTATGAAGACATGGCGACGGTCTATGCGGCCATAGAGTGGCAGAGTGGGCGGCGCTACGTCGAGGCCGCCCAAATCAACGCGGAGGTGCAGGGCGTAACCCGCATTCGCTACCGCTCCGATGTCAGGCCGGACTGGCGCATTCAATATAAAGAGCGTTATATCCGGATAATATCGCTCGCCAACATCCGGGAGCGCGACGAAGAGCTGCAGCTCAACTGCAAAGAGTTCCAGGACTAAAGGAAGCATAAATAATATTCCCCGCGAAATAATCGCCCTTCGACCTCGCTCACCCTGAGCTTGTCGAAGGGTTTTTTCATTGGAGGGACATGAAACCGAGCATCTATCTCAAAGGCATCGACGAGCTGGAGCGCAAGACCAATCAAATCATCAAGGAGGTCACATCCGAAAAGACAAAGCTCCTGCTCAAAGGGGCGCGCACCGTCAAGGAGAGGATTATACAAAAAGCGGAGTCGCAGCAAAAAAGCGTAAAACATTCGGCACGAAAAGCCGCCTATGCCAAGGCCTACCCGGAAACCACCAGCTCTCCCGCCCACGCCTTTGCCGGCATCCGCCCGGGGAAAATGCCCCAGGCGCACCTGGTGGAGTTCGGGCATGGGGGACCGCACCCGGCGCCGCCTCACCCATTCGTAAGGCCGGCCTGGGACGAGTGCCGTGAAAAGGTCGAGCAGGATATTCAGTCCGGCCTGAAAAAGGCGATAGAGGGGGCGGTATAAAAGTGCACATCGAGACGGCGTTAATGACCTACCTGCTCGAGCAGAGCGGCATCACGGATATCGTCAGTGACCGCATTTACTTTATCCGGGCGAAGCAGGACACCGCGGCGCCGTACCTTGTTTTCCAGAAAATATCATCCATCCATTCCATGACGCATGACGGGCCGGATGGCATGACCGATGCCCGGTTCCAGTTCACCGCATTTGGCAAGAAGTATATGGAAGAAGCCAAGGAACTCATCGTAGCGGTGCAGGACGCGTTGAGCGGTTATAAGGGGACGATGGGTGGTGAAGGGGGAGTCGTGGTTTCCTGTTCCAGTTACGACGATGAGAGGGACCTCGACTCCGGGGAAAAGGGGCTGTTCGGGGTAGCCGCCGATTATATCATCCAGCATTACGAATGAAGGAGGAGAATCTGAAAGTGGCTTTCGGAATATATGTTTATTACCGCCAGAGGCTTATCGATGAAATCAGGAACCCCATTAAGAGCGTGATTGATAATCTCTACATGCCAGTCAGTTGGTTCAAGGTCTTCGGGGCACTCATCGAAATCTGTAAAATCCTGATACGCCTCAAGAAATTCCCCGAGCCCACGGTGGAGAATGTCGGCCGGCCGAACTCCCGCGTGCTCGTCCGCAGCCGCGACAGATTCCTCGAACGGCTCAAATTACCGCCATACTACCAGCGGATAATGGCAGCCATCACCAAGCTCATCATAATCATTTTCGATACCGATTTCTGGCGTCCCTTCATGAACTGGTGGGTCGATGAACTAAGAGACGCCCCGGACTGGGAGCATAATGACATCTCACAGCCGGACCATCATTTCTGGGATAACAAGGCAGAAAAAACAGCAGGAGGTACATAAAAATGGCATCAGCAACAAAAGCTCAAAAAACATTCGGAACCTCAGTCACCTGGGCCGGGCATGATATCGGCTTTATAGTCGATGGCTCTTATACCGGACTCAGCGCTGAAGAAATCGACCTCAGCAGCCAGGAATCTGTCTTCAAGGAATTTGCCGCAGGGCAGATTGATAGTGGGATGGTCAATCTCACCATAAGATTCATCCCGGGCGATACCACTGGGCAAAAGTTTCTTTACACCGACATGAAGGCCAGCACCGAGCGTGAGGTTATAATCACCTACCCGGACGATAGCACCTGGACTTTCAATGCCATCGTGACCAAGTTCGGTGATTTAACCTTCAATAAAGACGGTAGTGCTGACGCCGCCATAACCTTGAAAGTAACTGGCGAGCCAACGCATTCCGACCTAACCTAGCAACAATTCGGGGCATCGTAAACCAGACCGACACGAGTAAAGAACGAGGGCGGGGGGAACACCCCGCCCTGACTATTAAAGGAGGAGTTATGTCTGAAAAATTAGACCCGGTCATAACCATCGAGCTCGGCGGCAAGCAGCGCCACCTCAAGTACGACTTCAAGGCCATGCTCGCCATCCAGAGGCAGACAGGCAGGAATCTACTCGACAATAAAGTAGTCAAAAAGATAATCGAGGAGACTACCCCCGAAGACCTGCTCACGCTGCTCTGGGGAGAGCTGCTCCATGAAGAGCCGGGATTAACCATCGACGAGGTCACCGGCTGGATAACCATGGAGAACCAGAGGGAGGTCGCCCTTAAAGTTATCAAGGCCTGGGCGGCGGCCATGCCGGAGGGGGGCAAAAAGAAAAAGGCCCCTTTACCGAAGTAATCCCCGACTGGCTGGATATCTGGTCTTTCGGGCGCTATGACCTCGGTCTCTCCGGGGATGAGTTCTGGGGGCTGACGCTGGCGCAGTACAACGCCCTGGTCGAAAGACACGACCTCCGCCGTGAAAATGACGACTACCAGACGGGGCTCATCGTCAGCAGCATCTGGAATACCATCCCGCAAAACCCCAAGAAAACAATCAAGCTATGGATGCCCTCCGATATTTTCCCTCAATACGAATGGGTCAAGCAAGAAGAACCGATGCAAGAGGAATTACAGAGAAAGTTGGATGGTATTTTTTATTTCATCGGGGGGAAAGAAGTAAAGAAGAATGGCTAAAGAAATCTCCAAACTATTCGTAACGCTGGGACTTAATGACAAGGGCTTCTCATCCCAGCTCAAGAAAATAGATAAGCAGACGGCTGCCCTGGGCAAGACGATGCTGGCGGCCGGCACGGCCATCGTGGCGGGTATCGGCATGGCCGTCAAGGCCTGGGCGCAGGCCGGCAACGAGGTCCAGAAGATGTCTCTCCGGACGAACTGGGCCGCCGAATCTTTGAGCGAGCTGCGCTATGTCGCCGAGATATGCGGGACCGAGCTCCAGGGATTTGAGAAGGGCACGCGTAAGCTCAACCAGGCCATCCTCGACGGATCCGCCGGGCTGGTGACGTACAACCGCTATTTCGAGATGCTCGGCCTGAATGCCCGTGAGCTCAAGGAGATGAAGTCGGAGGAGGCATTCTGGGAGGTGGCCGAGGCACTAGCGGGGATGACCAATGAAGTCGAGCAGGGGGCCATCGCCGCCCAGCTATTCGGGCGGACCGGCACCCAGCTTTTACCCATGCTGGCCGAGGGCGCCGACGGCATTAAAAGATTGCGTGAAGAAGCCCATGACCTCGGCATCGTCTTCGACAAGGAAGCCGCAGACGCCGCCGCCGACTTCGTCGATTCCATGCAGAGACTAAAGGAATCATTCGAGGGCGTCTCGCATGTCATCGCCAAGGCCGCCGCCCCGACCATCGAAGCCTACGCCAAGCTGATAACCAAGACCATTAAATCGGTTATCAAGCTCGCCGAAGAAAACGAGGACTTATCCAATACCGTGGTCAATACCGGCCTTTCCTTTGGCACCACATTAGTTGGCATGGGAGGTCTCCTGCTCCTATTACCGAAAGCTATCCAGCTTTCCAAAGGACTTGCGGGTGGATTAGGTACTTTAAGTCTCGCCATCGTCGGTGCTACGGCCGGTCTGACGCTGATGGGCACCGGAATCCAGACGCTGATACAGAACCACATCCGGTACGAAGCCATGATCGAGGCCGGCATCAAGCTCTCCGAGGAATATGCCAAGGCCAAGCGGGGAGAAGCCAATGCGGTCTGGGAGGCCATGGAAGCCGAAGCCGACTCCCGCGAGGCATACGTCAAGGCCTCCGGCATGACCGAGGAGCAGAAGGAAGAGCAATACGAGTATATTGACGCACTCCGCCGGGCAATAAAAACACACGAAGATTACTTGAAAGTGCTGGCGGAAGCAACTGCAAAAATCAAAGAACAGAAGGACGCCCTCAAGGCCAACCGCGAAGAGTTCCTGGCCATGATAGAAAAAATCCGGTACGCCTACACGGATGCCGCCGAGCTGGGCCTCACCATTGAGGATATCACCCGTTACATGCTCGAAGCCGGGCGAGGCGCCGAGCTTATGAATATCAAATGGGAGGAAATCGGAGACAATGCCGACCTACTGGCGCAGAGATTAAACCTCGACCTAAAAGCGCTGGCCGGCGGTGACCTGTTCGCCCAGGCATATCAGACTTACGAAAAAGAAATCCAGGCCATCGAGAACATCGCCGACGCCGACCGGCAGGCGATAGACGACCGGCTGGCATATTACCGTGAGAAGTTCTACGAGCGCGAGAGGATTATAGAAGAGGCCGCCCTCAAAGAAATCGCCGCCGTCAACCCCAACGTGGCGGCCATCATCGAGGGATATAACGAGGAGATGGGAGTCCTCGACGAGCGCGAGCGGGCCCGCGATATCGCCCGGGAAAACGAGCGCATCGCCGCGCTGGAAAGCCAGCTCACGCAGGAGGAATTATCCGAAGCCGAGCGTGAGAGAATCCGGCGCGACCTCGAAGAAGCGCAGGACGCGCAGCATGAACGGCAAATCCTCGAAACCCGCAACGCCCGGATAGCCGCGCTCGACATGGAAGCATACCTCGAAAACCGGAAGACCCTGATTACTCAAAACCTCGAAGACGAGAAGGCGATAAAAGAGACAGCGCTGGCGGAAACCAAAGCCATCTACCAGGCCGAGACCGAAGCGTTCAAGGCCATGAACGAATCCAAGATAGCGGACCTCAAAAGGATGCATCAGTTAATTCTTATGTACCAGAAAGTACAGGGGTTCGTCCCGCCGCCACCCACTCCACCGGGGGAAGGACTTTACCCGCCTTTTCCGGAGGGTTATGGGATGTCATTCTGGGAAGAATACTGGGCAAGGCTATCAAGAGGGGAAGGGCCCAGAGCCGAGCTACCCTCAGAAGAAATAGAGAAACTCGGACCAATAGAACTCCCCTCCTACGCTGGCTTTGAGGGCCCTGTCCCTGGCCGGATGGGGCAGCCCTATCCCGCCATCGTCCACGGTGGGGAAATCATCAGCCAGCCCGGCAAGGCCTCGCAGACTATCACCCAGCACTTTCATATCGCCCAGCTTGTCGTGCGTGAAGATGCGGATGTGGAAAAGGTAGCCCGACAGCTTTACCGGATGCAGCAAGCGAGGTTTTAACCATGGCCAACAGCTTTTCCTTCAACTCGGTGGACATGAGCAGCTACGGGCTGCGCCTGCTCACGCATGAAGAGCCTTTCTCGCAGGAGACGCCGGCGGCGCAGCTCGCCGACCGTTCTTACGGCTTCGACAGCCTGCGCAGCCCCATTCCGGTGTCCCTCGATGTAAAGGTCTACGCGGCCGATATCGCCACGCTCAAGTCCTACCTGGACAGCATCAAGCAGACCCTCAACCAGCGCACGGACTGCCCCCTCGCCATTGATACCTTCGACGACAGGTACTGGATGGTCCGGTTTGTCTCGATGGTAGGAGAGATACACACCGCCCGGGTCTGGAAAGGCACGATAACATTTTCCGCCAACGACCCGGCAGCCTACGACAACGATGAGACCGACCACGACCATACGGTCGACGAAGACCCGGAGGAGTTCACCGAGACCGCCGGCGGCACCGACCAGGCATTCCCCGTCTACACCCTCACCTGCGATGACACCCTCACCGATACGACGGTCGTGCTCACCAACACCGCCACCGGCGAAGCCCTCACCTGGGAAGGAAGCCTGGTCGCCGATGACGAGTTGGAGATAGACTCGGATAATCACACGGTCAAGCTCAACGGTGCGGAAGACATGCTCTATGTCGATGGCCGGTTCCCCCGGCTTCTCCCCGGCGGCAATGCCTTCACACTATCAGGCTTTTCCGGCAATCTCAATATAACTTACCGCCCGAGGTACGTCTAAATGGCCGAGATAATCATACAACCCTCAGATAAAGACACCTGGTTGAATGAAGGCATACCAACTGGCAATAATGGGAATGACACAAGTCTGTACCTGGTCAACCAGGGTTCCAACAATAATCGCCGCATCCTGCTTGAGTTCGACATCACCGATTACGATATCATCGACTCCATAAACTCGGCGACATTATATTTATACTATTACAACGAGGCCGGCTCTTCCAGCGGCCAGACGGTCTGGGCCTACAAGCTCACCCGCACCAACTGGGAACATCTGCAGGCCACCTGGAATATTTACAAGACCGGCAGCAACTGGACGGCGCCGGGCGGCGACTATGTAACGACAAGTCCCGCCGGCGGTAGTGCTGTCATGCCGGGAGCCACCGGGGTGTGGATAGAGTTCAACGTGCTGGCGATACTCCAGGATGCCCTTGCCGGAGGCGTTGCGGAGTTCCTGGTAAAGTTCGAAAACGAAGCCGTCGGGGCCGGCTATGGCTTTCCTTTCTTCTATTCACGCGAGTTCGCTACTGAAGCTCTGAGACCGAAGCTGGTGCTTGATGTAACTTATTCTCCCCCGCACCCACCCGCCGATGTCGCCGCCACCAAAGGCGACCACACGGACAAGGTCGTCGTTACCTGGACGAAGTCCAACCACGCGGTGGATTACCAGGTCTACAAAGACGGGGTCGCCCAGGGCTGGCTCGGGGACGTGGCTACCTGTGATGATGATGTTGCCCTTTCCCCCGGCAGCACGGTCGCCACCAAGTGCCGATACTCGGGGCTGGTCGGCCTGAGCCTCGAAGATACCGAAGACAGCGATACCCCCCGCGTCTACAAGGTCAAGGCCAGGGACGCCGAGGACCAGGAAAGCGATTACAGCGACACCGACGTAGGCTACCGTGAGAAAATCGCGCCGGTCTACCAGTGGCAGCGCTCGGCGGCGGACTCGGACGCCGATTATTCCAACATCACCGGAGCGATAGCATCCACCTGCAATGATATCAACGCCCCGGCATATCCCGCCCGCCGTTACTACCGGTGTCATCTGACGCTCGGAGGCGGTGCGCCGCAGTATTCGGTGGTGGACCGTGGCTATCGCAGAAGGGAAGACGCTCCCCGGAATACCATCACTTTGATTATCAGGAACCCGGATGGGGAAACACTCGCCTATATTAAAGACGCTTATGGAATCGGGTACGATTATCGCGTCAACGAGCTGGGCACCTGTGAGTTCAATGTCCCCGCCGACAGCCCGGCCTGCGAGTATCTGGTCTATCCCAACGAGGTCTATCTATACATCAATGGCATTCTCCAGGACATCTTCAAGTTATTCAAAGTCAGGAAGATAAGGTCAAAGCCTCTCGGCGAGACGATAGCCGTCACCTGCAAACAGGTCGGTTATACCCTGACCAAAGATATCATCCCATCATATTCTCGTGCGGAAGGGGACGAGAATACTACCAGCGAAATACTGCAGGACTTTATCGATTGCCAGGAGGTCGAGCGGGTGACACTGGGGGGAGTATCCCCCAAGCTCGATGCTGTAATCGCCGTCGAGATATCCGGCAAGAATATCTGGGAGGCCTGCAAGGTCGTCAGGGACACGGTGGGGGGATATCTATCCGTGGATATCGACCCCGACGACCCGTCGGACCGGCAGCTCTGGCTCCGCGCCAGCATCGGCGAAAACAAAGGGCAGCAGGTACGCATCGGCAAGAACCTCACCGGCATCGAGCATGAGACGGACTATATCGAATTCTGCAACCGTCTCTATCCCATTGGCTCCGCCGGCCTCCTGCTCAGCACGAAAGAGTACACGCGTCAGGATGCCATTAAGTCCTCCGATGCCAGCTACGGCTATCTCGAATTGTTCGGGCTTTACTCCGCATATAAAGACTGGACGGGTGAAGGCGATGCCCTGCCGGGAAATATCACCATCGAAAAGCCGACCGGCGCCTGGGAAAGCCCGACCGGAGACCAGAGCAGCTCGCAGTGGAGCAACCCGCAATATGCCTACGATGATAACGATGCCACTGATGCCCGCTACTATAACTGGTTCAAGCAGACGTGGACGCCCTGGCTTACTCTGACCCACGCCGGCATCGATGCCACTCAAATCAAGTGGTGGAACCAAATGGCTTTCGAGCTTTATTCCTATCTCGGGGCTCTCACTCAGGTAGACATATATTACGGAGGCGCCTGGCATAACGTATTTAATGGAATATACTCCGACACTGCCGAATGGGCCACGGTATCTTTCGCCCAGCAGACCATCACCGGTGTCAGGATAAGGTGCTACAACTCCCAATACATGGGCCTGCCCTACCCCCAGAATCCTTCCTGTGGCATCAAGGAAATATATATCTGGGATGTTACCGGTTGGACGGATGACACTTCAAACTGGGGGCAGGGCAAAAACGAGAAAACGGTACGCTGTGATATCGGCGATTACGACGCGGATGCCCCTTACGTAATTTCATACACTCACGCCGCTTATTTAATAGCCCTTGACGATATCGCTGCCAGGCCGGATATACAATCGGGTAAGGAGCATTTCGCCGTCAGCGATGTCGATGCGCTCCTGGCACTTGGCAGGACGGAGCTCACCGCGCGGAAAGAGCCGTTAAAATCCATCGATGCCGGCCTGATAGATTTATCGACGGAAGAGGGCCGGGGCTTCGAAGAGCTTGGGCTCGGCGACATGATAACCGTCATCGATGGAGGGCTGGACATCTCCGAAGAAGTCCATGTCGTCCGGGTCAAGAAGCCCGACCTCGATATCCCCCAGGAAATTATCATAGAGATTGCCAACAAAACGAAAGACATCATCGACGTAATTTGAGGAGTAAAGTAATGAGTGGGTTCGATGAGCTCTGCATCGGTATTATTCTAGGCATCGTTCTGTTAATAGTAATATTAGTATGGTTGGCGACAAGGAGGTTTCCATGAATGAAAAAGAACCTCGTTATGTTCCATACAAGGAATGGAAGATATTTCTAACAAACCACTGGCGGCACATGAATTGGAAGGTCAATGGCCTGATAGGTGTGGTGATAGCTATTCTTGCCTTTGTAGCGGCTATCTTCACACTCGTAACGATGCTGGCATTTGGAGGTTAAAATGTGTCTTATAACCGCTCACGCCCATCTAATAAAGGAAAATGAAAAGCTGTCCGCCCGTGTTGCCGAGCTCGAAGGCAATCTTCCGGAGCCGCCATCCGGCGGCGGAAAGATAACCTCCGCAGAAATCCACAATTTACTACGATCTTGTGGCATCATAATATCCGGCAGCACCAGCGACCGGGAAACCCTGCTCTTGAGAAGGCAAGATGCCCAGCGCTTCCTTGACTGGTATCGCGATACGCACCCCTATACCGCCGATAAATACGACTGTGATAAATACGCATGGTGCATGAGGGCTGCCGCCATCAAGTGGACACACGGCGAGTACCTCTGGGGTTATATCGATGGCGAGGGGTTGGGGGAAATCAACTATGCCTTCCCTTCTCACGGATGGAACTTCGTAATCTTCGACGACCTCAGCGTTTGGTTCTGCGACGAACTTGCGTTAGCCGCCCCTGAAGACGAGTTCTATGAAGCCTACAAGATAAAATGCTATTCGGCGAAAGCCTGAAAGGAGGAATACATGGATTATCTGAACCAATTCATAGCCTTAGCCGATGGGTTCAAAATGCTCGTCCTCGGCGTGCTCATCGGGGCCAATCTGCTGACCGGCATCGCTGTCTCAATCCGCACCAAATCATTCAGGCTCAAACAGGTCGGAGATTTCCTCATCTCGAAAGTATTACCGTACATCATCTGCTATTTCGCCGTCTGTTTTATAACCGTCATCGAGCCGTCATGGCAGGCAGCGGTCACGGTAGTCTGGGGAATTATCCTTGCGGCGTTGGTCGGCGCCATACTCACCAACTTAAAGGAAGTGGGCATCAATCTGCCCGATATCCTGGGCGGTCCGCCGGCGCAATAATTATTTTGCGCAAAATAAATCAACAAGTCTGGGGGAGGGGCTTATGCCCCTCCCCTTTTTCTTTTTATGTATCTATGTATCTATATCCAGCCGAGTCTCAGCGCCAGCAGGTAGAGCAGACCGAGGATTACGCTCAGCGCCAGGGCGGCTATGGATGACTTGCGGCTTATCTCGTCCCAGTCTCTCATTTCAGTCCCATGCGGTCGACCGGGCTGAAGCCGCGCCTCTCTAAGCCGCTTAATCTTAGCAGCGATGCTTTCAGATGCCACATACATATTCTATAACACCATTGAATAAAATCAATCCTTGAAAATAAAATTGGTAAATACTGCCTAAACCCCTTGACAAATTCCAATAAATGGTTATAATTAAGTATAGCAAGGAATTAATCTTAGTATGCAACCAAGCCATCACCCAGATAGGGTGGGGGTAAACCAGCAAAAGAGGAGAGCATGAAAGAACTCATCGAAGCCATCCAGAAATTGCAAATGTTAAAGAGGCTTTCGGACACTCAGTTCGCGAGTGCCATAGATATCGACCTTTCCACCTGGTCGAAGATAAAGAACGGCAAGGCCCCGCCCGGCGGCAAGTTCCTCCGCCATCTCTCGCGCATCAGGGAATTAAGACTCGCCGTCTACGAATACATGAATAACCCCGAGGTGAAAGAGGATGGATAGCATGATAGCTTGTATTCTTATCCTGGCGTTCCCCATGGGATTCATGTGGGCGCAAATACTCCACAAGAAGTTCGATTAAGCCAAACGAACGGAGGTAACCGATGAGCTCAGCAACGAAGGCCCCGCCCACCATCGAAGAAATCTTCAAGCGCTTTGATAAGCGTATCTTATCCCAGTTAGCGAACTACCGCGAGGTAGCATCCAAAGACCCCAAAGGGGCTCCCTTCATCAAGGCCAGGGCCGGCGGCATGATACTCTCCCGGAACATCCTCAAGAGCATCGTCTCGGAAGAAACGAATGGAAACCATCATTAATATCCCATCGAGCGCAGATGTAAAGCCCCGGCAGGCCAGGCTCTGGGGTGAATTCCTCGACATGCTCTGCGCGAAGGCCGAAGCCGAAGTAAAGAAAGAAGGGGAGCCGGGCGGGTACGTTCCGGTCAGCTCCCCGCAGAGGAGAGATTCGAAATGAACTGGTTCCAGAAACTTTGCTGCCGATTCATCAGGGAGGCGGTGAAGAAAGAGATCCGCCAGGCCTATCGCGAATGGTGCTACAAAGGCTGGAAAAGCCGGGAGGCCTATGAACTGGCCTGCCGGAGCTGGAAATGCGGCCATATAACCGGCGGCGTGAATATCAGGGAAGAGGTTGAATAAATCGCCCGGAAAGCAGGGCTTTAAGGAAGCGCATGGAAACGATTTATTGGCTATGGATAGATATCGGTATATTAGTTATTCTCGGCATACTCATGTTTATAGACCACTATCTTTCTAAACGCCACGAGAAACTTTTAAAGAAATACCTGGCGCTCCAAGATAAATATATAAAGGCTCTCGAACAGTATAAATCTCAAACAGCTTACACGCGCCGCCGCACGGCGCTCCGGGGATAAAGGAGGAATGATGTCAGAAATCAGAGCCGAATTAAAGAACATCCGAGCCGTTGAAATAAAGTCGAAGGTTTTCAATGTCAAGGATGATAAACCGAAAGTGGTGACCGCCGTCAGGTTCGAGTATGACGGCGAGCCATCCGAGATGGAAAATATTCTCATGCTCGAAGCGCAGAACCGGCCGGTCAATGCCGATATCTACTCCCCCCAGGCCGCCTTTGCGTTTGACGAAAGGCCGGTGGGGGTCGGGGACCTGGGGGATTACCCATTAAAAACCCCGCCAGCTGAACCAAAAGCAGGAGTCAAAAGTTTATAACGTCCGTTGTTGGTGATAAAGAATAATGCTTGCTGGTGTCCGTTTTCATAACCATCGGCATTAACGGCGATGCCCGCTATAAATTCGACGGACTGGATATACGCCGAGCCAGCAAGCAGCTTGAGGGCTTGAAGTTAAAAGCTCATCTCTAGACGAGTTCTCAAGCACCGGCTCCGGGGATGAGTGCTGAAACTAAGGGCTACAAACACCGAAAGTCCCGAATCCCCCGGGGCCCGATAAAAAAGGAGGGAAGATGAAAGGGAATATTCGATATTATTGGGGTCTATCATTGAATCGTGCATCCATCGGGCCTCTTTGCGATTGGCAGGAATGGTTCGGTGAATATTATTGGCTCCAAATCGAATTATGGTTAGGCACATTTTATATCGGCATTGAAATTACAAATCGGCCAGAGGAGGAATAGACCATGACACTCGCTGAACAAATGAAACTCAATCTCACCGACATCATCCTCACGAATTCCGTCATGGAAAGGCTGGAGGGGAAGGAAGTAACGCCGGAATACGCCCCCGGCTTTGAAACCGACCTCCCCACCGAGGAAGAGATAGCCGAAGCGGAAGCCGGCGTCGCCACTGAAAAAAGTGCCAGTCTGGAAAAAGTCATAAAAGACCCTGAAGGTGAAGACAATATCAACGTCCCCATGACCGTGGAGAAACCCACAGATAACGGTTCATCCGGCTGGCCGGACGCAGGGGCAATCAAGGCCGAGGCTAAAGAGGAGTCGGCAGAGGACTGGAAGCAGAAGGCCCTCGCTGCCAATTTCAACAAGAGCGTCCGCTGCGAATTTTGCGGTGAAAAGCACCACATGAACTTCCGCCTCGATGAAGGGGAAAAGACCGCGCACCACTGGATGGGGATCTACCCCAAGTGCCAGGCGGTCAACAATATCAGGAGGAAATGAAGAAGAATGATTATTTATGATGAACGGTTAGATAGCCCACCATTGGTGAAACTTAAAGGGGAAATAGTCAAAGTCCAAAAATACAGATCCAATGCTTTTAGAGATGAATATAGAACAATCCTCTTGTCGACAGGTTATGTGATTCACCTTACAACTGAAGAGACCGAAATGATCATAAACGCAAAGGAGGAAGCAGACTGAAAAAATAATCTCTTTCCCCGGCCCCTCAGCCGCCTGAGCACTACTGGGGGGCCATGATAAGGGGATTATCGAGGAATGGAAAAGCCGAAGTTCGCCGTCGGGCAGCCGGTCCGCATTACGAATGGGGAATATAAAAGGCAAGAGGGCGTCATCTATCAAAGCGCGACATACACACGCCGTTATCTCGTTAAAGTCAGGCACGAGGGCTTCCCGGAACACCACTACCACCACATCTGGTTCTTTGAAAAAAGTCTGGAGGCGATACAGATATGAACCGTATACTTTTCAAGTCCTGCCCGCATTGCCGCACCGGGGATATGGAACTCCAGCAAGACGAAGCATACGGGGGGGCATACTGGGGGTGCATCCAGTGCGGCTATACAGTCTCAAAAGAGCAGATGCCGGAATATCTAAGGAAAAAGGAGAAAGAAATGGCAGCCAGGATTAATTATGATGAATTACACCCGGAGACGAAAGCGAAGATAGACGAAAGAATATCGACCGGCCTGCCGCCGGTACCGCCCAAGCCGCCCATGATAGTAAATGGGAAGAAATGCGGCTTGATGGCTATCAACCACTACTACGAGGTCAATACCCCGGCCATCATCGAAGATTACCACCGGCTCGTCGCGGAGCTGGGACCGAGCAAGGGGGACAGGGCCACCCGGGAGCGCTGGGATATGTCTTATAACAAATGGGAACGCTTCAGGAAGAAGCATGGTCTGCCGCCGGTTAATGTAATCGCTCGGGATTCTGCCCCCGTCAAAACCGAACCCGAAATTAATCAAAGCATTAACCAACCCGCCCCGGAAAACGAGCGAACCCCCGCGCCGGTAAGCCCCGGGTCCATCGCCGCGCAAGTGGAAGATAATAAGGGTAAACCGGAAGCCGCAGAAGCGGTCGTCGATGATGACGGCCTTCAACCGGTCTATATCAGGTCTTACACCTTGGAGTTCTACGACGGGCTCCCGGACTTTCCGGAATTCAATAACAATTGGGGGGCCTCGGTTAAGGGAAAATGGCTCGAGGTTTACGGGAATCTGGCGGGGAAGAAGTAATCAATGACATTATCAGCGTACATGAAAAGGTATAACGGCTTGCGGCGCAAGGGGTATTGCCCCCGGTGCGGTGGTGAGCGAGATGGTGAAAACTGGCTGCATTGCAAGAGATGCCTCGAAAAAATGAAAGAGAGCAAAAGGCTTGTGCCGCAGTCCAAGAAGGCTGGATACCAGCGGAAGTTAAGGAAGCGTAGACTGCGCGAGTGCTTATGCTACGAATGCGGCGGTCCGCTCGATGATATTTTATTTAAAAGATGCTTAAAGTGCAGAACGATTATCAGTTTGAAACAGAGAAATTATTACAAACGGAAAAGGAATATCATAAAGGAGTCGAAATGAGCTTAATCATGCCGTGTCTTTGGGTAAGGAAATTACATACGAGGAAGCTAATTAACATCAAGCAGTGAGGGAGATAATGGTTGAATTAATCGTAAGCAAAAAGGTGATAACTCGGAAACCTCATAATTGTTGGGGTTGTCGGAAGGAATATCCAGTTGGCAGTAAATTGGAGC
>Ga0315543_1001947_pt1 | contig 21138 bp, 20 predicted proteins | sample SalMarSW160210MG_2_FD_203098 | JGI IMG/M metagenome (GOLD analysis project Ga0315543, IMG submission 203098) | Salt marsh sediment microbial communities from the Plum Island Ecosystem LTER, Massachusetts, United States - Salt Marsh Sediment SW1601-210 ...
GGAATCCCTTCATTTTGTGAAGAGACAACAAAAATGTCAAGGCAATCGATTATATCCAGCACATCATCCCGGAAACCGGTGAAGGTTACCTTGTCAGCAATGCCCAGGTTAACCGCCATGTTCTGCAGCTCTGGCAGCTGTGGACCGTCACCGGTCAGCACGAACCTCGCCTCGGGCACAGTATTGAGAATCTTATGGGCTGCTTGAAGAAAACGGTCGTAACCTTTCACGGGTACCATTCTTCCGACGGACCCCACCAACGGTCTTCGATTCTCCACACCCAGTTCAGAGGCGACTTCGCTCACGCGTCCGGATGGTCTGACTTCCGAAACGGGAATCGCATTGTGTATCGTAACCAGCCGATCGGCATCGACCTGACTTTTCATCTGGTCCCGAATATCGAACGATACGGTATGAATCCGATCGAAGTACTTCCGCGTGCAGTAGCCGTTCAGAAAACTATATAGTTTAGCCTTTAGCAGCCTGATCCCTTTGAACGATTCGTGTAAACCATGGACGGTCTGAACCAGATGCTTCGCCCTGCCATCCTTTTTTAGAAGGGCACCAAGGATGTTTTCCTTGTAACGATGAGTGTGAAGAATATCTATCTCGATATCCTGCAAGTATTTTCGAGCGCGGAGCAGAATAGTGAAGAAACCGCAGGTGCTTTCATCTATCACTTTCACGGGCAGACCACAACTTCGAAGTTTCTCGGCCAGTTTGCCCTCATTGAGCACAATAGCAGCAAGCTCCAATTCCGGGGCGACTGACAGCGTGCTCAAGATATGGTGAGCTTGCACCTCTGCTCCCGCCCAGAGATCACCCGAAATCAGGTGGCATACCTTTATCTTTTGGTCGCATCCCATGTGACGAAGTCCTTACCGGTGAGGAAGAAGTACCATGATACTACAATCGACCAATTAACTATAACGAAAAATACGAGTATCTTCATAATCAGCCCTCGCTGTAACCGGGGCACCAAGAGCGCCAGCACAGCCAAAAGATAAAAGATGACCTGAGCCGTGAGAAGGACCTTGTAGAACAGCCCCTGATCCCAAAGAATGACGTTAGAGAACATCACGACTGTCAGGTACAAAGGTACCAGCCATCGACTGAGTTTGTGGCTGAGCATCTGCATTGCGTAGGTTCCATGGCGAAACGGATTCAATACCTTCTTGAACCTGAAGAGAACTTCCATACCGTGAACTACGGTCCGCACCTTTCTTTGAAACTCCTGACGCTGGTCCTGCACAACTTCGTAGAAACCGATAGCTTCCGGTTCCTTAATAGTCCGGTAGCCAAGAATGTGAGCCATGCTGGGCAGATAGAAGTCAGTCGACAGGTCGTCAATCCATTCTCGACAGATTTCCTTGCGCACCGCAAAGAAGCAACCGGACACACCGATCAATGATCCCACTTTGCTTTCAAGACTCCTTAGGTACATTTCATATTGTACGTAAATACCCTCACCGGAAGCAGCCGAATCAGCGCTCCTGAGTCGGTCAACACCGGAAACACAGCCTACCGATGGGTCGGCGAAACCACTAATGATTTTCTTGGCGGCGTCCGGCTTCAGAAAGGTAGTTGCATCGGAGAGTATCACGATGTCGCTGTGGGCAAGGGCAATGCCTTTCCCCTGCCCGTAGTGTTTGCCACGTCGCTCGGGAATCGTCACTAACTGGATGCCACGATCAACGTAGGATCGCGCTATCTCACAGGTTCGGTCGGTAGAGCCGTCAGAAACGACTATTATCTCCAGCTTGTTGCGGGGATAATCGAGGCCAAGGCTGTTCTCGATCTTCTCTGCCAACCTCCGCTCTTCGTTGTAGGCTGTGATGACCACGGTGACATTGGGAAGCGATTCTGTTCTTGCTACCCCCCGAGTATAGAACACAGATATGATCTTGAGAGTCAGCAGATATCCGCAGTAAGTCCACACAACCATAAAGAGCGACAGCCAGAACAGAATTAGTGGAATAGATATGCTATCGGGCATTTTCCTTGTCCTCGGGCATGGTGGCACCGGTCAGGCAGGATACTGTCATGCGCATTTGCTTTTCCTTCATATACGGATGTGTCGGCAGCGTCAAAAGCCGCCTGACCAGATCGAGTGCGCCCGGGTATTCAGTCTCACTTGAAGCAAGGTGTTCTCCGATACCGCTGATCTGGTGGATAGTCGACGTATACATAGTAGAAGCCTGAATTCCCAGACGCCTGAGGCTGACGAGAGCATTGTCCCGCAGACGCTGGTCGGGCATAAGTAATGGCAGGCGCAGAAAACTGGGGCAATTATTTTCATCAAAACCCGGTATTTGGATGCAGCTATTCCTTTTAATGGCTCGACCCAGTTTCCGGGCGTTAGCTGCGCGTATCGCGTTAAGGTCATCGAGCCGACGATACAGGATGGCCCCGGCATGCTGCTGAAAGGGCGTCAAACGGCCGGGGGAAAATCGATCCGGGAAATCTATCGCGACGTCATCCCCCAAATGTAAGGTAGGCATCATACTAGGAATCCAATAAAGCCCCGGCTTGAGAAAAAAGCTATATAATGTCATGGCCACCAGCGCTTTGATCTCCTGCTTAGAGCCCGGTTGTGCCAGTAATTGGATACCAGTCTCAACATGCCGGGCAATACGTTCATTATCGGTCAGCAGGATTCCTCCCGAATAGGTGGACAGGTTCTTGCCTCGTCCCAAACTGTAAAAACCAACATCACCCAGACAGCCTGACTCACAGTCCCCATATCGGCTACCGATCGATTGGGCTGCATCATCAATCAGAAAAACCTGCTTCTCCCTAGCAATGCGGTTGAGGTTGTTCCAGTTGCTGACAATCGCAAATAGATTGCAACCGATCATGGCCGCCACTCTCGAAAAATCAGCTCTTGCAAGTTTGTCATAGTCGTAATCCATGGTCATCGGATCAATATCTACTAGTCTGATTCGTAATCCGGCCATAGTAATCGCATCTGCCACCGAACGACACGTATAGGCTGGAATAATGATCTCATTTCGAAAGGAACCAACTAGCTCGGAAACGGCGCGTAGAGCATACAGGAGGGCGGTACGGCCGAGGTTGAAGAAATAGCAGTATCTGGCACCGGTCTCTGCCTTGATGGCCTGCCCAAAATCTCCGGCGCTCCATGGCGAAAACAGACGAGAGCCTATGGCTCGCACGATGTCGCTCAACTTGACCGGGGCTCCTGCTGGTGGTACCAAATATAACATTTATTCATGCAGGCAAATGCTGATTAAATCAGCCCACCATCCCTTATGGAAAGTTCCTGATTACTCTCGGCCCTAGGATATTGGCTATGGCGACGGGAAGCCTTCTCCAGAAACCTATCATGAGTCGGTACTTTGGATTGTCGGGATTGATGGCCGGCATCTCCTTAGTCCGGCAGAGATAATACTGCCAGGTGAGTGGGGTCGGTTCAGCCACCCACTGTTTCTTGAATTTGAAAGTGTTGGAGTGCCAACTGGATCGTCCGAAGTCGAAATACTGATACCCCTCCCGACACCCATTCTCAATACAGCTCCAGTATAAGCAGTAGTTGGGGGCATAACGGAGGCTGCCACGATACGCCGATGCCGAGGGAATGTAGACCCGGTCCTTGAAATACAACACTAGGCCACTGGCGATGGATTGGTCCTGTTTCTTCACCAGGACAATCCGGGCCCTATCCTGAAACGTCCTGAGAATACGTTCGAAGAATCCAATCCCCCACACGGGAGTACCCAGGTCTCGCATGTTATGAGAGAAGACCTTATAGAACTCCCGTAGCAATTCAACTCCGCCAAACTGGGTGGTCAGCTCGAATTTACGCGATTTCCGAATTAGATTTCGAAGCTTGGCATTAAAACTCTTCCAGAGAACTTCGGAGTCCGGCTGCAACTTCAGCAGGAAGGTTACCTTGTCCGTTCGGGCAGCTAGCTCAACCACCTTCCCTTCAGTAGACCTCAGCTCCATAAACTTTACTTCGTAGTCATCGCTCAACAGGCGTGCCTTGGAGACCAGAAGCTCCGCACTCTCGGGGTCATCGGCACACACGCCGCCGTAATCGATCCAGGGTAACGAGATGAGATAACGTGATCGCCACCATGTCTGCACACGAAAGAGCGGTAGAATCCCCGTGACCCGGCCATTCCGTAACGCCATTAGATATATGGGTCGGTGCCCCAGACCATCCCGCATCACCTGCCTCCATCCGATTGAATGAGCGACGGTGGCGTCGGGGGAGCGCTCGACATATTCAGTCCAGGCAGCCTCATGCTTATCGTTGTATTCAACAATCTCTATCATAATAAAGCACCATGGTGGATTGACCAGTCATATCAATCAGCGACTGATACCTATCGTTTCAATTCTTCATCCAGTGCTTAATCTCTCTTTTAGTCATTAAGCCCGTCATGGGGATATCATCGGGTTTCGCCGGTAATAACAACCGCCTTCGTCTGGGTTCCGGGCGTCACTTTTCGATATGCACAGTAGCCTACAATGACTGCTATAATATACAGTGTCCAAAGGTGCGGGTAATATAGAGTTGACAGAAAAGTGGCGCAGGTAAAATACCCAATTAAGGCCCCGATTACAGAATTTGTTATCAGCCAGGTAAATCCATCACCCTCCGGATCAACCCGACTTCGCTTGATAGCCAGCAAGGAAGACCCAATCCAGAACAACATCATAAGGTAAAGAACGGTTCCTGCCATACCCAGTTCCGACAGCACCTGGGGAAGAGTACCGTGGCAGGCTCGTCCCCATTCCCGACCGGGGTTGTCGAGGTCGACAATATACTCCGGCATACGAAAACCGCCATTCCCCGCACCGACTCCTACCAGGGGATGGTCGGCGAACATGCTTACGGACGCTTGCCAATATCGCAGCCGCGATATTGCCGTAGCCTCGTTAACGTCGGTTATGGTTCCCATCTCCTGCCAGTAACTGGAAGGGACTACCGCAAACAGAAGGAGGCTCAAAATAGCAGCGTAGCCGAAATTAACAAGTCTCCGGCGCGAGTTGAACAGGCAGAAGATGAGAACCGCAACCATCCCAACCCAGCCTCCCCTTGAGAAGCTAACCACTACTCCAAACACGTATGACACTAAAAAGAGTAAGCAGAGGGCTTTCTTGATTCTTGTGCGCGAATACTCGGCCATGAAAAACGCAACAGGGATCATCACGTTAAGAGTAAGGGCAAAGTCGTTTTCGTCTCCGAGGAATCCTGAGCCGACTTGACCACTGGTCTGCATTCCTCCGACAATCGTATGCAGGACCGCATAGTTATATACTCCCCGTATAGCGAAGTAGAAATGTACCCACAGTAAAACCCAGATTATCTTGCGCAGGCGAGCGTTGGTATCGACGATATTGGTGGCAAGCACGTACATGACGAATACAACTGCAATACTCTCAAAGACATTATAGGCGGCGCGGTTATTCATGGCCGTGACTATCGTAATGCCAATTACACCGACAAACCCCATAAGCAGCCAGTTGAAATTGTTCCATTTCAGCCTGAACTGCGTGATCATGCCCCGATTCGCCCAGGAGATTAGAGTCATTAATTCGATGACAAGAGTCAATCTCAGAGGTATCAGCGCCGGTATGAAATCATATGGACGAAGAAAGTTGTACAAAAAATACAGGTAGATACCGACGAATGGATTTCTCAGTATCAGGAAGGCAACCAGGGCGGCCGGGACCACAAGAATCAAGATTATCTGGTACTTCTCCGGAACAAGAATCAGCAATACTCCTGCCAACAGAGAAACCACAACTAATGCTAACATTGCCAGGTGCTGGGACCTAATACGCAGGGGCAGTTTAGTCGAACGCATTCCTACCGTACCCTGATCATCATTGACCATGAAATCTTTGCGGGTCATTTCACGACCTTTCCATCACCGTTGTCAGCAAGGGTCCTCCCGGGTTGCCTTGATCCCGGTCTCAGTCCCCGGCGCCATGAAGCGTTCATGCCTTCTACCTGTTTCCCCTTATCCTTGAAGCGTCTTAAACGTCTGCCTCGGGTTCCTCGCAGCCTTTACAGCTTTAATAATAAGTGCCCGCTCTCCCCCCTTTAACCCGAAAAAGAACACCGTAGCCAGGAATATGCTCACCACGACCGTATCCTTAATCAAACCAACAACCAACCCGTTCGTATTGATCAGGAACGAGCCGACCAGCAACAGAGCCCCGTAGATCAGAATAGAATTGAGTCGAAACCACTTGTAAGGCAGCGGATAAACTTTTTGGGACCACCTGTAAATCAATAAGAACCGTACAAAGAATGCACAAGCAACGGCGGTCCCGGCACCATACATTCCGAACGATGGAATCAAAAGAAAGTTGAGTCCCAGGCTGGTTACCACAGCCGCGACCATTGAGTAAGCTATGTATTTGGTTTTCTTCTGGATCAGCACCCCGACCTGGACGAAGTAGGCAAGTGACGAAAAATAATAAGCTAGGCAAACAATCGGTACAACGGTATAGGCTTCCAGAAATTCCGGTGCTGCGATAATTATGATGATTTCCTTGATGTAAGCCGAGACTCCAAATATTAAGATAATTGACAAAAAGAAGATGCCGTCGGAAACTCGTGTGAACACTTCCTCGCGATCCGGCCGTTTCGCTATTTCAAACATCTCAATCGCCCAGTGCTTGGAAAACGGCCCCATCAGGACCAGGATTACCATCGAACCGAATTTGAATCCCAGCGAGTACAACCCGACTTCATCAAGATCACGAAACGCCTTTAAGATAAAGCGATCGGAGGTGGTTACAATAAACGTGCCGACCCCGGATACAACCAGTGGGAGACCAAAAGAGAGAAATTTCCTCAGTAGATCCCTTGAAAATCCAAAGCCGCAGACTCGCACAGTACTGACAATTAGATAAAGAGACATCGTCGCCGAAACTATGACAGTCGAGTACAAAACACCCAACACCCCGTAACCTAGCACCACAATAAACAGGATATTCAGACCCAGTTGTGCGATCAACCTAATGGTGCTGAGAACGACAAACTTGGTTGACTGAGCTCGCGCTCGGAGGTAGACAAAAGGCAGTTCCACTGCACCCGTAAGGGCGAAGCTAATGAACACCAGCCGAAAATGCAGGGTGTAATCTTCGCTGGTGAACAGAAGTGATGAAAAGAACCTGGCCTTAAGGAACATCAAACCAAATACGACAAAGAATAGCGCGAAACCTGTATAAAGCACAGTTGAGATAACGCGATTTTTGTCCTCAAGCGAATGGGCTTCTGAGTAAAACCTGAATATGGCGTCCGACAAACCCATACCTACTACGACCGCGATAATGTCACTGGTCGTCATGAGAAGTTCCAGGACACCATAGTCACCCGGCGAAAGGTAGTGAGTATACAGAGGCAACATGATGAAGCTTATCACTCGAGAGATGATCATGCCGGTCATGTAAACCGAAGAGTGCTTGACAATCCTCCGGTAACTGGACTTCCCTGAGGATTCGGAGGCTGGTGGGAGGTTTTCTTTCTGAGTCGTCATGTTTGTATACGCATTGTATCAGAATCTGTCATGTCGGTCAGATATCTTTTCCTCTTACCTTCGCTTCGGTAAAAAAGTACACCAGAGCCACTGACAGGCACCGTTGTTATACAGAGTTACACTGAGTTAGTCACAGACTGTCTACCGTCATAATACCATCTCGATCGGTTCGGGATTGGTAGTTGCAAAATAGGTTAACAGTGTTCCCGCCAGCAGAGCCGACGAGGTGGTGAATGGGAGGCATGAACGGCGCAACAGAAAGAGATCAGAAAAGTTGTCATTGATCACAGGATAGGCGGTCGTGGCATAGTCGAAATTGCCCTGCTTGAGTTGTGGTACACATTTCGCATAGGCAGTCAGGTCTGTGCCGTAGGGATAGGCGAAGCCCTGGATGCCCTCCCCAAGGTGCTTTTCAATTTCTTTCTTGGACTCGGCAATCTCTTGTTCCACCCGATCGGACTCGGCATATCTTAAGTTCAGATGCGAACAAGTGTGAGAACCGAAGTTCATTCCATCTTTGGACATTTGTACGATCTGATCCCAAGTTAGAGCCTTAACCGGTGTGCTAGTGTAATCACCATCTTTGAACAGAAGCTCTTCCAGAAGTTCCATAGATTCACTCAGCTCTTCGTCAGACTTCTGTCTGAGGATAGCTTCAATTGCGTCAAGAAAAGCCTGCCCAGAGCCTAAGTTACGTGCCAATCCTCGAAGATTCTGAGCCATGTCAACTCCGAGCCGCTCCTCGACTACGGCAAAATCGACTGTCTTAAAATCAGCCTTGTTGACCATGTCGGTCAGTCGCTCCCACCAAAGCTCCGTTCGCTGGTTTATCCAGTCGGTGGACAGATACACAGTGGCCGGTAAACCATACTTCTGTAATTCAGGAAACGCTATCTCATATACCGAAGCATAACCATCATCAAAAGTAATGGCCACCGAGTCCTCTTTGAGATTTCCCTCTTCCCTTATCTCCCGTATCGCGTCCTCCAATGAGACCACACGGTACGAGCGCTTTATTGCTTTCAGGTGGGCTACAAACTGTCTTCGTGTCGGTCTGTCTCTCTTCAGTAACGCAACGGTACCGGCATCGGAATCCTCGACCAGATCATGGTACATGATAACCAACAGTCGCTTCCCCATTTGCCTCTGCCAGAAACTGTACGCGTGGTAACCACCCATATAGTATAGGGAAATCTTGATCAGGTCTTTCATTCTCATTTCCCGGTCGTCTCCTGTGTACTCGATTCGGTGAACTTTCTGATCGCCGGCATCAGAGTTTTCCTGGCAAACATGACTGCCTGACCTTTGAGCCCGGTATTTCCAACTGTTACGGTGATATGCTTGCGGATCCGATCGCACCAATCCTGCTTGTACGGGGCCGGATCGCCGCCCAGGTCGAACTCTCCGACAACGTTTTCTTTGAAGATGTTCTGCAGGGTGTGAAGTTTGAGCATGTTGCCGGGTGAAAACCGTTTGAACTCGGTATCGTAGTCAGTTCTTATCAGAGAGTGTCGGTTGCCACACTTGAGAAAGTAGTCAAAGCCTACAATTCGATCTTCAATCCTGAGCGCGCTAAGGGTCACCCAGTCATTTTCGAGCCCGACCGGTGTAAATCCGGCATACATTTTCCCTTCAGATGAGTCGGTGTCGAGATGTGTACCGACATCCCCCTTCCAACTCTTCTGCGAGATTTCGTACATCGTCGGTAGAAACTTCTGGAATTGTGCTGCGTCCGTTATGTGTATGACCTCATGTGAACCTGCCTTCTCAAGTTTCTTCTGATGACGATTGAAATAATACCTCCTGCTGGAGGAAAGAGACTGCCAGTAATCTTCCCAATCACCTTTCACCATCATGTACGGCGACTGGCGTCCGTCGACTACTTCAACGTTGTTTCTCCGACTCTCAGCGTCAAGGAACTCAAGATACTGTCGGGTGGTTGTTTCCTCGGCTTCCATGTTGTCTGTAACCAGCATGTTCCAGTCTGGGAGATTGAGAGTTTCTTCGAAAAGCTGATCCAATGCGGAAGCTTCAGCCGCAATGAAATTGCATCTGGGACTGATGTTTGAGGAGAGAAAACCAAACCCGGAAACCTTCAATCCTCGCATGTGGAAATCCTTCCGATACAAAGGGGCTATGGCTGTTAACTGTCCCTCCGACCAGATGGTCACGACTGCAAGTGTCCGGCGAACGCCAAAAGCTTTTATCCACTCGGCAAACCATTCGTGTTTCATGAAGGCGTGGTCGACCCCGGTTTTGACCACGAGTTCGTTCCACTGCTGGCGTAATATCAGAAAATCATCAAAGCTGTTTACGATTCTACAGTGCTGCAAAGTATGGACCGCTCCCGTTACAGGTCTGAGTTTCCATCTGCTGACCGTCGAATGCCCGGCTGGTAGTCCACACAGTTCAGGTCTTCTCTGCATCGGGTTCGGCACCCGGCACCCACATAACCACCCTGGCCGGATTCCCCATCACGATTTTCCAGGGTGGCACAGACTTTGTCACCACGGAGCCGGTCGAGACGATTGAACCCCGGCCGATGGTAACGCCTTTCAAGACGGTGGAGTTTTCGCCGATCCAGGCGTCATCCTCGATTATCACCGGCTTGATATCCTCGGGCATTAGTTTCCCATGCTCTCGGGTTCTCTGGGCGTGGATAGGATGGCCATCGGTATCGCTGATTCTTACTCCGCGGCCGATCATACAGCGCTTTCCGACAGAGATCTTCTTAGCGGCCCGGAACTGCACTCCAAAGCCAATCACGCTGTTCTCGCCAATCGTTATCCGGGAATCATCGTAGACATCGAAACTGGTAAACATCACAACCTTGCCGAACATCGTAACGTTGTCGGCAATACAGATATCGCCATCCCCTTCCATAAATGGTATCTCACCGAACAAAAGGAAGTTCTTTCCCAACTCCTTGCAGCGATAGTGCATGATGTTCTCGTAATACAGCTTTGACCGCAGGTAGTCCCAGCAATAGTGTCTAAATATCCTTTCCTTGAATAGGAATCCCCCCACAAACCGGGGCAACCGAAAACGGAAGCTTTTCAGTCGTTCTCGGGCCCTTCGCTTGAAGAAATTGAACAGTCTTCCTTCTTTGGTATCTCCAGACATTATTTTCTTCCTTATCGTACCACTCTTCCAATAACATGGTCAGCGTTTGCAGCTTCGTACCCATCAGACAGTAGCCTCCAACGACTTGGTCAGTTCAGTATTCGTTTCCTATCCAACAACTCCTCGTAAATAGATGTGTACTGCTCCACCATTCTGTCAATACTGAAACGATCCTGGACTTTTTTTGCGGCGTTAAGGCCAAACTGACGCCGTTTGTCATGATCGGACAGCAGTTCTAACATGGCTTCGGCGATTTGAGGCACTTTCTTCGGTTTGACAACAATTCCGTTAACCATATTATCGACTACGGACGGATTTCCGCCAACATCAGTAACTACTGCCGGTAACCCCGAGGCCATCGCTTCCAGCAGTGAAATCGAAGTACCTTCCGACAGCGACGATAGTACAAAAATGTCAAACAGGTTCAGAAGCTCAGGCACGTCCATTCGATTGCCGGTAAAAATCACTGCACCATCAAGCTTGTTTTCTCCAACACAATCCTGCAATCGCGAGCGTTGCGGACCATCTCCCACAAAGAGTAAAACAGATTGAGGAACCTGGTCGTGTACCAGTTTGAACGCCTCAATCATCGACACCTGGTCTTTGACCTCATCGAGCCGACCGACCGTTCCAATTACCCGGTGATCCGGAGATATGCCGAGTTCAGTGGCCAAGGATTCCGGTCTGGGACGAGCCTTAAAAACCGTGGTGTTGATGCCATTGATGACTGTAACAGTCTTGTTGGCTGGCAGTTTAACCACGTCGACAAGATATTGTTCCAACTCGCGCGAAACAGCAACTACTTTATGTACAAACCAGCCCGAAATACGATCCTCAACCATACGGATTCTTGAGTCAAAAAGGGCTCGACCGTGATCGGTGTAGACCATTGCCGGAGTCCTTGCTAGAACGCCTGCCTGGGTAGCCAGAAAGAAAGTCCCGCTGTGCATCTGCATAACATGAATGTTGCGGGCGCGAAGCAACGACCTCAGCCGGAAAGGATAAAAGTAATCGTAGCGATGCTGGTTTCTTTGCAGGAGGGTTACTTTCACCCCCCGGTCCATCAGGTAACCGGAAAAATGTCCCAACTCATCCAGACAGCAGACCTCGACATTGAACCGATCGGGATCCATTCTGAGCGAATTCTCGACTACCAGCCGCTCCATCCCGCCAACCACCAGGCTCAAAACGACATGCATCAGGTTTGCCTTCTCACGGGATTTCAATCTGCGGCGACCTCGTCCTGATTTCCGGTCCCGGAATCCGGCGCGGTATCAGCCTTCGAACCGGTCCATGAAGATACCTGCTGGATGACCCGGGCCGGGTTGCCAGCTACCAGCATGAAGGGATCCACATCTTTGGTAACCACCGCCCCGGCTCCGACAATGGCCCCCCTGCCAATGGTCACGCCGTTTAGAATCATGCTCCTGGCCCCGATCCAGACTTCATCTTCTATCGTAATTTTCCGGGGTGTCGGTTGACCGCCCCCCGGAGCGTGATACTCATACTCGATAATGTTAACATCCCATGATATCAGAACATTCTCACCAATAGTGACACGCCAGCCACAGTGAATCTGCGTTCTGTCACCAAGAGAGGTGAAGGAGCCAATCTCCAGGACCGGTCGATCAAAACCGTCGCACCTAGTTAACGTGAACTTCACTTCCGGCCAAAGACAAGAACGTCGGCCGATTCGAATAAGACCTTCTTTGTTGTCGATAATCGTCTTACCGATCGATTTGATCGGACCCAGAGTTTGGATTTTGCCCTTCAACAAAAAGCCCCGAAGATATGCAACGATTTTCCAGATCATAGCACTCAATGGTCAGACTTCCCCACCTGGTTCGCCGTACGGCTTACATCTAGAACCGTCGGCATAAACAATCAGCCAGCAGCTTGCCTGAAGAGCATCGGCTGTATCCAAGGCAAGGCACCTCACGAACATGTAACCACTACAAGGCGTCCTGGTAGTCGGAGTTACTTCCGGACGCCGACTATTACCTGAGCATGGGTGTTACATTAAAGAACACCTAACCAAATTCAGGTGTTCCGTTTCCGGCTCAATTATGGTGAAACTCGGGAATTAGTTTTCATAAGTCAAGGATAAACTCGTACCGGTGAAAACCGAAAATCGTAAAGCCGCTTTCAGTCTATAGTCGTATCCGGACACAGACAGACTCCGGGGCCTTAAGTTATCTCGAGTGAAATGGACTCAAAGTTGACATCAGGACATAGCCCGGTTTATATTGCATATGTCTGAAATGCAACAGAGGCCGGTAGATGCAAACGAACGGTTGGCAGCGTTTATGAATATCGAGGTAACACCAACGGGTAGTTCTAAGGATGGCCCGCTGGAAAGCTGACAAATGTATCGAGGCATAACGACAGGTTTGTGTTTCCTATCCGTAAGGAAGTGAGCAGCCCCGTATTGGTTATGTCCGAAGTGGTGGCACAATATTCTGTGGTTCCAATGTAGTCGGGTGGTTCGACATGGCCTCGGCCAATTCATCCGACATACAGGTTCTATGTCAATGAGCAAGTCTTCCATCTCGGTTATAGTGCCGACTTACAATCGTGCCCACCTTCTGGGACGCGCTATCGCCTCTGTGCTCATGCAGTTGGAAGACGGCGACGAGTTGATTGTCGTCGATGACGGCTCCACCGATCGAACCGAGGAGATGATCGCCCCTTATGGGGACCGCATCAGGTACATCCTCACCGACAACCAGGGAGCAGGCGCGGCGCGCAACCGGGGTGTCAGCGAGGCCCGAAACGGGTTGGCTGCCAACTCGGAATTGAGCCACGCTCCCGACAAATTCCGGCAACTTGCCCGGTCGACAAATGCCACGGGTGTAGAATAGCTCCGGCTCGATCAGAACTTTCCGGGCTGAACGACTTATGCGCAATAGCACGATTACGGTTGAGGTAGTCAAAACGCTGGACGATTTGGCTGGTCATGCGGACGAGTGGAATCAACTGGCCCTCAAGGCTCCGTACCGACTGCCAATGCATTCTTACGCCTGGGTCGCTTCGCACTTTGAACATTGCCTCGGGGACAACGAATCATGGTTTTGTGTATTTGGGTACGACGGCGATGAACTGGTAGGTGTGCTTCCCCTAGTTGTCACGCACCGCAGGTTCATCGGTTTTGAGCGCCCGGTTCTGCACACGTTAAGCGGTAACCAGACAATTTCAGGTGATGCGGTAGTCGCAGACGGGCGCGAGGGTGAAGTCGTTGCGGTTCTGCTACAAGCAGCGGGAAGGGAATACCCTGCACGGCTCTATCTCGAATTCCGGCGTGTCACCGTGAGATCCCCTGTTCTCGCTTTGTCGAAAGGCGGCCTGAAGGGGGCAGCAATTACGAAGACGTTCGACGGTGTCGGCGCCTACTTGAAAACCCAAGGAAAGTTCAAGGATTACCGTGCGAGTCTAAGCAGTAATTTCCGAAGCAACATGAACAAGGAAGCTAACAAACTCAAGAAATTATCCGGCGTAGAAACAGTGTTTCTTGATGGTGAAGATGCTACATCAGAGGATCTGCCCCGGTTCATGGGAGTTGAAGCCAGCGGCTGGAAAGGCAGGACCGGTACGGCAATTCTGAATTCGCCCACGCTTATTTCCTTCTATACAACTCTCACCCGCCGGTTGTCAGAGTGCGGCTGGCTGGAGTGGGAGTTCCTGGTTGCCGACGGAAAAACCCTCACTGGAAATCTGGCCATACGGTTTAACCGGTCCATATTCATCTGGAAACTTGGTTACGACGAAAACTATGCCAAGTGCTCCCCCGGCCGTGTCCTGTTCGAACAGCTTGTTAAACGTGCGTGCGACACCGCTGACATTGACGAAATCGACCTCCTGACGGACATGCCCTGGTATGACAACTGGAAAATGGACAAAAGATAATACTACAACGTCAGGGTGTATCCTCGTCGCCCAATTCCGTTCTACTACTGGATGCGCCATTACATCAAGGAAGGGCTAAGGAAAATCCCGGGCGCTGTTTCTTTCGTACGGTGGGCTCGTTCTCAAAGGAAAGGCTGTCGGCAACGAGCAAGCCGGTGATCTCAATCATTGTCGCAATCTGCAATCGGGCCCATCTGCTAGCTCAGGAGATCTCATTGGCCATCCGTCCCACCACAGGCATTCGTGTATTCGAGGCGACGTCATGGAGTTCGTAGCTGACCAGCGTTCTCAGTTGGACCCGAACATCCGGCATCGCTGGTTCCACGCGCAACGGAATCACACATGGCCTAGTTGATCTTGTCCGCCTTCGAAAGGAACCTGCCATCAGCACTACTCTTCTGCACTAGAGTACTTTCCCACGCCGAATCTCTTGAGGCCCCTTGAAAGCCAAACGAAATACCTGCCCCTTATGCGAAAGTACCGGATTTTCCCAAGAAGCCTATACCCGCTCTTCTTGACGCCTCGCAGGGAGCGGAAGTTAGTATATAATACGTTCCCGATCAGACCTGTGCTGTCCTCGCACTGTGGTTGATGAAGCAGTTCATAATGTCTCAAACCCTGGTGATTACGTCCACGGAACTTGGGAAACGTAAAAGCCCCATAGTTGTATATAACTGAGTCAGGCAGCCTAAGGCGAAGGCCAAAAGGAAGTTTTGGCCTTCCCCGAAGATGGACACACGTCAATCCGGCCAACTCGGTACCAACATAAGTCAGAAAAAGCAGGTCGTTTTTTTGGGTGCCACTCAAGATGTATCCTCGATTCAACTCATCTATTTGGTGTTTTGCTTGATCCAGAATCCCTGGCAAGTCATCCACAGTTGTAAGCCGAAAGGAAAGCAGTTCGCTGTCGATTACAGGGGGACGTTTCACTTGTGTACGGTCCAGGAAGAACAGATGCAGGCAATGGAAGAAAATAAGTCGATTGAGTACAGCGTCAAACAAGTAAACCAGCCCCTTCATAAAGCCGAACCTTGCGATTTGACCGGCCAGCTCTCTGTAGCGGTCTACTATTCTCATTCCCTCGGCTTTCTTGCAGCTTTGTCTTTGAGAAAGCGGCGCATCCCGCTCAATGCCTCATCTGATCGTAGACAATCGGCCTGTGCAGAAGCCTCATACTGCAAAACCCCTTCCAGGTCATTCTCAAGCCCTTCGTACACATTCTTTTTTGAAAGGGCCAACACCCTCCTGGGCCGCGTGGCAAGGTCCTGAACAAGCTCATCGACTTTTCTCGCAAAGTCATCATGCGGTACCACCATGTCCACAATTCCCATTGTCAGGGCTTCCGCAGCGTCTATAACACGGCCGGTCCAGAACATCTCCAGTGCCCTCGACGGTCCCGCCATTCGCGGTAGAAAGTATGTGCCTCCCCAATCCGGGTGAAGCCCGATATTGACGAATGCCTGGCCGAATGTGGCCCGGTCAGAAGCAATCCTGAAGTCGCAGGCCAAAGCCAGATTCATTCCTGCCCCAGCGGCAGGCCCGTTAACGGCAGCAATTACCGGGATAGACAGAGTCCTGATACCGACAAGAATCGCTTTACCCCATTGCAAAAATGTTTAAACACGATCGAAATCACCATTTCGTATGAGTTCTTCCATGATCCTAATATCTCCGCCGGCACAAAATCCACGCCCAGCACCTGTGACAACACATACATGGACATCATTGCGACTGTGCAAAGACTCTATAACCCCGGCCATCTCCTGGCGCATGGGCTCGATAAGCGCATTCAACTTCTCCGGTCTATTCAGGATGATATACAGTACATTTCCTTTCGGCTCCACCCTTATCAGGTCGGACATCGCTATTCCTCCTTCCAATACATTCCAATATCCTCATCACACGAAGCAATTGCGAATGCGCATCCTTAATAAATAGACACAAACGGGCTGAAAGTCAAGGCATAATTTTGCAGATTGTTGTGCTGAAAGCAGCAGCCTGCGAATGCCAAGCATAACCCGAGCGCGACAGCCGCAGACAAACGGCATCTGCGAACGGTTCCACAAGACTATGCTCAACGAGTTCTACCGCACTGCTTTCCGAAAAAAGATCTACCAGACCCTTGACAAACTACAGGATGACGCCGATACTTGTTTTTTGGAGTACAATGAGCAGCAACCACACACTGGGAAGTACTGTTTCGGGAAGACGCCGATGCAGACGTTTATCGATTCCGTGCCTTTGGCCAAAGAAAAATTGCTGGATTCGACCTTGCAGACAGAGACAGCAGTGTCAGGTTAAGTCTTGACTACTACACATAAGGTCATCACAACTCTTGATGAGTTTCTGAAGCTCGAACAGGCCTGGAATGAACTGGTTGCCAACTCCGAAGTGGATCACGCCTTTATGAAGCACCAGTGGTTTGCCGAGCTAATACAGGCATATGGCCTCGAACGCTCACTGTCGATCATAGCTATCTGGTCCGACAGTCAGCTGGTCGCTGTTGCCCCGATCTGTCGCAGATCTTTCGCCTTTAGGATAACGAGAGCCAAAGACCTGCCCTTTCTGGCCTCTCATTTCACGCCGAGGGTGAATTTCATAACCGCCGACTTGGCTCTTGTGGCCGAATTGATGAAACATCTCCTGCAGTTGTAAGGCTGGGATGTTTTTGTGGCGGAGAACATGGAGGCGCAAATCAGCACCACGCGAAAGTATGTTGAACTGCTCGACCATTACCGGGGCAAGTACGACTATCAGGCCGTGAGAGGTTTCCATTCCCTCTATATGACCACCGGGGTAGCTGGGACGATTACTGGGATCGGTTGCCGCCAAAACGCCGGAAACATCTCAATCGTCACCTGAAGCGTCTCGAAAAGGCCGACTCGTATGAAATCAACCGGATCACCACGCCTGATTTTCGCCGATGCGTTTGGCTATGCCGATTCGCGCGTCCGATTGATGGAGCGGGTGTGGGGACAGGATGAGGCCTTTCTCAAAGAGCATGGAGAGTTGTATCATCGACTTCTGGCTCAACAGCGCCTCTTTCGTATCGAAGGGCTCTTGGCCCAGGGAAGGTCAGGCGATGCCAGGCAGGAGCTGGCTAAACTAAGAACACCCCCCTTGGTGCATCGGTTACTGGCCGGACTTCCTGGACCACTTGCCCGCGGCTCACTTGCCCTTAGGCGTGGTGTAGGTAGTCTTTTGGGTTTGAGAAAGGCACAGTCGTGAACGCGATAACCCTGGGCCAATCAACAGTATCATACGACAGAAATAACCATTTGGCAGCAATTACCGTGGTCTTGTTCCATCGGGTTGCGCTTCAGTTCAAAGGAGATTCCTGCTGATGGTCCGCTACTTGAAAGCCGTAGTCAGGGTGGGCAGCGACGCTCTCGCGCGCGGCCACGTGAGACTTTTCGGGGAGAAAAGCGCCCTCATCACGGGCCTTTTTCACAGCCTGTTTCAAAGCCAGGAGGAAATAAACTCTAAGCTGGTTCATCCACTGGAAGGGATCACAGTGGAGAGCTTTCGCAGGTTTGTTGAATACTTTCTCAGCCAGGGCTATACTGTTGTTACGCCCCGGGAAATTCTCAACGGGCTGAAGGAATCCGGCAAGTACCTCTTGCTGACTTTTGATGACGGCTATTACAACAACCATCGGGCCTTGCCGGTCTTGAGAGAATTCCAGGTCCCGGCGGTGTTTTTCATATCGACCGATCATGTGCAGCAGGGAAAGTGCTTTTGGTGGGATGTTCTGTACCGGGAAAGAATCAGGCAGGGCAAAGATCTCCAGACGATAAATGTCGAAACTGAACGATTAAAATCACTCACTGCCAATGAGATAGAGGGTCGACTCATATCCGCTTTTGGCGAGGCAGCTTTTCGCCCCATAGGGGATCTCGATCGTCCGTTCACACCGTCTGAGTTGAAGCAGTTTTCCGAAGAAGAGCTCGTCACCTTCGGCAACCACACCTGCAACCATGCCGTACTGACAAACTACTCAGAGGCAGGCATGGCAGACCAGATCCGCGGCTGTCAGTCAGCTTTAGAAGAGATAGTCGGAGAGAGACCGCTGATTATATCATATCCCAACGGGAATTATTCCGATGAAGTAATCCGACAATCCGTTGGTGCCGGTCTCGAACTAGGGCTGACAGTAGTCCCCAGGAAGAACTCACTGCCATTGAAAGGGAATAAGAGACATCTCATGCAATTGGGTAGGTTCATTCTTAGAGGAAATGTCGACCTTGTCCGACAATACGAGCTCATCCGATCCGACCTGCGGCTGATTAACGTGATGGAAAGGCTGGCAAGAAAGGGGTATTGACCATGACCAAGATCGTCTGTTTGATCCGTCCGCAACCGCCATTGATCTATTTTGTCAACCGAATCAATGAATGTCACAAAGTAGCTCTGGCCGTACTGGAAGAGCCCTCTGATGATCCGAGCTTGTGGACAAAGATGAAAGAAAGAGGCGCAGCCGGGACTCTCTATGCCCTCATATCAAGACTGTCTCGACGATCAGTTATGAAAAGCTGTGAGGCTACATATAACCACTACTTCGGCAACCGCTGGCACAGGCTCAACCCTGAGATTCCGGTCCTGGAAGTAAGCAACATCAACGCGAAGACAGTCCGGGAAAGACTGCAGCAGGAGAAACCTGACCTGATCCTGGATCACGGCACATCGTTGGTCAAAAAGAGAACCCTGGAAACGGCTAAACTTGCCCTGAACCTGCACTGGGGATTATCGCCTTATTATCGAGGCACTTTCTGCACCGATTGGGCTATTGTCAACTGGGATCCGTACAATATCGGCGTGACGATCCACAAGTTGACCAGGATTATCGATGGCGGCAACATTCTAGCACAGCGGCGAGCGGTGGCCAAACCAACTGATACGGTTAATTCCATAAATATGCAGCTAACCAGCCTTGGTACGGAGTTGGTCATTGAGGCAATCAACCGAATCGAGGCCGGTGAAGAACTACATTTTCACCAGCAGGACCTGTCCGTCGGGTACCTGACACGTAACAGCCAGTATAGCGACTTTCTGCGCATGCAGATCGACCGCATAGAAAAAAACAATTTGATCGACGAGATGTTGAAGAAACCTGCCCGCAAAGAACGGCTGCCTATCATCGAGTTTTGATATCCAGTATTCCCGTATTCCCGCCCGTAGAACAGCTGCATAGCTAAGGTCGGTTCTCACCGTTTTAAAAGGCCATTGGTTGAAATGAAATGACTGACACTTTGGGCCAGTAGCTCATAGCCCCGTAAGTTGAGATGTTTCCAGTCTCGCGGGCCGTGGATCGCTTCCTTTCTGGTAGCGATGCGCATCGGTTCACGGCAGTTAATGAAGGCGACGTTATTATCGGAGCAAATGGCGCCCACCAGTTGAAGTATCTTATCGCTGTTGTCGCGGGCCAGCTCTGAGGTGAATATATCCGGGTCCATCTTCCCCCACACGAAGGCCTCCTCGGGATTCTCGACCGAAACCGAATCCCCCCAGTTGTAACAGGATACAACCGATGGTATATACACAACGGCGACGCGCGAATCGGCGTACTCCCGCTTCAGGAATCGAAGGCTCAGGTCAAAAACACCAAGAGCCAGTGATATTTCTTCGTCAGATAGTTGACAAGCAGGACCTTGAAGGCGTTCGGGAAGATTATGATCTTTGCCGTCAATCCGTGCAATGTTGTAACTTGGGTTGCGTGGCCAGGTTTCCGGCACAATTCCTGCCGACGGATCTGCCCCTCTCAGCCGATCGATAGCATTGTACCCAAGGTTCATGATAAAGCTGATCCCGAGGACCTTGCTACGGGAAACTTCGAAGCGCCCCTGGCTGAGCACGGAGGTCGAGACATATGTCATAAAGGTTGATCGATCCAGAGTATCTACACCGGCATATTCGAAGTAATTCGGACTCCGGTAGTGCAAGTCGTGAAGGTTGTCAGGCAGGTCATTCCCCTCATAGAAATAGACGAGGATGACGGCCGGATCGGCAATGTCGAACCTGTGGCGCAGTCGTTTCAGACCGGTGACCGGCTGTTCTATCAAGCCTGAGATACTGCTGGCACCACTCTTACCGAAGCTGATCACGTCGACATCCAACTGCTGGTTCAAAAGGTGGGCCGAATTGAACGGATCATTTCTCCAGTGATCTGTTGCCATCAACCAATCTCCGTATCCATGCGCATATGAGTCACCCACGATTGCAATGTAGTCCTTGGGGACTACTGATGCTTTAGAGCTCTGGCAAAGCACTCGATACGGATAGTTGACATAAGGCTGCAACTCCAAGGGCAGAACAGGGAGGGCATACGGGAACAGCAGTTCAAACCCAAGCAACACCATGAACATGGAAGTAACAGCCAGCAGGGCATTCTTACTGAAACTGATGATAAAAGGCTTTGACCGAAGCAGAATCACCAGGAGCGCACACAAGATTATCACAATATCAAACGCCCACACCACGGCGTTGAAAAAGAATGACTCAATGACTGCGTTCGAATCGGCATACGGGCTGAAAAGCCCGGTCATGAGCCATACGTTGCAAATTACCCCGATAAAAATGAAAACAACGCCCA
>Ga0315543_1001948_pt1 | contig 21134 bp, 18 predicted proteins | sample SalMarSW160210MG_2_FD_203098 | JGI IMG/M metagenome (GOLD analysis project Ga0315543, IMG submission 203098) | Salt marsh sediment microbial communities from the Plum Island Ecosystem LTER, Massachusetts, United States - Salt Marsh Sediment SW1601-210 ...
GCCTGTCTGGCGAAAGGTGGCAATGGCCTGATCAGGGTCTTGGACGCCAGGTAACTCTACAACAATCCGGTCAGAGCCTGCCAACTGCACAAGCGGTTCTGCCACACCCAGGCCATTGACACGATTCTCCACGATGGCCTTCGCGGCACTCATAGTATCAGCATCCAACACTTGCCCTTGAGGCAAATCCGCCTCAAGCACCACCTGCATGCCACCCTGCAGATCGAGGCCACGACGCACCTCGATGTCTCGATCAATATTGATCGGCCCAAAGTGAATGTGCAGGCCAGGGTTAGTAGGCAACACTACCCAGATAGCTATGCCCGTCAGAAGAACGATGAGCATCAGCAAAGTCATATCGCGTTGCTGCATGAACTGTTTCCTCCAAGGCCTTGGTAAGGCAAATAACAGCCACACCCGGCATGGGTGTGGCCGGCGCGCACTTGGTTCGCTTATATTGCTGGATTACAGAGTACTGCACAAGGATGCAAACTGACAAGCTCCGGTTCCAACGCAGTATATGCCATCCTCACGCATCTGTCAAATTACGCGCTTTTTGGGGCTTATAATGCGCCAGGAACTTGGTGACCTGCTTCAGCACCTGGGACTTGGTGAGGTCATCAGTCATGACATAGAGGTCGCAGTGAGCCCGCGCATGAGCCAGGCGTCGCCGCTGTTCCTCCACACATCCTACCACGTAGTGACGGCATCCGCGGCGATATACTACCTCTTCGCTAGCATCCAGATAGATGAGCACGTCAGGGCGAGACATCACCTGCCACATGTAGGGAACCCCGGAATGCTCCTGAACACACTCACGCACTTGGTGGCCCAGACGGCGCAGCCCTTGCGCTAGCGTTGTCTTGCCAGTGCCACATATCCCTACCAGGACTACACGCATGGCTGCACAAGTCTTTCCCTAGAGAGGCGGCAATGGAAAACGAACGGTCAACCGCCGCGCATGGTCAATTTGCTTGCGGGGCACAAGAGCCAGTACGAGTACACTCATGTCATCTTGTGGTCGGCCCTTGTCCAGTTCTACAGCACGAGCCAGGATGGCATCAGCCAACGCGGCAGCATCATCATCGCCACGGGCAATGAATGCGGCGGCCATACCCGCCACGTCGAATGACGCGCCGAAACGACGTCCGGCATCAAGCACTCCATCGGTGAAGACAATGATCCACGTATCGGACGCAACTGACAGCTCGGTAATGACTGGCTTTGTCCGGGTATAGACGCCGATGGCCTGGCTTGGTTCATCAAGCCTGTGCAGACCATCCTTGTCAACGACCAGCACAGGACAATGACTGTTGCGCGAGATGACGATAGTACGCGTCACTAGGTCGAGCGAAACGATGCTTAGCTCAGCTGACACTTGGCCTCGACGATGCGCGCGCAAGTAGTCGTGCGCGGCTCGGGCAGCCGCACCATCGCGCACGCCCTCCGCCAGCAGAGAGATAGCCTTGCGTGACACTAGGTTACTGATGAGCTTGGCGGCGCGCCCGCTGCGCTGGCCATCAACCAGAACCAGAGAAAGCCCACCTTGCGGTCGCTCAACTATCTCCAGAGTATCGCCGCTCTCGCTGGTAGCGTACTTACCGACCTTGGCTACACTGACCTGCAATTCGAGCTCGACATCATCATCTTGCTCTTGCATGGCTTTATTATACCGCTACTCGCTTTTTGCTCAAAGGAGCCTGGAATCTGGGAAACTAGGGTCCTGGACACCGGACATTGACAATGAGACAGGACGACCTATAATGACGGTGGAGGAAGTCTGCATGGAGATCACTATCAGCGCTTGTTGGACTACCTGGGGTTGGGTAGGGACTGCGGTCTCTCGCGAGGGACTGCTTGGCACCAGCCTGCCTGCGGTTTCGCGAGAACGAGCGCTGGCCCCCTTGCTACACGAACGGCCTGACGCTCAGGACGGCATGAACCCCCGCCTTGCAGCCCTGCACGAGAAGCTGTGTCGCTATTTTCGTGGCGAAATTGTGGATTTCCACGATCAATTACTGGATACACGCGAGGCTACCGACTTCCAGGCTCGCGTGTGGAAAGCTGTACGCGCCATTCCTTATGGACAGGTGTGCTCCTACAGTTGGATAGCGAATCGGGCCGGCTCACGACGGGGTGCACGTGCTGTTGGACGAGCTCTGGCCATCAATCCTTTTCCCATTGTCGTGCCGTGCCATCGTGTAGTGGGACAGGACGGCCAACTGATCGGCTTCGCTGCTGGTCTTGCCATGAAGCGTCGTCTGTTGGAATTGGAGGCAGTCCAGGTGACTTCACCTGCGGCTATAGTGTAAGGTATGCTGGCCGGGGTGTAGTTCACAGTGGGCGCACAAAGCCCTCCGAGGTTGTGATGCCACTCTTGTCGGTAAGAAAAGCCAGCGATTCGCAAAGCTGGAGCTCTTGCTGACTGGGTCTGTCGCAAGACTGAACTGCACCAGGCCGAGCAGGTCACCTTGACGACTGCAGCGTAACGTGGTAAGATGGCTACGCAGCGGGCATCGTCGCCCCCATTTCTTGGTATCGAAGTGGGGGTTTTCCACGGAATACTGCGTTGATCCACGCCTGAGGATCCTTCTCACGAGAGAATCGCAGTGAGAAGCAGCAAAGCAAGAAAGAGAGCACGATCCATGCGCGTCGGCATAGATGCCCGACTCGTCTACTACAGACAAGCCGGCATCAGTCAATACACGGTTCGCCTGCTGGAGGAATTTGCCTCCATTGGCAAGAATGACGAGTTCATTGTCTTTCAGAGCCGCAAAGACAAGTCCACGCTGGTAGACCGACCGAACTTTCGCAAACGCTCCTTGTGGACGCCTCCTCACCATCGCCTAGAACAACTGCTGCTACCACTAGAAATCGCCACAGTGGATCTGGATGTGTTGCACAGTCCGGATTTCATTCCTCCATTCCGACGTACTTGTAAGTCAGTAATCACCATCCATGACCTCAATTTTCTGCTGTACCCGCACTTTTTGACACCGGAAAGTGCCAGTTACTATGGCCAGATTGACCAGGCAGTGCGAAAGTGCGACCACATCATCGCAGTTTCGGAGAGCACGAAGCGAGACATAATCCGTCTGACAGGCGCACCAGAAAACAAGATAACAGTTGTCTACGAAGCAGCGCATCCCCTCTACCGGCCGCTGCAAGATGAGTCCCGGCTCCAACAGGCCAAAGAACGACTTGGCATTCCCAATGACTTTATCCTCTTCGTGAGTACTATTGAACCACGCAAGAACGTACCCACTCTGCTGATGGCCTATAGGCAATTGCTGCACGACTACCGCACTGAAGCTAGCTTGATACTGGCCGGAGAGAAGGGATGGCTTTTCGATGAAGTGTTCGCGCTGGTCGGGAAGCTCGGCCTTCAGGAACGCGTCCGCTTCCTGGGTAGCGTCTCACCGGAAGATCTGCTGGGGCTATACAATGCGGCCCGTCTGCTCGTTCACCCAGCCTTCTACGAGGGCTTTGGCCTCCCGCCGTTGGAAGCGATGGCCTGTGGCACACCTGTGGTTGTGTCCAACACATCGTCGCTGCCAGAAGTAGTTGGGGATGCTGCGCTGCTGGTGGAGCCTACGGATGTAGATGGCATGACAGTGGCCATGTGGCGTTTGCTGTCAGACGAAGCCCTCCGCCAAGAGATGATTGACAAAGGTCTCAAGCGGGCTCGCCTGTTCTCCTGGAGGAAAGCAGCATTGGAGACCTTGGACATCTATCATCGCCTGGCACAGTAGCGAGCATGAACAAGCGAATCCTCTTTCTGACGCCACAATTGCCTTACCCACCACAGCAGGGCACTTCGATTCGCAACTACAATCTTATCGTGCAAGTGGCTAGACGGCATGAGGTTCACCTGCTCTCATTCACTGATTCAGGGGGCCCAACAATGGACCCCGGGCCTCTCCAAGACCTGTGCGCGAGTCTGAATACAGTGCCGGCACCTAGTCGCACCAACTGGCGTCGCCTGCTGACCGTCCTGACTTCTCCCTTGCCTGACATCGCTCATCGCCTGTCAGCAGTTGCCTTTCAACAGAAGCTGGCAGAGTTGCTGAGTGCAGCGAGCCTGGATGTGCTGCAGATAGAGGGTCTGGAAATGGCACAATACGGCCTGTGGGCCAGGCGATTTGCAGGGAAGCAGGCACCATTTCTCGTGTACGACGCTCACAATGCCGAATACCTGCTGCAGCAGCGCATTTTCGAGACGGACTCTCGTCGTCCTCGCCGCTGGCCAGGGGCGATTTATTCGCTCATCCAGTGGCAAAAACTGCGTCGCTACGAATCAATGGTTTGTCGCCGGGCCGACCGGGTGATGGCCTGCTCCTCTGCAGACGCACAAGCACTGGTCCGGCTCGTTCCCGGTCTGAAGGCAATCCTCGTACGCAACGGCGTAGACACGCAGCATTACCGGCCAGACGCAGTATCTCCAGCCCTACTGGGTACTCAGGCGCTGGTTTTCACAGGCAAGATGGACTTCCGCCCCAACGTAGATGCTGTCCTGTGGTTTTGCTCAGAGGTGCTGCCCATAATCAGGCGGGCGTCCCCAGAAGCACACTTTTACATCGTGGGCAAGAACCCCCATCCGCGCCTCGAGCCGCTGACTCGCAGGCCGGGCGTAACGATAACCGGCTTTGTGGAAGACCCACGTCCCTACACTGCGGTGGCGGCGGTCTACGTCGTGCCGCTCCTCACTGGTGGTGGAACGCGCCTCAAAGTCCTGGAAGCCATGGCTATGGGCAAGGCCATTGTCTGTACCACTCTGGGCTGTGAAGGCATCCACGCTACGCCAGAACGCGACATCGTGCTGGCTGACGCCGCCGATGACTTTGCCACGTGCGTGCTCGCTTTGCTGGAGAATAGAGCGCGGCGCAAGGAGTTGGGCCATGCGGCGCGAACCTTTGTTGAGCAGCACTTTGACTGGCAGACCGTCACCGCCCCGCTGGAGCAAGCCTATGAGCCCTAGCCGTCAGCGCTTGCGCCTGGCGCTGTTGCGTGCGTTTGCCGCGCTGAGTTCGCCTCTGCGTCGAGGCAGACTACATGTCTTGCCTGCTGCACCACGAATCCTTGTGATCCGCCCCGACCATATCGGCGACTTGCTCTTCGCGACGCCTGCGCTACGCGTACTGCGCAAGGCGTTCCCCAGCGCCCACCTGGCCTGTATGGTCGGCCCGTGGGGCAGGGCCGTGCTAGAGAACAATCCTCATCTTAGCGAGATCATCGTCTGTGAGTTTCCGGCCTTCAGCCGCAGGCTGAAGGCGTCGCTGCTTGCCCCGTATCGCAAACTGCACGAATGGGCTGCGCAGCTAGAGTCACGGCGCTTTGACATGGCCATAGTGCTGCGCTTCGACCACTGGTGGGGAGCGCTGTTGACATATTCGGCGGGCATTCCCCGACGCCTGGGCTACGCAATCCCCGAATGCCAACCCTTCTTGACGAGAGTTGTCCCTTATATCAGCTTGCAGCATGAGGTACAGCAAGACGTGACGCTCATCGAGCAGGCCGTACAAGAGAGTGGACGCCAGGTGCCTGAGGCTCCATTGACGCTTGAGTTTGAAATCCCTGCAAGAGATCAGGAGTACATCGCCAGTTACCTGGCTGAGCATGGAGTGACAGCAGATCAGGGTTTGGTTGCCATTCATCCAGGCGCGGGTGCGCCTGTCAAGCAGTGGGGGCCGGAGGCTTTCGCTGCAGTCGCAGATGCCATCGCACGGCGTTGGAGGTTCAAGGTGGTCATCACCGGCGCCCGCGACGAACTCGACCTAGCCTGGTCAATCTACGCACGAATGCGCTTCGATCCCATCGTCGCTGCTGGCGAGACGTCACTAGGCCAGCTTGCCGCTCTTTTCCAGCGCTGTCGCCTTGTCATTGGCCCAGACTGCGGGCCGCTGCACCTCGCTGTGGCCGCCGGCACGCCGACGGTGCACCTTTATGGGCCGGTGGATCCACGCAAGTTCGGCCCGTGGGGTAAGCCAGAGAAGCACCTGGTCGTGAGTTCTCATCGCGAATGCGTCCCTTGCAACCGGCTTGACTACTCCGCCCAGGAGCTACCGAGCCACCCCTGTGTGCGTGAGATACCAGTTCAGGCCGTGCTCGAGGCTGCTCAGAAACTACTGAATAGAGTTTGACAGGCCCGCCTCAATACTACAGCCACAGTTGGCCGAGATGTCATTCTGAGCGACCGAAGGGAATCTCATCGTAGCATAGCCTTACCCTACTGCTTCGTGCATGAACCGCTCGTCCCGCCCTGACGGGATTGCTAAACCTCACTGGTCGGATTACCGTACAAAAACCGGTGCCTGAGTTTAGCGCTTGACGCAGTACCCTGTAAGAGGGTGAACATGCGATTCGTCTGGAGCCTGGCAACTATCCTTCTGCTTGCTGCGCTGTCCGGAATGGCGCTCGGTGCGAGCACCGAGTTTTGCCTGGTGACTATCCCCTATGAAGGGCTGGAACAGCTTCGGCAACTGGCGTCCTGGGGACTGCAGATCATCAACTATCAGGGGAACGTCCTCGCTGCGCTGAGCTGTGACGGACAGATCGAGAGATTGCGCCAGGCCGGTTTTCAGGTCACAGTCCTGGACTGGGCAGCGGACACCCGGCTATACTATGTGACCTATCCCTCCCCAGCGGATGACTTCGCACCGCTGTCCGCAGTAGAGGCCGCATACCCATACGCGCGGGATGTCCATATCGTCAGAGCCACGTCCGCCCAGGCGGAAGCTCTGGCCATGCGGGGCGTGGAAATCGTCAAGCTGCCCAATTGCGTTATCCTTCCCGGACGACAGCCGACCATGGCAGATTTGCAGGCCCGACTGGCGCACAGCCCTGGTGTCCAAGCAATGGTAGACGCGGTCTCACCCACGCTGCTTGTCCATCACGTATGCAAGCTCCAGGACGATGACAGCCTGGACTATTGCAATGAATTCGGAACTCGCTATTCGTATGCCACGGCGAAGCTAAACGAAGCAGCACAGTACCTTTACGACGAGTACGCTACCCTGGGGCTGTCGGTAACCTGTGACGCGTTCGTATACAACAGTAAGCCGATGACCAACGTCGTGGCCGAGTTGTCAGGCGTCGGTCCTGTCAGCAATCACATCTACATTATCTGCGCGCATTACGACTCGATTTCGTGGGATAGTGACAGATACAAGATCGCACCAGGCGCTGATGACAATGCCAGTGGCTCAGCAGCGGTACTGGAGGCGGCCCGCATCTTGAGTCAGTACCAGTTCCCACGCACGCTGCGCTTCGTTAACTTTGCGGGAGAGGAACTCGGGTTGATAGGCAGTGCACACTACGCTGGGGAGGCGTTCAGGCGCGGGGACCTGATTGATGGTGTGATCAACCTGGATATGATCGGCTACGAAAGTGTGCCGCCGAACGATCACATCGTGGAGATCCACGCTGGCATAGATCCGGCATCCATCGCGCTGGCGGAGACCCTGATTGACAACATCTCCGAGTATGGTCTGCTTCTCGTCCCTCAGAACATTACAGAGACCGCAGTCAAGTGCGGCGATCACGCCTCTTTCTGGAATCGTGGATACGCGGCTATCTTGGGTATTGAAGATCTCGATGACTTTAATCCTCACTACCACTCTAGAAACGATACGTTGGCCAACATGCAAACGCAGATGATGGTTGAGTACACCAAAGCCTGCGTAGCTACGCTTGCTGAATTGGCCTCAATGCCGAATGAGACAACTCCGACTCCCACTTGGGCAGCACCCCCAATCCTACGTCGGTACCTGCCAATCGTACTCTGCAAGTGGACATCATCGAATCCAACAAGGGGTCCGTAACTGCTGACACTCTCAGGTGTTTTCTGACGACTCTAACAGCAGACTTGGCTGGGTTGAGCGCGACGCGCGCGGGGCAAGTACATGGCCACATCAACCCTGGCTGCTCAAGCACTTGGACAGCGCACACAGGCCCTTTGACAAAAGAAGGCCGCTATGATAACATCTCTTGCAATGTGACCAGGGTAGAAAGAGAAGCGACATGCACATGAGACGCCAATCCAGCAGGATATGCCCATTTGTCCTGGTCATCTCCTGTCTGCTGCTTGCTGGATGCGGCCCGCCCCCCCTGGGCGCAACCCCGACGTTCGTTGCGCCGACTGTCCTGGTTCCCACCAGCACGTCCGCGCCAAAGTCGAGCACTCCAAGCCCCACGAACACGCCGCTTCACATCGCTGGCGTATTGCACTTGGCTGTTCGTGAGGATGTCAAGACTCTGAACCCTTATCTGGTGTCGAATGCAAGCGAAGAGTTCGTCGTAAGCCTGCTGTACGATACTCTATTGGATTACAATCTGCGCAAGGGCTTGGGGCCAAACCTGGCAGAGCGCTGGGAACTATCGTCGGACGGTGTCAGCCTGACCTTCTGGCTCAATCCGCAAGCCAGGTGGCACCACGGCCCGCCTGTTATAGCGAAGGACGTCGTCTTTTCCTTCAACCTTGTGCGCCAAGAGCAGTTCCCAGGACTGGTGCGCGTTGCTGCTCTCGTTGATCGGGTAGAAGCCATAAGCCCCAAAGAGGTGAGGTTTGTCCTGTTGAAAAAACAGGCCGATGCCGTACACCTGCTGGGTACCCAACTCAGGATTGTCCCTGCATCTCTGTGGGAGAAGGTTAGTGACCCGCTTCACTATTCAAATCTGGAAAATCCTGCCGGTTCGGGGCCTTTCCTCCTACTGGAGCGGGGGGACGAAGGGCAACTCGTCCTGCGCAACACGAGGACTCACCACTGTACGATGCCCAGGATAGACACACTTGTCCTGGACATTTCGCATGACGAGGACGCGGCCCTCGAGGCGCTGCAGGATGGCGACCTGGACGCGCTTGGGTGGGACGTTGTACCATACGTTGCCAGCGATGTGCGGGACAATCCAGACAGCTATGCAAGCATCAAGCTGGCGGAGGCTCCCGGCATGCGCACTCACACGCTGCTTTTTGACCTGCGCAAGGCACCGTATGACAATCGCGCCTTTCGCCAGGGTCTGGCACAGGCTATTGATGCACAGGCCATTATTGATGCTGCGCTTGCGGGGTTTGGCGATGCAGCGACGCCGGGGCTCTTTCCGCCAGCTTCCCCATGGCGAAATACAAGCATCACTCCCCTCGCCGGTGACCCACAGCAGGCAAGCAAAGAGCTGGAGGCAGCAGGCTTCTTGGACAGAGACGGCGATGGGTTACGAGAGAACCCCGATGGCAGCGCACTACAGATTCCTATCACGTGCTCGGACCTGCCTATCTCTGTGCGTGTCGCTGAATTGGTCGCCGCCAACTGGCAGTCTGTTGGCATCCAGGTAAAAGTCGAGGCCCTGGCTCAGGATCTCATGGTGCCGACGCTGATGCAGGCTCAGTTCGGCGTCATCCTACACAGCGTATCACTCAATGAGCCCGAGATGGCCTTCTTCTACTTTCACACCTCACGTGGGCTAATCAAGAATGGTCGCGTCTCTGGCTTCAACTACGGTGGCTACGCCAATCCGCAGTACGACGATGTAGCTACTATCTCTTGGGAGGAACAGGAGCCTGCCAGACGACGGGAGTTGCTGTACCAGTTGCAAGAGATCCTGGCCAGGGACCTGCCACAGATTCCTTTGTACATTCCCCGCGTGTTGAACCTGCATCGGGATGACCGCTTCGTGGGTTGGAGCACGGAGCCTGGCGTTGGCCTTGTCAATCGGACGACGATTGCGAACCTGTGCGCGGTCGGGGGTTCTTGGACTGACAACGACTGAAGTCGTTACTACGAAGGCTCTGCCTCTTTGCCACGGGCAGCAAGGGCGTGATAATATAGGTCAACGTATTTCCTGGCCGACGCGTCCCACGAAAAGTCTGCCGCCATACCTCTCATCTGCAACTGGCGCCATGTATCTTTGTACTTGTAGTTCTCCAGTGCGCGTACAATGGTGGCGAATAGTGCCCAGCGGTCATAAGGCACAAATGAAAAGCCATTGCCCTCTCCAGTTCGTGGGTCAAAGTCCTTTACTGTATCCGCCAGTCCGCCCGTGGCTCGTACTACGGGAACGTTGCCATAGCGCATGGCAATCATTTGGCCGAGCCCGCAGGGCTCGAAACGGGAAGGCATTAAGAACATGTCTGTGCCTGCGTAGATCTTTTGCGCCAGTTCAGCGTTGAAAGTAAGGAATATCGCTGCCTTGCCCGGGTAAGCCTGCGCGATGCGCGAGAACATCTCGTGATAGTGTGGCTCACCGGTTCCCAGCAGCACGAACTGCAAATCCAGATCCAGAACATGATCTATGACGTCACCCAAAATAGCAACCCCCTTTTGATCAGTCAGTCGCGAGATGATCCCGATCAGAGGGACAGCGGCGTCCTCTTTGAGATTCGCCTCTCGTTGCAAAGCCAACTTGTTGTGAACGCGCTTCTCGAGACTGTTGACATCATAATTCTGTGCGATGTACTTATCTGTCGCTGGATTCATAAGCTCATAGTCTATGCCATTCAGAATACCAAACAGCCGCTCACGGCGGTCGCGCAGTAGGGGGTCCAGCTTCTGTCCGAACTCTGGAGTGAGGATCTCTTGAGCGTGCGTTTCACTGACGGTATTGATGACATCAGCGAAGAAGATGCCGCGCGCCATGAGATCCACCACCTCAGTAAGGTCAGCCATCTCGGGATGATGCATAAAGCCGTATTCGCCAATGCCTGCGATTTCCAGCACGCGATAGCCAAAGATGCCTTGATAAGCCACGTTGTGGATGGTGTACACGGTAGCTGTGTGGGCAAAGAAGGGGTCGTCCTTGTAGATGGTTTTCAGCCAATTGGGTACGATAGCCGTGTGCCAATCATGGCAGTGAATAATGTCGGGACACCAGCCCAGACGCTTCAGCATCTCCAAAGAAGTCCGACAGAAGAAGATGAAGCGCTCCGCATCGTCTGGGTACATGTAGATGCCATCCCGGTCATAGTACTTGGCGTTCTCGATCATGTAGATGGGTATATCAGGCGCAATCGAGCCCTGTAGAACGGCTGCTTCCTCCATCTGCTTATCCATGGGCACGGGAAAGGCAGGAAGGACTTCCTTGAGACCGAACCTTTGTGGGTCAATACGCCCATAACGAGGCATGGCGACACGAATGTCGTGGCCCAGCGCGCGGATAGCCTTGGGTAGAGAGCCTGCTACATCCGCCAGGCCGCCGATCTTGGCAAAGGGGACTACTTCTGCAGAAAGCAGGAGTATCTTCAAAGGTTGGCGGTCTTTCATCCACAGGCCTCCCCGCATTATATACTCAGGTAGATACCTTCTTCGTCTTTTGCTGAGCAATTCTGATGAGCGCGCGTAGGGCTTCGTTTACCGACTTAGAGTCGGTAAAGATTTCAGCCACGTCGGGAGAGAGGATAACCACGTTACTCCCTGCTGCATAGCGTTCGGCATACTTGCCCCGCACGCCCTCGCTGAAATCGTATTCGTCCAGCATTGCTGTATCAGGTTGAATTCCCGTCACCTTCTTCATAGGCTCTCCTTTCACGAGGCATAGCAACTCGCGCACTGATGACACGAATACTATCTCCTCGTTCTGTGTGGACAACAACCAGCATACGTCGCTGAATTGACTCTCCAATGGTGACAAAGCGTTCCTCTCAGGCGAGTGAGGCGGGTCTTCAATGGTCAAGGACAGTGGATCGCCAAACAACGTGGAGGCTTCTTCAAAAGACACATCGTGCTTCTTGAGATTGTGCCTGGCTTTCTTGTCGTCCCACTCAAAGATAAGTCCCATTCTGTCTCCAAATGGTAGGTATCTGATACGGTGCTTCGCTTGTGCCGCGCCATTTGTATCGCATTAATGCCCTCATGAAAATGGGCTCCGTATTAGTATTATAGTATTGCTGCCGCAAAGGGCAAGTGTCAAAAGACAGCAAGATGCCAGCAGGCTGCACAGAGTGCCTGCCTGGGTATCCGGAACGACTGGCGGAGACGTAGCCTCACCCTGCGGTGAGATTACACATGCCATGTCTCTATCGCAGATAGAGGCTACGTCTCTACAAGCGCTGCCCGAACTCGACGCAGCCACGGCAAACTGCACTACTCCCAGCTTATAATCCAGGTGCAAAGCCCGGCCAGAAGGACGCAGGCCACGGCCATAAACAGGCGCTGGCTGGGCAGCAGGTCGGCACCCCGCGAGCTCAGCAGAAAGATGACGACCATGCCAACGGCCAGTATGGCCCACATGGTTAGAAAGGGATGCTCCTCAACGAACCTTCGCCATGAAGTCATATAGCCCCCTTGTGAAAGTCTCACGCCGTGACATTGCGCTGGCGATGAGCCTGTATGATGCGTTCCCATTCTCTCAACACCTGCGCCCGCGTCTGCTTCAGGTCAGCGCTGTTGTCAATGACTACATCGGCGAGAGCGATTTTTACTGCTTGTGGCGGCTGGGCAGCGATACGCAACTCGGCTTCTGCAGTGCTCAGACCCCGTCCCTCTGTCAAGCGTTTCACCTGCTGCTCGTGTGGGCAGGTCACCACCCAGAGCTCGTCGCAACGACGGTACATGCCTGATTCGATCAGCTTGATCGCCTCGAGGACAATGACCCTGACACCTGCTGAATCAGACGCAGACGGTGTCATCTCCTTGTGCAAGTCCTGCAGCAACCGTTTGCTCTCAGCAATCACCGTCGGGTGCACAATGGCTTCCAGACGCGCGAGAGCCTCTGGGTCGGCAAAGACCCGTGCTCCCAGCCACGCTCGATCGATCTCGTCATTCGGCTGCAGAACCTCCGGCCCGAACTCATCCACGACGTGCTGCCACGTCGGCGTACCGGCTCTCATTGCCTGGTGGGCAAGTGCATCGGCATCAACAACCTGAGCACCAAGTTGTGCCAGTATGGCGGCAACCACGCTCTTACCAGTAGCGATATTGCCAGTGAGGCCAATGACGTACAGGTTCCTACTCACGTTTGAGCTACTCCAGACCACTCTTCCAGACGACGTTGCAACAGCCCCTGCAAATCTTCGTACTCACGGCCCAGGTCGTGCAGGCGGTTGACGCGCTGCGCCAGACTGGCTGCCTCAAGTTCGCGTGCCAGCACGGACAGGCGTGTCTCAAGCTGCTGGATCTCTGCTTCCAGTTCAGTCTGTCTAGCCTCTCGCTGCTGAGCCAGTTTCTGCGCCCGCTGGCGCTCCTGTTTCGCCCGCCGTGCATCCGGCGCGCGCTTCTTGTTGGGCGGCGAATCCTCTGCTTTCGCCTCTTCCTTCGCCTGCTCCAGATACGCCGAGTAGTCTCCTGCGTAGATGCGCAACTGGCCGTCTTTGACTAGCCAAACCTGAGTGGCCAGAGCGTCTATGAAGTAGCGATCGTGTGAGACAAGCAAAATGGTGCCGTCGAAATCACGCAGGACCTGCTCTAGAAACTCTTGCGCCTCTATGTCCAGGTGATTCGTCGGTTCGTCGAGCAGCAGAAAGTTGGCACCTTGTAAGGCCAGCACAGCCAGGGCAACTCTGCCCCGTTCGCCACCGCTCAAGTTAGCGATGGGCTTGAACACGTCATCACCAGAGAAGAGGAAGCGACCCAGGAAGCGGCGGGCTTGTTCCAGCGGCAGGTTCTTCACGTTCAGTATCTCTTCGAGAACAGTGTTTTCCTCGTGCAGATTCTCGTGGCCTTGGGCAAAATAGGCGGGCTGGATGTTGATCCCTACTTTGACGTGTCCAGCCAGTGGCGGCACCTCACCCATTACGGTGTTGAGAAAAGTTGTCTTGCCGCACCCGTTGGGCCCCAACAGGGTAGCGCGCTCGCGGCGAAGCAAGAGCAAATCCGGACAGTCGATCAGTGGCTGATCGTAGCCTATTTTCAATCCACGAGTGGCCAGCACATTGTTGCCGCCGCGCACTGTGCTTGACAGCCCGAATCTCATCGTTTTGTGTTGTCGAGGGCGCTCGAGTCGCTCCAAGCGTTCAAGGCGCTTGTGTCGCCCCCTGGCTTCGCGGGACCGCTGACCAGCCTTGTAGCGGCGGATGAATTCCTCGGTGCGAGCGATGTGCTCTTGCTGCGCTTTGTACTCAGCCTGACGTCGGGCCTGGCGCTCAGCCCGAACCTCAACGTAATGGCTATAATTGCCGCTATACTGCTCCAGCGCGCCGAAGCCCAGCTCCCAGACCCGGTTGGCTACCTTGTCTAGGAAGTAGCGGTCATGGGCCACTACTACCAGGCTGCCCTTCCATTTCCCCAGGTACTCCTCCAACCACTGCATAGCCTCCAGATCCAGGTGGTTGGTGGGCTCATCTAGCAGCAACAAGTCGGGTTTCATCAGCAGAAGCTGAGCAAGCTGTGCTCGCGTCCCCTGGCCTCCGCTCAGCAGAGCAACAGGCTTGTCAAAATCAGCCTTCGCAAAGCCGAGGCCCACGAGTACGCGCCTGATTTCTTGCTCGTACGTGTACCCCCCGGCCAGCTCAAAGCGCTGCAACAGCTCGCCATAGCGTTCCATGACCTTCGCCCGGCTGTCAGAGTCGGCCATCTGCCGTTCGAGCTGGTGTAGCTGCGCCTGTTGGGCGCGCAGATCAGCAAAGACTTTGCACATCTCGTCGTACAAGGTACGCCCGCTGCCCAGATCCGCCCTCTGAGTTAGGTAGCCGATGTGCACGGCTTTGGCCATGCTCAAACGCCCGGATGTGGGAGATTCCAGGCCGGCGATAATGCGCAACAAGGTGGTCTTTCCCACCCCATTCGCGCCCACCAAAGCAATCTTGTCCCCGTGGCTGATCTGAAACGAGATGTCGGAGAAGACGTCCTGTGCCCCATAGTATTTGGCTAGATTCTCAGCTACGACAATAGACATGACTATCTCTGGTCCAGATTATACCATAGGAGCAGCAGGGTGACCAAGATGGGGCGCATCCCAGTTTCTGAGTGTTCGTGCGTCAGTAGAGACGTAGCCTCACCCTGCGGTGAGATTACACATGCCATGTCTCTATCGCAGATAGAGGCCATGTCTCTATCGCAGATAGAGGCCATGTCTCTATCGCAGATAGAGGCTACGTCTCTACAACTGACACGCAAGATTGACAAGATTGCAACCGGGAGTTATACTAAATACGCTTCTGCAGGCCACAGATACACCGTAATTCTCTGTCAACAGGGACATGGACGGCCACAAGGGCTTATGCTACGTTGCGTGGTACTCTTCACTGCCAGCCAGGCGATTATGTGCAAGTCGGGGGTCTCGATGCCCAAAGCTCCAGGAAATACTATGCGTCCCAGCGCGGCCAAGGACGACGGGCAGCCCATCAACAACCTGCCTGGGCTCTACCCGACTGAAGACTGGGTCGTCTACTACTGGGACGTCGAACCGCAGGCCGAGCTGCGCAGCCGGCGGGCCGTGATACAGTTGCCTCATGGCTATGCAGACGCCTGCCCAGAGGTATGGATCGGTGGGAGCGGCTGTGTACACAATGTGCGTCGTTGGGGCGTGCAGTGCTACACGCGCATCCTGCAAGATATCGGTTTTGACCCCTCCATATATCTGGCCCATGACGTCGAGCAATTCCCTTCTAGCGAGGATGAGGTCATTTCCATTCTGATCAATGCGACTCACTTTGACCTGCCTGCGCACTTTGTCATCGCCAGCGTGCAGCACCCCTTACTCCTTTTTGACCCACAGGGTATCCTCAAAGGCTCCTACACCCGCTGGCACACCTATCTAGGAGCGCTGGCCTACATGTTCTCCAATGGCAAAGTGAACGGATACTTTGGCCGGTTGCATGCCGAAAACAGGGCGCTCTACAATGAGGCTCTGACTTATGTACTGCAGGCACTGCAGCAATCGAAAGCCTGACGTGGAGCAACAATGACCACCCGAGGCATATTGATCCTCTGCATCTTCATGGCCTTGCTCGGCTGGTTCGCATTGGGCTCTTTTACTTACTACAACCCGCCTGACGCACTGAATCGTCTGATAAGCTTGGCAATTCTGTGGCCCACGCTTTTGGCAACGTTCCTGCCCCCCGCGTATGCCATCAATCTGCGCCTGAGGGACGATGGCGACATCATGCTCCGTGCGGCACGGCAAAGCGCCCTGGCAGCCCTGTTTGTGACCTTATGTGTGTGGTTGCGCATGATACAGGCCCTCAACTGGGCCAATACGATCCTGATGTTCGGCCTCTTCGTTATGACCGAGGCGCTGCTGTCTGGAAGGGAGAAATAGATAGTGAGGGAAGAAAATGGTCAAGCTTCTGGACTGCGCGCTTAACTTTAGCGAGGGGAGACGCGAGAAGGTCATCAACGCCATTGCTGCGGCAGCACAGGGCGTACGCGTGTTGGACGTATCGCCCGACAAGGATCACAACCGCACTGTCCTCACCTTCATTGGCTCACCGCAGGCAGTGGCCGAAGCCGCTTTCAGCGTAAGTGCTAAAGCCGTTGACTTGATTGACATGAACCAGCATCGCGGCGCGCACCCACGCATGGGCGCAGTGGATGTGATCCCCTTTGTGCCTCTCGGCGAAGCTAGGATGGAAGAAGCGGTTGAAATGGCCCGTCAGGTGGGCCAGCGGCTTGGCACGGAGTTGGGCATCCCGGTCTACCTGTACGAAGAGGCGGCCACACGTCCCAAGAGACGGAACCTGGCTGACATACGACGGGGCGAATACGAGGGACTACTCGAGAAGCTGGCTGATCCGCAGTGGAAGCCGGATTTCGGCCCAGATCGCCCCCACCCTACTGCGGGAGCCACTGCCGTGGGTGCACGCATCTACCTGGTGGCATACAACGTCAACCTGGGCACGTCCGAGATTGAGATTGCCAAGGCCATTGCCCGTGCCGTACGCGCCAGGACAGGCGGGCTGCACAACGTCAAGGCCCTGGACGTGATGCTCAAAGAGCGAGGGCTGGCGCAGGTCTCGATGAACGTGGTAGACCCCTTCCGCACGCCACTGTACCGTGTGCTCGAATTGGTGAGGCTGGAGGCAGCGCGCTACGGCGTAGCTATCGTGGGGAGTGAAATCGTAGGGCTGGTGCCGCTCTCAGTCATCGTTGAGGCGGCACGTTACTACCTGCAACTGGAGGACTTTAAGGACGAGCAAGTCCTGGAAACGCAGTTGTGGGAGCAGGGATAGAAAAGTCAGGAGGAAAGCCGCGCACGCAGAGCTTTCTTCACTGCTTCGTGGTCGCTCCATGGGTGCTCTGTGGTGCCAAAACACATTGAGCGCTCGTGGCCTTTGCCGGTGACGATGACCAGATCACCGCGTTCAGCTTTATTGATGGCAGCGGCGATGGCTTCACTCCGGTCAGGTACTTTCCAGAAATCCACTCCCTCGCGCCGCCGGGCTTGCTCGCAACCGACCGCAATCTGGCCAATGATGTGATTTACGTCTTCAGTACGCGGGTCCTCAGCCGTAAGGAAAGTGTAGTCAGCCAGCCTGCCTGCTGTTCTCCCCATCATGGGCCGCTTGGTGCGGTCACGCAAGCCAGCACAGCCGAACACGACGATCACCTTGGCTCGCGTCATGGTGCGCACTGTCTCCAGAGCCTTCTCCAGCGCGTTTGGCGTGTGCGCAAAGTCAATAATCACAGTGAAATCCTGGCCCAACTCGATGCGCTCCATGCGCCCACGCACTCCCCTCATGGTGGCTACGCCGTGTTGTATAGCCTCAGAGGGGACGTTTTGTGACCAGCACACGGCAATGGCTGCCAGAACATTGCAGACACTGAATGGTCCGACGAGTGGAGTCTGAACGATAAAGTGTTCATCTGGCGTCACAGTCGTGAACGACGTTCCAGAGGAAGAGAATTGAATGTTCAGCGCATGCACGTCACTGGGTCGCTCCATGCCATAGGAATAAGACCGTTCCGCAAACAAGCCCTCGAGAAGGTTGTAGGAGGAATCGTCTGCGTTAAGTATGGAAACCTTGGGCGTGTCCGGCTTGCGGTATGACGTCCTCAGACTCTCAAACAGGCGGGCCTTGGCCGTCCGGTATTCTTCGTAAGTACCGTGGTAATCAAGATGCTCGTGAGTGATATTGGTGATAACAGCCACGTCGAACTCGCAGCCCGTAACACGATGCTGAGCCAGACCATGTGAGGTTGCCTCGATGATGACGTACTGACTGCCTTGGGCGACCATGCGCGCCAGGTACTGCTGCACAGCAGGCGCGTCAGGCGTAGTCGTGTGAAAGCCTGTGTCAATCTCCTCGCCCCCGACGAGGGCGCTCACCGTGCTGATCAGCCCGACGTCGTATCCAGCCGCCTGCAGGATTGCGCCTATCAAGTGCACAGTCGTGGTCTTGCCGTCGGTGCCTGTAACGCCAATGACGCGCAGCCTACGAGCGGGATAGCCATGCCAGGCTGCCGACAGCAGTGCCAACGCCTCTCGAGAGCTAATGACGGGAACATAGGGGATAGGAGGGCCCTGCGGAAAGATGCTGGATACAGGCCGTTGTCCGATAAGAGCCACAGCCCCACGACGCACGGCATGAGGAATGAACGAGTGGCCATCAACTTCCGCACCCGGAATGGCAACGAATAGATTGCCCAGCTTCACCTGTCGCGAATCACAAGTGACGCCAGTGACCTCCAGGGCGGATTGGATTTGCTGGCCAGGCCACATCGTCCTATGAGGTAAGGCAGTCAATAACTCCGAGAGCTTCATAGTTCGCTCATTCACCGTAGTTAGAGTCCATTCACTCCCGTCAAGCCGGGGTGAACGACGCCAAGGGCGCAGAGCCCCGATTGAATGGGGACATGGAAAATCTAGGAACGCTCTGCGTTCTCTGCGAAGCGTCCCGGCATCCCCTCGACGGGACGGCATGCTCCCTCGCCTTGGCGTCCTTGTCTCCGCGACCTGTTCCGACTGTGCCGAGACACGCGGGGCAAGACGAGGCGAGACAAGGTGCGGTAGAATCCGCCCTGAGCCAAGTATAGCGCAGGATTCGCCTGCGTCAAGTTTAGGTGTCTGAAGTTCACCTATCATGTGGGGGGAATTGTCAACAGACGCGTTAACCTCCGCAAGCAGGACGAACCGCCACCCACGTCGAGACAGGTGCCGGGCAAACTGAGCTGACCAGCGCACCGCCCTAGATGGAAAGCCGTCCACGAATTGGACACGAATACACGAATGTGCCGGGCGGCCTCTATTCGTGTATTCGCCGCCGAAGGGCCCCGCCACGATCGTTCATCCCGCTTGACGGGACGGGGTGACCCTATTCGTGGTTGGAAAGGCGGATACGTTGTGGTATAATGCGCCACGAACTCCACTCCTGCTGAGGAGGCATGCATGCTGGCCAAGGTCACCAGTTTCGCCGTCATCGGCCTTGAGGGCGCACCTATTGAAGTTGAAGTGGATATCTCGCGCGGTCTCAGCAGTTTCATCATCGTGGGCCTGCCCGACACGGCGGTACAAGAATCCAGAGAGCGCGTCAGGGCTGCGATTAAGAACTCGGGCTGCAAATTTCCTGGCCAGCGTCTTACTGTCAACCTGGCTCCTGCGGATATACGTAAGGCAGGCCCAGCCTACGACTTGCCCATCGCTGTGGGCATTCTCGCTGCCTCTGGACAAATCTGGCCAGACCTGCAGTCGTCTATCTTCGTCGGTGAGCTCTCGCTTGACGGCGGTGTGCGCCACACCAACGGTGTGCTCCCCATGATCAGCGTGGCCAAGGCGCAGGGCTACCAAAGAGCTTACATACCGGCTGAGGACGCGCCGGAAGCTGCCCTGATGCCTGGCATAGAGATCATCCCGGTATCCAATCTCCCAGAACTGGTGGGCCACCTGCAGGGTTTGAACCCCATACCGCCCTACCAGTCCCAATTCGACTCCAAGCTGCTGGATCAGCCGCGCTACGGTACCGACTTTCGTGACGTCAAGGGTCAGGAACACGTCAAACGTGCACTGGAAGTGGCTGCTGCAGGTGCGCATTGTGTGTTAATGACCGGACCTCCTGGTGCGGGCAAGACGCTGCTGGCACGAGCCTTGCCCTCTATCCTGCCCAAGCTGACAATAGAAGAGGCGCTGGAGATCACCAAAATCTACTCGGTGAGCGGCTTGCTCCCTGCCGACCGGCCGCTGATTACCGAGCGCCCCTTCCGTGCGCCGCATCACACCATCAGTCACGCTGGCCTGGTGGGCGGCGGGCATTGGCCACGTCCAGGCGAAATCTCGTGGGCCCATCGGGGCGTGCTTTTCCTGGACGAGTTGCCAGAGTTCAACCATCGGGTGCTGGAAGTTATGCGGCAGCCGCTCGAAGACAAGATCGTGACCATCAGCCGGGCGACGGGCACTTTGACCTTCCCCGCCAACTTTATGCTCGTCGCGGCTATGAACCCCTGCCCCTGTGGCTATTTCGGCGACCCAGTGAAAGAGTGCACCTGCTCACTGGGGATGATCCACCGCTACCGCAAGCGCATATCCGGCCCCTTGCTCGACCGCATAGACATTCACGTCGAAGTGCCGCGCGTCGAATACGACAAACTGGCAGATGACCGACTGGGGGAACCAAGCGCCGACATCCGTGCGCGCATTGAGAGGGCGCGTGAGACACAGCGGCAGCGTTTTGCTGGTGCTGTGGGTGGTGCGAACGGCAAGGTGTCCCTACTGTGCAACGCGGACATGGGCCCGGCAGAAGTGCGCGAGCACTGCCGGCTGGATGATTCCGGCAAGAGCCTGCTGCGTGCTGCGATGACCCAATTGGGCATGAGCGCCAGAGCTTTCCATCGCATCCTCAAATTGGCCCGCACCATTGCCGACCTCGAGGGTGCGCCGGAGATCAAGACGCATCATTTAGCGGAAGCTATTCAGTATCGGCCTCGCAGACAAATCTGAGCCTTGTAAGTCTCGAAACGTTTGGCACGGCGAAAGGCGTATCCCTGAAGCGAAGCGGAAGGGGTGGCGGAGGCCATTCAGTATCGACCTCGCAGGCAGATCTAATCCGCATTCAAACGTTTTGTGTTTGGCGGGATGGGGTTGACGCGTGTACGTAATATGGTATAATTTTAGTAAGTAGAGCCCTCGTCTGGCTCGCGGGTAGCTCTTCCCAGACGTGACAGGCTAGGTACAGCTAAAGTCAATGGGAGGTCACCTAATGGTTGTTACTGAGAGAATAAAACAGCATGTGCAGAAACTACCGCCCTCGCTTCAAGCTGAGGTTCTTGATTTTGTCG
>Ga0315543_1001949_pt1 | contig 21127 bp, 22 predicted proteins | sample SalMarSW160210MG_2_FD_203098 | JGI IMG/M metagenome (GOLD analysis project Ga0315543, IMG submission 203098) | Salt marsh sediment microbial communities from the Plum Island Ecosystem LTER, Massachusetts, United States - Salt Marsh Sediment SW1601-210 ...
CAATGCTCTCCAAGAGCAACTCTGGCGTCTGGCCAACAGTTAGATTTCATATTGAGGCAACGATACGCCTTCGGTTAGGTTTTACGATGAGGCAACGCGCTCTACCATGCTTCGTGGGTGCAGTTCAGTCTCGGGCAAGTGTGGACTTTGATAGACTGGGACTGGGCAACAGGCAGGCCAAGGATTGAAATCCCTGTCTGAAGGTGAAAGGTGCAGGCAGGCAGCAGATCGCAGGTGCTACCACAGGTCTCTGCAAGGGATTTTCGGCTTCAGACGGCGAATTCACCACTTCCCGTATATGCTCGGCACAGCATGCGTATCGAGAGGCCGACTAGCCGCTAGGTTGGTGGCGGTGACTCGCCACGGCCCTGATACGATGAGGGTGAGTGTACACAGTGAACCTCTCCCCTCTGGCAAAACAGATCAGCGTCAGTCCAGCCCTATCCGCTGTGAGGATTCCTTTGTCGGTTGAAGCGCCTTTTGATATGACGATCGGAACACCTGCATTCGCAACCTTGGATACCATTCCTACCGGCTGCCTGCCAGTGCAGCCGATGACGCATCTGGACAGATTGATACCATTGAGGACAGCAAAGCCCACTACCTTATCAATTGTGTTGTGCCTTCCGACATCACTGCTTCTGACAACCAGATTGTTGTCTAGGAAAAGCACAGAACAGTGGACAGCACCTGTTTTCCTCCAGACCTTCGACTCAAGCTCCCTGATGGTCCGGAGTACAGCTTTCGGTTCGATCGTAATGGATGAGGTTACCTTTCTTGGCGCCTTTCTCGTCCCCACGCCACCGGAAGACCTGAGTACCCACGCACTTTCCCCCTTCGGTTTCCCATACACTCGTATCTCGCTTCCAGACAGCTGCACCGTCTCCACATCTTGAACGAGCCCCTCACACACAACAAAACCCGCTCCCAATTCCTCCAGTTGATCAGGACTGGCAGTCAATTCAGTGAGGAGCTTGTCATTCAGATACAAATGAAAGCTGTCTTCGATACAGATCGTGTCCTCTATGCGTACTACTTCGTTCCCCCTGACCTGAATCGCAGGATACTGGCGGATCATCATGGATTCCATCCCCCCACGTAGCAGTCCCTGGTACTCATCACATCCTCCAGGCAACCGGAGCTAACTCCAATTCTGTGCTGGCAACTGATTATATCGGCAGCGGCCACAAAGAAGCAAACGTGTGGGCAACGCCCACACGTTTGCTTTCTCTCATCAACACTCAGTTACTGCCAGGCTTCCACACATCACAACGTGCAGAAATGCCGGCGTGAGGACAACTAGCCCGACTCTCCCTTCTCCGGCTGCCGGGTGCATTCCTCCTTCCGCTCTATAGCCTCCATCTCACGTTCCAGGAAGAAGCTCAGTACCGTCCGCAGCACGATCATGCCTGCCAGGAGCCCGACGCTCGTCCACGTAGGCGAGACAAGTGTCTTCAAGATGTCGCCAGCCAGCGCGAACTCTAGTCCCAGGGACAGATGGCGGGCGAACCAAAGCCGCAGGGCACGAATGCGCGGCTCACGATGGTGCAGCACGTGCTCGCTCAGATAGGTGTACATGGTGCGCCCGGCACCATACACGATCACGATTGCACCACAGACCTCGACGCCTATCGCTACGCAGTGGATAGTCAGATTGATCCACTCTTCCATATTGCTCCTATACTGCGCCTGCTCGGCGGACGATAGGCCTCTGCGACACGGTGCCCTACATCCAGCCCCAACTGGCAGCACGGGCCCCTGACCGCTGGTACGGACTCCAAGGTGGCGCCGCTAATTGCAGAGACCCTGCCGGTCTTCGGGTGAAGAATCAAACTCCAAGTGTGAGCTTAGGTAGCCTGCCTTCGTTGTGTTGACGCATTCTCGCTACCGCTGGCACGCAGCCTCGCCAAAAGGAGGGCGAGACGCTTCGCAGCCTCACCCAAGAGATGGCGACCGTTCGTGCTCTGCATGCCCTCGCTTTGCATGCCCTACGGGCGACGGGCGACCGCCGTGACGGGGGACGCTTCGCGGAGGGCGCAGAGACTCTATCAAGCCGGAAGGATATCTATGGTTTCTCAGCACTCTCTGCAGTGCAAAGCAGGCCCAGGCAGACTACCTGACACCGCGTCAGTCCGCAATTGCGTGCTCACACTTGGAGTTCAAGCTGGCTACTTCTTGGTTGCCCGCTTACCCCCGATCAAATCCATGAAGCCGCGCACCGCCAGGCCCGAACCGAACGCCATGGCCCCGAGCTTCCCGCCTGCGCCACCCAGGAACGGCGCGCTGTAGATAAAGACCAAAGCGATGAACAGACCCGCGAACACCATCGGCGCAGCGTTGGGGAAATGCTTGGCGCTCGACATTCCAACAAAAGATGCACAAATAGCCACCACTGCCAGCGTGCCGCCGATCTCAGGGACAAGAACCGGCAGGACAAGGCCAGCAACCAAGCCCACAATACCCGAAGCCATGACGGCTCCTTGCTTGAGATAGTGATTGATGCAGTAGGTAACCACCGCGGCGGCGATGGAGACGACGACCATGATCCCCCCCACGTTCCAACCTGGTACGGACGGATGAGAGAAGTCACCCGCCATACACAGCCCGGTTAGAATGCATCCAGTAACCCCGATGGTCCCCAGTTTACCGCCAAAGCCGCCGTAAACGTCCATCGTCAGCACGTACACCACGCCTGCAACGACAGACGCAAAGCCTACGTGGCCGGGGTCGCACAGCAAAGTCGCAGAGGCCATCCCAGCGAAGGATCCGGTCGCTATCGGTACGCCGTACTGTGGAAGGAGCAACGCGGCGAGGATTTGCACCAAGCCGGCTGCAACCACCGCACCGAGTCCGATAGTGTGGTTGAGGTAGTGCGTAACAAACACCCCAGCGACAACGGCCACAAAATTCAACAGGTTCTTCGTGGAGAAAAGGGCGTCGGCCTTCGCCTTGGAGAGCTTTTGCGCTTCGCTCGCTATCTTGTACAAAAGACCCAGGGCGATGACGGTCACAACCACCCCGCCCACAGGCTGCAGCGTCCAGGCCATGTAGGTTGCGTAGCCAAAGATGGCTAGGACCACAGCAGTCAGAATCAGGAATCCGATGACGGGAACAGTCTTGTTCATGAGTACACTCCTCCGTATTGATAGGTAACTGGCCAACTTCGGCACGTCACGATTTGCAGCGAATGATGAGTAACTGTAATTGATCTAGTTGACGGTGAACCTCCTTATTCTGCCGGCGGTGTACACTCGCCCCGGCTCTGCTTGCACCGACACGTATTGGAATACAATCTACTACCAAGAACCACTATGATGGGCATTAGTTACGCCCATTTCGCGCACGCCCGCGGCGCTTTTGTCGGAACTCATACTCCTCGTCGACGTGCTTCAGGCTGTTGGGCATTGGGCTGACAAAGCGGTCGGTGCTTTCTCTGATCTCAAATAGGAATATGCAGCGGGAGCGAAGCGTTTCTGCCTCGCTCCCACTCCACCCACTTTATGCTTTCTCTACACGGACGGCCGCTACTTTGTACTCTGGAATTCCAGCCACAGGGTCCAGCGCAGCAATGGTCAGCAAGTTCGCTGCAGCCTCGTGGAAGTGGAAGGTCATGAACACCACTCCTGGGTCAGGCCGGTCAACTACTTCCGCCTTGGCTACTACCTTGCCACGGCGTGAGGTAACTCGCACCATGTCGCCATCGGTAACCCCGAGCTTCTCCGCATCCTTGGGGTGGATCTCAACGAGCGCCTCCGGGTAGATCGCATCCAGACCAGCAGAACGGCGTGTCATTGTGCCGCCGTGCCAGTGGTACAGCACGCGTCCTGTGCTCAGCAAGAAGGGGTATTTCTTATCAGGCATCTCCTTGGCTGGTTGCCACTCCACTCCACTGAACTTGCCCAGCCCGCGTGAGAACTTGCCAACGTGCAGAATCGGCGTGCCAGGGTGCTCGGTGTTGGGGCAAGGCCACGGTAGTCCGATTTCCTCGATACGGTCGTAGGTGATTCCCCCATAGATCGGCGCCAGGGCATTGATCTCAGCCATGATCTCTCTCGGATGGCTGTAATCCCACCCAGCATACTTGGCCTTGGATGCCTTTATGCCCAGTCGCTTCTGAACGCGTTTCGCCAGGTCAGAGATGATCTCCCAGTCAGGCCGTGCATTGCCGACGGGCTCAATCACCTTGTGTATACGCTGTACGCGGCGTTCAGTGTTGGTATAGGTGCCGTCCTTTTCAGCGAATGACACGCCAGGCAGTACCACGTCAGCAAATTCCGCAGACTCGCTCATAAAGATCTCCTGCACCACGAGGAAATCCAGGCTTTCCAGACACTTACGAACGTGGTTGACGTCTGGATCGGTCATCATCGGATTCTCGCCCAGGACAAACAACCCCTTGATATCGCCGCTCTCAGCACCTTGGATCATGGTGATGACAGTACCGCCGATCTTTGTAGACCCTGTGGTACCCCAGGCCTTGGCGAACTTGGCTTGGTCTTCTTCTTTCGCGACCTTTTGGTATCCAGGGTAAAAGTTCGGTAGACAGGCCATATCACACGCACCCTGGACGTTGTTCTGCCCTCGGAGGGGATTGACCCCACCACCAGCCACACCCATGTTGCCAAGCAGCATCTGCAGATTGGCCGTAGACAGTACATTCTGATGCCCTGTAGTGTGTTGGGTGATGCCCATAGCGTATAGCAGAGCGCCAGGCCTGTTAGCCGCCAGGATGCGTGCCGCTGTGCGGATATCGTCAGGAGGCACACCCGTTATCTTTTCTGCATATTCTGGCGTGTACTTCTCAACAGTCGCCTTGAGTTCCTCGAAGCCTTCTGTGCGCTCGGCGACGTATTCCTTGTCGTACAGATCCTCGGCGATCAGCACATTCATAATGCTATTGAGCAGCGCAATGTCTGATCCGGGCTTGTGCTTGAGATGAAGAACGGCAAAGTCAGCCAGACTAATGTTACGTGGATCCGCCACGATCATCTTGGCACCCTTGCGCGCCGCCTGCCGCAAGCGCATGCCGATCACTGGATGGTTCTCGGTGGTGTTTGTGCCGATGATCAGATAGGACTTGGCTTGTGTCGTGATGTCGGCAATGGAGTTTGTCATAGCGCCTGACCCGAATGCTGTGACCAGACCGGTCACGGTGGCGCTGTGTCAAAGGCGCGCACAGTGGTCAACATTGTTCGTCTCAAACACCGCGCGCGAGAGCTTTTGCAGGAGATAGTTCTCCTCGTTCGTACACTTGGCGGAGCTGAGGAAACCAATGGCGTCGCCACCGTGCTTTTTCTTGATGTCCACGAGCTTGTCGGCCACCAGGTCCAGAGCCTCGTCCCAGGTCGCTTCAACAAACTTACCGTCTTTCTTGATCAGCGGCTGTGTTAGCCTCTCCGCATGGTTCACAAAGTCGAACCCGAAGCGGCCCTTCACGCAAGACCAGCCCTCATTAGGCGGGCCGCCCCAATGCGAGGTAACCTTGATGATCTGGTTGTCTTTCGTCCAATAGTCAAGCTGGCAGCCCACTCCACAGTAGGGGCAAGTAGTGGTGGTCTTCTCCAACTCCCAGTTGCGCCCCTTGCCCAAGGCTTGCTTGGGCGTTAGCGCGCCGGTGGGACACAGCTCCACACACATCCCGCAGAACTCGCAGGGGCTGTCCTCCAGGTTGCCATCGAAAGCCGTGCCAGGCTTGGCGTCAAAGCCACGCCATAACATACCAATCGCCTCTACACCATTGATCTCCTGGCAAACCCGCACGCAGCGTCGGCACAAGATACACTTGTTGTAATCTCGTTGGATAAAGGGATTGGGATCGTCAATCGGGTAATCGTGCTGCACGCCGGGGAAGCGTGTCTCCTTCACCCCGTATTCATACATCAGATCCTGCAACTCACACGCCCCATTCGAGTCGCACGTCATGCAATCCAACGGGTGGTCCGAGAGCAGCAATTCCAATACGAAACGCCGCGCTTCCATGACCTTGGGCGAGTGAGTCTGCACATCCATTCCCTCACTGATGGGGAAAGTGCATGCTGGCTGCAAAGTGCGCTGCCCCTTGATCTCCACGAGACACATCCGGCAGGCGCCAATCGGAACCAATGCAGGGTGATGACAAAGCGTCGGAATGTCGTCAATGCCTGCATACTGAGCAGCCTCCAGAACGGTGCTGCCAGCCGCAGCACTGATTTTCTGGCCATTGATTGTGATATTGACCATTGCCATTGTTAGCCCAGCCTCCTTTCTTGCTTTCTCTGTGTATTCCAGTTTGTCTTCTGAACTGAGCAAGGGGCCGTCATTGACAACTCCTTCTCAGTACGTGCTTGATGTACATTCATGCGCATGGCTCAGAACTCTTCGAGGTCACAGCGCAGGCAGCGCTTGGCTTCTTCACGCGCCGCTTTTTGGGTGAATCCCAGTTCAATCTCGGCAAAATCCTTGCTCCGCTCTTCAGGTCCCCGACTCGGCATCTCGGGGCGTTTCGCCTCAGCGTAATCTTCGAGATTGTATTGCAACTCGACAGTGCCGTAAGCCAACCAGTCCTCTTTCGATTCCGGGCGACCATCCTGCAAGTATTCATCCACGGCTATGGCCACCTTGTTGCCTTGTGCTACGGCCTCGATAACAGTTGCTGGGCCAAGTACTGCGTCACCAGCGGCGAAGACGCCTGGCCGCGAAGTGTCCAGTTTCCTTCCCACTTTGAACGTGCGATTGCGGTTTACTTCTGGGCTATCGCCGTTCAGGCAGGAGAGGTCAGGGCTCTGGCCGATTGCTGGAATGACGATGTCCACGTCCACTACGTATCCTGATCCTTCGATAGGTACCGGACGGCGTCGTGCGCTCCTATCAAACTCACCCAACTCCTGGACCTGTAATTCCAGCCCTGTCACGGCGCCATTTCCCAGAACACGCGTCGGTGTAGTCAGAAACGTGAACTGGACGCCTTCCTCTTCCGTCTCGTGAACCTCGGTGTCTTGGGCCGGCATGTCCTCTCGCCTGCGGCGGTAGAAAACGTGCACTTCCGATGCTCCCAGGCGCAAGGCCGTGCGTGCGGCATCAACAGCCGAGTTGCCACCGCCAATCACAGCTACGCGTTTACCATTGATCTTGGGTGGCTTGCCCAGTGCTACATCCTTCAGGAATGTTGTTGCGTGCATAACGCCATCCAAGTCTTCTCCGGGGCATGCCAAGGTACGGCTGCTGTGGGCGCCAATGGCCAGCACGACTGCATCGTAGCCCATTTTATCAAACAACTCATCCAGAGTGAAATCTCTGCCCAGCGCTGTGTTCAACACAATGTTCACACCGGTACGCCTGATGTTGTCTATCTCAGCATTGAGCACATCGCGTGGTAGCCGGTATTTTGGAATGCCCAGAGCCATCCAACCACCCGCGACCGGTGCAGCTTCGTAGACCGTTACCTTGTAGCCCCACTGTGCCAAGCGCAAAGCAGCAGTCAGTCCGGCCGGCCCTGCGCCGATGATGGCTACTTTCTCGCTCTTGGGCTCCTCACTGCGCCATGGCGTCCATGGGTTGGTGATCTCATGGTCGGCCATGAACCGTTTCAACTGGCGGATGGCAACTGGCTGATCCAGCTCACCACGCCGGCAATGCCGCTCGCAGAAGGCGGGGCAGATGCGCCCACAGACCAGGGCAAAGGGGTTGCGCTGACGGTGCACTTCGAGCGCCTCTACGTACTTGCCCTCGCTGATGAGAGCTACGTAGCTGGGGACATCCACGCCTGCTGGACAGGCATTTGTGCAGGGCGCTCTCACAAGATCCTTGCACACTCCGGCGGGACAGCGCTTGTCCAGAATGTGTGCTTCGAACTCGTCCCGGAAATATCGCAGGGCGCTCAGCACAGGGCCAGGCGTGAGTTGTCCCAGGGCACAAAGCGCATTCGAGTCCATGCCTGCCGAGATCGTTTCGATTGTATCGATATCCTCCATGGTACCCTTGCCTTCGCAAATGCGCGTCAGCACTTCCAGCAACCGCTTGCCACCGATTCGGCAGGGCACACATTTTCCGCACGATTCGGCACTAGCGAACTCGAGGAAGAACTTGGCAAACTCGACCATACAGGTGTCTTCGTCTACGACAATCATGCCACCGGAACCCATCACAGCGCCCATTTGCTTCAGCGAGTCAAAGTCCACCGGCACATTGAGAGACTCAACTCCCAGGCAGCCGCCCAAGGGGCCACCAGTCTGCACGGCCTTGAACTTTTTGCCGTTCTCGATTCCACCGCCGACGTCAAAGACAATCTCGCCTAGTGTAATGCCCATCGGTACCTCCACCAGGCCGGTGTTGTTCACTTTGCCAGTCAAGGCGAAGATGGCCGTGCCCTTGCTGCGCTGAGTACCAATGCTGCTGAACCAGTCTGCCCCCTTGAGAATGATCTGCGCCACGTTGGCATAGGTCTTGACGTTGTTGATGTTACTGGGCTGTTGCCATAAGCCGGAGATAGCGGGATAAGGCGGCCTGGGACGAGGTTCGCCCCGGCGGCCTTCGATGGATGCCATCAGAGCTGTCTCTTCCCCACAGACAAAAGCGCCTGCGCCTTCCTTGATTATGAGGTGGAAACTATGTCCACTACCCAGGATGTTATCGCCAAGTAGTCCATAGTCATGACACTGTCCAATAGCGAGTTTTAGACGCTTGATGGCCAGGGGATACTCAGCGCGGCAATAGATGTAACCGTTGTGCGCACCGATAGCGTAGCTGGCAATGATCATTCCTTCGATGATACTGTGCGGATCTCCCTCCGAGATGCTGCGATCCATGAAGGCACCCGGATCGCCTTCGTCAGCGTTACAGATGAGGTGTTTGGTGTCTCCGGGCGCTTTGCGACAGAACTCCCACTTTAGGCCGGTTAGGAAGCCAGCTCCTCCGCGCCCCCGCAGGCCAGAGCGTTTGACCTCCTCTATGACCTGGTCCGGCGTCATCTCTGACAGTGCCTGGCTCAGCGCTGCATAGCCATCTCGGGCGATGTACTCCTCTATGCTCTCTGGATTGATGAGACCGCAGTTACGCAGTGTGATACGCAGTTGCTTGCTGTAGAAAGGGACATCCTTGTAGAAAGGCACAGCTTGATGGGAAACTGGCTCTTTGTAGGTGAGCCGGGGAACCACTCTACCCTTGATCAGTGTCTCCTCAACGATCTCCGGCACATCCGAGGCCTGCACCAGGCAATAGAAAATGCCTTCTGGATAGACGATGACAATGGGGCCTAGAACACAGAAGCCTCGACACCCAGTCTGCACGAGTCTCACTTCATCTGACAGGCCCCTTCGCTCAATCTCCTTAGCAAAAGCGTCAAAGACTGCTGGGGATTTGGACGCCGTACAGCCCGTACCACGGCAAACAAGAACGTTGGCTCGGTATAAAGGTTCTGCCATTGAATTCCTCCCGAGGTGTTGTGATGTCTTTCTTATTGTTTGGTAGACAGTCGACCCACTACCCACTCTTCCACAACATGGCCATTTATCAGGTGCTCTTCGATGAGCCTGGGCACCATGTCAGGCATCACATTCCCGTACGTGATGCGTGGCTTGCCTGCCTGCTCAATGTCCACCAACGGCTCTTTGACGCACATGCCAATACAGCCAACGGTGGTCACGTGGGCGTCAATCTCGCGTTTTTTGAGCTCTTCGAGAATGGCATGCATGGTCTCGCGTGCACCTGCTGCAATGCCACAGGTACCCATGCCTACAGTGATTGTGGTACCAGTTTCCAAGCGCACCTTGATGTCTCTTTGCGCCTCCTCGCGCAGCTTCTTTAGATCTTCAATAGTCTTCAGCCTCGGCATTGGTAAATCTCCCTTCTCTATGAATAGGGTCCCGCTACTTGAAGCATCGGCTAAGGGGCGTGCCTTTGCAGGCTTGCCAACCCCTCAGCCAGCACGGATTCCAGCCATTGTCTTACCCGTGGGTGAGAGAGAGGAACAGTACCCAATTGACGTCGTATCTCCGCTGTATCCAATTCGAAAGTCCGGCCATTCACGCTGTGTTTGTAGTGAATATCTACCGGGCGCTTGGATAGGATCACGGCCATCAAGCTTGTAGCCATGTCACCCAGCGGTGCACGATCAATGTGGCTGTGCTGGAACGTGGCCGTTACTGTCGTTCCCACTCCCGGTTCGGATTGCATCCAGAGGCCACCGTTGCACCGTTGAGCTGCGGCCGCGAAGAGCGGCAATCCCAAGCCAACGTGTCGGGTGGTTCGCGTAGTAACAAAGGGATCCAGCACCCGCCGGGCAAATCCCTCACTCATTCCGCGCCCATTGTCCTTAATGGTGATTTCAAGAGTGTCCTTTTTCAGATCCTCCTCGATGAATAACTCGATGCGCGTCGCGCCAGCCTCTATCGAGTTTTCAAGCGCATCGAGGATATGCAAGGATAGTTCACGCATTAATCCAACGATCTCACGATTTCAAGCATCTTCTCTGGTATCAGCCGCCCAACGACTTCGCCGTCAACCATGGCCGTAGGCGACAGGCCGCAAGAGCCCAGGCAGTAAACGACCTCGTACGTGATTCTGTAATCCGGGGTTGTCTCTCCTGCCTTGATGCCCAACTCCTGCTCCACGGTCCTAATAATCTTGGCCGCACCTCGTACGTGGCATGCGGTGCCGTCGCATTGCCGGACGATGTGTCTACCGCGACGTGTCAGATAGAACTGCGCATAGAAAGTCACCACACCGTATACTTTGCTCAGTGGCACCCCCATGCGTTTGGAAATTGTCTCCAGCACCTCAGCCGGCAGGTAACCATAGATATCCTGTGCACGTTGTAGCACTGGGATCAATGTCCCCTTTTGGTCTTGAAATTCCTCGAATACCGGTTCCAGGGGACTTAGGTCCAAGGTCTCTTCAGTCACGTCGCTGTGTCCTCCCTAGAGTGATGTTAATCGGCCAGCACCTTCACTTTTCGACCCCCTTGACGGCGAAAGGCCATGGAGATCTCGGTGATGGTTGGTTGCTCGATTGTCAGCACTGTGTTGTTGCTCATCTCACTGAGGCGATGAGCATCGCCAGAACGGATAAATGGGTACTCGCAAAGTGAGGGATGTTGGCGCCGCATCTCGTCCACAGTTGTATTGCGCGTTATTTCCATAGCAGCAAAGTTGGCGCCTTGAGGAACGAACCCCAAGTTCGCCAACAAGCTAAAAGACGGGCGGTCTACATGTGCCGCTATGCACAGCCCTCTTCTCTTCTCCACACAGGTGGCTACTTCCTCCACGGAGAGAGAAGTAGAGGTCAGCAATAGCCTGTCATTGTAACGTATAAAGTCACCAGTAGCATCAACCACGAATTGAGCGCCAAAGACCTCTGCTTTGTTCTTCAGCCGCGGCAGGTGAGCGTATACCACCGCTTGCCAATCCAGAGCCTGTTCCACTGTGTCGAACAGACAGAGTAGGTGAACCTCTTCTCTGGTCTGAACTTCCATGCCTGGCAGCACAGTCAGATCGAACCCTCGGGCTGCTTCGATGACTGCTGCGACGTTCTCTGCCGAGTTGTGATCTGTAACAGCGATTATCCCCAGGGCCAACCCTCTTGCGTGCTTGACAATCAAAGGTGGTATCATTTCCACCTCAGCACAAGGGGATAACACAGTGTGCACGTGTAAATCAGCCAGGTAAGGTCTCAAATGCAGCGTTCTATTCTCCAATAGCTGTCTATTCTGTACCCTGTATTCCTAGCTGAGTCAGTTGCCCCACGACAGTGAACGTCGTGTGTGCAGTTGTCAGTAGGGGGATTCCCTCCTCATCTGCTTTCTGCAGGGTGGCAGCATCCGGAGACATGCCCTGTGTAACAATCACGCCGGCCAACTCTAGAAGCACTGCGACAGCAACGATGTTGGGATGGCACTGCAGAGTAACCCATACATTGCCCTTGCGCGCTTTGGCCATGACGCAACTCAGGAGATCTGAGGCATAGCCGCCTGTTACTTCGGTCTCCAATTTCTCACCTGCAGTCTGTACGGAAAGAGATAGCCTGTTTGCAACTTCACCCAGTGTCATTACACCCTCTCACAGTAGCACACAACGTCACAGCTTGATGACAATCTCCAAGCGGGTCCCCACTCCAACCTTTGACTCCAGATGCATTTCATCGGCACAGGCTTGAATGTTGTTCAGACCCATTCCCGCGCCAAAACCCAGTTCACGGATCCAATCTGAAGCGGTAGAATAACCCGGTTGCATCGCCTGTTCGGTGTCGGGAATACCGGGGCCATTGTCCACAGCCACAATCCTGATCTTTTCGGGGTGGACTTCCGCAATGATCTCCCCACCCTTGGTAGTGTGAAGTACCAGGTTCGTTTCGGCCTCGTAGCTTGCCACAGCGATGCGGCGCACTGCAGCCGGCTTGGCCCCCAGTCTTTCCAGAGCACGCTTCAGGTTGCTGGCCGCCTCTCCGCAGTGTACGAAATCCTGTGCCTGCACCTTGTAGCGCAGAATAAGGCCCGTTTGGTCAGAAACAATGTCCTCGAAGATGTGACTGGCCCGGTAGCGGTGTATCTCCTCTTCGTGGTAGTCAACCTCCAGTTGGCGAAGGAGTCCACGAACGATGTCGCCTTGGGTCAGAATCCCCACCAGCTTCCCTTGGCGGTTGACTACTGGCAACCGGCCAAAGCGAAAGTGGGCGAATTTGTTGACCGCCTGGATGGCAGTCTCGTCGGCGAACACCGTCTGGGTCTCGGTGGTCATTTTCTTACCCACGCTGGCATCTATTTCACCCAGCTCCAAGGTCTTGATCAAGTCCTCAATAGTGATGATGCCAACGAGTTCGCCATCGTGCAGCACTGGCGCGCCAGAGATACGGTTGACGCGCAGCACCTCCTTCAAGTGGCGCATCGAATCATCGGGAGAGACAGTAATGACTTTTCGAGTCATGACCTGCTCAACCTTCAATTCGTACACCAGTTCCTGGAGCTTGGTTACCTCCAGGGGTGCCCGGGATATCGCTGCCGCTTTGTCGGCCTGCCCTTTCGTGACCATCTTGGGATTCGTTCTCTTGCCCAGGAAACTAACGCGACGCGGATCAGGTTGATGGGTCGCCAGATGAAGGGAGATTATCAAGCCAACTCTCTGCCGTCAGCTTGAACAGGCCACAACCGGGGAGTCCAGTCTGGTACAGGCGGCCGCAGGTTTCATACATCGTGTATTTGGAGGCGAGAAGCGGGATGCCCTTCGCCTGGGCTAAGGTGATCGTCTCGGTAGAGGGCAGCTTGCCACGCACGAAAACGATAGCAACGATGCCCGCCATTTCAGCGGTGCGAATAACGTGTGGATTCGTCAGGCCAGTCAAAAGAAGGGTGCCAGAATGCGTGAAAGCCAGGACGTCGCTCATCAAGTCGGCTCCACAGGCCATGGAGATTTCTTGCGAGAGGTCCACGTCAGGTGAAATCACCTTTCCTTCGATGACGGATAGCACCTCCGACAAGGTCATCTATGTTCACCTCATAGTGATTCAGGGACGGTGGATTGTCTGGATTACTTCGCGTCGTCCTGAGGCTGACAGATAGCTACAGACTCTGTGAAAACAATCACAAACCGGAGCGATTATATCATACTGGCTGGTGCTTGTCAAATCTAACGCGCAGCGAAGGGTGATACCATGCAAGCTGTGGCTGCCGGCGCCTTTCATGGTATCATCCTCTCAGTTGTCATGTTTGACAGGTAGGGGGCGAGGTGTTAGAATGCACGGGTCGCCCACGGGACTGTACGTACGTCCCCCTACACAGTGTGCGTGCTGCCGTAACCATTCCCAGCTAGGAGTGTTTCTATGGTCGGGATGGCTGCCGGTCGGCGTGACGCACACCTCACGGACAGGAGAGATGAGGGAACAAGAGCGTCTCCTTGTAGAGCGTGCGCAGAACGACCCTTTGGCTTTCGCCGCTCTGTACGAGATGTACGTGGACAGGATGTACAACTACATCTACCAGCGCACTGGCAACCATTCCGATGCGGAGGACTTGACGGCGCGAACCTTTCTCAAGGCCTTTGTGAACCTTGAACGCTATACGTTCCGAGGAGTCCCATTCTCGGCCTGGTTGTACCGTATCGCACACAATGCGGTTGCTAATTGGCACCGCGATCGGCACAGACATCGAGTGGTGTCCTTAGATGCACTGCCAGTGCATGGCAGGGATGACGCAAAGCTGGAGGATTTGACCCAGGCTCGGGAAGAGGAAAGGACCTTGCTTGACGCTATTCGCCGACTCCCTGCAGAGCGCCAGCGATTGCTGATTCTCAAGTTCAGCGAAGGGCTGACGAACGCGGAAATTGGACAGATCTTGGGGCGTACTGAAGGAGCTATCAAGTCGCTTTATCATCGCACTCTACTGGCGTTACGCAAGGAGCTATAGAGGAATGAGAGTAGCTGAGATGATTATGGAACACGAGGATTTGATAGAGTTGCTGGCGGCACACGCTGACCAGCTTAACAGCGGCGCAACGCATGATACAGAGTATTTGCAGATGTATCCCAGCCAGAGGCAGGAACTCTTTTCACTACTCAGATTGGCTGAGCGAGTCAAAGACGCGCTGGCGCCTGTGAAGCCAGCACCAGCCTACAAGCGAAAGCTCGGGCTTGATTTGACCGACATGGCGCACCAGCGAGTGAGCAGGGACATGCTCGTTGCACCACCTTCTCCTCGCAGGGAGTTGATCATTGGTGCAGCCATCGGCTCAGCCATGGCCGTGGCCGGGGGCATTGCCTATTTGCTCCGCACGCATATCCAGACGCGCTCGCAACGCGTCGGCCAGGTCCAGACGTAGGCTGCTCTGGAGATTGTGAATCGGGAGACTGCCTGACTGGTAGAGCTTGAATTTCGCCATACTATTGGCTTTGCTGTTTTCAGGGGACGGGCAGCGAGGGGGCTACCGTGCTGCCCGTCCTTTCATATTTCGGCGTCGAGGGGGAGAGAATGTGACCAAGCACGCTCAAATAGTTGGTTGGGGCAAGTACCTGCCGGCGAAAGTGGTGACTAACCACGACATCGAGAAAATGGTGGATACCACCGACGAGTGGATTGTTAGCCACACGGGAATCCGCGAACGCAGAGTGGTGGAAGCAGGGGAAACGACGGTCTCAATGGCGGTGGCTGCTGCCCGCTCTGCGCTCTCTGTGGCTGAGCTCAGGGCTACAGACATTGATCTAATCATTGTGGCTACTCATTCTCCAGACTATCATTTACCTGGAGCAGCACCGCTGGTACAACATCAGTTGGGAGCCTCACGAGCTGCGGCTTTCGATCTGCGTGCGGGCTGTCCTGGCTTTGTGTATGGCCTGGCAGTGGGTAGTCAGTTCATTGCCTCTGGGGCCTACCGGCGTGTACTTGTAATTGGTGCAGAGGTCACTTCACACTTTGTGGATTGGAGCGATCGACGTACGTGCGTTCTGTTTGGCGATGGGGCAGCCGCTGTTGTCCTGGAGTCCGCTGACCAGCCAACCGGGGTGCTCTCCTTTGCTATGGGCACCAAGGGGGCTGACTATGAGTCACTCATCTACTATGGTGGAGGGAGCAAGTACCCGTTTACGGGAGAGCCTCTAGACGATAGCTTGAAATACATACACCTGGATGGACGGCGCGTTCTCAATTTCGCAGCGCGCGTAGTCGGGCCTGCTACACGCAAGGCTCTAGCCGAGAGCGGCCTATCGAAGAAAGACATCGCCTTGGTCATACCACAGCAGTCAACGCAGCGTTTTATGGAGTGGATCAGTAACAGCCTGGGATTCCCTATGGAGAAGGTTTTTGTCAACGTAGACCGCTACGCGAACACGTCCTCAGCTTCTGTAGCGATTGCACTCTGTGAGGCCTTTGAGCAAGGCCGTATCAAGGATGGAGACAATATCCTGTTGTTAAGCTTTGGTGCGGGATTGAGCTGGGCCTCATCCATTGTGCACTACGGGGTTGCGGAGAAGATGCCCCAGCTCGAACTGGTATCCTGGCAGTTCATTCCTCTTCGCGAGTGGGTTGATAAGGCCAAAGTGATGGCACGGACAGGAGCTGCGAGTCTCGCGTCAGCCTTGAGCCTATTGCTATTACCATTCTTTGCTCGTAGCGACAAGAAGTGATGCGCGAGGCTGAGGTCCGGTTCGCGGCACGACGAGGTGTTCCGTTGTGCCCGCTTACTACATCTCCCAGGCCAGAATCATCCTCTTGAACTCCTCAGCGTAGGGCACGCCATGCCGCCGTCCCGCTTCACCGTTCCAGGTTCTCAGCATTGTGTCAACGTGGTCTGGATTGACCTGGCTGCAATGTGCCTTGAGCGCAGCGATCTTGAGGTCAATCGTTTCGCTGATGTCAACCCAGATATTTGGGTCCGGCGATCCATACAGGTATATTTCGCGGACCTGATGCGGTTCGAGTCCTTCTTCGAGCAACTCGGGGAACACAAAACGCGTGCCAGCGGAGGGGAAGACAGCGTAGAGTGCTGCCTCGCCTGCCGCCCGATGGTCGGGATGATTGACGTAGTTGTTGCCGTAGAAGCGCGCTGTTGGGTCTTGGCAGATGACGATGTCTGGCTTGTGGCGGCGGACAACCCTTGTTAGATCGCGCCGCAGCTCCAACGTAGGCTGAAGCGTGCCATCCTGGTAATCAAGAAAGACAACCGTTTGTACCCCCACTATGCGAGCTGCCTCGTGCTGTTCCGCCTGCCGGATGACCTTCATGCGTGTTGGTGGCATCTGGGGGTCATTACTACCGCGGCTGCCGTCGGTGCAGATGACGTATACAACGTGCGAACCCTCTTTGATCCATCGGCCTACAGTTCCAGCTACGGTGAACTCCGCGTCATCAGGGTGGGCTGTGATGACCATGCGTGTGCCTGGCTCGTCCCGAGTTCCTCCTACGGTTCTTGTTGCCATAGTTCCTCGTAAAGGCTGACTATGCGATCGGCTACAGACTGCCAGGTATAGGCCTGCGCCCTGTGGTGGCAGTTTGCGGCCAGCCGATCGCGCAGGTCTCGATCGCACAGAATCCACTTCAGTTTCTCTGCCAGGGCATCCGGCTCTCCGGCAGGCACAAGGAAGCCTGTTACACTATCCTCGATGGTGTGCTGTAGTCCTCCAAGGCGCGAAGCAATCACCGGCGTGGCGCAGGCCATTGCTTCCAGTGCCACCAGGCCGAAGGATTCGTAGTGAGAAGGCACTATGCAAACTTCTGCGGCAGAATAGTAGTAAGGCAAGATGTTCTGGTTCCGAGAGCCGAGAAAAGTGACCAGGTCACCAATGCCGACCTCGTTCTTCAGCTTGTCTAGACATTCTAGTTCGTCAGTCCAGTCGGAGCCGTCATCGGCTGAGTCACCGCCAATAACGGCGAGGCATAGGTTCCTGGATAGCTCAGGCTCAAGCTCTCTCAACTTGCACATGGCGCGCAAGAGTGTATCCAACCCTTTCAGAGGATCGAGTCGTCCAACGAAGAGGACAAGGCGCTGATGACTGGGCAGATCCACCCCAATGGCCGCCATGGCTTCGTCATGAGGAATAGGGTGGAACAAGTCTAGGTCCACACCAGGGGATATTACCACGATCTTGTGGGGGTCGGCGCCGTACAGCTCTACCATTTGCGCTTTGTCCAAGGGGCTGGCGGCCACAATCTTGTTAGCAGAATCCATGATCTCATGCTCAACCTGAATGCGACTGCTGGGCTCTTTCTCCGCCTCGCTGCGAGCCACAGAGTTTTTCATGAGCCCTAAGGTGTGAAACATGTGGGCCGTGGGCAGCCGACGCTCACGAGCTAACTCACGCGCCACCCAGCCAGATAGCCAGTAGTGGCTGTGCACCAGGTCATATGAAATGCCCTCGGCAGCAGCAAATCTGCGCAGCCCAGCCACAAACTGCGGCAGGTGGTTATAGACCAGATTCTTGTTGTAGGGTTTTTCCGGCCCGGCAGGTAGATGGATCACCCGTACATTGGGCCACAAGTGGCGCACATGCCCATGTGCGAGATCCTGCGACCGGGTGTAAATGTCCACGATCAAGCCTTGGACACCCAACTCGCGGCTCAGCTCCCGCACGTAGACGTTCATGCCGCCGGTCTCCTTGCCTCCCAAGGCCGCCATTGGACAAGTGTGAACGCTGAGCATGGCTATCCTGCGCATGTCCCTGCTATCTCCTCTGTTCACGATTCCTGTCACGCTAAGACAAAGAGGGAACAGGATAGTCCTTCTCCCATCCCCTCTTTAGCGCTGGTCAGTTGCCGAGATTTCAGATCTTGATGCCGATGTAGTGGACCAGATCGGCGATGCGACAAGCATAACCCCACTCATTGTCGTACCAGGCAAGCACTTTCACCAGGGTGTCGCTGATGACCATTGTGGACAGCCCGTCTATGATGGACGAGCGGGTGTCACCCTTGTAGTCCATGGAGACCAATGGCTCCATGCTGATCCCCAGAATGCCCTTGAGCTTCCCTTCGGCTGCTTTCTTGAAAGCCTCGTTGACTTTCTCAACGGAGGTCTTCGTCTTTACCTCAGCGACAAAGTCCACGACAGAGACAGTCGGCGTGGGTATGCGGAGCGCAAATCCGTCAAATTTGCCCTTCAGTTCAGGTATGATCAGGGCCAACGCTTTGGCCGCTCCGGTGGTGGTGGGTATGATGTTGAGGGCAGCAGCGCGCGCTCGCCGCAAGTCCTTGTGTGCTAGATCCAGAGTACGCTGGCCAGTAGTATAGGAGTGAATGGTCGTCATCAGACCACGTACGATGCCAAAGCTGTCAAGCAAGACTTTTGCCGCGGGAGCAAGGCAATTGGTCGTGCAGGAAACGTTTGAGATCACGTGGTGCTTCGCGGGGTCATACATGTCTTCGTTGACGCCAAGCACGATCGAGATGTCCTCATTCTTGGCCGGTGCGCTGATAATGACCTTCTTGGCTCCGCCATTGATGTGTGCTATTGCCTTTTCCTTTGTGCGGAAGACACCGGTTGACTCGACGACGATGTCCACATCCAGGTCACCCCAAGGCAACTTTGCTGGATCTCGCTGTGCAAAGACTCGGACCTCCTTGCCGTTAACGCGCAGGTTGTCACCCACTACCTCAACTGTGCCTGTGAAGGCACCATAGTTGGAGTCGTGTCTAAGCAGGTGTGCGTTCATGTTGGCGTCGAACAGATCGTTCACGGCCACGACTTTGATGTCGTCCGGATAGTAATCGAGCATGGCCTTGAAAGATTGCCGTCCAATGCGGCCAAAACCATTGATTCCGACTCTGATTGTCATTTGCTCCTCTCCGTTTTAAGTAGTCTCACCAGCCGGGCGGCGGTGGAGTGTTGTGCCAATGTCTCAGTGCTGATTTTGGGCCGGTATATCCCCAGCTTGATCAACAAGTTCTTCATACCTGGGTTCGATTGCGTCTCTGATGGCTTGCATAGATGCCCATGATGCTCTTGGCCAGTTTCCTGGGGTCATGCCGCCAGGGTGTTTCTGGATCCACCAAATCCGCAGCCCAGGGACGATATGTATCGTCCGCTGTGGGCTTGACCATTTCTGCATTCCAATTCGCTGGCTTTTGCACCTCCATGTTGTCGTTCACCAGAACGTAGTCAAAAATGCTCTCTCCCAGGTGGTTGTGCAGGGCTCGCACATGGTCAGCCGCATCATAGCCATCTGTCTCGCCTGCCTGGGTGGCCAGGTTACAGACGTAGATCTTTAGAGCGTCAGAGGCTCGAAGTGCCGCAGTGATGTCCTTGACCAGCAAGTTGGGCAAAATGCTGGTGTACAAACTGCCAGGGCCTACTACAATTAGATCTGCGTCCAGGAGGGCCTGCACAGCTTCGCCATATCCCCGCACATCGTCAGGCTGCAAGAACACGCGCTCGATGGGCGCCCCAGCCTTGGGAATGCTGGATTCTCCCCGCACTTGATGTTGCACATTGTTACTGTTTTTGTCTTCCGCCAGTTCTGCGCATAGCGTTACATTCTGCATTGTGGAGGGAAGGATGCGGCCACGCACGGCAAGTACCTTGCTCGACTTGCGAATCGCCTGCCCAAAGTCCCCGGTTACGCCGGCCATGGCAGCAATGAACAAGTTGCCAAAACTGTGCCCATTCAGCCCCAGACCCTCGCCAAAGCGGTATTGAAAGAGCTGCGTCATCAGCGGTTCGACTTCAGCCAGGGCAGCTATGCAGTTGCGGAAGTCGCCTGGAGGCAGGAGTCCCAGTTCCCTGCGCAAGCGCCCGGAACTGCCCCCGTCGTCGGCGACAGTCACAATTGCAGTGAGGTTATCGGTGCGATCCTTCAAGCCGCGCAGCAGCGTGGAAAGGCCCGTGCCGCCGCCAATGGCCACGATCTTTGGGCCCCGCTTGCGCATGCGGCGACGGTAAACGACGTCTACGACGCTCTCTGTAGCTGGTTTGACGAAGGCCGACACCAATGAGTTGCTCAAGCGAAAGACTGCCAAGGCTACACAGGCAATGCCTGCGAATCCCAGCAAAAGCCCACGCAACCAGTGCGGCAGAAACTGCAGTGTCAGGCTGTATACGATGGGTGACGCGATGCCCGAAAACTCGAATGCACGGTAGATTCGAACGTAGAAAAAGCTGACTCCGATGCTCAGCAACAAGAGGCCTGCGGCCAGTAGGGCCAACCAGCGCTTCACGCCCATGCCTGGGTAGAGCCATTTCCATGCTGAGCCAATCTTTTCCCGGAGATGCACTGGCAACGTCCTCCCTCGTACATTATAGCCCAAGTCGTCAGCCCAGTCAAAGACGTAGGGGCAAGGCATTTCATCCGATAGATGCTCTCGTGCAAACGACACATATTTGGCGGACCTTTGAGTGGAGTGAACCATGCCAGGGAATGCCTTGCCGCTACTCTAGTTCGCGTTGACAATACAGCGTTGTTGTGCCATAATTAGGTCGAGATAACTGGTTGAGAAGCCTTCGCATCAGGAGGCTGAAGCGAGATTGTTCATAGGGTAAGGGAGAAAATCGAGGGGTTGCCTTGAAAATCATACTGACCCACGAGAACACAGACTTTGATGCTTTGGCTGCGCAATTGGCTGCATCGAAGCTATATGCGGGAGCGACTCCCGTTCTGTCACGGCATCTGAACCGCGAAGTGCGCCGCTTCCTGGCCTTGTACGGTGATCAGTTGCCGTTCGTAGCTCCCGATGACCTGCCCC
>Ga0315543_1001952_pt1 | contig 21107 bp, 19 predicted proteins | sample SalMarSW160210MG_2_FD_203098 | JGI IMG/M metagenome (GOLD analysis project Ga0315543, IMG submission 203098) | Salt marsh sediment microbial communities from the Plum Island Ecosystem LTER, Massachusetts, United States - Salt Marsh Sediment SW1601-210 ...
TTTCCATTTCCTTTTCATGGTCATCTGTGGGCTGTGACTTCTCAAACAACTGTGGAGCTCTTTCAAGAAACTCTTTCTTCCAACGGGTTATCTGGTTCGGATGTATCCCATACTTTTTCGAAAGTTCGGCTAATGTCTCCCGTTCCTGTAATGCTTCGATAGCTACTTTGGCCTTAAAGGCTCCTGAATGTTTTTGTCTTTTTGCTTTCATAATACACTGGTTTAAAGTTATTAAATTTACACTTAACCAGTGGTCTTAATTCAGGGTAGTATTATACTATACTAACTGGCCTATATTATATTCCCTCAGCCTAATATTTTAAACCGGCGAGCCGTTGCGAGTAGCAGACAATTTTCGGCAAATGTAGTGGGGGTATTGAATTGACTTCTGTTAGTCTTCTTCATAGTAATAGTAACGACTACGGCTAATTACTGCCGGAATGTTAGGTCTGAAAAATCTAAAAAAAGTGGTTCACTTTCTTTCGGAATGGGTGGCTCAGTTTGATCCGGATTATTCACTGTTTACATAAAATAACTGTAATCAGGGATATTATACTTGTTCTATTTATAACTAATTTCTCAATACATTTACTGCCTATTCTAAGATATATTGAGAGTTACATTTGTTTGAAAATTATCAACGCCAATAGTCTATTTAATGCACTGGATTTTTGAAATAAGAACTAATTTTATTTTTGAATGATTTTCTAACTTTCATTTTTAAGTATGTCAATACTTTTTTACCTAATTTATATAAAGGAATAAGTGCAAATATTCCAATTAAAAAACCAATTATTGAAAGCTTTGTATCTCCAGGTTCTTGTAGGTATTTAATTAATATATAACCTAAATAGAATAGTAAAAGGCCGAATAGCAAAATAAATGCTTTTATTGCTATGATTAATATTCTGCATTTTAACTTAATTAGTTTAATCTCTTGGTTTCTGTCAAATAGATCACGTCTTTTTAGTTCTTTTTTTGCAAGGTCTCCCTCTTCAGCTTTCTGTTTTAGTTTTGCGTGTTCTCTAATATACTCTTCAATAGAGAACTCATTAATAAAAGCAATATTTTGTTCAAGATTGGTTTCAGTTATATCTTCAGGTTTAAGTGAGCTTTCTCTTAATTCGTAATTAAGTGAAATTGCCTCTTCTTTAGTTATTTCTCCTTTTTTATACTTATCATTTAAAGCAGTAAACTTTTCCTGAACTGTATTATTTATTTGTGTAGACAATATTATTTGAGCTTTTGTTATTATATCGAATGATTTAGGTCGATCTTCACTTTTACCAAATCCTTTTTTAAGTTTAAACCAAAATTTATCAGTGACAAAATCTATATCCGTAGCAAAAAGAATATCTTTTTCATTTACTTTTACATTACAATTTCTTGCAAGAAAATGTACAAGACTATTCCCTGTAAGCATAATAAACTTACAATTATCAAAACCACGATTACTAACTCCTTCTCTCAATACATTAATCTTGGTAAAAATCTTTAGATATGTTTTGCATCTTTCTTCATCAAAGTCTTTCCCTTGTTCTGAAAATATTCTTTTTGCCTCTTCAACCACTTTTCTGTCTTCAATATTGTATTTATAGTTTTTGTAATAATCTATTTCATCCTCTTTTAAAATACCTGCCGTTCTTAAGTCAATGAAAAGTTTATTTCTTTTTACAACAACATCACTTTTTGTAGAGCAGCCGTTAATGATTTCTTTCATAGCTGTTTTGGATGGATTAAGTGTTTTAATCCCAATTACTATCAGTTCTGCAACGTGAAAGAAGTCATTTATTTCCTTTTCCGTTTCTTCAAAGTACTTCAGCTTGATTTTTTTTATATTTGAACTGTGATTAATTTCGTTTACTAATTTGAAAAAATCGTTGAATATCTCTTGATAAATTACTCCACTAAATCCAGCAAAATAAAAAAGTATCTCAGTGTCAAGAAAGATAGTAAGTTCAGTATTCCATTTGCCCAATTCATTTAAATCAGCAGTATACCTAATTCCAGTATATAGAACCAACCCTTCTTTGATGTCATTTAATCTCTGTTTGACTTGAATATTATTTCTGTTCTTGATAATAAATGAACTTATATGTTGCGAATATTTATCTGTAGTAAAAGTTCCTAATAAAAAATTTTTGATAGTATCCCGAATATCCTCAATTTCATCCTCTCCTATTATTCTATCCTCTCTTTCGCTTATATGAGAAATGATTTGTTCTTCAGTCTCTTTATAAATACTTTTCTTTCTTTCATAATTTGCTTCGAATTCTGGATTAATCTTAGAATCTATACTTTTTACAGAGTATTCTCCATAGTTAAGGAATAGAAAACCTGATTTGATAAGTCTTCTTTTTAAGGCAGTTTTTACCACTGCCTCAGGTAGGTTGAAATCAAATTCGCTTTCTAAAAGTGATGTAATTTCAGTGGAATTGAAATGCCATTTTTTATTAAGAATAATTGTTGCTTTTAAAAATTCTGCAATTATATCATATATATCTTTATTATTGTCATGAAGTTCCTTAAAGACTACTACAGAAGCGATAAGTTTACTATTCTTCATTTTTAGCTTTATTGAAAGTTCAACTTGAGCATTATTAAACAGATATATTATTCTCTATAATATAAAATTGTCAGACAATAGCAAACAAATAATACGGGGGCAAATTCTGTATCAAATGTACGAGATTATTACAATACAAGTCAAATTTATTTTCTTATTCTTCATTAACATCCACCAATAGAATAGAAAGACAGATTTTTATATTAACAAGAATATGCTTCAAATCCCCATTAGATGAGGCTAATAATACATTAGAAAATAATCCTATGAAGAATTGTTAGATAATCTACTAAAACTTCATAACTTATGTCATAAAACTTCTTAACTCATTTAATAAAAATTATTAACTCAGTTATGAAATCTTATGAACAAAAAGTTGCTTAATCGTTTGGAAATTAGAAATATAATACTTATCTTTGTATTGTTCTGTCAGTGATAAAAATCTTTACAAAATTATCAGCATAACCGCCAGAATCTGACAGGCTAAACCTTCAATTTTAAGGAGTTTAACTAAAAACTAAAGAGCCATTAGGCAATCTGTATTTGCCTTTGGTTTTGAATAAATGAAATGCTTATGAAACGATATGTACCGGAAAAGATTGATATTGACAAAATGATTAATGACAGTCAGGTGGGCCTGATAAAGGACTTTCATCCTGATAAACTGTTATGGATATTATCTGAAATTGCAGAGAAACCAAGCAATTTTGAAGGATATGTAGAAATCCATTCAAAGCGATTCCGTTCATTCGTTCATAATTATAATGATTATCTCAACTATGCTGCAAATAACAGCTTGATAGAAAGAGATATGCAGTATTATTATGATATTTTCTCCAATTCAAAGGTCCGTGGCTATAAATTCACAGATCAATATTCTTCCACGATTAAAGGAATTGAAATAAACTATCTACCGATTGTCAAAAAGACTGCAAAGGAGAAAGTAAATAAGCTGAAAACTTGCAAAGGGAATAAACACCTTGTCAAATGGTTTAATCCAAGCCTTACAGTTGATTATGACAGAGCAATAAGTTACCTATCGGTTTACTATACAGAAAAGAAAAGGGAGAGTGAGTTATTAGCAGAGAAAGCATCTGTTATTAAAAATACTTGGTTTGAGAATTATTCAGAAAAATGTCTTGCCCTCCGACAGTGTGAATGTAAAGATCCTTATGAATCATATAGAAGGGCATTTATAGCCATTGATAGAATAAAGGAGCATGAATATCACTTGTCAACTGACAAAACGGTTAAGCGATTTCATTCTATAATAACATTTATGCCCTCAGATTTCCGTAACTTCCTCAGGTATGATGGGAGAGAGTTGGTTTGTCTGGATATAAGAAACAGCCAGGCATTTTTCTCACTCAATTTGCTTAAAGAAGTAAAGATTGAAGAAATCCTTAATATTGCCGAGAAATTAAATAAAAGAGATGGTAAATTATCTTATAATAATAGTAAGCTACCATCCAACCTACCTCCTTCTTCATATATTTTGTCAGAATCTCTGCAACGCATAGATAGTCAGGAAATTGAGCGATATAAAGACTTAGTCCTTTCTGGCAGGATTTATGACTATTTTGAACAAGCTTTAAGAGAGAAATTAGGCATGACTTATCCCACAAGGAAGGCACTGAAAGAAGAGTTTTTTAGGTGTATCTACTCAAGCAACAAATACTTTGGCCAACATGGAACAGCCCCCAAGAGAGTATTTCAAAAACTCTTCCCTGGAATATATGAATATTTCGCTCAGCTAAAGAAACTGCACCCTGACGTTATTCCCATTGTATTACAGAGGTGGGAATCTCATTCTGTGCTTCAGTGTATTACCAAAAGGGTTTCAAAAGATCATCCTGAAGTCCCCTTATTTACGATTCATGATGGCATAGTGACTACAAAAGAAAATGTTAATCTGGTATCATCAATAATTTGTGAAGAGCTTAAAGTCCTGACTGGTTATGCCCCAACGCTAAAGAAAGAAGAATGGAATATTAAGAATTTGAAATACTATAAAGAATGGAAACACAATCAGACCTGAAAACCAAGATTTTCTCAATCCTCGATGAGATTATAGAGATCAACGAAGAAATCATACTACGAAATGACCAGGGACTTACAACTTATACTTTGGAAGGATTACAACTATACAAAAATGGACTTGTGATATTCTTAGATAAAGTCAAGATGATTAACAATAAGAACTAAATAATTAAGTATTATGCTGGGATATAGAAGATAACGTATCTTTAATAATTCAACCATCCCCTCTTTTTAGATTCTTAATAGACGAACAAGCAAGTAATCAATTCATTAAGTTACTTATTTATAATAACCTTGAAATATAATATATATAGTTAATAATGCTAATCTCGCATCACAGGAGGCATCTCATGATAATATCTTCCTTGTAATAAAGAGCCGTTTTTCTTTCTATCTTTCCCGCCCCATTGTTTAAAAGTGAACATTACTCCTTGCTCCATGCATTGATCCCTAATATTTATTACCCAGCCTTCCTCAATAGGACGGGAATTAGTCCCCGATTCACCACCTACAAATATCCAATCTATCCCAGTCAGGTTTAATAATCCTAGGTCTGATAGCAACGGCTCTGCAGAGATGAATTTATTTCTTGCCCCTGTTGTTTTAAGGTAATCAATTCTGTCTTTAAATCTATCTTCTTCTACTGTTACTCCCATCCAGATATTATTTGTCCATTCTATTTCTGATGATAATTCTGCAAGCCGCTCAGCTCTTTTTGTAAGGATAAGAAAAGTATGATGGTCGCATTCCCTTATTGTGGCAAATACTTGAAAGAGAAAATCCTTTGGTACATCAGGGTGGAATAAATCAGACATTGAGCAGGTAAAGATTCTTTGTGGTTTTACCCAATGGAAAGGTGCTTCTATTAGATCCTCATGAAGTGTTAAGACAAAACCATTTTTATATCTTGGGTTTCTCCACCCTTGAAGTTTTATGGCAAGTTTTTCCGCATAACAATTAAGACATCCTGACGATACTTTGCTACATCCTGTAACGGGATTCCATGGTCTCTCTGTCCATTCAGCTATTTTCGGGACAATTGTTCTTATTATGTTTTGCATGTTTAAAAATAAACAAAATATTATCCCTAGTTATTAGAGAGTATCTGAATGAACATGGTGGGATAAAGAAGATAGTTTATAATAATTATGTCCGGTTGTGCAAAACCTTAGGAAAATTGACGGACGGACAGTTATGTGCTAATTTCTCATCCATCTGTTGATAGGTTACACGACTTTCACAACCATTGCAATAACTTATTGGGTTATAATAATTTTCAGATATGATTGATTATTTATTCCAGTTTTATTTATCTCTGCACATCCACTTGGTTGTAGAATTTCCCACAGTTGTTGAGCCTCTCGCTTTAATAGCTTGTAATGTTTCTCCACAATATAAGGTTTCAAATCCATAAATAACTTCTCCAGTTACATTATCCGTTGTAACCATCCTACAGTACTCACAATTAGTAGTAGTAAATGACATTGTCATACCATATCCTGTTCCTGTACTGTTTGTAGCATACGTTCTCACATAATATTGTGTCCCGTCAGTTAGACCAGTAATGTTACTTACGAAAGTTCCTGCACCAGCGCCATCAGATGTTTTATCATTTTCTATAGAAGGATCAGTTCCAGTACTCCAACAAACACCTCTTGAAAGTACTGTTCCGCTACCTTCACTTATTATAGTCCCCCCACAAGTAGCAGTTGTTCCAGCTATATTTGTTACATCAGCAGTTGTTATTGTAGGGACTTCTTTCTTTTCACAAGCATATAGAATGATTAAAATAAAAAGACCATAAACTAAAAACCTTAATGAGGGTTTCATGACATAATAGACTAAGTTATTTATCAGTAAATGAGGGGCTATACAAATTTACGAAATGTATTTTAGATACACTTTACCAAAACCGTTAATTATAATGCCTGGTATAATAGAGATAAATTCAAAAAATGCGTTTATTCTTGTCGAAAAGGGCTCATGGACGCATAAAAAAAATTATCTATTATAACCAATGGTAGATACCACTCAAGGCGAGAAAATTTTTCTGAATGGGGTTTTTATGCAGTCTGGAAGGCAAATTTTTGATTTTTTACTATTCTATAATCTCTCATTTTTACTAAAGAAAAATGTTGACTATTAAAATTAATTTAATCCTTAATGCACCGAACTGAAAAGCCACTCTCCTTAGTGATGTAGCTCCTGAGGACAATGATGGCATAGTAGAACATGCCCCGTTTCCAGGCGACACTGGTACTGTTCTCAGTAGCACTCCCCCAGTAGCCGAAGCTGCTAATGCCAAGGAATGTCCCATCCCAGTAGTAACGGTAGCCACCCGGAAGGGCAGTAAAGCCGGAGGCGTTCCTTTTAGCAGGATAATCGGTGTTGCCAACAGCCCCTGTGTTTGTTGACGATATCCACAAAGTGGTTGATGCAAGTGCTTTTGCTATTTTATTGTCGGTTGTTGTGCCGTCATAATTATACCCGTTGGCAATTAGATAATTTTCCATGGTGGTCCATTCGGCATCGGTGGGTACATGCCATCCTGCAGGACAAAGCTTACCTGTATTCACGGCATACCAGTTATATAACGCACCATATGTGTCTTTATATGTTCCTTCATCATTATCGTACCAGCAGTATGCTCCTGATGTTAATCCGCTCCATTCTGTATTATCAGTAATATTGGCAATAATATCACCATTATTATAATGTGTGGTTTTAAGGTTCTCCTGTATCCAATCCTGGCTACCTATTGTAATAATATTGTAAGTATTCCCATCATAATCCGAGACTGTTGTAGGGGTGCTGGTATTAAATTCCTTATCATCACCATAAGTTGTTCCTCCCGTGCTAACTGCTTTTACTCGATAGTGATATGTGGTTGAGGCAGTCAATCCTATAATGTTTGCGCTAATCGATGTTGAAACACTACCTGTTACAGGATTTTGTATTGCATTAGCTTCTAAACCATATTCAGTTGTTAATCCATATTCAAATGTAACAGTTGTGGAATTACCATTTGCATTAACAGTACCTGTTAAAGTTGCAGATGTTGCTGTGATGGATGTTGCTGATCCAGTAATAGCAGTAGGTATTGTATATAAAGTTGTAAAAGAAGTTTCTGTACCATAAGAAGTCCCATACTGATTTGTAGCATAGGCTTTTAGATAATATTCTTCACCTTGTGTAAGCCCGGTTATAAGGCTAGTAAATGTTCCTTCACCTACACCATCGGATGTTTTTGTAGTTAGGTCAATGGTTGGATTTGTTGTAGTACTCCAACATACTCCTCTAGAAATGACTTCCACACCACCATCATCAGTAACCTCACCACCTGATATTGCAGATGTTTCAGTGACATCAGAGACTGTGGATGTTGTAACAACAGGCAAACTATGTGTTTTAAAAATGATATCATAATTATTATAGGATGTCCCTTTAGAATTAGTTGCATATGCCCTAACATAATATTGAGTACCAGGTGCTAATCCAGTCATTGAACCATAGAATGAACCCAATCCTGATCCATTTATGGTCGTGTCAATACAATGATTTATCGTTGGGTTAGCTGATAATCCCCAGCATATTCCATGAATTGTCGAAGGAATTCCACCATCTGAAATAACTTCTCCATTTAGTGTTGCAGAAGTCATAGATAAAGAGCTGATAGAACCAGCTTCAACCTCAGGTGCTTGAGAGTCCTTTGTGGAAAATTGTTTAATTTCGCCTAACTGGGGACCACTTTCTGATACTACAAAAGCTCTAAAATAATATGTTGTATTAGCTTTAAGTCCTGTGAATTGAGCCTCAAATATCCCCTTTATACTTGCAGACCCTAACGATTTTTCTACTGTATTCTCCAGATTTAAATTTGGCTCAGGGGTTTCTGAAAGAAGCAATCCATGTTGTTGGATGGCTTTTGTTCCAATATCGGTTATCGCTATTTTTAATATTACCGAATTGCAAGTAATGTCGTTTTCAAAAACTTCATAAGTTTCGAATTTTATAATCCTTTCAGGTTCTTCACATTTAACCAGAATTACTGTATCAATAATCAGTAACATAATAATTGCTGTTCTAACATATCTTTTCAACGTCATTTTAAAATGGTTCTATTACACCCTTTCTTTCGACTTTTAAACTTTTAACTACTGTTTTAGTATAAACACAAAATCCCCGTTATCGTCACCAACATTGTTTATCGGTCCCCATCGCGGAGAGGTCATGCTGTTGGCAAGGACCGGTTTCTGAAGCAGGTTATACAACTGCAGTGAAGGCAGGAACTGGTCAGTATTTGTGTTTAACTGTTCCACCAGTATCTCTGCAAACTTGCTTTTATCAGTCACTTCAGTTGTGCCACCGCTTGTTATCGCTTTCCTGCTCTTCGATTTAATAAGATCCTGTATTGCTATTGAAGCATTATCCATCATCCCTCTGGAGCTGTATATGGAGCCTGCATAACAGGCATCTGCTATAAGTAGCACATGCCTGGCCTTACAAACTTTGATAAAATCGGTTATTGTGCTGTTACTCAGCCATGTATATCTCGACCTGGTGGCATCGGAGAGCAGCCAGTAACCTATATCTGCTTCCATGTCCATTTTCCCGTGACCGGCATAAAAAATAAGAAGGTTATCTTCAAGACGCACTCTTTTCTGGAGTTCTTCCAATGATACTTCAACATCCATCTTGCTCCTGTCATAGAGTGTCATAATGTTGTTCCAGTCGAATGTATATCTTGTTGCAAGCACCTCCTTCAGGGCAGTAGCATCAGCGATAGGCCTATTGAGGCTCATCATGCCGGAATTTTCGTTGTATGTATTGTTAGCTATGATGAGTGCATAATATTTCCCGTCGGGTGTGGCAAATGGTGAAAGGTTTTTTACCGGCTCAGTATATAATACTGTATAGGCAAGCTCCTTTAACTCTTTCCCATCCTTAATAAGAGAAACATACAGAGAATTTGTGCCTTCAACCAGATTATACGTATGGGTAAAAATATCTCCGTTTGCAATAGGCTTAACTTCAACATTATTAACAAGGACTTTTAGTTCTTCCGCAGCATTAGTTAGTTTAATTACAAGAGGAATTGATTGCAGGTTGGTCAGAAATGTTTCTCCAATCTTTAGAGTTCTTGGCTCAAGAACCTGAATTCCTGGGATTATCTCTTCAGGTTGCTCAGGTATAGTATTTACCTGTACTTTGACTATTCCGCTCTTAATTCCCTGTGATTTAAGCACAGGTGCAATCATAATAAGACCAACTGATAAAAATAATTTGATAGTTGTGGTTTTCATAATACAACAATTTAAAATGTCCATTTAGCTGAAACCATATACCCGTTTTGAGGAAGAGATATTAAACTTAAATCTATTTTCTTCCGTGCAGTTTCCTTAATAGGTATTGCTGCCGACCAGATCATATTTATAGCCCATAAACCAGTGGCACCATAAAGCATGTATTGCGAAATATTATAGTGTTTTATTGACTTATTAAATAATCCATCAATATCACTATCAAGACCAGATCTTGTCAGATACAGGTCATAGTATTTTTTTGATTCATAATAATTATAGATTGAAGATCCTATTGCTCCATAAACCATTCCACTGAACAGTATATAGCCTTTTTTACCTGATGCTTTCTTCTGACCAAGACCAGGTAGGAAAAAAGATGAGAATATAATATTACTCCTGGGAATCGCTTTTAACTTGACGACTGGCTGACTTATCACTTCTGGTATAAAGGGTGTTCCAATTATTTGTACTTTCAATTCATCATTAATTAAAATACTATCTTTTAAAATATTCCATTCGATCTTTTTCCCAAATCCACATGAAACATTACTACCGAAATCTCCATTAATATTTTGAGGTTTAAGTGTATCTCCCTCAGAGTTTAATACCAGAAGATTAATCTCAATATAAGCTCCAGTCATACAGCCAGTAATATCATATTCAATGGTTAAGATGTTATTAATGAATGATACAATAGGTGTTGAGATTTTAATATTTTCTTGTGCTTTAAGAGTAGAGAATGAAAAAAGAATTAAAAATATTTGGATGGTTTTTTTCATGTTATTAATATTACGAAAAATGTGCTGATCTTGATTTGCTAAAGTTAAGAAATTCAATTATTAAAGACAAAAAATCCATCCACCCAAGTTTTACCCAAGATGGATGGAATTAGCACGGTTAGTTTTCAGTGGTTCTTGAGATTTTATAGTTGAGCGGAACCGTCTCAAAATAACCGAAAAGAAAATGCAGCATGACTCAACTTTACAATAGGATCTTAAAATAGATGATGTAATAATGGACTCCACGGATAACATATACTTCTTTGACTTCTACAGTCATTTTAACGGCATCTACAGACACTTTCTCACCTTTAATTATATCAGGGAAATCCACGAGGCAGATAGCCTTAAATGGGCAATAAAGCTTTCTTAACCTGCCTGTCTTATCAATTATCAGCAGACTTTCTGAGGATACCCATTTCAATATTTCTTTGAGATATTCTTCCTTGCTCATGAAGATTTATATATGATTAAACATTTTCTTTTTGTTCAGCTATCGAAAAATGGTTGATTCCCTATCAGAATAGGGTAATAATCCTATGACAAAAACCAAGACTTCGTCCTATCGCTGAGATGTTCAACCAGGCTGTTTATGAATAGAAGAGAGTTAACATTACGATCAAGGAATGTGTCTATGTAACTGCTCTTGGTAGCTCCTGTAAATAAGTTATATACTTTCCAGAGGTTAATATCTCCTGATTCTTCCCTGCAAAAAGACTTATCTTCATAATAATCCCTTGCCACTGTTGAAATCTGCGTGTCTGAAATAGGCACAACAGTATCCATACTCTTCCTTGTCTTAAGAGGGATATACTGAAAAAGCCTTGCCCTTCCAACAAGCTGAGCAAACAGGTGTTCTGTGAGGTTAAAATCAGATAGTGTTGAAAGATGATTTATCTGCCTTTCACCATCAAACCTTGTCAGGAGCTGAAATACCCTATTGAAAAGCTCTTGAGTTGACATAACCCTGAGATCATCAAGGAATCCGTCTGTTGAAATACAGAGATTGATACAAACATGGTTTTTAAAGCCAATGAATACCTTGAAATGCTCTTCTGTTTTTTTACCATACAGATTCTCATTGTTATAAGCTCTCATGCCTCCTATTGACAGAGAAAGCTTGTTGTCACTAACAGTAGAAGTGATTGACGGTACTTCATAGACAAAAGCACATCTTTCATAATATATGGTCTTCTCTTTTTCTGTCAGCAAATCTGCAGGTTTTCCCATTGCTTCAGGGATCCTTCCCTTAATAGGATGTGAGATCCTTATAGCCGGGTGCAGGATATTCTCTGAGGTAAAGAATTTATCTACTGCCTGACCAACAATATCAATAAACTCAGAATGGGATATTGTACTCTCATTATCCTTGCTGAATACAGGTATTATGCACTTGTACTTAAGATCAGCATAAGATATCGGTTGAGTGTTAGCCAGGATAAAGCGATTATCTGATGTTTCGACAACCTTTGCTTCATCCGGCACTATGTTATTTTGTACATTTACTAATTCCATAGCATTCTATTTTTCAGGGTTAACTACTGGATCTGTTACGATACCCTCAATCTGTTCTTTTCTGTTAATACAGAGAGGTTCAATATCTTTCCTGAGGGTAGGATATTTTATGAGGATATTTCTGAGTTCCTGAACAGTATTGGCATCATTTATCTGAGATTCTACCTTCCTTATAAGGTCTTCACCCTGACACCAAACTCTGATTTTACTTCCAGTCTGCTCTGTGATCACAAACGGCATTGGGTTAATGAATAATCCCGTCCTGTCTTTTGATGCTGTTGTCTGATGCTTGATATCTAAATCAAGTACTACTGTGAATTCGTAGTCCATCCCATCCCTTGTAACCCCCTTTAATCCTACCTTTTCTGGAACCATTTTGCCATTCTTATCTGTAAGAACATAATCCTGCTTTGATCTAATAGTAGCAAGGATATGGATAGGCGACTGAAGTATCTTCTGAACGAAGGCATTGTGCTTTGGAGTTACTTTGTTCCAGTTGGTAAAACTATTACCAGCCATATTACTGTGAACTTCGAGGAGACCTCCTGAGCCTTCCCATTCCTGACTAATGCTATCAATTATAATAGCACTCATTCCAGCTTTTTCACATGCCTCAATAGATTCTATATACCTTTCAGGAGAAAATGGCTCTGAGAGGCTTAAAACATTGTAGGGACCAAAATGTGAATAGAGATGTGATGAATTATTTTCCGTATCAATCACAGCAATTTTATTCCAGTCTCCGACCAGTCCATAAGCGATTAATAATGAACTGTAAGTTTTCCCAGAACCCGAAGGTCCCTGTAGAGCAAGCTTAATTACAGCCTGCTTACGTTCTGCTTTTTGTAAATTCATATTGTTTAGTTTTTAAGATGAATAAAAAAGGGGGCATTTCACCCCCATAGTTTTAAAGTGGTTGCGCAACCTTTTCAGGTTCAACAACCTGTGCAGCGAGCTCACCTTCATTCAGGTATACCCATCGGTGAGTAAGAGTAAGCACTTCACCAGTGTCTTTCACGGTGAATTCATACGGTTCACATTCCACCCTTTGTACAGAGCCCGGAATCTGTTGTCCGATTAAACCCTGACATACAGCATCATCAAATGTGGAAGTAATTGAAGTTTTCTTGGCTGTTGCGTACCATCTCTGGGTTTCCCGAGATTTAACAAGTTCAATACCGCTCTGTAGGATCAAGGCATTAAATTCCTTACCTTCTTTGTTCTGTCTTTTAACGAAGTCAATAATTGTTACCATAGCTAATGTATTAGTTTATAATAAGTTTACTGACTGGGGGATGATCCCCAAATCACTTGTTAGGGTGGAGTGTTTGAGGATTAAAACTGCTCTATCACAGCAGACCTAAAAAATATTTTTTAAGGGTGGGGGGTAGTTTTATAGCAGATAAAGTACCCGGGGTTGTTTAAAATGGATACCTTTTTTACACTTGCGATAAAATAAAAAATCCAGGTTAGGTACCTGGATTATAGATCATTAATAAGCCTATTAATTTTTATTGTCTGTGTTAGTAGCTGTCCTTATTTTTATTTAAACCATGTCAGCATCTTTGATATGTAAATTAACTTTGATGATTCTTTAGCATTACCAAAAAAATCATTTGGGAGCAGTGGCAAAATACCCTTGCATGAGAGTTTATGATTTGATTTATAAATGTCACCAATTTTTTCCATTTTAGGAATCTCAAGGATAAGTTTTAATAGCTCTGTAGACATTTCTTTCTCCTCTAATTCGGATATGAGTCTACCACTATCAGTCAGAAATTTCTCTTGGTTAATTAGCCCCAGGATAAAAAGATCTCTTAAGATGGAAGGATTTTTGAACTCTTTATAGTTTTTAAAATTTATAAGAGCAGAAATAATTTCACTTTTAGAACATCTAATCATTATTTTATCTCTGCTTGTTAAGTAGCTCTGCCTTAATCTTCTTTCACCAGATAAGGGATTTATAAGTTTATGTTTAAACTCTGAATTGGATAGTTGTATCCATCCGATGAAAGTTTTAGAATAAGAATCCCATGTTTTTTCTTTAAATTCATACTTAAATGTTTCCTTCAATATGTTGGTTATATCTGCTTTTAAAATTTCTTTTAAATTCTTTTTTTGTAACTTAAGTATAGGGGAGTAATTTTGAAATTTAACTGTTAAAAAATTCACAAAACCTTCTTTTGTTACTTCAATATCAGACTTTGAAATTCTATAATTTTCTTCACCCTCAATCTTTTGAACTAAGCCGAAGTTTCTAAGTTCTATTAAAATATTCTCAAGAGTTCCTTTTCCAATAGCTTTAGGATGGCTCAATAGTAAATCATCAATTGACATTTTGATATTATTATTTTTAAATAACAAAAACACCTCTAAGCAAAGGTTTACACCCTGCCTTAAAATATAACTTTCTCCAATCGGCAGTATCTCATTTGTTATTAAATAGTCTCTAAAGATATCCCAATAGATATTGTAATTGGCACCAGATCTAATTATTAACCTTTTGTCTCTCAGTGATTCTATGGTACTCTCAGTAACTATATCTCCAATTTCTGAAATTTCAAAAAAGTTACCATCATATGCTTTTTTAGCAATGTACTTTAGAGCTGAAAGCTCATCACTTTTTATTTTTTCGAGATCATTTTTGAAGAGGATCTGTATATTTAGATTTTCATCAATTAGGCGATCGGGCTTTATCCCCATAGAGATTTGTTCATAAATATGGATACATAATTTTTTAGTCAGCCATGGCAATCCCTGTGAGTTTTCCTTTATTCTTCTTTTGAGCTCTTGGCTGAGTTTTCCTACCGAATTTTCAAGTTGTCTTATTACTCCATCTATCTCTTTTTCTCCAAATTCCAGTACAACAAAACTTATTGCTTGTTCTTTTGCTTGTTGCCAGAAATGATAAGCCTCATTCTCACTTGGGATTAAAATTTCTGTTTTCCAGGAAAATCCAACAATTATATTTGATCTTGAATCAGTTACATCACTTAGAAATTTATAAAACGATTTAAAAAGATTCGGCTTCCTAAAAACATCTTCAAATTGATCAAATATTAAAATGAGAATCCTTTTCTTTTTTGTCAAATAATCAAGAATGATCTTGACGGAATCTGAACTTAATAATTCTTGATTTGAGGTGAAGTTTAAATTGTTATTAAAAAGACTGAGATCAATAAAGCCCTCCGAAGAAGCTTTAAGAATCATTTCTCTAAAGGCTAATGCTACAAAATTTTGTGAAATTGCTGACCTTGAGTCTACTGCATAAGCAAAGTATTTCTTTTTATAATGTTTGTTTCTACATCTTCCTCTAATTTCAGCGATTAAAGAACTTTTTCCCCATCCGGATTTGCCAGTTAAATAAAAAATTCTCCTATTAGTTTGGGAGGTTAAAACATTTTTAAAATAATCAAAAACATTATTCCTAATAATATGACGACCTACAAAATGTTTTAACGATGCGGGAAGATAGTCATGCCAATTTTCACTTTCTTGAACTTCAGAAATACTTTCAAATTCTTCTGAAGTAGCTCCAGTAGAATCAGGTTTCTTTCCTTGAAATAGGTTATCATCATGTCTCTCAAGAAATAGCTGTTGCAATCCTAAGATTTCATCAAAATGGGACTTAAGATTTTCAGTCACCCCTAAGTCTATAATATCCTTATTGTTTTTTGCTTCACATAGAATAAAATTAGTCGGCAAAACACTATTCTTTGTGATAATATATATTAGAAAATCTCCGAAGTAAGTAATGCATAAAATTATTTTTGTTATAATTAGTCCTTGAGGAATATTTGGTTCTTGAATAAACCGTCCTTTCTTTAGAATATCTATTACTTCTTTTGGTTCAATAAAGGTTAGCTTTTTATATCGTGGATCGGCTTTAACTTCTTCAACAAGACCTCCTGCATGACTCTCTAATTCCTTGGTCCTTATAAAGTATCCAAAATCAGCTTTTTTATAATCTACATTAAAACAAAAGGTTCTTATTTCAGTGGAACTAACTTTCTCTTTAGCTTTGCATTCAACATATAAAATTTCATTACGTATAGTATGTTTAGCTAACAGGTCAATTTCCATCCCTGTAAAATTGATATTAGATGTTATTTCATACTGATGAGAGGACAGAATATTTCTAACTAAGTTTTCGAAACATTTTCCTTGGTCTTTATTAGTAGCATCTTCCTCAAGTATTATTTTAATTTCGCTTTTCATAATATATTGAAATCAAGGTTATTTGGCAAATATGGTTGATAAAATCAAAATTAAGTCAAAATAATTTAAGATTATAGTTTTATTAATGATTCTAAGGATATTAAGATGTATGTCTATTATCAATCTGAATAGTGTTTTTATTGTCATGGTCACAGGTAGCAGCTAAATTCATTTGTAAACATACCATGCCAAATTCGTATAATAAACACACCATCTATTGGTCTTATCTCTTTTACCAAAGTTACACCATGTTTAATAAGAAATCAATTATATTCTGGGTTAACCATACCTTGAAAGGCATAAGTGCTATGTCTACTGAAAAAATAAAAAAGCCTGCCGGTTAAAGCAGGCTTGTAAAGTGTCTGTCTGTCAGAAACCCTAGGATTCCTGACACCGGACACAGGATTTTTGTTCCTTTATGAATTCACTTATCGTTGTTCTTGATACTTTATGTCCCATCTCTTTTACCGCAGTCTCAATCTGTCTTATTGATTTCCCTTGACCATGAAACATAAGTATGACACCCCCTAGCGTTTCATCAATTTTTCGTGTGGATTTTCCTGATACTCCTTTGGATACCAATAGTTCTCCTGCAGTTTTAAAAACGAAATTCTGATCAGAATGAATCTGTAATGCTTTTCCCTTCTGTTCCTCTGATACGTAATTACCTTTCAGGATACGTAATACTCGGTCACTTGGGTTATTTCGATCTCTACTCATAGATATTACAACTCTCGCCTTTGCTTCAAAACTTTGGCTGCCAAGGACGTCTTTTTTTGAAGGATTGTCATCAGGTGCACTTTTTCGATAATGATGAATGAAAACGAAGAGACATTTAAATCTCATAGCTAAGGTTCGTATTCTTTCAAGGAGCATCCTTGAATAAAAGGCGCTATTACCTTCACCTATAATGAAATCATTCAAAGAATCAAGAATAACACAATCAGCTGGTTTAATTTGAAGTAATTGTTCAATTTTATCTTCAATATGATCTATCTCAAAAACATAATTAATGTTATTATAAGGTTCACTCTGTCTTCCATCCAAATGTTCTCTTTTCATTATCCTTTTAATATCTTCATCAGTATCCTCGGAGCTTACATATATTACACTTTTATATGAAGCATCAAGCTTGAGCCCGAGAAATTCACTTTCATTAAAAATTATTGCTCCAGCAAGTTGTCGCATTAATGAACTTTTACCGCAGTCACTATCCCCAACCAGCATTGCTATCCCTATTTTAGGCAGATAATGTCCCCATAGCATGGGATTATCCGGTACAGGACTTTCAAAAAGAATCTTTCCACTTATTGCAAAAGGGGGCATTTCTATTTTCTTATCTTCAGTCTCCATGTTTCCCCCCTGCCATATTTTTTTGAAATCTGATCTGATGATCCTTTATAAAGCTCTCTCTGGCTTCTCGTGTATACCAGATCTTACCGTTTACCTGCACATAGCTTATCAGCCCTTTACTTCTCCAATCAGCCAAGGTTCTTTCTGATACCTTCCAATGCCGGACTATATCAGAATTGTCCCATAAATCTTCTTCAGGTTCAACCAATTCAATCAGCTGATCAACACGTTCTTTCACCTGCTCGATACCCTTTAATATCTTAGTGATCCTGATATTAGTATCAAACGACACCATTTTTCATTGCCTCCTCACAATTAATTTTGTTCTTCTGAATGAAATTCAAGATATCCTCAAAATCATACAGCCACAATCCGTCAGCGTTTATAGCTTGCAGGTGGCCTCCTATTCTCAGCGATTGCAGCTTTGCAGCACTGATTCCTCCTAGCATCTTTCGCACTTCTGCAGATTTCATGAACCGCTTTGGTTTTGCGGTTAAATTTCCCCTGATCTCATCTGCAATCAACTTCTTCAGTTCTTCCCAATCAGGGGATTTTAATAAATAAAATTCTGACATAATAAATAATTGTATTAAGTTAAATAGCAATATAACTTACAAATAATGAGCCAATTATAAGAGGAAAAGACGGTAATTGTGAAATACCGTCTTTCAGTTTATTGTCAGAATAATTGAAGGGGAGGTTAGCTTTGAAAAGTGCTACCGTGTTTTTTTACTCCTGTGTTTTTGTTTTTGAGAGGTTCTATGATGTCATTTATTTTTTCTTTGAGTCTATCATTCTTGAAATGATGTATTTTACCAATTTGTTTCGCTGTATAGTCATGCCCATTTTTATCAACAAAGCAAAGTACTGCTGTTTCCCAAATCTTGCTTGGAGGATATTCTATCAATTGGGCAGATGCTAATTCTTTTATAAAATAATGCAAAACATTGTTTCTTAGCCATTTAACTTTAGTAATGACTTGCTCCCCACTAAAACATTGGTAAAAAAGTTCTTCATCAGTATTTAAGTCAATTGTCAGTTTCGGTATTTTTTTCAATTCATGGCACACATCTATAATGTCTTCCTTCCTAATCGCTTTGATAAGTTTGAAAGAAGATTCTTTTTGCTGCTTCCCATCCATGAAATTTATTTTCTGGGGTATGTCCCCAATTTGAGTTACAAAATGTTTTAAGTCATCTAAAACATTTACGACATCTAGTCTAAATATCTTTTTAAGCTTATTACTTTTAATGGATATGTCTTCATTTGAATCATTACTATTTCTGATGAAAAATGTTCTGTGAAGTCCCTTTAACTTTGAATATATTTTTCTACGGTATACAACTCTATCTTCTATACTTCTATGAGCACGACAATTTGCCAGGATTTCTCCCTTGACATTATTAGAATGGATTTTTAACTGTTCTCGAAGGCTATTGATATCCCCTTGCTGCTCAATAATATAATTTATTGGTTGGATAATAAAATCATTAAAGCTATCATACCTCCTAAAAGAGCCCATTTTTTTTTTAAAAGTAAGCACATTTTTTTATCCATCTTGAACTTTTTTCATATTTTCTTCTTTGGGCTTCTCAGTTAAACACTTCATATCATCAGCAATTTTTCTATCCACAACTTTGCTATATATCTGTGTTGTCTTTAAATCAGTATGCCCCAACATCTTTGAGACAGTCTCAATAGGCACTCCTTTAGTTAAGGTTATTGTTGTAGCAAAAGTATGCCGGGCTATATGTGTTGTAAGTGGTTTCTTGATTTCACAGAGATCAGCAATCTCTTTCAGATAAGCATTCATCCTTTGGTTGGTACAGATAGGGAGAAGTTTATGCTCAGCAATGCAGGCAGAATCATTTATATATCTGTCCAATACTTCCTGTGCTCTTGGTAATAATGGTATACTTGACCTGGTACCAGTCTTCTTACGATGAATAACTATCCATCTATTACCATCAATGCCGACTTCAATATTATCCTCAGTTAGTTCAGCCATATCTATATATGATAGACCAGTATATATCTGGAAGATAAAAACATCCCTGACCATCGCTAGTCTTTTTATTGCGAATTCCTTATTATATATAGCATCAATTTCTTCTTCTGTGAGGAATAACCGGGGTGGATTAACATAATTACAGCTATAATCTTTGAAAGGATTCTTTAGGAGCCATTTATAATTTACAGTTTTGTTAATTACCCTGTAAAGGTTCTTTATATCTTTTGCTGCTGAATTTTGTTTTAATCCTTTATTTGATTTAAGGTAGGCATCATAAGATTCAATAAACGCTGAGTCGAGATCACCTAACAGTATATCTGTCTTATGCAAATATTTTTCCATAAATTCTTTTAATCCGTTTAATGATGATCTATATCTTTTAACTGTATTTGGGGCATAATCAATACCTGCCAATTCATCAATTTTAGAAATGTGATATTCATAGGCTTTTACTAATGTCATTTGGTTCTGACTTGTTCCTCTCAGTTCAGAAATTATCTGGAGTACAGATATCTTTTCATCCTTCATATCCAGATTGCTGAAATACTTTTCTACTTTACTTAACAAGTTGTTAAGGGCAGTATTTGTGATTCTGGCGGGTTCACTTCTCCCTGCAACTCTATTTGCGGATTTATCCCAAAGTTCAGGATTCACCTTTCGATTGGTAGAAATTTCTGCTCTTTCACCATTAACAGTGATTCTCAGATAAATAGGAGCTTCTCCTTTCTTGTCTTTTTTTGCTTCCTTCACATAGAAGTGTGTTAAAATCTTATTCTTCATAATACAAATCATTTAAAATGGTCTCTAATTATCGACAAAATTACTCTGTTCAAACAGGTTTTAATAATGCAGAATCGTGCAAACAAGTGCAAAACAGACAGTGAGTTACGGAGATTTAGGTGACCCTTTTTAAAATTATGAAATGGGTCACCAATTTTCACCCTTTTTCAGGAGTTTCAGCGTATATTTTGAGTACCTGTAAAAAAGAAAACCGCCTGAAATCCTTGATTTTAAGCGGTTGTGAAAAAAATGAGTTCGGTTTCTGTTGCTCCGTCAGGGCTCGAACCTGAACTTTTCTGATCCAGAGTCAGACGTGTTGCCAATTACACCACGGAGCAGTTTAGCAGGGGGCAAAGATATGAAAAACTAAAATATCATGCAATCCAAATAAACACATTGATTGCACGATCGCACTATTCATTTCTTCACCTTCGCCCAGGTATCCCTCAGCGAAACTGTCCTGTTGAAGACCAGGCTGGACTCAGTGGAGTTGTAATCAACACAAAAATACCCCACGCGCTGGAACTGAAATCTGTCAAGTG
>Ga0315543_1001954_pt1 | contig 21077 bp, 20 predicted proteins | sample SalMarSW160210MG_2_FD_203098 | JGI IMG/M metagenome (GOLD analysis project Ga0315543, IMG submission 203098) | Salt marsh sediment microbial communities from the Plum Island Ecosystem LTER, Massachusetts, United States - Salt Marsh Sediment SW1601-210 ...
ATTTCAAGTTTCTGTCTCTTTGTTTTTCTTGCCATAATTTCTCCATGTTTTTTATAATATCTATTTACATAGGAAATATAGCAAAAAATATTATTAATGTAAAGATTTTATTGAAACTCTATACTAGCTCCTAAATCTTTATATATCTTGTTTGTTAAAGAAATTTCTGAAAATTCGACATTTAATTTTTCAGAAATAATTCTACTTATTATTTCAAGATTTTTAGGTTTATATCTATAGTTCTTTTTATTATAATTTTGAACTACACTTGATTCAGCTATTATTGTTTTAGTATGTATGATTTTATTTTTTATATGTTTTCTCATAATCCAAGCGATAAATATAAAAATTCCTAAAACAATCCAAAATATAATCGCAGCATAGAACTCATCACTATAGTTATAATTCTCAACTCTATTACGATTCGGGTCTATTATATTTATTATTCCAATTCCTGGCAAGATTAATATATAAACTACAAGTGCAAATATAATAAAAATGGAAATCCACTTGAGTAGCCACAAAAATGTATCTAAATCTCTTGATGAAGGAATACGCATTTAATTCTTAATTCATATATGAATCAGAATAGTAATAAAACATTCTAAAAAATTTCAAGTTTAAGTATATACATAATTTTTTTAAAATTTGAGTTGATTTTGATTATTTTTTCACTAATGCGTCAGAATGAAGTTTACTCTTTATTCTAAATTTAATCTTTTTCCAATCATCAACAGTATATTTAGGAAAAATCCACATTGGCTCATATATATCATTACTTTTCTTCATAATCAGTTTCCCCATCAATTTTCATGATAAAGCTTTTGAATTTCTGATTCTGACAAAGCTCGATTGTAGATGCGGATATCATCAATTATTCCATTAAATTCATGTCGATTACTAGCTTTATTCATATATGTACAACCAATCCAGAAATCATTATTATTATTTGTTATTGGCCCTGGATTTCCCGTTACCTTTTTTATATGAGTACGATCACAATAAATAGACGCTGTCTCTGAATTTGTATCGTACATTCCAACAACGTGATACCATCTGTAAAGAACCATGGATAAATCTGTATTGCTTAATCCAGCGGCACATATACGACTATTCTGTCCTTTATTACCCGTATAATCAAATTGTACCATGACGTCAGTACTTGAATTTTCTCCTGTTCTAATTAAAAGTTCCCATGCCTCTTCATTAATAAAAGCTCCATTATTTATAATTGTTGAAAGCTGAAATTGAGGTGGGTATTCTCTCAGATATACCCATGCAGAGATAGTAATACTTGTAGGATTTAACTCATTATTATGTGAAATACTTATGTAATCATCAAACCCATCAAAATTATAGGCATTGTTAGGATTACTAAACCTATCTTCAGTTAAAGTTGCTCCATGAATAGTTCCATTATTACTATTCCCACTTTCATCATTTGCACTGCCTCTAAATGAATAAAATGCTAACAACCCTTCTATTGGGATTTGTGAAACACGAGTTTTAGCAGTATCACTTACAATGTTACTCAAGCTAAACAAATGCCCAGTATCATATATTCCAAGTCTGTAGAAATATACAGTATTCGTTTCTAATTCTGTATCTGTAAACATGTTTTCATATTTATCAGAAGTTTCAAACACAACATTTGAGGTATTATCAGGATTATCACTTAATGAACGGTAAAGACAATATTTCTGAAAATCATGTATTTGACTTGTCGACCACATAATTGTCATTGAACTATCAGTTATGTTAGTTGGATTATATAATGTGACAGGCACAGGTTTTCGATTTGGAATATTTGCTGAGACTTCATTACTTTTTGAATAAAAATTGTAATCATCAAAAATGTAAATAACATAATTGTAGCTCATATTTTCTAAAACATTAAAATCGGTATATTGCACGACAGTATCTTCATAGATAGTAACAATGTGATTAGAATTAAAGTCCACTCCAGTTGTTGTGTCTCTAAAAATGCTGAAATATCTAAAATCCTCATTTGTATTTTCAGACCATTTTAAGGTAACCGATGAATCTGTTACAGTAGCTGGAGTCTCAATAGTTACTGGCTCTGGTAATGCAAGGCTATTATTTATTACCACCGTAATCATTTTAGAACTGCTTATGTTGTCATCCGTATCAGTTGCTTTTGCATATATAGTATGAGAAGAACTGTCTGGAAGATTTAAAACATTCCATTCATAAGTATAAGGTGAAACTTTATCACGCATTTCAATACTTGTTTCACCATCAATATAAAATTCTACATATACAACGCCTTTATTATCACTTGCCTCGGCTGTAATAGTTACTACTTCACATACAAAAGAATTATTTGAAGGGCATTTAATGGAAACTTCAGGTTCTTCTTGTTCCGGCTCCTGTAAATCACATCTAAATATGATAACAAAAGTTAACAATGCAATTAAAAAGTGTGCTGTTTTATTCATCTCTCCTATCCTATATTTTCAACTTAAAGTAATTTTATCAAATCACAATGGCAAGATAAAACTCTTTTAACTTGATACAAGTCTTACCCCAATGATTCTATCCTAAAATGAGAGCTAATACCATTGACTTGTGTTAAGTTAAAAAAATCCTGCCAATCATTCTATCTCAAAATAAAACCTGTGTGTCTTTAAACCATCACTTTCTGGAAAGCATAATATAGCGGTAAAAATATTAGTCGTTGATCCGGAAGCTTTGAATAAGGTGCGCAGGAAAAAATATATCCAACCGGACAATTCGGATATTCTTTCAACAATATATGCATACTTTTCAATCTCCCTGATGCACCACTTTTTACTTCAACAGGAATTATTTCACCATTACTTTCAATCAAGAAATCTACCTTTGCAGTACTGCTTTTTGCTCTACGAGACCAATAAAACAATTCTGATTGACTGGCAGATATAAATTCTTGCCCCACGAATTGCTCAGCTAAAGCACCTCGATAAATTGAAAGCAAGTCTGATTTCTTGTATTCAATATCAACAGGAATCCCGCAAATAGACTGCATTAATCCTATATCAACCATTATAGCCTTGAATATACGTTCCGATGCAGAAGCGCCTAAGGGAAAACCTCCAGGATTCGCAGAGGAGACTTTATTAATAATCTGAGCCTGACATAATAATATAAAGGCTTTTTTTATAGTTGGGTTTGTGAAATTTTCAGCAAGTCTCGAATACTTAAGCTGATTTCCAACATTTTTTGCAGTAGAAGATAATACCTGATTTAAACAATGCTTATTTGAGTATGGAATATATTTTGAAAAGTCCTGACGAAATGTATTAATTAAATCTAATTGCACTTCCATAGCCGAACGTATACTATTAGTTTCCGCAAAGTATCGAACACATTCGGGCATACCTCCAACAAAAAAATACTTACGAAGTTCTTCAAGCAGTATGTCATGAATTGTTTCCGATAGTTTTACTGGTTGAGATAAAATAATATTCGCTAACTTGTCTTTGCCTGTTGCAAGTAAAAATTCAGCAAAACTCATAGGATGTAAATTCAAAAATTGTGCTCTACCAACGGGAAATGAAATATTTTTAAGAGCAAACTCTAACAACGAGCCAGCCGCAATTATATGAAGTTGTGGTAATTCTTCATAAAAATAACGCAAAGCCATGAGAGCACGGGGACAACTTTGGATTTCATCAAAAAAGAGAAGGTCTCTTTCAGGAACTATTTTTGTATTCAGAAGAATCTCAAATTCTGATAGAATTCTTTTTACATCAAGATTCGGTTCAAAAATCCTATGCCAATCCGGATGTTTTTCAAGATCAATGACATGGATATTACCGTTAAAATGATTTTTTCCAAAATCTAATACGGACCATTTCTTCCCTACTTGCCGGGCACCCCTCAGAATTAGTGGCTTTCGATGTTTCTGATTATTCCAATCTTTCAATTTTTTGGCAATAAATCTTTCCATAATATCCCTCTGAATTAACATAATACTGAGTATAATTTAAAAACACAAGGTAATATTAAAAGATGTATTTTAATAATACAAGGATTATTCTAAAATCAAATGCAATATAATTCAATCAATTAACCTGTAACAATTACATCTCAGTATATTATTCAATAGAATAAGTTAATATTAATAAATAAAAATTATTCTTAGATTCTTAACAGTTATGTTAAGAAATAAGGAATAAACAATACTAACAGAAAATGACGCTCGTAAATTCTCAAAAGAACTGAAAACTGACATTGAAAAAGTAGTAAAAGAATATTTTGAGACACATCAACAGGTTTAATAAGTCTTATGACTGACTTTTTATCGCTTCACCTGAAAAATCCTCCTTGATACTCTCTATATTTCATCATTTGGTAAAATATACTTTTCAATAGATTCAATAGATGTTAAAAAAATTAATTTGGATAAATTAAAAGAGGACTCATTAAAATATCCGAAGAGAGTCCAAACAATCTTTAACAAACTCACCTGAAATAATCTAAAACTGCCTTCATTATAATATCTCGACTTTGCTGTGTAATAATCGTCTCAAATGGAAATCCAAAAGTAATAACACTATAATTATCTTCATAAGCAACAGCAGCGCTGAATTGATTCTCAGAAAACCTTAAAATAGTCTTCGATAAAGAGTCCGCTAGTGCAATTGCATCAGGAGCTTCAACTGTATAAATATCAGGATCATAATCGGTATTAAATTCAAAGGATTGAAGTGAAAGTAAAAAATTTGCATCAACGGAGAAAAATCCACCGGTCTTTACAGCGTGATCCGTTACCCATTGATATTTCAAAACATTCTCTGCAAATGAGACATCAATGCTGTCTTTATTTGCAAAGAGGTCTGTACCTGTATAGGCACCGGAAATAAAAAGATTGCCACCATTTTTACAGTATCGCTGGATTTCCTTCTGCAATTTCTGTGGAAATGCCTTGAATCTTTTCCCCTGAATGGGTTTGGGTAAATCAGTTTCTTTTTCCTCACCTAAAATCAGGTCAACATATTTATATTTGGACATATCAATCTGCCTGTCCATAATTGCTTCATCACTGACAGAAACAAAGGAATAGCCGGCTGCTTTTATAGATTTTCCATGTCGATAAGGAAAATCAAATGTATTACCTGGAATTATTGTAGTTTCAAAATCAGCATAGCTTCTTCCCCATCCTGGAGCGTCGTTTGATAAATATGGTGAATAAGTTGAAAAATTTATCTGAGAACCTGTGAAGTTAATATCATACTTATCGGGAACACCCTGATCCCAAAAATTGGCAAAACCGGTGAATCCATCAAGTTCCATTGTCTCCGGTGCTGAAACCCGATCAAAACCACTTATGACCAAAACCGGTTCTTTATCATTATCCATCCAACAAACTGAAAGAATTTCCGATGGGAAACTTTCTCCCCCTTTATTGACAGCCGTGATTTTAAAACTATAAATAACACCCGGTTTTAAATTTTTGACTGTAGCCTGTGGATTATTAACTAAAACACCATTATTAAATCCATTATCGTCCTTTCTTATATAAACAATGTATTTTTCTGGCTTTGCGGTTTCCTCTAATGGATCAACTGTTGGTCGCCATTTCAATGATGCCATTTTCTCTCCAGAAAAAGTTGCTTGAAAATGTGACACAGGAAGTGGTTGGACAACATATTCATATTGATACTGCGTTGCGATAAATCTCAATATTGCTTTATAAAATGCGCGGCTTGCATCAAAGCGAAAACAAGGGTCAAGAGCAAATTTCATATCCAGATAATTTTGGTGTGATAATAATTCTATTAGAGCGGACGGAACATTGGGGCAATATGTTTCACTGTATTGGCTATTATAAAGCTGACGGCGATTCCATTTGGGATCATATTTAGCACGAATGTCTTCAACAATTTGTGTTTGCAAAATATCAGCAAAATCTCTATTAGCAAAACGTGACATGCTGTCAGGAAAGACACGAGCAGAATCGTAATCCTCAATGCTGTAAATTGAGAGAGTTCCAACAGTATTGCCATCATGTTTAATTCCAGCATCAGTATGAAATGCTAAGGATAAATCAACAGGAATTCCAAGTCCTTTTACATCTCGATCTTTATTTGGACCAAAAGGTCTTCCCCTTAAATAATTCACCCATTCAGCACGACATTGGTAGTCATCTTTATAATCATTAGAATCACCGTCAAAACTATAAACAAGAGTATCGGGCATTCCGGCATATTGCAAATAATAGCGAGAAGCCTCTACAAACTTTGGACGACCACTGGTACTTCCATTTCTTTCAACATTTCCCATTCCTCCACCAAAACGAACTGCATCTGCGGTGACAATTTTCCATGCTTCTGAACTTCTGTTGCTAAGTACAACTTTTCCTAATTCTGGATTAATTCCTGCTTTAAACTTGAATTTACCTAAATATGTCCATGTTCTGCCGCCAATTTGTTGATTGACACGAAACTCTGTTTTGCCACCTGTATGATTAACTGTATAGCAAGCGTCAGTTACATTATTCTCCTCATGGAAGTAAGAGATATAAACCGTATAATATCCGGTTTCGGGGATTTCAGGAATCCATTCAACTGAAGCAGATTCAATTGTATCCGATTTTACAAAACGGTAAGTCCCTAACTTAAAGGGATTTACACCGATTGTATAAGGTTGATTGTTAGGTGCAAACCCTGAACTATCTCCTGTCTTCCAGACATTATTACTATCTGAAAATATTTCAATATAGGAATCTTTGCTATTGAGAGAATCGTTGTCAATCACCACTTCATTAGTTTGAAAATCACGCTCCCTGGGTAGGAAAACATTAGCACCAGCATTTTCTAACATTGGTACAATATATGGAATTGTGAAAGACATCGATAAAAGGTCTTCCACAGTTTGAAAAAGCCTCGGTCGCTGCCATTCCCATCGATTTTTTTTGTTATTATAATACCAGCCGTGGCTATGCCATATTGCAATATTCCGATTGTATAATCCATTTACAGGTTTCCAGGGTTTATCAATATTTTTTACAACAGGTTCCGGACGCTTCTTCTCTTTTGGAATTCTTGACCGGTCATATTTTTCCTCATCCTGGCGAAAATAATTCGGAATTAGTTCCTCAATCGGCTTGTCAAGAGAAAAAATTGTTAAGGAATATTTTCTGAATCGCCAACCTAATTTCTTTTCCATTACATTACAGATCAGGCTGGTATTTTCCTGGCGAAAAGGTATAAAAGAGAAAAAATGATTCAGATAGATGTCTATGTGTTTTGATTTTTTGTCAACAATGACTTTTTCAATACGTGTTTTTGGTGGAATCTCTACAGGATATTTTTTATAAATGCATGAATTGATGAATTTCTCAACTCTTTTATGAGCAGCTCTACCTGGCTTTTCTATTTTAGAATAATCATACATTTGTCTCTGGATTGCGATTAGTGTACATCCTGAAAGCATTAATAAACAAATAGTGAGAATTAGTAAAGATAAATTTTTCATAACTAGAATTTACTATCTTAAAGTTTTAAAACACCCTTTAAAATTACAGCATTATTTTTACTATTTTAACAATTTATTGACATTTGAAAAGGAAAAGCCCCATTGTTAAATAGAGCTTTTACAAAAAAAGGATGCAATTCGAATAAGTATTTATGTCCATCGAAACCTGGGGGAGTTGTTTCTCTGAAATTACTGATTTTTAAGTACTTTTCCACAATTATCACTCCTTTAAGTATTCGTTTGAAAATTTATAACATATTTTTTAATCTTCTACTTCTTTCCGAATTGTTTGAATTTAATATCTCCGTAAAATAAACTCTATTAAACCTATTTCACATATTCAATATCTTTTATTCCTTCAAACTCTTGATCTCCGGTTACAAATCTATCAGTTCTTCTTGCAAATTCCAAATCTTCTATCATTTTTTGGGTTAGACTTTCTACTTTTTTAATAACTATTCTTTGATCATCTTTTATCATCACTACATCCTCTACTTTTTTAAAATTATTTCACAAATCATAAAGCTATACGGATTAAATATAAATTTTTTATTGACATTGATTATTAATTATTATATGCTAAGAAAGGAGATTAGTTATGGCAGCACCAAAGTGTGAAAAATGTGGTAAACAAAAAGGAGCACAATCATATTATCAGTGTGGAAAGTGTCATCGGATACTATGCAATGGTTGTGTAGGGGGAATTTTCACTGGAAAGTGTCCTTTCTATGGTAACAAGATTACAAAGTCGGATAGGATTAATTGATATTAGGATGATGATAGAATTAAAAATATTTCGAGTGTCTAATTTTCGAGAAAGGAGCAGATTATGAAGGTATTGGTAAAATGTTTATTAGCTCTTGCTATTATAAGTAGTATTGGGAGTGGTAAAAACCTTGAGGAGTATATTAACGAAGCTGAAGCTTACCAAGAATCTGGTAAGATTCAACAGGCTATAAGCACAATGGAGGATGCAGTAAAAGAATATCCAAATAGTTCCATAGCGTACACAAAATTAGGGATTTTTATAAGTATGCAGGTACAAGGGATAAAAGACTTTACTGAAATATTCAAGGCGATTGAGCGAGCTTTTAGAATGTGGGACAAGGCAATTTCATTTGACCCCAATAACTTTACTGCCAGATTTTACCGGGGAAGCTGGGGAGTGAACATACCTAAATTCGTTGGGCAATTAGAAAAGGGAATTAATGACCTTGAATTCCTTATTCAAGTATTCGGACAATCTCCTGATCCAACTGCAAAAGAGCAACTCGTGAGCGCCTACAATCTTTTAGGGACTGGCTATCAAAAGCAGGGAGAATATCAAAAGGCAAATCAATCTTATGAAAAGTTGATTAATATAGTCCCAGGGACAAAGTATGCAGATGAAGCAAAAGAAAATATTAATAGAATTGTTCTTTTTGAGAAATGGCAATCTCAACGCAATAAGAGAAAAAAGCCATACGACCCAGCAATTATGGAATTGGAGGAAAAGGTTCGAAAAGAATCGAATAATACCGATCTATTGATAGAATTAGGAGAAGCATATTTTGATGCTGAAAATTATGAAGAAGCGGAGAGAGTATTGGAGAAAGCTGTTAGTTTAGACTCGTCGAATCTAAAAGCACATAGATTACTTGCATTGACACTAGGAGAAATTGCAATGGAAGGATATGATCAGAGAATTTACATGGATACGGACTTTCGTACTAACCTTGTATTTGAGTCGATGAAATTTTTTGATAAGGCTGTTAATCTTACACCAGAGGATATTGAGTTAAGGCTTTTAAGGGGCGCTGTCGGAACGGAAATGCCATTCTTCGTGGGAAAGCTTGATCAGGCAATAGATGATTTAAATTGTGTTTTAAAGAGTGATGCTCCTGATTCAATTAAGGCGAATGCTTTGTACTATCTTGGTATGGCATATCAGAAAAAAGCAACGACACACTGGATTCAGGTGGTTACAGAATATTCAAACTCCGAAGCTTCACGGATGGTATTTGATGAGATGATCCCTGCTGTAAAACATGTCGATTTATCAAAATATCGTTATCCTATACTTATTATTGACTTTGTCCTTGGATTCAGGGATGAATTGGCACCACAAACTGCAGTATGGATTGAGGACAAGAATGGTAAATTTGTTAAAACCGTCTATGTTTCTGGATTTAGTGGATATGCTAAAGAAAAGCAAGTTAACCTTCCCATGTGGACAAATTCTTCTGAATTCGTTGATGTTGATGGAGTAACAGGTGCGAGCATAAATTTAGGACATCATATATATGTCTGGGATTTAAAGGGTGTTTCGTTTAGAAAAGTGAAGTCAGGAGAATATATCATAAAAGTAGAGGTTGCCTATTGGCCAAGTATGAAATATCAGTTAGTCTCGGCTGCTATTAAATTGGGGAAAAAGGAAGCACGAGTAGTAGTCAAGGAAGGGAATTTAATACCATACTTGGAAGTTAAGTATTTTCCTAAAGGAGGTAAGTAAATATTTTCTAAATCGCCAACCTAATTTCGATTTCATTACATCATAAATCAGACTGGTATTTCCCTGGCGAAAAGGTATAAAAGAGAAAAAACGATCCAGATATATGTCTATATGTTTTAACTTTTTGTCAACAATTACTTTTTCAATACGGGTTTTTGGCGGAATTTCCACAGGATATTTTTTATAAATACATGAATTGATGAATTTCTCAACTCTTTTATGAGCAGCTTTGCCTGGTTTTTCTATTTTAGAATAATTTTACACCTGTTTCTGGATTGCAATTAATGAACATCCTGAAAGTATTAGCAATCCAATGTAAAAAGTAAAAACGAAGATTCTTTTCATATTAGCAAATCCCCGGATTAAGTTTATACGTTTTTCTAAAAAAATAGAAAAATCATTCGTTTTATAAAAAACCTTAATAATCTAATTTATTTGTCAATAAGATATAAGCACAAATTTTGCCTGTTATTAATAGCAAAAGCATTGATTTTGTAGATTGACAGTATTACTTTTAAATCCTATGACGGCAAATCAGGAAATAATAAGTTGAGAAACACTATTTAGATTAAAGGGATATTCGACCATGTTAAAAAATAAACGCAATAAATATGCGCATAACGACGATATTTGGGATAATAAACAAACCATCATTATAGTTAACCAGGTGTTGGCAACAGTATCAATTGGTGTTGATTATGAAAAATAAAAAACGTGTTGAGGGGAAGTTACTTTACATACCTGTTGACAATATTAGTCCAAATCCTGAAAACCCCAGATTAATTTTCGACCAAGATAAGTTAGACATATTGGCTGAATCAATTTCGGAAGTAGGAATTCTTGTTCCTTTAATTGTTTTCAAAGAGGATGATTCCAAGTACATTCTTTTAGATGGTGAACGTAGGTGGAGATGTGCAATAACTTTAAATATAGATGAAGTACCGGCAAACATGATCCCAAAGCCCACCAAAATCCAGAACCTTTTAACTATGTTCAATATCCACAATGTTAGAGAAGAGTGGGAATTAATGCCAACAGCTCTGAAGCTTGGAGAGTTAATGGATGAGCTTAACATTACAAATGAGCGTAGATTAAGTGAACTTACTAGTTTAAAAGTAGGAACAATAAGACGTTGTAAAATTCTCCTCAATATACCGAGAAAATATAAAAAAGATTTATTGAATAGGAAGTACAAACCTGATTTATTCATTGAGATGGAAGTTAAAGTTCTCCGAAAATTAGAAAAACATGCTCCAGGCTTATATCAAGAATATGGTCGTGCTCGACTGATTGACATTTTTGTTGAGATGTATAATAAGGGGAAAATCAAAGCTGTTACTGACTTCCGTCTCTTTCAGAAAGTCATTCAAGCGGGGAATATTGGTTTAGAAACAGAAACTGTTGAAGAATTAATAGAAAAAGTTGTTGTTAAACAAGAACTTGACTTTAAAGAATCATACGAAGTTATCGAAGACCTAGTTAATATTTCAAAAGTCGAACAGAAAGCCTCTCATCTTTTATATACTTTCAGAACTTTAGATTATAAGAAAATGAAGAAGGATGAGAAGAAAAGATTGCGTTCAACACTAATTGAACTGAGAAAGAGCATAGATGAGGTTCTTAAAGATCTCTAGGAAAAATTGAAAAATGTCTACTGAATATGGGATGGAAGAACTTAAAGCCCTACTTAAAACTCATTTCAATAATGAAGAATTTCTTGTAGAAGAAGATAAAATTTTAGATAGAGAAATTAGGTGGCGGCCCCCCATATACGCTAGTAAAAATGAGGAAGAATTAATAGTTGATGTTAGGTTAAACAATTCTATCCCTAATTTCTGGTTAGATACATACAAGAGTACATATCAGAAATTTCCGAACAGCAAGATTTTCATTGCAATACCTAAAGATATTGTGATACCCTATGTTTTAGGGAAAAAACTTGAGGAGAACAATGTAGGAATCATCTCAGTTGATACTGAGGAAATTACATATCCACTTGAACCAGGATCTTACGATGAAAGAGAAACTAGTAAAGTTATCAGAAAGAAACTTGATGCAAGAATAAATAAATCCTTCTATGAAGATCTTGGAAGTTATATCAAAGGTATCCAGACAGCCATAAACATATATGAAATTGGTCATCCAAGAGAAGCTATTGGTGTTATAGGTAGAGAATTAGAACAGGCAATTGATGATTTTCTAATTGATGCTAATAAGAAACATAAGATTTCCATCTCGGAACGTAGACGAAAAGGTATGAGTTTCGATGATAAAATCAATTTTCTACATTCCACCAATAACCGAGGACGAGGAAAACCAAGAAATATTCAAGCAAGTGAAAAAACAAAAATGCTTTCAGTAAAGTGGGATAGAAATATTGGTGATCATCCCGCAGAGGAAGAAGAAATTGAACAGATGGTCAGAGATTCTCGAGCAATACTGGAGTTAGGTATTAACATGATACGTTTAATGAAAACTAAAAGAGAAACACTCTAATCAATAGATTCCATAGATTGAGATGAAAGATAGAACTCATGAAACAATAAAACCATTCCTTCGATGGGCTGGGGGAAAGACACGCTCCATTCCATTCTTAGAATCCCACCTCCCATATAATTTCCAAGATATTGGAACATATTATGAACCCTTTCTAGGAGCTGGTAGTCTATTTTTTCATCTGACTCCAAAAAGATCGGTTTTATCGGACAGAAACAAGGATCTAATTGAGTGTTATTTAGCAATTAAAGACAATCCTAAACTAGTCTCGAAATACCTCAATCAACATAAAAAACGAACTAATGAAAAGTATTATTATCAAATGCGAGAGAAGTATAATAGGTCGAGAAGTTCTATTTCCAGATCTGCATTATTCCTATATCTGAATAAAACATGTTTCAACGGCATTTGGAGAGTAAACAATAAAAATGAATTTAATGTACCTTATGGGTATAAAGAGCCGCCTCATTTACCATCAGGTCAAGAACTTGTTAGTATCTCAAAAACATTGTATACTGTAAAATTATTACACTTAGATTATCATGATGCTGTGAAATATACGAAAGCAGGAGATTTTGTATATTTCGATCCTCCATACCCTCCATTAAATGGAACATCCTATTTTACTCATTATACCAAAGAACGATTTTCGGAAGATGATCATAAAGAACTTTCTGAGGTTGCTCTAGAATTATCAAAGAAAGGATGTTATGTTATAATCTCAAACTCAGATACAAAGTATATACGATCATTATATGATGATAATTTTAATATCTATGAACTTGAAGTTGTGCGTTTGATTCGGACAGATGGGAAACGATACAAGGTCAAAGAAGTTGCAATAACCAATTACGAGGTCTAATCAACTTCATTCGGTCGTCGTCAAAGACCTTGAAAAACTGAAACAGTTCCTTGTTACCTGTCTACCTACTCCCACTAAATCGGGATACGATAGATAAATAGCGAAACAAAGATTTGCCTGCCAATCGTAGTCCTGATGCTAATTGGGACGAAAATTGGCTTGCTCATCGTAACGAAGTGTAGAGTGGCGGAGAGGGCGGGATTCGAACCCGCGGTACGGTTAACGCACACACGCTTTCCAAGCGTGCTCCTTAAGCCACTCGGACACCTCTCCCAAAAAACGTGCATATTTTAAATCTATTAAGGAGAACAGGCAAGAAAATAGTTATAACTTATAATGTATTTTACACCGTGAGAATCAACAGTAAAACTACTAGTATGAGTACCATCATTACTGCTATCAGATAAGACTGCTCGCTTTTTATCATCATTAATTTCATGTCCAAAATGTATCAATACTAATTCACCAGGATCATAGGGGATATATTAAATCGAACAACAAACAACTTGCCTTAGGCATGTGTCAGTTGAGGGAAAAGTGGTTTTTTTATCGGGTTTTTCATTAACAACCGATTTTGTCATTTAGTAATAACTGAGAGCGAGAGCAGGTTTTGTGAGTTCATCATAAATAAGAAAACATGTTTAATTATAATTCGGATGTTTTCCAGCACGGTAATCACAAATCGCTGTATGATAACATCCTTCCGCTTTTTTTCTATCCACTCAAGAAAAATCTCGGTCATATAATCCCTTTCCTTTTTCAAGAATATCTTTAAAGAAATAATCTCATTGTTCTATCCTTTTTTAAATTTTATCCATTGAGCGAACAATTAAATTGACTAAAATTTAACTAAAAAATTCTATTCAAATGGAAACTGGTTCTTTTTCATTTTGAATAATAATTTTCGGGTTTGTATTTTCAGGGGGAATAGGCAATCCCTTTTCTTTTAGAAGTTTCACATGTTCCAACATCCCCCATTTGGCCTTATAAAGGCAGTCTTCAACTGAATTACCAACGACGGTAAACCCCTTAAGGTCTTTTGAATAAAATTCGAAAAAATCAGGTTCTTCAGTTGCCTCAATAATTAATGAATATTTCAAATAAATCATTTTTAACCTCTATATTTATTTTTTAGACCAGCTGCTTTTAAAATTGCATGATAGGTTCCTGAAGGTATTTCTTTCGCTCCATGATAATCTACCCGAATTAATTTATTCCAACCTTGTTCCTAATTGTACGAACCACTAAAGCAGTACGTTTAGGGGGTGGAATACAAAGAACTTTAATATAATACACAAAAAATTGAGATTTATTCCACCCCCTGAAGTTCCCGATACACTCACTACTCTCATTTCGTTCCTTATCGGGGAGGGCGAAGAAAGTACCATGAATGGTGCTATTTTCATCAAACAGGGCACTTTAGTGCCCTTTCTTTGAATAGACGTAGTGATTTATCTCCTCGTTGTTTTGCAAAACCAGTTTCTATGGTACAAATGTTTAGATTTTACATAAAATCATCTTATTTCGTTTACTTTTTCATGATCAATTCTCTTTAACCAATCCACTTCATCAAAATCCTTATCAAAACTGATAATATATTCTATATCCATCTCTTTAGCTACCAAAGCAATTAATGCGTCATGAAAGTTTAGTTTTCCATTGTGCGTTTCAATAATACTCATAATTTCATTATAGAGCTCTGGTACTCGGGGATAAATCCATGTGATCATTTTTTCGGGAACCAACTTATTCAGTTCTTTGAATGCTTTGTCAAATTCATTATTTCTTCCTTTTTCTTCAAGACGCCTTGCGACTACTGATATTACTTCATTCAATACACAATCTAAATAGATTCCTTTCGCATCCAATTTTTTCAATGTATTCATCAAAATCCCTGATTTCAAGTGCCAAACATCCTTCTCATCAACTAATGCTATTAGAAAATTGGAATCATATATCATTTTATCCATCATATATTTTCTCCGAATCTATTAAAGCATTACCGCCAATAGATATAATTCCTTTGAGATTTAGTATTTTTTTCGCTGGTATAAATTTTGGTTTTGATTGCTCATGTTCTATTTTAGCTTCTTTTAATATCCCTTCCAGTTCTTTAGAAGAAAGTTGTGATAATATCCGTCCAATTTCTTCTTTTGGTAAATTCAATGTTACTATTGGCATTATTTTCCTCCTTTTAAGCTTTATAAATGTTTAAATTTTTCGGCAGCTTTTTGAATATCTTTCATATGAGCTACTGCTTTTTCTCCTACCATTGCGATGAATTCACTATTATATTTCTTTTTAACTACCAGATTACAAGCTATACATTTATACTCTTTTCCTCGCATTTTTCCCCCACAACTTATGATAATACAAATGGAAAAAATATCAAAATACCACCAAATTTTTTTAATATTTGTACAACTGACCTTTTCTGGTTTGAATTATTCAATCTTTTTAATACACTAACTTACTTGCAAGAATCATAGGTAAAGGTCTTAGTTCCCGTTTTAGTGGATCTAGTGCCAATCATAATGCTTCCAGAGTAAAAGCTCCGAGGAGTATGCTATCACCCTCTTCGCCAAAAATAACATCTGCAACCCCAACCTTATCTTTGTATTTGAAGAGAGCTCCCCCTTTTCTACGAGAAATTTTATCACCATTAGCTAATCTGAATTCTTCGGTTGCTAGTGGTTTAATTTTGAGTTTTTCCAATATAGGTGTTGGAACCACAGAATAAACCGCTCCTGAATCGATCAGAAAATCTATTGATTCAGTAACTTCAGGATTAGAAGGGTTTCCAACCTCAATTGTTAATGTTGTAAGTCCCATTTGGACACCTCTTTTTTTATTACTATCAAAATTTAATACAATAATAGTTTATGTCAAATAACGATAATCAGTAGTTACAACGAAATTTTTAGGTCTTCAGGAGATATTAAAAACCAATTTGGCTTCGCTTGCCAAAGACATCCTATCAGGAAAAATTAGTTTGAACTACTTTATACGAACCCGTTTCCATTCTGAGTGAAGCGAGAGTTAAGTGGATTCTACCATCTTATGTATAACTATGATACATCAATATTCAGATTGTCTCACTGTTTTTAGAACTCTAATAAAAAGTTACTTACACAGACGGCAAATCCCTTAATGACTCATCTATTTTTTCCTTAGGATAGGCATAGTCCTTAAGCTTGCCCGAAAGATAGGCGTCGTAAGCTGCCATATCAACATGACCATGTCCGCTATGCGCCAAAAGTATTGTTTTCGACTCACCGGATTCTCTGCACTTAAGGGCTTCATCAATGACTACTTTAATTGCATGGTCTGGCTCAGGAGCACTTATAATACCTTCAGTACGGGCAAAAGTTATCCCTGCTTTAAAAGTAGCAAGTTGGTGTTCTGCTCTCGCTTCAACAAGCCCTAATTTATGCAGGTGGCATATGATTGGTGCCATTCCATGATAACGTAATCCTCCGGCATGTACTGGAGGTGGAATAAAGCCGTGCCCAAGTGTGTACATCTTTAACAAAGGTGTTAAACCTGCCTCATCACCAAAATCATACGCATATGGACCCCTTGTTACAGTAGGACAACTCGCAGGCTCCACATTTATTATGCGAAGGTCTGGCTTTGTTCCATCAATCTTATCTTTTATAAAGGGTAGAAAAAGTCCTGCGAAATTTGAACCTCCACCAATACAACCAATAATAATATCTGGATAAACCTCAGCCCTCTCCATCAATTCTTTTGTTTCTAATCCATTTATTGTCTGATGAAGAAGCACATGATTAAGCACACTGCCAAGAGAATAGTGAGTATCATCTCGAGAAACTGCATCCTCAACGGCTTCACTTATAGCAAGTCCTAAACTACCAGGACAGTCAGGATCTTTAGCAAGCATATCCCTCCCTGCTTTTGTATCAGAACTTGGACTTGGAACGCATTTACCTCCCCAGACCTCCATCATAATTCTTCGATAAGGTTTTTGATTATAACTGATTCTGACCATATAAACCTTTATTTCGAGGTCAAAGCATGCACCGGCAAAAGAAAGCGCACTTCCCCACTGCCCTGCTCCTGTTTCAGTTGTAATGCGTTTTATACCTTCCTTTTTGTTGTAATATGCCTGAGCTACAGCGGTATTTGGTTTGTGACTACCTGGAGGACTTGAACCTTCATACTTATAGAAAATCTTAGCAGGGGTATCCAAAACTTTTTCCAACCTATGTGCTCGAAAAAGTGTAGTTGGCCTCCATAGTTTATAAATATCCTGTACCTCCTCAGGTATCTCAATCCAACGCTCAGTGCTCATTTCCTGCTTGATCAGTTCCATCGGGAATAATGGAGCAAGGTCGTCAGGAGTTACTGGTTTTCCCGTTGCAGGGTGTAAAACCGGTGGCAAAGGCTCAGGCAGATCTGCCAGTACATTATACCAGCGAGTTGGCATTTCTTTTTCGTCAAGAACAAACTTAGTTCTGTTCATAACACATCTCCTTTCATTTTTTCTGTTTTTATATAGCAAAAAACCCGCCTTTTTAGGACGGGTTCTATCTAAATTCTATAATTTATGTACAAATTACATAAACGCACCCGCCCTGAATAGACAATTCCACCACCACCATTTATTCAGGGTATTTTTAAAATTATTGCTTATGTAGTAACGTTCATTCATTTCTTGCAGGTATATTTAACAATATTTTTTGTAAATAGCAACAAATTTTTTATTTTTTTTTTCAAATTGCTTATATAATGATTTTCTTGAAAGTAATTTGTATTTATTTTCGATAAATTTGGGGAAACTCGATATCCTGGAGGTTTATTAAAAAATGTCTGAAAGAAAATTAGTCATCCTTGGCACCGCATCTCAAGTACCTACCCGTTATAGAAATCATAATGGATACTTTATTCGATGGGATAAAGAAGGGTTCCTTTTTGATCCTGGTGAAGGAACGCAGCGGCGGATGATTCATGCTGGTATTTCATCATCAAAAATAACAAAAATCTTCATAACTCATTTTCATGGCGATCACTGTCTGGGTCTGCCGGGAATAATACAGCGAATATCCTTAGATGAAGTAAATCATCCTGTTGAAATTTACTATCCGGCTTCAGGTCAAAAGTATTATGAAAATCTAAAAGCAGCCTGCATTTTTCATAATATAAGCAACATTCAGGAACACCCAATTTTGAGTCCCGAAATAATATTTAAAAGTAAGAAAATTACAATAGAGACTAAAAATTTAGAGCATAAAGTTGATACATGGGGTTATAGAATTCAGGAAAATAGAAGCTGCACTATGCTTCCGAATAAACTATCTGCTGCCGGAATTAAAGGGGAATCAGTCCGGGAGATTAAAAGACTTGGCAAAATCAACATAAATGGGAAGACAGTATATTTAGAAGACGTAAGTGTTCCAAAACCCGTGCAGAGTATGGCTTTTATTATGGATACTCGCCTCTGCCCTGCTGCGTATGAACTTGCAAAGGGAGTTGATCTCATGGTTTGCGAATCTACATATTTATCATCAGAAGAAAAGCAGGCTGAAAAATATTACCATCTAACGGCATATCAAGCAGCTGAAATAGCCAAAACTTCCGGTGTAAAAAAATTGGTTCTAACACACTTTTCCCAGAGATATTCATCAAATGAAGAGTTTTTAAAAGAAGCCAGTACAATTCACTCAAATGTTATTGCTGCAAAGGATGGAGACGTTGTAACATTTCCTGAACGAAAAAGAGTATTGTATTGAAAATGCAAAGGATTTCTCTATCTACTGTACTATATTTGTTCTTGATAAGATATCAATTCGTTCTATTAGAATTAAAATAGTTAAGAAATAACTGTTAAAATGATTGAAAAAGATTTCTCCCAACAAAAAGTTACACTTGCTGTCATTAATGCGAAGATATGGACTGCTAATCCACGAAAACCCTGGGCAGAGGCTATTGCAATAAGTGGAAATTTAATCTCTGCCGTTGATTCCAATAAAGAAGTCCAAAAATTACTTACTAAAAAAACACCGGTAATAGATGCAAAAGGTCAGATGCTAACTCCAGGATTTACGGATTCACATCTGCATTTTATCGAAGGAGGTTTTCGATTATCATCTGTTCAACTTCGCAATGCTCGAACTCCTGAAGATTTTATTACAAAAATCAAATCATTCGCTGAAACTACTAAACCGGGAACATGGATCACTGGTGGCGATTGGGACCACGAACTATGGGACGGTGAATTACCGTGTTGTAACTGGATTGATAAAGTAACACCTAACAATCCAGTTTGGATCAACCGGTTAGATGGTCATATGGCTCTGGCAAATAGTATAGCGTTAAAAACTGCCAATATCACTAAAGAAACCCCAGATATTGAAGGCGGAACCATCGTTCATTCATCAAGTGGAGAACCAACAGGCATTCTTAAAGACAATGATATGAAACTTGTTGATAGTATTATACCTGAGCCTTCCAAACAAATTAAAGACAAAGCCCTAAAATCCGCTATGCAATACGTAGCCAGACAAGGTGTAACGTCAATTCACAATATGGGAACATGGAACGAACTGAAAATATTCGAGCGTGCACATAATGAGGGGAAATTGCGTACACGAATCTCTGCGGCTGTACCTCTTGAAACATGGGAACAGCTATATGATAAAATATATTCTGAGGGAAATGGCGATCAATGGCTGCGAACAGGTGCTTTAAAAGCTTTCATGGATGGCTCTTTAGGATCACATACTGCTGCATTTTTTCAACCTTATGCTGATGCACCAAACGATAAAGGGCTTCTTCTTACTCAATCAGAGGAACTCTATCATCTAATCTCACAAGCAGATAAAGCCGGATTACAAATTATAACTCATGCCATTGGTGACCGTGCTATTAATATACTGCTCAATATTTATGAACGTGTTGCCAGTGAAAATGGTCGCCGTGATAGACGCTTCAGAATCGAACATGCACAGCATATTATTCCTTCGGATATTACACGTTTTCACAAATTAGGAATCATTGCAAGTATGCAGCCTTACCACTTAGTTGACGACGGACAGTGGGCAGAAAAAGCTATTGGGTCAGACCGTTTGAAAACCACTTTTGCCCTACGCTCTCTTTTAGATGCAAAAACAAAGGTCATCATTGGCAGTGACTGGTATGTAGAACCACCAATTCCACTGGACGGAATATATGCTGCTGTAACTCGCCGAACTCTTGATGGTAAGAATCCTGATGGATGGATATATGAACAAAAAATCAGCGTAGAAGAAGCATTAAAATGTTATACGATTAATCCTGCCTATGCTACCTTTGAAGAAAAATTAAAAGGGTCTCTTGAACCGGGGAAATTGGCAGACTTTATAATTATGGTTCTTCCGACATTAGTATGGAACTAAGCAAAAGACGCCCTTATCTTTAAGAAAAAATAGTCACTATCCCTAAAGCCAAAGGCAACTCTTTTGATGACCTTAATCTTGTTATTCATACCTTCCAGGAAGGACGTGTTTAGTTTATGTTTGCAGTGAGCAATAATACCATCAATTCGCCTCTTCAGGGAACGGGCAAATTCTTTGAGTGGTTCAATCTTGGAATAGATAGCCTTGCGATACCAAGCATTAAACCAACGTTTCCCACTTCAGAAAAACATATATTAGTAATTCCTTGATAAAAAGGAAGTTAAGCAATGCACAAAAATCTTTTCTATGCACACTTCTTATGTAGAAACAATATTTCTATCGTATAGAT
>Ga0315543_1001957_pt1 | contig 21066 bp, 23 predicted proteins | sample SalMarSW160210MG_2_FD_203098 | JGI IMG/M metagenome (GOLD analysis project Ga0315543, IMG submission 203098) | Salt marsh sediment microbial communities from the Plum Island Ecosystem LTER, Massachusetts, United States - Salt Marsh Sediment SW1601-210 ...
AGCCCTGTGCCGCGAAGCGGCGATGAATGCCCTGAGGAAGATAATGCCCAGCATTGACTTCCAACTGGATGAGATTCCCTACGAAACCCTGCTTAAGCTTGAGGTGACAATGGCCGACTTCACAGAGGCGCTCAAGGAGATAGAGCCCTCAGCGATTCGGGAGGTCTTTGTCGAGGTTCCGAATGTAAAGTGGGAGGACGTAGGGGGCCTCGATGAGGTGAAACAGAAACTCATAGAGGCAGTGGAATGGCCACTTAAGTACCCCGACCTGTTCCAGCAGGCAGAGGCCAAACCGCCGAAGGGTATTCTTCTCTCCGGACCGCCGGGAACAGGGAAGACTCTGGTTGCCAAAGCCCTGGCTAATGAGAGCGAGATCAACTTCATCTCGGTCAAGGGGCCGGAGCTCATGTCAAAGTACGTTGGCGAGTCGGAGCGGGGGGTGAGGGAGGTGTTTCGAAAAGCAAAACAGGCAAGCCCCTGTATCCTTTTCTTCGATGAGTTTGACTCGCTCGTTCCCGAACGGGGACTGGGAACAGATTCGCAGGCCACCGAGAGGGTGATAAGCCAGTTCTTGACCGAGCTCGATGGGCTGGAAGAACTCAAAGGAGTGCTGGTTCTGGCTGCCACCAACCGCAAGGACCTTATTGATTCTGCCATCATGAGACCGGGCAGATTCGATTTTATACTAGAGGTTCCGCTACCTGATGAAGAGGCACGGCGAGAAATATTAATGGTTCACACCCGGGGAAAGCCTCTAGCCGGTGATGTTGACCTCAAGTTACTGGCTCAGAGGACAGAAGGCTTAGCCGGCTCTGATATTGAGGCTATTTGCCGTGAAGCTTCTCTAAGCGCCATCAGGGAATCTATTCAGAGCGGACACCAGCAGAACAAACTTGAGATTTCCCAGAAGCATTTTAAACTGGCTATGGACTGGCTAAAAAGGCAGAGAGGCGAATAGATGTCTTTAGAGCGTAAATATATCTACGGTATTATTGAGGAAGCCAAGCCCATGAGATTCAGCTTCTTGGGTGTGGGGGATGCCGAGGTGTACACTATCAATCATCGAGAGCTAGCCGCCGTGGTTAGCGATACCACGCTTGAAGAGATTGACCCGACCCGGAAGGATGTCCGGGCCCATACCGTGGTTCAAGACGAACTGCTGAAGAATTGCAGCCTTCTTCCTATGGGCTTCGGTATGATAACGGATAGCAAAGACGACGTGCTAAAGTTGCTGGAGAAGAATTACCAGGAGCTTAGCCGCGAACTGGTGCGGCTTGCCGGTAAGGTAGAAGTAGAGCTGAAGGTTTATTGGGACCAGGAGGCTATGATTAAAGAGCTTCAAGGCGGAAGCGAGGAGCTCACCAGACTGAAGGCAAAGATAAATGGTGCCGCATCTCCCATTGAAACACAAAGGCTGCTGGTTGAAGTCGGCAAACTGGTGGAGCGTATTGCCCTGGACTGGAAGGCCAGGTACGCCGACCGTGTTTACAACGACCTCAAGGGACTATCTATTGATGCCAGACTGAATAACCCTCTAGGTGTGAAGAACGTCCTGAATGCCTCCTTTCTGATAGGGAGAGCCAGGGAGAGCGACTTCCAGAAGGAGGTTTTCAAGCTGGACTCGCAATATCAGGGTAAAGTTAATTTCAAGTACGTGGGTCCCTTGGCCCCGTATAATTTCGTCAACGTAAACCTGGAGGCGGTGGATTGATAATCGGGTTGCTCTATGATGTTCTGTTTGGCGTTCCAGTTACTCTCAGCAAGGAAATTATGCTGAAGATTAGGGATGAGATTGATAAGGAACGTCTCATAACTGAGGAGTCTATCAAGGAGAGACTCCAGCAGCTCCAGCTACTGCTACAGGATGGCGAGTTAAGCGAAGAGGAATACGAAGAACTGGAAGCCCGGCTCATGGAGAGGCTGAGGGCAGTGAGGGAATATCAAAGGGGGTGATAAATGCCATGCAAGCAACAAAGAATGAAGCCTCTGGTCTAGCCGATGTCATTGGCCGTACTTTAGAACAAATGAATTGGGGAATCACAGAGGCTAACCTTGAAGATGCCGTCAACTACCTTCAGGAATGTCGGGTAAACCTCGAGAAAGCCTTGAAGAATCTAAGCGAGTTAAGCGAGGGTGAATACGAGGAATTAGAAGCCCAGCTTAGGGAGAGTCAGTAAGGGAATACCAAAGGGGGTGAGTAAATGCCATTGCAAGCAACAAAGAATGAAGCCTCTGGTCTAGCCGATGTCATTGACCGCGTCCTGGACAAAGGGCTGGTCATTAATGCCGATATCTGCGTGTCGGTGGCTGGAGTCGAACTTTTAGGAATCAAGATACGAGCCGCCTTGGCTTCCTTTGAGACCGCCGCCAGGTACGGACTGGAGTTCCCCAGCGGCACCAACTATGAAAAGGCAGCCTGGAAAGAAGCCCAAGCAGGTAACAAGGAGGCGTGCCCTGAGTGCGGCAAGAAAGTCCCTGTTGCCGAGCTCTTGGGAGAAGATGGCTGTCCTTGGTGCGGCTGGGTAAGCGCCAAGGCAAAGAAGGCCTGGACAATCCCGGAACTGCGGGTGACTTAGGGGTAACAAGGTCGGTTTTGGGCTATGGCTATTCATGTCGACGAAGGAAATCTGAAGAGTGGCGTATTAGGGCTGGTACTGGCTCTGGTTGAGGTCATTAGGGATGCTCTCAAAATCCAGGCATTAAAGAGGGTGGAGAGCGGGAGCTTGAGCGAGGATGAGTGTGAGAGGTTGGGGGAAGCCCTGATGGAACTCGATATCGCCCTTGAAGAAATCAAGGAGGAGCAAGGCATAACCGAGTCGGTCCGGGCGGTGAGGGACGGGCTGGACGAAATTGTAGATGATGTTATAGACAAACTAATCAACCCGGAAAAGTGGCAGGAGGAAACCGAAGAGCGGGGAAATGGTAAGCAGACAAGGACAGGGATATACGCTGGCGGTAGCTAACCCGAAGGGAGGGGTGGGCAAGACAACCACCACGATAAACCTCGGAGCGGCACTCGCCGAGAAGGGGCGAAAGGTGCTTCTTGTTGATTTTGACCCACAGGGGCACCTGACGGCAGGCTGCGGCCTTAAAGCCCTGTACGTACGTAGCGATTTCCCTCTTGCTGACCTCATATTGAGAGGGGCTGTGGACCAGATAAAAGCCTCTATCACACCGGTGGAGAACTTCTGGGTAATGCCGGCGCATGTGTCCCTCATCCGGCTCGAAGACGAACTGGTGGTGCAGCGGGCTGGCGAGACCAGGCTTAAGAAGGTGCTTGAGGCTTTCGGTGTCGATTTCGAATTCTGCCTGATAGATTCTCCACCGGCGGTCAATATCCTGGCGGATAGCGTTCTTCTCGCCGCCGGGAGGGTGCTGGTGCCAGTTCAAGCCGAGGATGCGTCAATCCGAGGCATAGAGGCGCTGGAGGCCGAGATGCAGGAATTGAAAGATATCCTGGATGCGGATATTGAGATTGTGGCAATCGTACCCAATATGGTGACTACTAACTCGGTGTCAGAGAGAGTCCTGGCAGAATTACGGGAGAAGCGGCCGGTATCAAAAGCCCGCTGGAATGCAATGGCCGGAGCTCAGATACGGAAAAGGGTCGACCTGGCCAAAGCCTGGCATGAGGGAAAATCAATTTTCAGTTATAATCCTCGATGTGATGCCATCGACAGCTACCGGAAACTTGCAGATTTTGTGTGCCAGGTGAGCAGATGATAAATGGAGAATAGAGGGCGATACATATATGGAGTTGCTGCCGGCGTAAAGGCAGTCAGTCTGGGGCCTATAGGGATAGAAGGCAACGAAGTATACACCATCCCCTGTGGGGGCTTTTGTGCCGTCGTCCATAGCTGCACTGCCGAGCCGTATCAATCCGGCGACGAGGCGACCGTGAAGAAGTGGGTGAGGACTCATCAGGGCGTTCTGGACGAGGCGAAGAAAGCCCTTGGCACTGTAATACCTCTGGGCTTCGACACCATCTTACAGTCAAAAGACGAAGTCATTTCTCCCGACCAGGTAGTGAAGGACTGGCTCAAGGGAGACCATGATCGGTTTCAAGCCGTAATGGAGAGGATAAAGGGTAGGGATGAGTACGGTGTGCAAATCTTCTACTCCCCCCGTCTAATAGCAAATCAAGTCTCAGAAGAAAGCTTGGAGATTCGAAAAATCAGGGAAGAAATGGCCTCCAAATCACCTGGAACGGCTTACCTTTATAAACAGAAGGTGGAAAGAGCCGTGAAGGCTGAGATAGAAAGGCTTGCCGGTGAATGGTTCACGGACTTCTACAGTAGAATTAAGGGTCATTGTGATGACATCGTGGTAGAGAAGACCAAGAAGGCAGACAGGAATAGAGTAATGCTACTGAATCTCTCGTGTCTGGTAGCGAGGGAGAAGGTGAGCAATCTGGGAGTAGATCTGGAGAAAATCAACAACACGGAGGGCTTCTCGGTCCACTTCTCCGGCCCCTGGCCGCCTTACAGTTTTGTGGCAAAGCCTGTGGTACCGGTTAAAGAGGAATCCAAATGAATCCCACACGAGATACGCATGCAACGCTGGTAGACCTTCTGGACAGAATCCTAGACAAAGGTCTGATGCTCGATGCCGACCTTATCATCCACGTAGCCGGCATCCCTCTGCTAGGTGTGAAGCTAAGGGCTGCTCTCGCCGGCATGGAGACCATGTTGAAGTATGGCATCTGGCAGGACTGGGACGAAGCACAGCGAGCGATAGCTACAGAAGAGTACCGGCAGAAGAAGATGGTTATGGCTCCAGAAAGTGAAGACGCCACCTTGTGCCATAAATCCGACCGCACTGTAACCACTATCTTGTAATGGCGGTGGATGATTTTGATTTGAAATAGGAGAGGTATGTGATGAGAATAGTAGAGAAGATTAAGGCATTCTTTAAATGAGGGAAGACAACAACTAAAACTGAGAAGAAGCCCACCACCGGGGTTTCTGAAGCAAAGGCTACTAAAGCCACGGGACAGGAGGGAGCTAAAGGATAGGACGTTTGAACCCTTGGCGTAAGGTAAGTTAAAAATATTTACCATTGCGATAGCCAGGCAGACTCTCCGCAGTGCGAGCCTGTGGCTGAAAAGGAGAATAGAAGTATGAATGCTGATGAGCTAATCAAGAAGGCTCAAGAGGATTTTGCCAGCCTCAACAAATTACCCGTCAACGCGGTTATCGGCCTGGCTAAGAGAGAGGAGGGATGGGTGGTCTCGCTGGAGGCAGTGGAGAGAAAGGGTATCCCGGATACTATGGACGTGTTAGGGCTTTATGAAGTTCGCCTGGACAGCGAAGGTACCCTGCTTGGTTTTGAGAGAAAAAAGTTGCGTAAGCGTGGCGAAACGCAGGAAGACTGAAGCGGAGTGGCAGATGACAGCATGGAACAAGTGCCCTGGGTGTGGAGCTACCATCATTAGGGGGGCTGCTTACTGTCCCAATTGTGGTGAACCTTGGACGGTAGAGTGCTCCCGATGCGGAGCCAGCTGGCACTTCTGGAAATTCTATAAATTCTGTCCAGATTGCGGGGCGGCAGTAGAAAAGTTCGGCAATATCCCAGGTAAGCAGAGGCAGGCAGCAAATGAAGGTGGTAAACGATGAGGGAGCTGTATCTTGTGCCTATCCTTCACATGAGTGCCGACATGGGTTCCCTGGCTTCAGCTCTGGACGAAACGGCAAAGGCTGAGTTCGGGCAGGAAGTGTGGCAAAAGCACAAAGGAGCTGTGTCCAGTTTCTGGGACTCTATTGGTCAATTCCTTGATGCCATGAATGTGAAGGATTTCAAAATCTATCAGGATGGAATGGTGGCCAATGGCGCAGACGGGCTCAGGATTATTAGAGAGGGTATCAGCCAGGGAAGCAAAAACTATGAGATTATAGGGAAGCTCCTGCAGCGGGGGGCAGTGTTGGTAAAGACTGAAGACCCTGTTCTGGTGAAGCAAGAGTATGCCTATATAGCGAAAATAGCTCACTCCAAATCGCCGAAGGAGAAAGAGGTTTGGGCTTTTAGGTACAAAGTAGCTCAAGGTAGACTGCTGAGGCAGCGCGACGATTTCATTGCAAAGAGAATCGAAGTGACTTTAGGCGAAGGCGACACGGGCATCCTCTTTATCGGGGCTTACCATGATATCTTATCCAGACTACCTGAGGATATACAGGTGGTCCAGGTAAGAGATATCACCAAGGTTAGAAAATATCAAAAGGATCTTGCTAACGCCAAACCCCAAGGTGAAAATGAGAAGGGGGTCACTAGCCGGCTCCCAAACCTCAAACACTTCCCTTCGTAATATCAATGTACTTGAATCGTTACCTCTGTGCATATACAACCGATGCCCATTTTATTACACAACAACTCAGAATGTTCAATATATTATGAGTTATATCTTAGCTTTCTGGCCTCTTTGACTTTAAGATCGTAGTATACAGCTGCTGATTCACTCAATTTTTCGATTTCAAGTAATATTTTCTTGTCTAAAACAGGTTGTCCGTTTAACTTTTGTCATTCGTGAATTCTGGCTATGCGAGTACGTACGACCGCCGGATCTTGATTTTTCCGTATTATAAATTCCCGCCATGCTCCGTCTAGCTTCTCAGCCTCATTGCAGGTTGCACACGACAAAACACGATTCGAAATGTGATTGGCACCACCAAGAGAAGCAGGAAAGAGATGGTCAATATGCCATTCTTTATTGAGTTTGCGGACCGGCTTACCACAATAGGCGCATTCATTGTTGAAGAAATTCCATATCTTTTTCTCCTCTTCTTTTGTGGGACTAGGATCAACAATCTCTCGTAGAGAACGGCGAATCATATTTTTCACATACCCTAGCCTTGAGATACAGGCATTATGACTGAATGTCAAGTGTCAAATATCACAATTTACATATTGCATAAAGTAACCATAAGGTGTAGATTATAGAACACGTTCATGGGGATTATAAGATGATTACAATTTGTGAGGTTTAATATGGATTCGACAAGTTCAATAGCCGCAATGGCTTTAACAAAAATCGGGTCTAATGTTATTGATGACCTATACAACCTTCTTAAATCTAAAGCGGTACAACCTATAAATAAAAGGAATGTAATTCGAAAATTGCCAACTCTGTCTTCTCGGATGCATAGTGTAAGATTTATTAAAACTTTATGGCAATTCGAGACCGCAGTAGATGTTGAGTCGTTTTATTGTTCACCACACATTATTTTCCCTACAACTAAGGGTAGAAAATCCGCAATCAGAAAAAGAATAGACACTATTTCGTTATTTGGTAAAAAACGAAATATTCTCATCAGGGGAATCGCTGGTCAAGGTAAATCAATACTTCTAAGACATCTATGTATCAAGGAGTTCGAATTAGGAGAAAGAATTCCAATATTCATTGAATTTCGGCGTATCCAAAAGAATGAATCTCTTTTTAACCACATATCTTCATTTTTAGATATTTTAGATTTGCCGATTGATGAGACCTTGTTTAAGATTCTATTACAGTCAGGCAAGTTTATTTTCTTCCTCGACGGTTTTGATGAAATTTGGGAAGAGCAACAACTAAAGATTCTAAGTGAACTTGAATATTTATCTTCAGTCTCTCAAAACTCTCAATTTATCATTACATCAAGACCAAATATTTCTATCGAGATGTCTTCATGCTTTGACGTATTCACTCTTGATGATTTAAAAGGAGACGAATACAAAACTGTGATTCGAAAGCTTGCTAGTTCTCGTAATTATGCCAATCTACTAATAAAAGAAATATCATCCAATGAGGCAAATATTACTGAATTACTTTGTAATCCATTAATGGTTACCCTTCTAATAATTCTATATAAATCTTATCAAGTAATACCTGACAAATTAACTGACTTTTATGATTCACTATTTCAGGTTTTACTCAGTAGACATGATGGTACTAAGCCTGGATTTAAAAGAGAAAGACGTTGTTTGATTAATGATAAACAATATCGTGAAATTTTCGATTCAGTTTGTTTTGAAGCAGGGAAGATAATACAATATATTTTTGATTATTCTACTATCTACGGTTTAGTCGGTAAATCAACGGGATTATTAGATATTAATGTAGATCCAGACAAATACCTAAGAGATATTGTTGAAGTGACTTGTCTGATATTGAAAGAAGGAGAAGAATACAGGTTCATTCATAACAGTGTTCAAGAGTATTTTGCAGCTTCCTTTATTAGAAACAGACCAGATATTTCGGTTAGAAAATTTTATCTTGCCTGTCTAAATAACTATAATACTTATATAAATTGGATGCAGGAAATCGAGTATTTATCCGAGATTGACCGATATCGGTATATTAAACATTATTTTATTCCCCTATCCATGAAGTTTTTGAATGTGAATGATGATATTGAGCTAATAAATGGCCCTCCCCGATTGAATTCAGAACTCGTTTGCCATCTTATTAAATATATAGACATTGGACTCGACACAAATCAAGGTAATGGTATGTGGTCGTTGTCCTTACCTTTTTTATCTCAGATATTACCTGAGCATGGGGAAATAATTGTTGACGATATTTTTAACTTAGATTTTTCTGATGTTGCTATTAAAGTAGAAAGCGGAGAGATAATTATTGATACAAATTTGTTATTATTCAAAATTGATACTGAAGCAGAACAAAGAGAAATTTCTTGCTTGCAGATTTATAATGAAGGATTCTTAGTAGAACAATTATACTCGATAACCCAAAAAATAGTAAACTATATCTATCCTCGATGGAAAGAAGCCTTTGATTATATTAGCAGGGAAGATGTAGATATTACAGCTGAACTTGATATATAACACCGACAAACACAAAAGATTGTTGCTAACATTTTTGCTAACGAACTTTTCACCACATTTAATTACAAAGGGGTACCAATGGGTACCCCTTTAAGCTAAATCGAGTATTTTTTGTTATAATTGTCTATCCTTATACCTTCGGGTAGCCGGTACTCCGTAGGCCGGTACCTGAACGGACTGATGGAAGAGAGGTAATACATGGGACAGAAAATACAGATTACGGAATATCTGGATATAGACCTTGACGAGGAAAAATGGTGCTGCAATCGGTGCGGCCGGGTATTAGTATCCGCCAGGGAGAATTACAAGAAGGGGTGCCTGGTTTATGACCGTGACCCCAGAACCATTTACAATCCGGTCCTTGAAGACGGTAGTTTCGCTCCTGACCCGGAAATATGCCGGATTGTGGAATTCTATTGCCCGGGCTGTGCAGTAATGATTGAAAATGAAGTGCTACCTCCCGGACACCCTATCACCTGTGATATAGAACCCGATATCGACAAACTTAAACAGAAGTATCTGGAAAGATAAAGCAGACAGGGAGATAGATAAAAATGGCAGAAGTTCAATCCGGGGAAGAGCAGACTGTCAGTACAAAGCCCAGAGCTGGCATCAATGTCGATATCGGCGGAACTTTTACTGATTGTCTGATTACTTATGGTGACCGGATGGTTTTCGGCAAGGCTCCGACCACCACCTATGACTTATCCAGAGGTTTCATGCAAGCTCTGCGAGAAACGGTTGTTTCACTTGGAATGTCACTGGAAGAGTTACTGGAATCGACAGAGATGATTCGTTATTCAACTACTCTGGCTGTGAACAGGTTGATTGAAAGGAAGGGACCACGGCTCGGGTTATTTACGACTGAAGGGTGGGAGGATACACTTCTTGCCGGGAGAGGAGGCTCATGGGGAGACGGAATTCCCATCAGTGACATGAGACGGCTTCCCAGAATGAAGAAACCGGAGCCAATTATTCCCCGCCATATGATAGTCGGAGTTAAGGAGAGGATTGATTATAAAGGAGACATAGTAAGACCGCTGGATGAAGAGGATGTGCTTGAAAAGCTTCGATACCTGGTAAATCAGGGTGCCCAGGGATTTGTGGTATGCCTTATAAACAGCTATACCAATCCTGTTCATGAACAGAAAATACGGGAACTGCTCAAGCGGCAGTATCCCGAATCTTACCTCGGCAGCATGATTGTGGTGATATCTTCCGATGTTTCACCAAGATGGCGGGAGTATCCCAGGATGGTGGCTACAATGCTGTGTGCCTATCTACAGCGTTCTATGGCGGATGAACTCAAGGGGATGAGCGATGAACTCAGAAGCTCGGGGTATAAGCGTGCCATGATGATGGTGCACAATAGCGGCGGTATGGCTGAGGTTTTTCGGACTACTGCGCTTAATACTTTTAATGGCGGTCCATCTGCCGGCATCATCGGAGCGGCTTATATCGGTAAGGAGCAGGGGTTTCCGAACATCATTGCTACGGATATGGGAGGAACCAGTTTTGATGTGGGATTGGTCGTGAATGGTAACCCGAGCTTTTACCAGTATCACCCTGTAATAGACCGCTGGGCTGTGGAACTAACTATGCTTGAGTCAAAGTCAATTGGGGCAGGTGGAGGCTCTATAGCCGACGTTGACCGGCTTATGAGCAATAAATTGTCAGTAGGACCTCGAAGTTCCGGCTCTATGCCGGGTCCTGCCTGTTATGACCTTGGCGGCACCGAACCCACGGTGACCGATGCCGATGTCGTGCTGGGTTACGTTAATCCCGAATATTTCCACGGCGGCAAGATGAAGCTTGACAGAGAAAAGGCTGTTAATGCCATCCGCCGTAGAATTGCCAGACCCCTCCAGATGGAGGTGGAGGAGGCTGCCTGGTTGATTAAAAAGGTGGTCGACGGCAATATGGCCGGCGAAATATTCAAGAAGACTATATTGAAAGGTCGGGACCCGAAGGATTTCGTAGTATTTGCCCTGGGAGGAGCCGGCTCTACTCACTGTTGTGGTTATACTTTTGAGGCTGGGGTGCCAAAGATATTAACTTTCCCTGCTTCTCCAGTCTTCTGTGCTCTCGGCTCAGCTGTTATGGATGTTATTCAGTATTATGAAACGACTAAATATATTCTTTTAAAACAGCCTTCCGGCATCGGCGGCGCCGGTACAGGAGAATACTTTACTGATTACGAAACATTTAACAATATAGTGGAAGGATTGCAAAAACAGGCTATCAGGGACCTTGAAGGGCAAGGTATCTCGCCGGAATTTGCAGTCTTCTCTCTGGAACTGGAGATGAGGTACGGCGGGCAGTTGAACATGACACGAGTACCTTCTCCCCGATTATTTATTAATAATGAAGAGGACGTTCTGGCTGTATATGAACAATTTGAGCGGGAGTTTATCAAGGCTTACAGTGCTTTATCTGTTTTTCCTGAGGGCGGTGTCGATATATCTTCATTTATATTGCGGTCAACGTTCGTAACGCCAACATTCGAAATGCCAAAATACCCGCTAAAAGGCAGCAAAGTATCTTCCGATGCTTATAAAGGTAAGCGAGAGGTTTTTTGGCAGGAATCAGGAGGATACAAGTCTACGGACACGTATGAGCTGAGTCTACTCGAACCGGGAAATAAGGTTGAAGGACCGGCAATCATTGAAGCTTCAGATACCAATATCGTTCTACCTCCCGGAAGGGTATTTACAATAAATGAGTATATGAGTGGTATCATAGTATAGAGAGTAGATATACCCTGTAGAAAGAAAAAGGAGAAAGTTATGCGACCGACAAAAGACGAAGTTATGGCATTTATAAAACCTTCTCCTATCACCGAAGAAGAGCTGGCGGGGCTTGAAAAGCTTGAGTCGGGGGACTACGAGATCTACAGCGAACGGATAAATATGATTCTTGCCGAGTGCAAAGATGTCTTTCAGAGAGTGGGTAATTCCGATTGGGTCATGGCTGGAGACCTGATTGTCGGACTGCATACGGCCCAGGGAGATATGGTAGCTGCCTGTCTCGGTACCTACATACACAGTGTTACGGCTCAGAACCCTATCAAGTGGATTATGCAAAATTATTACAATGACTCCAGGGTTGGAGTCCATGAGGGAGACATCTTTTATTGTAACGATGCCTCTTACGGAGGACTGCATAATTGTGACCAGATAGCCTTAATGCCCATTTTCCATAAGAGCGAGCTAATAGCCTGGGCATCAACCGGAACGCACATGGCTGAGACAGGCGGCGTTGTCCCGGGAGGTATGATACCGTGGGCTAGAACCCGTTATGAAGAGGGGATGAGCCTCTCTCCAATCAAGCTGGCTGAAAATTTCGAAATTCGCGAGGACCTGCTCGAGATGATGGTCAATATGATAGGTCGCGCCGGACGGCAGCAGATTTTGGACACAAGGGCACGGTGCACGGGGGTTGACCGGCTGAGGATGCGAATTGAGCAGCTTGCTGAACAAAAGGGAGGTGATTTTGTCCGGGGTCTGCTGCGCAAGATAATGATAGTGGCAGAGGAGGGGGCAAGGAACAGAATTCGAAGATGGAATGATGGAGTTTACCGTAATACCTGCTTCGTTAGTGGAGCGGGTGTGAAGCCGGGTATCCGTCGCTACTTTTGCACTGCTTACAAAAAAGACGACCATATCCTCCTTGATTATACCGGCACCTCGCCTGAGACCGATAGCGCTTTTAATTGCTTCCCCTGGACCATGGTCGCTTATGCTGCACTCTTTATGTATTCCCATGGTTTCTGGGATTTACCTGTTTGTTCCGGCACAATGGCACCGATAGACTACATTTTCCCTGATGGCTCTTTTTTAAGCCCGGCCTGGAACGCAGCAGTATCCCATGCGCCGCATGTCGGGGAAAACAATAATGAAATACTCCCGAAAATCTTTGCCGGCATGATGTTCAGCGATTCCGAAGAAAGACTCAATATTGCCGCACCTATCAACGGAGTCGGAGGTGGTTTTGGAGGGGCAATAGGTATGGGTTTTAGTGCTACTATAAACCAGTGGGGTGTACCGATTGTTGGTGGTGGCGGCGGCTGGAGCAGGAATACCATGGGGCAGGGTGCTCGTGTTGATGCGGATGGCATGGACAGTTCCCTCTTCAGGTCCGCTGTGCATGCCACGGGGAGTGACGGTGAGGAAGCCGAGGTAGACCAGCCGACTCTTCATCTCTGGCAGAAGCATAACAAAGACACTGCGGGCAACGGTAAATACAGGGGTGGTGCGAGTGGTTATGTCGGAACGATTTTTTACGGTGTACCCTCTACCGAGCGCTCCGAGACTACCCCTGGTAATCCGATTAAACGAATGCTGGTCGGGAACGGTCTCTTCGGTGGATATCCATCAAATGACGGTCCCGGTGTTGGCATTGAAAATAGCAACGTGCTCGAACTTATGGCCAGGGGTGAAAAGAATATACCCACTTCGCCTGGAGAGATAATCGAGGGAAGAGTCATTGAAGGCGATTATAATTTACCTTCATCAAGAACTCCACGACCTGCAAGGGTGGTTTATGCGGGGTCTCTGTCGGCAGGCTTTGGCGCAGCCGGCGGGCAAGGCTACGGTGACGTGCTGGAAAGAGAGCCGCAATCGGTTGTCGATGATGTAAGAAATGAAATTATTTCAGAATGGACAGCCGTGAACGTTTACCATGTATCCTATGATACCGAGACATGGACGGCAGACGAGGAGAAAACTGCCGAACTAAGGAAAAAGGAGCGTGAAAACCGCCTGCGCCGGGCTAAGAGCTACGACGAATTTGAGAAAGAGTGGCTGAAAAAGAACCCACCCGAGGACCAACTGGGCCTTTATGGCTCCTGGCCGGATGCTAAAATAACCAATAAAATTATAAGACTATAACCTTATTTGCCAGTTATCTATCGTCTTCCATATTATCGATAACATTCACATTATAAGAAGCTTCTGGATGGTAAAACCCATGAATGATATACGGCCTCACGATAACTAGTATGGAGGTAATTATGGAGATTGAAAAAGTAAAGCTGATTGATATGTACCGGATTATGCTCCGTATCCGGAGATTCGAAGAACAATGTGCCAGAGAGTTCGCCGGTAACCGTATTCCCGGAACCGTCCACCTTTATATTGGTGAGGAAGCCATCGCTACCGCCGTATGTGCAAACCTGAACACCGATGATTTTGTTACTGGAACTCATCGCGGACACGGACACGTAATAGCCAAAGGTGCCACTACCGATAAGATGATGGCCGAGATTTACGGCCGGGAGACCGGCTATTGTAAAGGTAAAGGTGGCTCGATGCACATTGCCGACCCTGATATTGGAATTCTGGGAGCTAATGGGATAGTAGGTGGTGGTATCTGTGTTGCAACCGGGGCGGGAATTGCCTGTGAGATGAAAGGGAAAGGCCAGGTTACAGTTTGTTTCCTCGGAGACGGTTCTACCAATGAAGGGGCATTTCACGAAGGAGTAAACCTGGCGGCTATCTGGGATTTGCCGGTCATTTTCGTTATAGAAAACAACCTGTACGCAGAAAAGACCAGAATATCAAATGCTACCAGGGTTATTGACCTTTCCGACAGGTGCAGGTCATACGGTATTCCCGGAGTTTCGATAGACGGTAATGACGTGCTGAAGGTATATGAGACAGCCGGAGAAGCGATATCTCGTGCACGGGAAGGACAGGGCCCGACGTTAATTGAGTGCAAAACATATCGGTGGCACGGTCATTTCGAAGGAGATGCCCAGGAATATAAAGGGAAAGAAGAAGCCGATGAATGGAAAGCAAAAGACCCGTTAAAAAGATACCGTGACTATCTCCTGGAAAACGGGATATTAAGTGAAGCTGAAGCAGATAAAATGGATGAAGAAATGGTTCAGGAAATAGAAGATGCGGTAAAGTTTGCCCAGGATAGTCCGTTCCCGTCTCCGGAAGAAACTGAAGAGGACGTTTTTGCATAAAGGAGAATGATGAAGGAATTAATGCTAACACAGGCTGAAAACCAGGCCTTCGATGAAGAAATGGAACGAGACCCTGATGTCTTCATACTCGGTGAAGATATCGGACTCTACTGGGGCGGCCCGTTCGGTCAATTCAGAGGTCTTATCGAGAAATACGGCCCCAAACGTGTCAGGGAAACCCCGATTTCCGAGAAAGCAATCCTCGGTGGTGCCATCGGAGCAGCTGCCGCCGGGATGAGACCCTGTGCCGCAATGATGTTTGTGGATTTTCTCGGGTGCGCTTTTGATGAAATGATAAATCAGCTTCAGATGCGGTATATGTTCGGCGGTAAGATAAAACTGCCGTTAACCATTGTGGCCAATATCGGAGCCGGATTTTCCACTGCTGCACAACATTCAAAATCCATGCTTGGTCTGCTGATGGGGGTAACCGGCCTGAAAATTGTCGTACCGTCTAATCCGTACGACGCGAAAGGCCTGTTAAAGTCGAGTATACGTGATGATAATCCAGTCCTTTTCCTTTCTCATAAGAAACTTACTCCCATTACGCAGCAGATACCGGATGAAGAATATCTGATTCCTCTCGGTAAAGCTGACGTAAAGCGGGAAGGAAATGACGTTACGGTAGTAGCCACTGCATATATGGTTCAGGTAGCGTTATCAGCAGCAACAAAACTTCAGGAAGAGGGTATCAGCGTTGAGGTGGTCGACCCTCGTTGCCTGATACCACTTGATAAAGAGACGATACTTGGTTCTGTAGAAAAAACAGGGCGAATCGTAACTGTCAGTGAAGACCCTAAAACCTGTAGTGCCGCTGCCCTGATTGCTGCCATGGTAGCTGAAGAAGGGTTTGATTTTCTGGATGCGCCGATAAAAGTTGTCTCCTGCCCTGCTACACCTGTACCGTTTTCACCGGCGCTGGAAAGCTACTATGTGCCGGATGAAGAGAATATTATACAAGCAATAAAAGAAATCATATAGAATATCATCTCGGAGGTTAACAAATGTCTATCCCGATAAAAATAGCCAAAATAGGATGGGGGACAGACCCTGTGGAACTCGTTGAATGGAGAGCCGGTGAAGGCGGACGTGTGGAAAACGACAGTGTAATCCTCGCGGTAACAACGAAGAAAATTGAGTCCGATATCCATGCCGAAGGTGACGGATATCTTCACATCGTTGTGCCTGAAGGATTAAAAGCGGAGATCGGTTCTGTAGTCGGCTATATTGCAGAAACGGAGGAAGAGTTAAAAAAAATTCAGGGAGAAAATCCAACCGATTCAGGCGTAACGGTAGAGAAAGAAGAAGACTCGATAGACGAAACATCCGTTCCTGAGGCGGTTTCAAGACGTTCACGCAAAGGTGAAGGTATCCGTATATCCCCTGTAGCCCGTAAAATGGCCGAAGAGAACAATATAGACATTTCATCAATAACAGGTACAGGACCGGGTGGCAGAATCGTTAGAAAAGATATAGAAAATGCGATTGAAGATAGTAAAAAGCCAGGGGTATCCTCGAATATGCAACCGGGGAAAAATGTGAAATCCACGATTCCACTCAGGGGAATGAGAAAGGCAATAGCCGAGAATATGTACCAGAGCATTTCCAGCTCGGCACAGCTTACCCTGATGGGAGAAATAGATATGACCGAGGTTGTTAAGCTGAGAGAGACTCTTAAAGCTCAATTCGTAGATTCCATCACGTTTACTGATATCTTCGTATTCGTTGTCGCAAAAGCCCTTAAAGAACATCCGATTATCAATTCAAGTCTGGAAGATAATGAGATAAAAATCTGGGAAAACATCAATATCGGTATAGCGACTGCGGTGGACGAAGGGCTGATTGTCCCGGTGGTAAAAGACGCTGATAAAAAACCACTATCTTTAATCAGCCGGGAAATCAAGGCCCTGGCAGGAAAGGCCAGGGAAGGGAAACTGGATTTTGAAGACATTGAATATGGGACATTTACCATTACGAACATGGGGGCACTGGGGGAAGGTTACCGGTTTGAAACCGTGATAATAAACGGTCATGAGTGCGCAATACTCGGTACCGGCGGAATCTCGGATAGAGTTGTAGCCAGAGACGGAGAGATAGTCATTCGCCCGGTAATGACCTTTTATTTTACATATGACCACCGCATTATTACGGGGGCTGTTGCTGGAGCATTTACGGAGACCGTCCGAAAACTGCTTGAAAACCCGTACCTGCTAATCATTAGTAAAGAGGATATCTGATGAGTGAAACAGGAGTATTGATAATTGGCGGAGGTCCCGCAGGTTACGTTGCAGCATTAAGAGTATCTCAACTGGGAGGCAGGGCGACACTGGTAGAAGAAAATAAGCTCGGTGGCGTATGTCTAAACTGCGGCTGCATTCCGACCAAGTTCCTGCTTCACGGCATAGAACTGTACCATAATGTAACCGGTGCCGAACAATACGGTATTAAGACCGGGAATGTCAGTATTAATATCAGTAAATTACAGTCCGAGAAATGCAATGTTGTCAATAAGCTGGTATCAGGGGTTGATGCTTTACTGTCCGCAGGAAGAGTTAAAGTTATTTACGGAAGGGCTAAAATCAATTCACCGGACAACGTGGAAATCACCGATCGTTCGGGAGAAACGCAGACCGTTCAGCCCGATAGTATCATTATAGCTACAGGTGCCCGGGCAGCCGGTCTTCCGATACCAGGTGGGGAAATGCCCGATATACTGGATTACAAGGGGCTGCTTGAACTTGAGAACGTACCGGAAAGCATAATTATGATTGGTGGCGGAGTAATAGGCGTCGAGATGGCTACCTTCTTGAATCGTCTTAATTGCAGGGTTAGTATTGTCGAAATGATGCCACGGATTCTTCCCGCTAATGACGCAGAGACTGTCCGGGTACTGGATGACGCCATGAAGAAAGACGGGATGGATATCTATTGCGGGGCAATGGTAGAAAAGATCAAGGATAGCGGAAAGAACAAAAAGGTTACATTCTCGAATGGTAAAGGAACAACGACGCTGGAAGCCGAAAAAGTAGCCGTAACCGCCGGAATGAAACCGAATATAGAAGGAACCGGGCTGGATGAATGTGGTGTTGAGGTGAACAAGGACGGAATAAAGGTAAACGAAAGAATGCAGACGAGTGTTCCTGATATATATGCTGCCGGCGATGTTACAGGCGGAATTATGCTTGCTCACGTTGCTTTTGCGGAAGGTAAAAAAGCGGCGGAAAATGCCATGGGTAAAGTCACGTTTATGGATTACCAGGCAGTTCCCCAGTGTATATACACATCGCCTGAACTGGCGGGAGTCGGCCTTACCGAAGAGGAAGCGGAAAAACACTACCAGATAGAAACAGGGCGTTTCCCATTTGAAGCCAGCGGAATGGCCGCAATCCTCGGTGATACCAGGGGTTTTGTTAAAATTATTACTGAGAAAAAATACGACAGGATACTCGGTGTTCACATAGCTGGGCCTTCGGCATCGCACCTGATTTCGGAAGCAGCCCTGGCAATAAAGATGGAACTCACACCCCAGGAGATTATAGAAACGATACACTCCCACCCGTCTCTTTCCGAGGCACTCTGGGAAGCCTCACTGGATATAAGCGGTGAGACGATTCATTTTCCCTCGTCAAAATAGTGGAGATTATTATCCGGGTTTAACTAATAAAGAAAAATGTCTGTTGCAGTTGTTCAATGCGGAATTATGGAGTTCAGGGAAGCCTATCTTTTACAAAAGAGTATCCGTGATAAGGTTACTGAAGGTAAGGTGAGCGAAACTATACTACTTATGGAGCATTTGCCGGTTATTACGATTGGGAAATCCGGCAACACAGAAAATGTACTAGTACCCGGTAAAGAACTTGCCGGAAACGGGATATCTCTTTTTTTCACGGACAGGGGCGGCGATGTTACATTTCACGGTCCGGGTCAACTGGTGATTTATCCTATCATTGACCTGAGACAACGGGGGAAGGATGCTCATAAATATGTGTCTGGCCTTGAAGAGACGGCTATCAGAACTCTGGGTGATTATTCGATAACGGGAACTCGTGACGATTCACACGCCGGGATATGGGTAGGAAATAATGAAATCGCTGCGATAGGAATCAGCCTCAGTAAATGGGTTACGATGCACGGTATGGCACTTAATGTAAATAACGATTTACATCCCTTTTCTCTCATAAATCCGTGCGGTTTTGCTGACAGGGGTGCTGTCTCTATGTCTCAAATTCTGTCGCGTGAACTTCCTGTGATTGATGTTACAGAGAAGTTCCTCAAACATTTTGAAGATGTGTTCGAAACCTGTCTGGAGTGGCAATCTTCAGGAACATCCACCGGAGGGACTTATGAATAGCAGGCTTCCTCCCTGGTTCAAGCAGGAGCCTTCCGATATGAAAACCGTTTCGGAAGTGCAGAAACTACTGGAAGAATTAAGCCTTCACACAATTTGTGAAAGTGCTCGTTGCCCTAACGCCGGACAATGCCTGTCCCAAAGAACAGCGACATTTTTGATACTTGGTGATACCTGTACCCGACATTGTACTTTTTGCGCTGTAAAAAAAGGAGCCGCGTTACCGGTTGACGCGACGGAACCAGACCGGCTGCTTGAGGCTGTCCTGAAACTGGGTCTCAAGTATGTGGTAGTTACGTCGGTAACCAGAGATGACCTGCAGGACGGAGGGGCTTTACATTTTGCTGAAGTGATTACCAGGCTGCGAGAGAATGTGGTCGGCATTGCTGTTGAGGTACTTATACCGGATTTTCTTGGCTCAAGAGCTCCCCTTGAGATTGTCGTTAATGCCGGCCCTAAGGTTATCAATCACAATGTCGAGACTGTTCCCAGGCTTTACCCCGAAGTAAGACCGGAAGCTGATTATGACCGTTCCGTGGAGCTTCTTGCTCTTGTTAAAGAACTAAATCCGAATATGGTTACTAAATCGGGTCTGATGCTCGGGTTGGGAGAAACACACGAAGAAGTAATAGAATTAATGAATGATTTACGAGAGGCGGATTGTGATTTGCTGACAATCGGTCAGTATCTACAACCGACATCCCGGCATCACCCTGTGAAAAGATTTGTTCCCCCGGAAGAATTCCTGGAATACGAAACCACAGGCAGGGATTTAGGGTTCACGGAAGTAGCCTCCGCTCCGTTAGTCAGAAGCTCATACAGAGCAGCGGAGATGTTTGAAAAGGTCAGAACAACCCGAACATAGTATGGTTGTGGCAATGAAAAGAATGAACAAGGCTAAAAAGATTTATATTATTATGGGAATTGCATTACCCATAGCTTTTTCGGTTATTGTGTTAGCTTTGATATCAGAGAATTATTTATTTGCTGGTATTATTGGTGTTGCATCGGCTACTTGGGGTGCACTAGCTTTTTATTTATCCAGAGAATCCCAAAAATGTATAGAACAAAATAGAGATCATTTAGTAATGGCAGAAACTCCTAGAAACTTGCGGAGAAAACGTCTGGCCGAGAGCGCCAATCTTTTTATTCTACTTATAGCAGTAATTTTTTTAGTTATGGCAGTTATTTTCAATTCCCGCTTGTATTTTGTCTTAGTCGCTGTATGGTGGATATTAATTCATGCTAGTGAGATTATATTTGTCAGTATCATAACAGATAAATCACTTTACACCAAATAATTTTAAAAAGTAGTATATCTCTCAGAGATACTACTTATATCGAGTGATCTCCCTCTGTAATATAAAATACTACCACTACGGCTCTATATAAATAGTAAATTGCAAGGAGGTGAAAAATGCCTGTTGTTCACGTAGACTTCTGGGAGGGAGTTGGAGAAGAAAAAGTTAAAACGATGATACGGGGTATAACTAATGTTATGGTGGATATAGGCGTCCCGGAACACGCTGTAGAAGTAATCGTTTATGAAATCCCCAAAACGCACTGGGGCGTCGGCGGCGAGCCGGCTTCTGAGGCACTCAAGGACGTATCGCCACCCAGGTAATGTATAACTCCACCTTGTTCCTGAACAAAATTATACTTTTCATTGCTGTGTTAACACATGTGTACTGGTTATAAAGACTTGCTCGCAGAAGTGGTTACTGCAGCCAAATTTGCGATAATTGACAGATATACCGGAGACCAGTAGAGGAAACGGTAAAATCACTCGAACATTATTACGTTGCGTAGTCCTTCGCTCTTTTCCGTTGACTCGATAGCCTCGTTGATGGAATCTAGGGGATAACGTCCGGTGATAAGCTCATCAAGCTTAAGCCGACCTTTTTGGTACATCGCTATCAGATTCGGGATA
>Ga0315543_1001959_pt1 | contig 21052 bp, 15 predicted proteins | sample SalMarSW160210MG_2_FD_203098 | JGI IMG/M metagenome (GOLD analysis project Ga0315543, IMG submission 203098) | Salt marsh sediment microbial communities from the Plum Island Ecosystem LTER, Massachusetts, United States - Salt Marsh Sediment SW1601-210 ...
CCCGCTGGGTCAGCTGCAGCGACGTGCGGATATTCCTTAGCATCTGTCCAAACGATGCCGGCGGGTCAATGGACAAGGCTTCATTCACTATTTCATACCCTCACTTTACAAACATGCATGTCATAAGTTATAGAGGTCCTCAAACATGCTCTTAAAGTGATATTTTATGACAATTAAGGCTAGATAACAGATAGGAATTGGTATAAATAAGGTAAGAATCTGAATGCCCTGGAGCGGGAAACAGTAAATGGGGATATAGTTACGGCGAATTACAGGTTACCATTACATGATAAGAAACGAGGATGAGTAGGTTCTGCCGGTTCTACTTTTTGAAACCATTAAGTGGAGATAGGGGGATTCGAACCCCCGGCCTCCGCGATGCGAACGCGGCGCTCTCCCAGCTGAGCTATATCCCCATAACAAGATTATTATAACACATAGTGTTTAGCGCTCGATCTGTTTAATCTGGTAACGCAGCTTTCCGGCCGGTGCTGTTATCTCAACCGTCTCTCCATCATGTCTGCCGATGAGCGCCTTGCCAAGGGGGGAGGCGATGGAGATTTTACCCCGGCTCGGGTCCACCTCCCTGGGGTCGACTATCATGTAGCGGAGTTCTTCGCCGGAAGCCAGGTCACTGAGGACGATAGTATCACCGACGCCTGTCTTGAGGGCAGGCTCTCTTTTCTCACCGATAATGGTCGCTGCCTTCAGTGTCTCCTGTATCTCTTTAATGCGCCCCTCCACGTGGCCGCGTTCTTCTCTGGCAGCTGCCAGCGGGGCATTTTCGCGGAAATCCTTATCGGCGGCCGCCCGCTTTATTTCATCAATGAGTTCATGGCTTTTGTTCTTGAGGTTGGCAAGTTCGGCCTCAATTTCATCATATCTCTGCCGGGTCAGGGGGATGGCCTCGGGCCGGCCGCGACTTGTGGCAATCTGCTGCCCGTATTTCGACTTCCTGGTTTTCAGGTGAGTAGCCAGATTGTTCCGGCTCCATCCTGCCTTCTTGGCATAAGCCAGAAAGGAGCGCACAAGTTCCAGCTTTTTGGCGTAGTCGGTGTCCGACACCGAGAGCTGCTCGGCGTAACTGGCGACATCGGGTGGCGCCAGTCTGGTAAAAGAACGCTCCCAGCCGTACCAGCGGGCGAATTTGTATACTTCAGGCTGGCTGGCCTCCCTTTTCTGGGACGATAATTGTGAGAGAAACTGTGCGGCCGCTTCGCCCAGGCTGGGAATCTGGCTTTCACTGTTCACCATCTATCTCTCTCCATAAAAAAGCTATATCATTCTAAACACTAACGCGGTTAAAGGTCAATCCGACCGCTCCTGAAGGGAAGTTTTATTATATGCATGGCTCTGGCTACCACCTGGTATCTCAATAGCCGTAATATCGTCCTGCTGTGCCAGTCGAAGGAAAGGTCTTCGGCTTTAAGTAGAGCTTGGTCAATGCCGCCGGCTTTTACTATCTCAAATATCCGGTCAATCTGCCGGTCACTCAGACGTTCGAACAGTTTCCTGACCCAGTAGCCTACCTTAAGCTCCCGTCCCAGTTTCTTTTTCCAGCCCCGCTCATAGCTTGCCAGTCTTTTAGCGGACAGGTCGCCGTCTTCAAGTGCCTGGTGCAGCGTCTCGGCGGCTATGTCAGCGCTGAGCAGACCATAGTAGATGCCGCCACCGCTGGTCGGCTTTACCTGCCCGGCGGCATCTCCCACCACTACCAGCCTTTCACCATAGGTTCGGGGCAGCGGCTTGATGGGGATTCCGCCGTAGCACAGTTCAACCTCGGCCGAAGTTATTTTACCCTGGGCTGCCAGGAGTGTCAGCCACTTTCTCAAGTAAAGCCCGGGATTTTTCCGCATCATCAGCCCGACTCGCGCCATCGATGGTGTCGTGGGCACCAGCCAGGCGAAAAATCCCGGGGCCATATCACCGAAATAGACCTCCACCTCGTTCGTTCCCGGTGTTTCTACTTCGGCCTGGGCGCCCACGGTGAAATCACCGAACCTGCTCAGACCTGACCGCGTACACAGCCCCGGCGCGAAGCCGCTGGCAATGACCACGGCTCTTGTCTGGATTTCAAGCCCTTTTCCCTGGCTGAGTACCGTAACACTCGCCCCGTCACTTCCGGTTACTATGTCTTTCACCAGGCTATTGAAATGATACTCCGCTCCGGCTCCCTGGGCCCGCTCCGCTATAGATATTTCAAAAGCCACGCGGTCCAGTATGCATGCCTGGGGCTCCGCTCGCCACAGGCTGAGCCGGTTTCCTGAAGGAGAGAACAGGCTGGCACTGTTCACCTGCCTGAGGATTACTCTGTCCTCAATGGCGAAGGCGGTGGCGCATTCCCGACTTATGATACCTGTGCAGCAGACCGCTTCCCCCGCCTGCGGCTTCCGCTCCAGCACCAGTGTCCTGTGTCCCTTCTCAGCCAGCTTAAAAGCTACGTAGCCACCTATTGGGCCACCACCGATAACTACCGTATCGTACATTCAATCTCCGTTGGGAGCCTCCGGCCGGCGGGTTATAAACCTCTTAACGAAATAGAGTACCACGGCTGTAGCTGTAATCAGGATAATCGTAAAGAGGGCGTTAGTCCCGGTTATCCTCATCCCGAACAGTACATTCAAGGCAAGGACGCTTAGCGTTACCATAGCAATGGACAGGCCAAGGGAAAGGGCAGCTCTTTCGATTGAATTTATCCGGTTAAAGAACACGAATGTCCAGGCAAATCCCGGGATAAAAAATACGAGGAGAAACGCTATGATAGCTCTGATGGCGGGCAGGCTCTCAGCAAATGGAACGATAGACTGAAAAAGCTGGCCGAAATCCATGCCTATATACTACTCTCTCCAGGGGGTAACTTCAAGAATTGTTGGGTATGATGATTGCCCTGCCTGATGCCGGGAATCAGTCGAATACGCCTTCTTGCCGCAGCCGTTCAATCTCGTCCTGGGGCATACCGAGTATCTCGCGGCAGATATAATCTGTGTGCTCGCCGAGCAGCACGGGACGTTGCACATCAGCTTCAGCTTCGGATAATTTAATAGGGTCCGGGTGGTAATAGCGCAGCCTGCCCATATAGGGATGGTCCAGCTCGCGGTAAAAGTTATAGTGATTAAGCTGGGGGTCTTCGTCAAGGTCCCGGGCGTTGGCGACCAGTCCGGCACCGACTCCTGCCGCCTGCAGCGTTTTCTGGACCTGTTCCGGCGGCAGGTTTATCGTCCATTGTTCTACCAGGCGGTCGAGCTCATCGCTGTTTTCCACCCGCCCCGCTGAGGTCGCGTATTTCGGGTCTTTTGCCCAATCTGGATTGCCGATAGCCTGCCTGAAGCTCTGCCATTCCTCGTCGGTCATCACGGCAATAGCCACCCATCTGTCATCACCCTGGCAGCGGTAGACCCCGTGGGGGGCGGCGTGGTCACATTTATTACCGTTCACAGCGAGTTCCCTGTTGTTAGCCTGATAATCGAGAATCAGCGGCGTAATATAATTCAGTCCCGCTTCTATCTGGGCATGGTCGATATACTGTCCCTTGCCGGTCCGGCGGCGGTAGTCGAGAGCCGCCATGATAGCCAGTGAAGCGTACATTGGCGAAAGCTGGTCGGTGTAATAAGTGGATGGGGGCACCGGAGGCCTGTCAGGCCAGCCGACAATGGTATCCATCATGGTCACGGCTGTCAGGATACTGCCGAAGCCGGGCTGGTCAGCCATAGGACCCGTATGCCCGTAGCCGCAGGTGCGCATCATGATAATTTCCGGATTTACCTGCTTCAGTCCCTCGTAGTCCAGTCCCAGCTTGTCCATAACGCCGGTGGGGAAGCCTTCCCCGACAACATCAGCCCAGGCTACCAGCTTTTTGAAGATATCCACCGCCTCGGGGTGTTTGAAATTCAGGCAGATGCCGTATTCCGGGGCCGTGTGGGTGATGGAAAAGAAGGAGCTGCGTTCCAGACCAATGGGCTCACCCTCCTTGTTGGTGGGGGCGTACGGGGCAAAGAGCCTGACCGGGTCCGGCCTTGTGGCTGTTTCCACTCGTATCGTTGTGGCTCCGTAATGGCTGAGGTAGTTCAGGGTGAAAACACCCACCCCCGCCCAGCAGAGTTGTACTATCTTTACGCCTTCAAAAGGTTTCCTGGCCACGATATAGTCCTCCTCGTCTAGATAACCCTGCTTTCTTTTAAAGCAAGCACTTCGTCGGCGGATATTCCGAGTTCCTGATAAATTTCGTCATTATGTTCGCCGATAAGCGGCGCCCGATGCCGAACCCCGCAGTATCCCTGCGTTGTCATCACAGCACCGCCCGGATATTTAAAGCTGGTGCCCAGTTCCGGGTGTTCAATGTCTTTCCAGAATCCTCTGGCTTCAAGCTGCGGGTACTTGAGTACATCTTCGGCATTATTGCAGGGTCCGAGCTGGAAGCGATTCTCGGTTGCCAGTTTCAGCAGTTCGTCCTTGGTATGGTTCAGGAAGAACTCGCCCAGTATTTCCGTCAGTTTGTCAGCTTCTTTGGGGGTCATGTCCTCCCAGCTCTTGGTCTGCCATTTCCAGTCCTCAAAGGAGCCGATATCAATGCCGTCTTCCTTGATAAATTCCATCATGCTGTGGTTATTTTTTGCCGAGGCCGGATTTAACAGGAGGTTCAGGGCAATATAACCATCCTTACACTCCCACAGCAGTGGATTGTAAAACACCGAATTGTCTTTGAGCGTGACTGCTGCCCGTGCCCTGCCGTGTCGAGTGGGAATTTCCCCGAACAGGGCGTAAGGCCCCTCGACTTCCGCCGAGCACACGATATCAAGGGCCTGCTGGGTGATGGCATCGACGTGCTGTCCTTTACCCGTCAGTGCCCGGTGGCTTAAGGCTATCATGGCGCCGACGGCTCCGTTCATGGCCCCGAGGTAGTGTGTGTGGATATAGCTGGTGGTCAGGGGGGGACGGTCTTCGTAGCCATTCGTATAAATAAGGCCGCCAAGCGCCCGCACCACTACGTCAGGGTCTTTATAATCCCGGTAAGGTCCCTCCTGTCCGAAGCCGGTGATGGAAGTCATAATTATTCCCGGATTAATTTTGCTCAGGTCTTCGTAGCCCAGTCCCAGTCCCTCCAGGTATCCCGGGGCGAAGGACTCTATAACCACGTCCGCCGTTTGGACCAGCTTCTTAAACAGCTCCTGTCCCCTGGCGGTTTCAATATCCAGGGTTATGCCTTTCTTATTCGCGTTGAAAGCAAACCAGGTCAGGTTCTTCTCGGGGTCGATAATGTCTTTATAGAAAGGTCCCTTGAGGCGGGCAGGGTCGCCTCCGGGCTTTTCAATCTTGATGACTTCTGCCCCGAAGTCGCTGAGCGCCCGGCCGCAGATGAACGCCTTATCGTCAGTCAAATCAAGAATCCGGTAGCAGCTAAGCATAGGCTCCTCCTAAAGATGTCTGAAGAAAACGGTTAAAAGAACGATATGTGGCTTTTCTCGCCAGATAGACATGAGGTCTCAGAGATAATTATAGTATGATAACGTTCAAAAAGACAAATAAAAGGGGGAGCTATTAAAGCTCCCCCCAATTTTATATTATTAAGATTGAAGGATTATTTGGTGGTAAAGAATGCCCACCAGGGCTTTTCTTCTTTGATTATATCTACTTCCGTATTTTCAGCGTCTACGGTTAGCGTATTCTCGACTGTCAAAGGTATTAAGCCAAACAGCTTCCTTCTTTCGTTTGTTCTGATTCTGTAGACTGCTTTGGCGTTCTCTTCTCTCAATTCAATCTCTTCTGGCTCAATCCTGGTTCTCTCCACAATAGTACTGGGCATGAGCTTAATCTCGGCATTAGCGGTCCTTAAAACCTCATTCTCAATAAACAACTCCGGTGCTTTGATTACCAGGTTTTCATCGTGAATAATCACCTGGGCCTCCATCGGCTTTATTTCCACGTCCTTATTGTTGACTCTGGCGATGACTCTCTTATCAACCGTTTTTACAACTACCTTGTCCATTTGCACTTCGCCCGGCCTCACCTCTATTATTTCCACCAGGCCACTGACTTCCTCAGCGCGGATTTCATCCTTGCTTTTTATCAGTTCCTCAATCAACCTGTCTATCTCGCTTCTCAGTTTCTTGAGGTTCTCTATCTGTTCGTCCACAGCCACTTCTTCGGTCATTATCTCGGCAATCCGGAACCTGTAGTAATCCGTTATCTCAACTGCGGAGTCAACGGCTACCGGTGCCGGTCTGGGGGGAATGAACTCAACCGGTGACGTTTCTGTCGGGGGAATCCTCCCGCCGCCGCCACCGCCACCTGAGCTGCTGGTGCCACCGGATTCACAGGCAATTCTCAGTTCCTCAATACTTCTTTTAAGATTTTCTATGGTGATTTTAATCTCTTCTCTACCTCTGCGGTAACCTTTCGCCTTTAGTTCCTCATCCGATAAAGCATATAAGGCTTCATAGTGCCTTAACTTCTCTTCCAGGGCTTTTACTTCGGCGCATGGATTTACCTCAATAGGTTGTCCCACATCACCGGAACTAACTTCAGTCGGCGGCACGGGCTCCGTCTGCGTCGGCTGTTCCTCTTCCACAATGACAGGCTTGATGCTGGCACTCGTTATCTCTTCTTTAATTACCCGTATTTTTTCCAGCAGCACTTTAACCTTCTCCTGATCGTTATTGTTTTCCGCCTCCTCCAGCGTCCTCATCAAGTCGTCCAATTCCTCCATCAACTGGTTATTAACGGAGAATACCTGTGGTATTGTCTGATTACCACTACTTCCTTGCGATGGTACTGGAGATTCTTTTTCATTCTCTCCGGTTTGGGCGAGCGCTGGAGACGCTCCGAGTATCAGAGATATCGAGAATATCGAGATTAGAGTAGCGTAAAATAACCTTTTCATTGTATTTTACCCCCCATTATTTTATTTTCTATGATTGTATAACGCCGGATGTTTAAAAAAGTTAGGATATAAGTTATTATTTTTTGCACACGCCTGTTTTTCTTTAGGCGACAATTATAAAGATGACTTTTTAGCTTTGCCTATAACGAAAAGTGGAGCTGTATCAGCTCCCCATAAGAATATACTTTAATGGTCGGGGCGGCCGGATTTGAACCGGCGACCACCTGAACCCCATGTAGCTCGTAAAAAAGGCGGAGGCCGCTTGCCTCCTTTCTGACTTCTACTTTATGCTATCGATAGTTTCCTGTCAATACCGCCTTTACCTGATTTTAAATTGTCGCCGCACTAAACGATGTTTTGTTCAAACATAGATTCTTTACATTCACTAAGGCTAATGGAGATGAAATAGATGATGGATGTGTTATTTATGTTAAAACAGCTATTTAGCTCTTTTAGCTCGAACAATAGCCGTTTGGAATGTTTGGTCTAGCTTATCGCGATACCCCGTATATTCAATGGAAAGTGATACCTGTTCCTGGGAATCAGGAATAAACTCCAAATCTGTTTCAGAATTCAGTGCTTCGAGCTTATCTACGGGAGCTGATTTTCTCTTCAATTATTCGCCTCCAAAGAATCTGTTGGCGTACCTGTTGTCAAGACTGTTGGCAAATAAAATATTATATTTCACTCTTGAACTTGTTTCCACTAAATTCTAATTAACACGAGACCGAACGAACATCACAAAATATCAATCATTCATAGTGAAGGCGGTAACATAGCTCCTACAAGAAGCGCCTATTCGACATTCCCAGTTTTGTAGAAGCTGCTTTCGTCAACGCATATTCTAGCTTTTCTCCTGTGTGCCAAGGCAATCGCCCCCGCAACAGGGCATTCTGTTTCCATTGTGGAATTATCCTTCTGGAAAACTAGTCTGGCGCGGATGTTACCGTCTGGCTCGTCAATAATGAGCGATCCAAGGTCATGTCCGCTAATATCCCTACCTATGAGGAATCTTTCATATCCCCATAGGTCTCCGAACCGGCCTGGTATCAATTCCTTCTTGATAATGTTGGCCTGGCTGGCGCTCATGTAAATTGGAAAATACTCATCCGCATCTTTTCTCTTGAGAATCGTCACCCAATTCCCATTGACTTCGGCATACCTCACCGAATCGATCATAACTTCCTTATAGGCCATTTTCCCCTCCGTGAGAACACAGCTATCGAGAGAATAGTAAATCTTATATTGTTTTAAGCACCTTTTCAATCCCCCTGAGGAAATCTCTTACATTTTGCTAGGCTTCATTTAAAGGTTCGGTCAACTTCGCTTACGAATTTCCAAACATCCTGCTTGGTCGGATCAAGGGTAATTTCTTTTGAGAAGACACCCTTGTTAAGATTCAGACTTAAGTATGAACCGATATACCAACAGAAAAAGAACTCTCCTTTCTCAGCCGCCTACTTAAGCTGATTCAGTTTGAGTGAGCCCTCAAGACTTCCTGCGCCGCAAGGAAATATTGATTCGTAACCTGGTCTGACGATTTTAACATCCTCCGGACTATGAAGATATCCTCTGTTCATCAGAATCCTAACAACGTCATGTATGGCCATGGGATATTCTGGTTTTACCTTAATAGACTCTTTACACATTTTATTATTATTCCTTTCGCACCATTTTCCTTTGTGGAATATATAATAGCTCACAAATTAAAATATGTCAATATTAGTCTAATAGTGTCTATACGTGACCTATTCATCCAAAAATCTTACCATAGAGTCTGAACTAGTACTGAGGAGTCTAAATGGCAAGAAAGAAACCTGACAAAGAGATGGAACGGGTATTGTTGACCTTCGCGGAGGCACAAGAATTTCTTCGGGTGAGCCATCAAACCCTATATAAGTTGATGAAAGAAGGTCTGCCTTCTCATAAGATAGGAAACAAGCGGATGTTCCTCAAGGAAGATTTACTGAACTGGATTCGAGAGCATTAGTTATTCTTCATAAGGCTACCATCATCTCCAATCCTTGGACTGCGGTACTTTATCCAAAGCATTGAACGGTTTCACTTGGTTTATGACCACGTTGCAGGTGCCCTCGCGGCGGGTGAGTCTGCCCTTGATTATCAGGAACGCCGACCGGAAGGTATATTCGTAGCGCTCGTACACTTTTCCGAAGACCATGCAAGGAATATGCCCAAACTCGTCTTCCAATGTTATGAACACTACCTTGCCGTGGGGCCGCTGGCGGCGGATGACTAGCCCTGCTGCCGTTACAGGGGCACCGTCACGTAGTTTGTCAATGTCCTTGCTGGTATTAAAACCCCCGTTAAAACGTGAGCGCAGCTTAGCCATGACGTGCCCGGCGGGGAAAAGGCTAAGGACATTATATTCCTCCGTCATTCGTTCCCAATCGGTTGGTGTAGCCAGTTCTACAATGTCTTGCTCCACAGGAAGCGAGAGAGGCAATTGAGTATTGATAGGGCGATACCTTAAGCCAATTTCCCATTTCACCTTGCGGCGGTTTGTTTCAAGACTATCAAAAGCTCCGGCGCCAGCCAGATTAAGCGCCACCTCTTCCAGCACGCCAGTGCGCTCCAGGAACTCGCCGATGGTTTTAAAAATTCCCCGTTTCCTACCCTCCTCAATAACTTTGGCGGAGGCTTCCCCTAATCCTGTGACGTTGGAAAAGCCCAGTCGTAATGCGCCGTTCTCTATTGTGCATTTAGCACGACTCTCATTGATGTCCGGGTTCAGCACGTTGATGCCGTGTTTTTTAGCATCCTCCTTTAACGTTTCCAGGTTATAAAAGCCCATGGGCTGCTGGTTGAAGATAGCCACAAAGAACTCAAGAGGATAGTAATACTTTAGCCAGGATGCCTGGTAAGCCGTCACTCCAAAGGCAAAGGCGTGCGATTCCGGGAACATGTACTGCCCGTTAAACTTTTTAAAGACTTTTTCCGCGTCTTCTTCAGCTGCACCGTTTTTTACCGCTCCGGCGAGGAACTTTTGATGATACTGCTCGATAAGCTCGTCATTATGCCGCCGTCCAAAGGCACGGCGCAGCCGGTCGGCCTCGCTGGGGGCAAAGCCAGCGACATCTATCGCCAACTGGTTGACCTGGTCCTGGAACAGCACTACGCCGAGCGTGCGCTCTAAAGCTCTCCTTTCCAGAGGGCAATCATAAGTGACGGATTTTCTCTTACTTCGCCGCGCCAAGTACTCTTGCACGCCGTGATTGACGCCCACGCCAGGCCTCACCGCCCCAACCTCGTGCGCCATGTCCAGCAGATTGCGCGGGAGAAGACGGGTAATGGTCTGCATTTGAGCGGCGGACTCCACCTGGAAGATGCCGATGGTATCCCCTTTACAGAGCATGTCGTAAACTTTAGCGTCCTCAAAGTCGATGCGGGACATATCGATGCGTTTGCCAGTGCGGTTTTTGATAAGCTCGACGGCATCCTGGAGTTGAGAAAGAGCACCTAAAGCCAAAAAGTCTATCTTAACGAATCCTGCATCGTCGATGCTATCCTTGTCCCACTGGCAGACGTAACGTCCCTTGATAGCGCCCCGCTGGACGGGAACGATATCGATGAGAGGGGTGGATGATAGAATCATGCCGCCGGGGTGCTGCCCCGCGTACTTGGGAAAGCCGTCCATCTCTGCGGATAGCCGGATTAAGTCCCGCCAGACCGGGGCGTCCACTTTCTCCTTAAAACTGGGCATTCTCTCCATCTTATTGCCGAGCTTTTTCGCGCTGCCCCAGTCCGCCTGCTTGGCCAGGTGGTCGATTTCAGCTTCCGGCAGACCTAAAGCCTTGCCCAAATCCCTTACCGCTCCTTTAATCTGGTAGGTGGCGATGGTACCAGTGAGAGCGGCGTGCTGCCAGCCCCATTTGGCGTGGGTGCGGAGAATAAGCTCTTCCCGGATGCTGCGGGGAAAATCGAGGTCAATATCCGGCACGTTGGTCATGGTATCGGCGGGGAGGAAGCGCTCCAATGACAAATTATACTTGAGCGGGTCGATGTGCGATAACCCAATGAGATACCCCACCAGTAAAGCCACCGAGGAACCGCGGCCCCTCCCCGGTGGGTTTTCCTCCAGCGTGAGGGACGGGTCGCTTAATCCCAGGTCTATCATTACTTCACGCCCCAGCTTAATGACCTCGTGGTACATTAGCAGGAAGCCCGCCAGGTTGTATTTTTTAATCAGAGTGAACTCTTCTCCCAGTCTCTTTTGTACCTGTAGGGTAATAGAGCCATAGCGCCGTATAGCCGCCTCCTGACAGAGCTTTTCCAGGTAGCTCTGGGGCGTATGGCCTTCCGGGGCGGGGTAGTCCGGGAAGATATAGCTCAAGTCTTTCGTTAAATCGAGAGTGCAGCGTTCGGCGATATCAATGGTATTTTTCAATGCGTCGGGGCAAGCGTGGAAAAGGGTTTCCATCTCTTCCTCCGACCTCAAATAATACTCGGAATTGGGGCGGCGTTCGCGGTGGGTATCCTCAAGGCTCTGGCAGTTCTTGACCGCCACCAGGCAGTCTTGGAGCTGGTGCCTTTCGCGGATATGATAATGGACGTTGCCGGTGGCGACTACTCTGGCGCCCGTTTCCTGCGCCAGTTTCAGCAGGGCGGTATTGCGCGCCGTATCGCCGTAGGCAAGGTTCTGTTGCAGCTCGATATAGTAGTTGTCCTTCCCGAACCAGTCGAGGTATTGTTTTATCAGGTTTTTTGCCTCGGCCAGCCGCGACTTAGCAACAAATTGTGAAAGCTCTCCCCGGGAACAGCCGGAGAGGACAATCAACCCGGCGGCGTGCTCTGGCAGGAGTCCGGGGGGCAGAGCGGGGCCGTTACGCTCGCCGGAGGCATGGGCGGCGGTGATGAGGCGGCACAAGTTGCTATAGCCTTTTCTATCCTTAGCCAGCAGGGTAAGGTGATAGCCGTTTCCCAGCGTTATCTCCGCGCCGATGATGCCATGCATCTCTAATGATTTGGTAAGCTGGGCAAAGCGCATCGCTCCGCAGAGGTTATCATGCTCGGTAACGGCGAGGGCGCGGTAGCCGAGGTCTTTAGCACGCACCATAAGCTCTTCCAGCGAGGAAGCGCCGTCGTGGAAAGAGTAGTAGCTGTGACAATGAAGCTCGGCGTAAGGCATGGTTGTATCCTAATAGTCCTGCTGATACCAGTTGCCGCTGGCGAGGTCTTTATAGAGCACCAGGCGCTGACCGGAGGCGAGCAGGACATTATAGTAAAGGCGAGACACTGGCTCTGCACGCCACCACTCGTCGTCGATGCGCCACATGTCCTCAATAGAGATGACAGGCTGCCGCTGCTTTATCTTCACCGCCACCGGTAAGCTGGAGGCATTCTCTTCAACCTTTAGCGCTTCCGGCGCATTTACCTGTTTGTAGGTGTCAGCGCGTAGCGTCTTTCCGGTATTCTCGACCATGGTTCTATTTCCTTTACCTTATATACCTGGGGATTGCCCAGTTTGAGTTCCAGCTGCTTGATATCATCTGCTAAATGTTCTTTAGCCCTGATATCGGGGAAGAGGCTTTTCTGCCGTCCGCGCGGATAACCCAGACGATTGACCTTAACGCTCACCTGCTCTACGGGGCCGGGCTGGGGATAGTCCTCTAGGGCACGCTTGAGGCGGGATGCAACACTTCTAACATCCATAGCAGGTTCCTTGAAATTGATGCTGCGCTCCCAGTTCTCCGCGTTCCAAGTACGCGTCCATAGGGTGAGGCTGCGGATACCCAGTCCCCTGCGGACGATACCTGGCAAGACCTGTAAAAGAATCGACTCAGCCGAGGTTAGAATGGCGTCCATAGAGACAGTTACCGAAGGCAAGGTAGCGCTCTCCTCAATGACCTCTTCCATGAACCGGGGGTAGAGGGTGGTATCGTCAAGACCTCTAGCGAGTTCCCAGATGCGTTTGCCTTCGGGACCAAACTGCGACTGTAACGGGCCAGGGAGCATGGCGGCTACCTGTCCCAGCGTGTGAATGCCGAAGCCGTGTAGCTTGCTCTTGCTTTTCAGAGATACGGGAAGTACATCGCAGGATAACCCCTTCAGAAAAGAATCGATATTGCCGTTCAGCACATTATAGCCCCCTGGTGGGTTACGCTGCGCTGCTAGGAAAGCCAGAAACTTGTTCTCGGAGATTCCTATTTGCGGGGCAAAGTCCATGACGACTCCCCGTACGGCATTAACGAGGGCATTATCGTCTGGGTAGATGAGCTGCAGCCCATCCACACCGATGTAAATGCAACCCAGGTCGGCACCTTCCACCAGCGGACTTACCTGTTCTAGAGCGTCCAGTATTTCACTAAAGGCAGTGCGGTAATAGGGAATATCAGCCTGGATTATCTCGACATCATCATGGCGGGCGAGCGCCTGCTGGAGAGGACTTCCGTACGGCAGGTTTTCCAGCCCGGGGGAATAATCTATGACTAACTTCTGTGAACTGGCAGCGTCTTTCGATTGAACAACTATAGCCGGACGGTCGGAGATATCGGTATGTCTACGAATCTCACACCGCCAGGGGAAATGGGGCAATAGAATGCAAAGAATTATCATGGCAAACACTAATTATATAGAACTAGTGTTCTATTGTCAACACCCGTTATGGTTCTGAATTATAATTCAATGGACAGATTGGAGTAACAAAGCGATGGTTTGTTACTTATTACGTTCTGCTTTGCCTCCTTCCTCCTGAGTACCAGGCTATATCATTGAGAAATATGCATCCGAAGCAGGAGAGAACGAGTAGTATGGTGGGAAAAGTTAAGATAAGTTATGTTGACATGTAGTAATGTTTGTATTAAGCTATCTAAATAGAACATCCTGTAACTATAATAAAATTCCTTTTATAGTTATTATAATTGGATGCGTTGATCTAACGGCTCGTATATGGTCGCTTGAGCCGTAGGGAGCAAATAGCGAAACCGGCCTCATTGAAGGGTCGGTTTTTTTATTGTCCGAACCACGGCACAAATAATGTTTGTGACAGTGTTGATAAGAAAAGTAATCAAAAGGAGAGTAATCACATGAAGAAACTTATTTCAGTTGGTTTAGCTTTGGTGGTAACCCTGATGATGGTATTAATGGGGCTGCCAGTATATCCGGCACAACATGCCGTGGCAGCGACCGTACCCCAGGAAATAGCCTACGACGACGATGAGGCCAATGGAGCGGACGCCTTAAACGACATAGGTGCCGAATTTGCGGTCGAGTTCACCCCGCCATCGTACCCGGCTACTCTTACCACGGCACGTATTCACCTGTACCCTAACTGGCAGCCCGATGGTGACCGTGAGATGTTTGAGATACGTGTCTATGATGATGATGGAGCTGCCGGTGCACCGGGCACAATGCTAGGTTTTGTCCCCACTATAGCCACCACCTTGGGATGGTGGGATGTGGATATTTCCGGGCTGGGCATATCGATAACCAGCGGCAACTTCTTTATAGGTTATTACCAACTTACCGAATCGCCTGATTGCGAAGGCATATCCTTTGATAATACTCCTCCCATTGCAGGACGTTCCTGGCATAGTTGGGGGTCTACGTTTCCTTGGGAACTGGAAAGTCTCCCGTATAACCGGATGATACGATGTGTAGTTGAAACTAATCCGCCACCATCCACCGACGCCTCCCTGATCGGTCTTACCATCAGCGAGGGCACGCTCACCCCGGATTTTGCTTCTGCTACCTTCGACTACACCACCAGCGTGAACAATGCCGTGACCTCCGTCACCGTCACGCCGACGGCAAATGATAGTTATGCCACCGTCACCGTCAACGGCGTTCCCGTGACCAGCGGTTCGCCTTCCGGTGATATCCCCCTGGCCGAAGGGCCCAACACCATCACCGTGGTAGTCACCGCCCAGGACGGGATCGCTACCGAGACCTACACCGTGACCGTGACCAGGGCATCGCTGTATATCACCACCACTTCGCTGCCCGATGGCGAGATTGGATTTGATTATAACCAGGCTCTGGCAGCCACCGGCGGTGTAACGCCTTATACCTGGTCAATCAGCGCCGGGGCTCTGCCCGACGGGCTATCGTGTAATGAAACAACCGGCGTTATCAGCGGTACTCCGACCACAGTCGGTGGTCCGACCAACTTCACCGTCATGGTAACTGATAACGTTTCCGACACAGCCACGCAGGCCCTATCAATCACCATCGTTGCAGCGCCAACCATAACCACCACCTCGCTCCCCGATGGTAATGTCAGCGTCGCTTACTCACAGCCCCTGTCGGTCTCCGACGGCATACCTCCGTACACCTGGTCAATCAGCGCCGGGACTCTGCCTGACGGGCTATTATTTAATGAAACAACCGGCGCTATCAGCGGCACTCCGACCACAGTCGGTGGTCCGACCAACTTCACCGTCATGGTAACTGATAGCCTGGGTGCCACAGCCACAAAGGACCTGTCAATCACGGTTAATCCGGCGCCGCTGACTGTCACCACCACTTCGCTGCCCGATGGTGAAATTAGCATCGCCTATAATCAGGTTCTGGCTGCCGATAGCGGCACGCTACCTTATACCTGGTCAATCAGCGCCGGCGCTCTGCCCGACGGGCTATCGTGTAATGGAACAACCGGCGTTATCAGCGGCACTCCGGCCACAGTGGGTGGTCCGACCGCCTTCACCATCATGGTAACTGATAACGTTTCCGACACAGCCACGCAGGCCCTATCAATCACCATCGTTGCAGCGCCAACCATAACCACCACCTCGCTCCCCGATGGTAATGTCAGCGTCGCTTACTCACAGACCCTGTCGGTCTCCGACGGCATACCTCCATACACCTGGTCAATCAGCGCCGGGGCTCTGCCTGACGGGCTATTATTTAATGGAACAACCGGCGTTATCAGCGGCACTCCGACCACAGTCGGTGGTCCGACCAACTTCACCGTCATGGTAACTGATAGCCTGGGCGTCACAGCCACAAAGGACCTGTCAATCACGGTTAATCCGGCGCCGCTGACTGTCACCACCACTTCGCTGCCCGATGGTGAAATTAGCATCGCCTATAACCAGGTTCTGGCTGCCAATAGCGGCACGGTACCTTATACCTGGTCAATCAGCGCCGGCGCTCTGCCCGACGGGCTATCGTGTAATGGAACAACCGGCGTTATCAGCGGTACTCCGACCACAGTCGGCGTAACCGACTTCACCGTCATGGTAACTGATAATGTTTCCGACACAGCCACGCAGGCCCTATCAATCACCATCGTTGCAGCACCAACCATAACCACCACCTCGCTCCCCGATGGCAGTGTCGGCGTCGCCTACTCATACACCCTGCATGCCAATAGCGGCATACCCACTTATACCTGGTCAATCAGTGCCGGGACTCTGCCGTTATGGGCAGCGCTTGATGTCGCCACCGGTGCTATCACCGGCACGCCGGATGCGCTTGGCACAACCGCCTTTACTGCCATGGTTACCGATAATGTTTCCGGCACAGCCACAAAGGACCTGTCAATCACGGTTACTTCAGGTCGCCAGGGTGGCCCGGACTCGTTCGGTTATACCTACAAGGATAGTAACGTGCCTGATGGGCCAACCTATGACTGGATTGAAATCTCCGGAACGGGGACACAGGTACTCCCGGATAGCGATGATTATGTTGAAGATAACATCGCCCTCGGGTTCTTTTTCAATTACTATGGCACAGACTACAGTCAAGTAGCTATTGCTAATAATGGTCTGCTCTTTGCGGTAGGCACAACAACGCAGTATGTTAATGAGCCGATTACAGAGTCACCGGGAGTGCACGGGTTTATCGCTCCTTTCTGGGATGATATCGTGACCTGGTACGGAGGTACGATATACTATCAGACACTGGGAACGGCACCGAACAGGATTTTTATCGTGGAGTGGCACGATAATCAACACTATACTAGCTCGACATCGGGGATTACCTTCGAAGCGATACTATACGAAGGGACTAATAATATCCTGTTCCAGTACCAGGATGTCGAGTTCGGAACAGTATCCGGCTCTACATCGAGTGATCTCCCTCCCTACGATAATGGCGGCTCGGCAACGGTAGGCATAGAAGGCCCCACCGGCGATATCGGCCTGCAGTACTCCTACAACCAGCAGTTAATCAACCCGGATATGGCTATTCTATTCACGTATCCCCAGTTCAGTGGAAGAAACCTGTTCCTTTCCAAGCAGGCTCCGCCTACTAAGGATCATGGTAGCCTTATGACTTACATGCTGCACTACCACAACTTCGGTGATGCGGCAGCTTCTAATGTAACACTCGAGGATTTACTGCCTGTTGAGGTCGAGTTCGTGTCGGCCTCGGACGGCGGGAGTTATAATGGCACTAGCCGGGTGGTGACCTGGGACATCGGCGATCTGGCTCCTCTCGGGCACGGCTCCGTCACGGCAAACGTAACTATTTCGGCGAGTATCCCGGTTGGCGCGGTCATCAATAATGTAGCCGAAATAAGCACCAGCGATATTGAAGTGCGCTACGACGATAATACAGCCAGTGCCCAGACGCGGGTCACCGGTTCAGGACTGCCGCCGGGTGTGGGTGTGGAGCCAGCGAACAGTGGCGGCGGCATGCCGTCGATCTACTGGCGCACCCCCATCACCTTCTCCTACGACTCGTGTAACGTTTCCACCGGTGTTGATATCTTAATCCACGTCAATGGTTGGTCGGATATCACCGCTCCGATGGTTGAAGGACCTCCTCATCATTGGACTTATACCACCACTTTCTATCCGAGACACGGGCAGGCAACTATCACCTACACCGTATATGGTTGTGCGGTTACCACTGTTGTCTTCGACATTTACATCGACCCTGCCGGCTATATTTACGATACCGCGACCAGTGCTCGTATCGCCGGTGCCTCGGTATGGCTGCAGCGCCCGGACGGAGCTGGCGGCTGGGAAAATGTGCCCACAGGCCAGATGCCGGCTCAGATGCAGCCTGATACTAACCCGCTGATAACAGGGACATATGGACAGTACCAATGGGACGTACTGGCGGGGTCCTACCGCGTGCATGTCGAAGCGGCCGGATACTACCCGGCAGACAGTATTGTTGTCAGTATCCCGCCCCCGGTTACCGATTTGCATATAGGGTTGGTAAGCTTACCTCCGGCTGCGGTACCGGCATCGACAGGCGGCGGGTCGCTTTACCGGACAGTGCGTGTTATCGGATTGAATGGCACTCTGACAATATACGGTGAGGGCGTAGTTTACAGAGCCTCTAGCCTTGAGAGCCAAGATAAAGAGGTCTCCCTCGCTTTTGCCAAGAGGGCGAAAATACTTGATGCTCAGGGTGATGCGCTACTTGAAATTTCAGCTAGTACAGTAAGCTCTCCGCCAGCACCACCTCCAAATGGGGCTTTAGTATTGGCCTACAATTTTGGTCCCGACGGAGCAAATTTTATACCGTCAATAACCCTGACCATGAGCTATGACCCTGCAAAATTGCCTGAGGGTGCTTTAGAAGACGAGCTATATATCGCTTACTGGGATGGCTCGCAGTGGGCACCTTTGGCAAGCATGGTTGACACCAATACTCATACAGTATCGGCAGAAATCAGCCACTTCACCAATTTCGCGCTGATGGCCAAGCTGCCGATACCGACACCGACGCCGACACCAACGCCGACACCGACGCCGACACCGACGCCGACACCAACGCCGACACCAACACCGACACCAACGCCGACGCCGACGCCGACACCGACGCCGACACCAACGCTCACGCCCACACCTACGCCCGCACCCACGCCCACGGTAGGAGCACTACCTGTCGAGCAGCCAACCACTAACTGGGGTATCATCGGTGGTATTATCGCTGCCTGCATTGTCGTCGCCGGGCTACTGGTCTACTTCTTTGTGTGGCGGAGACGCATGGCACAGTAGACAATCCAAGGTATAAATACAAGCAATAAGGGGGGAGCTTGCTCAAGCTCCCCCCTTGGTATTTATTCGGTACAGGCTATAAAATCCAAGCTATATTTTAATCCAAAGAGCCGATAATAGCACAAGGCAACTACAGGGGGGTTCCCGAAAATGGTTACCCCCTTTCTTATTGGCTGATAAATATTTAAGTTTATAAGTTTGCCCCAAATTATTACGTCTTGTTTCGAATATTAGCTTTACGTTAAGACCGATATTTGCTTCCTGCCAGATTATCGTAAGCTGCATCCCAATTTTGATTTTATTGTAATGTTTAAGGCCTTTCTTGTGACACGACTGTAAGTTGGCCTCCTTAAACTTTAACTGAAACAAATGAAAGACGGCCGACAATAAAGTCTCTTCACCACCAACCCTCGGTCTACCTGAGGTGAAATGTTTCCCAATGTTTACAATTTTAACCAAATTATTTATGCCATGTTTCTCATCCGCGCTATACGCTGGAGCCAGAAATGAAATGGCTGGTCTCAATCTTGGTGATGCTAACTCTTGCGCTTTGGCCTGAAGCCTCTGTCCTGAGCGATAATGATGATATAACCGGACAGGGTGCAAATCAGCTTGCGCTCGTTGAACATTCGATAACGTCAGGTCTCATTTGCACCCCGGAATCTTCTCGCGACTATAGCTCCCCAAGCCTCAAAATCGAGGATTCCGATGAGATTAATCCTGGTAAGAAATTACTCTTACAACAATATATAACTCCCAAAGACTCGGTAATTATAGCCTTAGCTGATAAGATCAGCGAATCCAAAGATGCCTATAAGATGGCAGTCCAATGGACATATATCTCGGATGAAAAGCTCAACCAAGCCGCTGACAAATGGCTAACACCACACGAGTATTTAACCAGCACGCCTTATTATTTAAGTAACCCGCTCCAAGGAGAAATAGTCAGTGACTGTGAAGAAAAAGCCAATACCTTAGTCTCCTTAATCCGTGCTAAGGGTGTTCGACCGGAGGAAGTCAGGGTAGTTCTGGGAGAAGTATATTTTAGTGATGTAAAAACGGGACATGCCTGGGTTGAGCTATTTACTGATGGACATTGGCTGGCTTTAGACCCTTGTTGGGGACCCTACTGGGACGATAAAGCTGAGAAATTAGTCAATAGGCGAGTTGTCCCTTTTGATTACTATGCCGATCATAATTACCCGGTACTCCAGGTATGGACTTATTATAATGATACCTATTACCTGGATCCCAGAGATAGCTCAGGCAATGCTCCAGTTTCGTGGCATGAAGATGACCAGTTAGATCAAGACTGTTTACTCGGGGAGGGGTGCAGTAGAATTGTAGACCGTCAGCGATAATGGGACTGCGATAATATTAACCAGGCCACCTTTAGTTCGGGCCTGACCCTTGATGGGACCGGCGCAGTGCCTTCATTGTGATCTATCGACTCGATCTGAGGGTGGCCACGAGAAGTACCCGACCCGGCGAGCAGTGACCTTATAGGAGCATCACAAAAGCAACTGTCTTGAACATACCGCCACCAAAGTCAGTATTTCGCGTTGGTATAATCCCAGGGCGTGTAGTTCTTGGCCATTGAATTGAGTATCGTGAGCATCTTGTGCATACAAGCCACCAGTGCCACTTTTTTCAATTTGCCTTTGGCTATCAAACGCTGGTATAAGTCTCTGATCACCGGATTACAGCGGATGGCGGATAGCGCAGGCATGTAAAAAGCCTTCCTTACGTTAGCTCTGCCTCCCCAAATCATTCGTTTGCCTCTTTGCTTCCCGCTATCCCTATTTAAAGGAGCTACTCCTACCAGGGCGGCTATCTCCCTCTGGTTGAGGTGACCCAATTCACCAAGGTTAGCCACCAGATTGTAACTAAGATTATCACCTACCCCTGGCATGCTCTTGTAGAGTTTGACCTTCTCCGCAAACTTGGCATTCTGTCGGATACTGTCTTCGAGCTCCTTTTCAAGATCCTTTAACTCGGACTCGAGCCAATTGACGTAGTTCTGAATATGTTTCTGGACTATTTTGTCGCTACCTTGCTTAAGCCGGTGTTTTTCGGCAATAATCATGTCGCTGATCTGGCTTCTTCTAGTCAGGAGGTTCTCTAATTTCTGGCTGGCCTCATCCTGAATGGGACGAGGAGCTGGCTCTGAGGTGGTCCCCAAAATTCGGACAGGTGGTTAAGAGCGGATTCTGCTCCTATAATGAATATGGACTTAGGAGGAGAACATGAAACAGAACCG
>Ga0315543_1001960_pt1 | contig 21041 bp, 16 predicted proteins | sample SalMarSW160210MG_2_FD_203098 | JGI IMG/M metagenome (GOLD analysis project Ga0315543, IMG submission 203098) | Salt marsh sediment microbial communities from the Plum Island Ecosystem LTER, Massachusetts, United States - Salt Marsh Sediment SW1601-210 ...
AAATTTAAACCTGATTTGATTTTGGATGATGCCTATTCAAACTTCTCCAAACATGTAGATATAACAGGTGAAATGAGACGTATCGAAAAAAAGAGGAAAGAAAGCTGTAAAATATTAGGGGATTCTATCAGAGAATTCAAAGAAGCGCTTGAGATGACCAAACAGGCAGAGAAGGAAATCATTCAACTATTCCTGGAAAAAGGTTCGGAAGATATTAATATGGAGCGACTTGCATTAATAGAACAGAAATTTCTCGATCTTACTGATTTTCTTGCAGAAGACAAGAAAGTATGGGACTTAATGGCCCATACCCTGAATGCTTACGATGTCTGTTTTTCAAATGAACTAGGTTTTTTAAGGGAAATATATACCGATGAAACGTGTCTTGCTATGGCCCTTGTAAAAAAAATCAAAGACTGGTTCTCAACTGTGGGTATGTTTTTGACGCTTACAAAAGATCTTCTGGAAAAAACTGAAAATAGATTGGATGAGGAGATTACAGCAGGCTAAAGTGCCTAAAGTTATAAATGCCTGAAGCCTGCGCTGGTGCGACTTGGCTGGAACACTATAGAGCAACTGTAATACTTCTGGTGTATAATCAATAGAAATCAGCCCTTGCATGCCAGGTCTGGGCCAGGGTGAGCTAAAGTTAAGGAGCGGATTGTGGATTTTGGATTGCCCTAGCCTCTGGCTCCGGTAGGGCATAATGACGGCCTTCCGGCTCGCTGCACTTAAATCAATTTTTCTTGCTTTTTTTTCAAGTGGTAAATGAGGAATAATCAATAAGATTAGGTTAAATTCCCCGAAGCTTGTCGGAGCAAAGCGGAGATCCCGCCCAAGCGGGGCTGCGGGGCAGTTCATTGCTCGAATTTAAACCCCTCCTTTTTGCCAACAAAAAAATCCTAAAGTAATTTACCTGTCTTGCCGATAAAAATTTTAAAGTTTGGCGGGTACCCAAAACAAGAACAGATTTGGCAAGGATGCCAAAAAACAGATGTCAGATGTCAGAGATCAGTAACCGTGGTGAAATAAAATTAGATTTCGCCCTAGTACGATCTGCCGGACCTACCCCGGTTAAATACGCCTTCGGCTGAGCGCAAAGCGCTATTGAACTGGGCACAGCGGGGCAGGCAAGTGACCATTGACAAATGACAACAATTCACAATCAAGGAGGATAAAACTATGGGATTTAGAATTGCTAATAATATTGCGGCGATGAACGCTCATCGCTGGTTAGGTAGTGCAGAAATCGGACTAAGCAAGTCTCTGGAAAGGCTCTCATCCGGTTACCGTATTAACAAAGCTGCGGATGATGCCGCCGGACTGGCCATTTCTCAGGGTTTCCGGGCGGATATCGCCAGTTTTAAAGTAGCTTCAAGGAACACCTCAGAGGCTTCGGCCCTGTTGCAGGTGGCTGAAGGTGGTATGGATCAGATCGGCAATATGCTCACCCGTTTGAAAGAGCTGGCCACCCAGGCAGCTTCAGCAAATGTGGGCAGTACTGAACGGGGCAAAATTAACTCTGAAGCAACTGCATTGACTAATGAAATCGACCGGATCGCCAATTCGACCAAGTATGGGAGTACCGCTTTGCTGGATGGGAATTTCGGGGCTAGTTTGACTGGTGCGCTGGGAGCAGCGGCTGTAGCAAACCATGTGACCGGGATGATTGATGATAGCAATGATAATATTTATTACGATTTTGTAGATAGTGCTGCTGCTGGAGCTATGGAGGCTTCAGCAAAGGTTACCGCACTTGGTGCCGCTGTTGTGGAAGGCACTTATACTATTGCCCAGACAGCGACCGGCGTAATAACTATTGCAAATTCAGCGGGCACGATATCAGAAAGCTATTCTGGTTCTTTAGCCGGGACCAGCATAACTTTTGCAAACATGGGGATTACACTCACAGTGACCGGTTCTACTTTCGCGGCTGCTCAAGGTTTTTCCGATGCCGCCGCCGCTACTCTCCTTAAATTCGAACGTACCGGCCTTACCTCCCTTAACGTTACAGGCGCTGATAGCGGAACATATGATATAACCCAGACAGCGGCTGGTTATGTTAGAGTCGCAAATAGCAGCGGTACCACGAGCCAGCTTCTTCAGTTTCAATCAAGTACTACGGAGTTGGATTTTAATGTTCTCGGCATTAAATTTACACTTGGAACCGACTTCAGCAATACAACGACTGAACTAGACGACATGACGCTGGCAGTCTCTGCCAACACGGCTGCAACTGGCAACACCTTCCAGGTTGGTGCAGAAAACAATAGTAACAACCAGATCGATATTTCGATCGGTGGCGTTTCAACATCCACTCTTAGCATAGATAGTATTGACCTCAGTACCGCCAGTGGTGCTCAGGCAGCTCTCACATCTGTAGATTCTGCCATCAGCACCCTTGCGGGAGCAAGAGGTGATATCGGTGCTTACCAGAACCGGTTGAGTTACGCTGCTGCGAACCTGGCTACAGTAGTTGAGAACGTGCAGGCAGCGGAATCGGTAATCCGCGACGTAGATATGGCGGCTGAAATGACGACATTTACCAAGAACCAGATTCTGCTCCAGGCCGGTACAGCCATGCTTGCACAGGCGAACATGGCGCCACAGGCAGTGCTGTCGTTGTTCGGATAATAAAATCCTGCTTACAGGATTTTTGAAACGCAGCTTCGCTGCCTGGAACAGACTAACGCAAACCTTAAACTAAAACCCCGTTTCCGAAATTTCGGAAACGGGGTTTTCTTCCTTTAGGCGCCCGTGCTTGCATCCCGTTCTGCGGGGCGCGCTATGCTCGCTCGATTCACACAGATTAACAAGAAAAAAAAGGTCACAATATGGGACAAGTTTTGCTCACAGAATAAGCCAGTGCCAGAGCGGCATGAAGGTTATTTTTATTTGCTCTTTTTTGAGCTCTCCAGAAAAATCTCCTGTGATGATAAGGGCCTTTTTTAAATTGAATTCAGTCGCTGCTTCAAGTGCGCCTCGAATTTCTCGCCTTTGAGTTTCATCTTTGGATATATCGGCGCACACCTGAATAATTTCTGCTACTTTTGTCCCTTCCTTAATGATAAAGTCAACTTCAAAATTGTGGGGTGATTTCCAATAGTAAATTTCTTTCCCTCTCCGCATCAATTCCACGAAGACGATGTTTTCGTTAATTCTCCCGGTATCGTGTGAAAATTTGAAAGCCATGGAACGGGCAAGAGCTGGATCGACACAATATGCCTTCGAAGGGTTATGTAATTGTTTTTTTAAGGAATAGTCAAATAAGCCGACACGAAAGAAGAGGTAGGCATTCTCAAGGTATTCCAGAAAATTCTTTACGGTATTAGTGCTGTTTACCGATATGGCCGCTGCCAGCTTTCTGTAACTGCACAGGTTGCCGATATTGGTTGATAGATATAGAGACAATTCTTTCATCTCTTTGATGTTTCTGATAGAATACCGCGCTACAATGTCTCTGTACAAAATGTCTTTGAAATAATGCTGAAGGATGGTGTTATCCCTTGCAATTGCAGCTTCCGGAAAGCCCCCAAATTCAATGAAGCCATTGAAATACCTTTTGACCTGCACACGGTTTTCCCGGTCGTACAAGCTTTTTGGGTCAACAGGGATTCTGTTTGTTGCCAGTAATTCTCTAAAGGAAAAAGGAAATAATGAAATAGGAATGTTTCTCCCCGTAAGAGAGGTGGCTATTTCTCCGCTTAAGAGGGTAGCATTTGATCCGGTTACGAATATCTTTGATTTTTCGAATTCATAAATCCTATTTATCCATTTTTCCCAATAGGGTATATTTTGAATCTCATCGAAAAAAAGGTATGTTTTCCCATCCGGATTATTCAGTTCGAGATAACTTTCGTACAGGGCGTTAAAATCCTTGTAACTGAATTCAACGAACCGTTCATCTTCAAAGTTCAAATATAGAATATTGGCAGCAGGGATCTTCTTGTGAAGAACTAAATCATGCGCAATTATTTTCATTAATGATGATTTGCCGCACCTTCTTACCCCAGAGATAATCACGATCTCTTGTTTATTGAGTATTGTCGATAGGTTCGGGACATGTCTGGGCGACAGGGTATGATCTTTTAGTACACTTTTGGTATGCTCTACAATTAATTCTTTAAGTTTTCTTTTTTCCATGAGTCCTCACTTGTTCTTTTTTAAAGAACGTTTTTAGGTAAAATAGTTCTATGGCAGAGAAAAGTCAAGGAAAACCTTTGTTATGCAGTAAAACCCAAGAACCAGATTCTGCTCCAGGCTGGTACAGCAATGCTTGGACAGGCGAACATGGCGCCGCTGTCGTTGTTCGGATAAAATCGTAAAACGATTTTATAAAGCGCAACTTCGTTGCCTGGAACAGACTAACGACAAACACTCCGTTGGAGGCATGATTGTCAGGGCCTCTAACGGGGTAAACCTTAAAACAAAACCCCGTTTCTTTTCAGGAGCGGGGTTTTTTTATAGATACTGCAACAGGGTATTATCCCCAATTTTTATAAAAAAGACCTCTTTTTTTAACCGGTCTCTCGAATTATGGGAATTGGAAAGGTGTTAATCGAAAACAGATTTCACCCATGGGATTTCATTATTAAGGCTGTTGAGTAACTTTTTGTCAGCCGTCCAAAATTCTGATTTAAGTTCCTTTGCCACTGCCAGATAAAAGGAATCATATAGTGTTGGTCTATTATATTTTTTAGCAAAATCCCAGGCTACTTTTGTGGTCATCGGAGAGTGATAAAAAATGATTTCCTGATCCACTAAAACATCCGAGGCGGCTATCCCTTCATCCAATGTCAATTCCTTTTGATACACCTTGTTTTTAATGACTGAATGAGTTTCATAAATCAAAAGATACGGTGCGTAGACAATTTTTGTTTTATTTATCCATTTTGTCCAGATTAAATGGACTTTTTCGCTGTAGTCTTCGGGTAATACTAATTTTAAAAGAAAACTTGCGTCTATACAAACTTTAGAGTTCATTTACCCTCTCTTCCCTAATTTGCTGCAAATCTATTGATGAATCATGTACATTCGCCTTTTTTTTATTATAGATTTGTTTTCTCAACCGGGCTGCCTTATCTAAGGCCATTAATCTTACATTTTGCGATGGAAAAAACGCCTTTTCCATTTCTTCAAATTTTTTCAACTCATCAAAACTGATCATAGCTGCTTTAGGCTGACCATGGGAATTAATAATAATCCGTTTTTTAGCAAAAACAACTTTGTTAATAATTTTGGAGAGTTTATTTTTTGCCTCGACGATACTTACATTGATATGTTCATTCATGGCTTACTCCAATAGGGATAAATATTATAGCTATAATAGCCATATCTTTTTCCCGTGTCAAGGGTAATATTTGTATTATTAGTTTTCCTTAAGAAAAAACAATTTTCTGCCCAAGCACTGCAATTGGCAAATATCTTGCTACTTATATTACCAGACCCGAAAATCCTTAAGTTTTAGGAAAAATTTTCCGATAGTTCTATAAAGATCGGGCAGCATTTGCCGCTGACCTATAGATTTACCCAATAACGATTAACAAATAACTAATAACTTCCAATTGAGCGCTATCGCTCAATTGGGACAAGAGAGGACGATATGTCTTTAAGCACAAACCTTGTGGCAGGCCTTTCCAGTGGTTTTGACTGGCGGAGCATGATCGATCAGTTGATGAAAATCGAGTATGGTCGGGTCGATTTGGTTACGGATAGAAAGACCGAATACGAGAGTAAGCTCAATGAATGGCAGAGCGTTAACAGCATGCTGTTAGCGCTTAAAACTGCCACGGGTGCCTTGAGTACCCAAAGTGCTTTTAACGTTTATACGGCCGGTACAACTTCGGATACGAGTACATCAGCCTCTGACCGCTTAACCGTATCCACCAGCTCCTCTGCCTCTCCCGGGATGCATCAGATCAGGGTTGATAACCTGGCACACTCGCATAAACTCTCTTCTAACAGCTATGCAGCCACAGACACAGTGCTGAGTCTGACAGCAGGGGATATCCTGATATCAGGGAAAGTGGTCAACATATCTGCCACGGACACCCTGGCAGACATCAAGGACAAGATTAATGCCGCCAATACCGGTTCAACCCCTTCTAATGTGACGGCCAGTATTGTTAAATACGGAACAAATGACTACAGATTAATACTGACCAGCGATGATACGAGCGCCGATGGCATATCCATACTCAATGCCTCTACTGCGGATACTCTGGGCAGTCTGGGCTTTATTGAAACATTATCAGACTCCTTTGAAATCAAGAACAGTATTACCGGGGGCGCGCAAAGTGACCTTTTCACCAGCTCAAATTCGGCTATTAAGGATCTGCTAAGCCTGAATACCACACAGACCAGCAACCTGTTGAAGATACGAGATGTCGACGGAAACTGGTCGAATGTAATAGATGCATCAGGTGAAACCGATATCGATCTTTCAAGAGATAGCTTGACCGTCATCGCCACCGCAATTAATGCTGACAAGGGCGCCGCCACCAAATTAAGCGCCTCTGTAGTTTCGGAAACAGTAGACGGCACTACCTGTTACAGGTTACAGGTGGATGGAATCTACGCAACCAATCCCTTTTTGAATGACGATAATATTTTCCAGACCCTGGGTTTGATAGAAGGCGGAGTCGGTGATCTCGTGGGTGATGTTGGGGACAACGCTTTGACCACGAACGGTCAGATCATTACCACCAGCACCCTCCTGACGGATATCGACGGATATCTGGATCATACCGCAGCCCCTCAAGACAAGATCGTCTTTACCGGTACTACCACGGCCGGAGTTGATCTGACCGCCGCGCCTGTTACATATAACATAGATGCCGCCGACACGGTTCAAGACCTGTTAACCGAAATTGAAAGCGCATATGGAGACGTAACAGCCTCAATTAACACAGATGGCAAGATCCAGATCGTTGATAACACCACGGGTACTGCAGGATCTAGTAGTTTGGAGGTGATTTTTACTCCGACCATAGATAAAGGTCAGCTTGACATAGGCTTTAGTGTGGGAGACACGACCATCAGCTCCATCCGTAAGCGGGAGGTGGTCGCAGGAGAGGATGCCAGCATTGTCGTGGACGGTGTGACAGTCACCGATTCCTCCAACACCCTTACGGATGTCATCGGAGGCGTGACCCTGAATCTTGTGGGAGAAGACGCCGTAGGTGAGGATACCACAATTACCGTCAAGGTGGAGCGGGACCTTGGTTCTATCAAGTCGAAGATCAATGACATGGCGGATGCCTTTAATAAGATCATGGACTATATCAACACCATGTTTACCTTCGATGATGAGAATGAAAAAATTGGCGGGATTCTTTTTGGTGACAGCACGCTTTCCTCTGTTAAGTCCGAACTCATCAATACGGTGACGCAGCAAATTACCGGACTGCCGAGCGGTTACAACTATCTGTCGCTGATCGGGATTAGTTTAAACCTGACGGACACTGAAGAGGGAAAATACGACAATATCAGTCTGTCCGTCGATGATGACAAGCTTACAGATGCTCTGGAAACGAATTTTGACGACGTCAGAAACCTTTTTATTGCCTACGGGTCCGGTTCCAGCCCGCATCTGACCTACATCAGCCACACAAGTGACACCCAGGGAGGCACCTATGATGTGGAAATCACGCAAGAAGCCACCCGTGCCACGACAACCGGGTCTGAAGCCGCAGTCGATCTCATATCGGATGAAACATTGATCATCGAAGATTGGGACACAGGAAGGGTGGCGGAAGTCAGCCTCAAAAACGGTTCGGACCCGGACACGGTAATAAATGCCATCAATTCGGAACTTGCCAAAGAATATACGGAAAAACTCGTTGGGGATGGGACAAATGCCGGTGTCACTTCCTCATCGCTGTTCAATGCAGTGGGAGGCAGTGACGATGATGTCATCACTTTTTCCGGTACACGACGCAACGGGATAAACGTTTCAGGAAGCTACACAATTGAAGATGCGGAAGCAGAGACCGTGGGCGACCTTCTGGAAAACATTGAGGACATATTCGAAGATGAGATCACGGCAACCCTTGACGGCAGCGGTAGAATTGTTATCACCGACACCCAGGCAGGAGACAGCCAGCTCACATTTACTATTGATACTTTGGCAATTGGTGCCTTAGATTTTGGCACAGTTGACGTGGATCCCACAGGGGCAGACGGCAGCCAAGAAGGCCGTTATGCTATGACTATCACCGCCTCCAAGACTGCTGGTAATGAGCTTCTTTTGACCCACAACACCTATGGTTCCGGACAGAGAATCATTGTGTCCGAATCCGACGGTACCGCCTTGAAATTAAGTAGTCCCGTATATGTTTGGGGCAAGGACGTTGCGGGGACCATAAACGGCATAACCGCCACAGGCAACGCTCAAACACTTAGCATAGACAGTGACGGTAACAATGCAGACGGGTTGTCAATAAGCTATACGGGAACGACGACTCTCTCATCAGCAACTTTCAACTTGACCCTGGGGGTTGCAGAATTGCTTGATCGTCAGCTTGGTTTTGTTACTGACAGCTCTGATGGATACGTGGCTTTCAAACAGACATCACTTCAAAACAGCATTGATAGTTTTGAAACCCAGATTGGGCAGATGGAGGCCAGCCTTAACCGGAAAATGGAGATGATGATCAACAAATTTGTGGCAATGGAAATGGCTATGAGTAAGATACAGAGCCAGAGTCAGTGGCTTGCCGGGCAGCTAGAAGCCTCCTATAGCGGATGGACATGGTGATTTAACATGGGTTGCCGGTTGCTGGTTATTAGGAAGGGCAATCTTGTGAACGACAATTTATGGTAAAGCAACATTATGATAATTAAACGGTTTTTGTGAATAAAGAAAAAAGAATATAGAATAACGAATTTAGAGAGGAGGCTTTTAAATGTATAGTAATGGTATCCAATCCTATCGAAAAACGAATGTGGTTACCGCAGATCCGGTGAGACTGGTTACAATGTGTTATGATGGAGCGATTGACAGCCTTAAACTGGCAAAACAGAAAATCGATGAAAAAGATTACGAGGGAAAGGCTAAAGCCATTATTAAGACCCAGGATATTATAGATGAACTGTTGTGTTCACTTGATTTTGAAAAAGGTGGTGTAATTGCCAAAAACTTAAGCTCCATTTATAATTATATGACGAGAAGGATCATGCATGGGGATGTACACGGGGATATGGAAGCCTTTGACGAGGTTATCGGGATGCTGACGGAACTTCTGTCAGCCTGGCAAGAGGTGGCTTCAAAACCGGATATAAAAATTCAGCCGGCAGAAGAACATTTTTATGAAGAAAGGAGCGAAATGGCAGCAGGGTATGTGATTGCATGAATTGGTAAATAGTATAGGAACTTTCTTTTTTGGACACAGATTACCCCGATGAAATAGAAAAAGAAAATGTATCTCATTGGGCAGGCACAGATTGTCAAGATTCTTAAATGAAGAAATAATAATATTATCTGTGTATCTCTGCGAAAATCTGTGTCCTATTTAACTGGATAGCATTGTTGTAAAATTGGTGAGAAGTTTATGAAAGATATAAAAGATATAAATGAAGGAAAAGAGATCTGTACTTTTTTAGAAAGGAAGCTTGCGCATTTTAAGCAATATTTATCTATTACAGAGAAGATGAAGCAAGCCTTTGGCAATAAAGAAGAAATCAATAATCTGGGTAGTCTGATTTCCAGAAGGCAGGGCTGCATTAATAATATTGAGAGGATTGACTTGTCCATTGGGAAGATCTTGAAGAAAGGATCAAGCAAGCTATCTAGTATTTCTAACAAATATAAAAGGATGATTGACGGTTATCTTTCAAAAATAAAGGATATTATGACAACCGTCGATCTCATGGACAAAGAAATAATGGTGATGGTAAAACAAGAAAGGGAGGGTGTCAAAACAGAAGTGCTAAAAATGCGAAATTTCAAGCAGGCTGCCAGGGGTTACGGAGGGAGTACGGGATATACTGCAAGGTTTTTGGATACGAGGAGGTAGGGACTAAAATGCCTAAAATGATCTAATGTGTCTAAAGTAAACCAGAATTTTTCCTAAAGTATGTGAAAAATAATCCGATAATCATGAAAGGTAGGTGTGGATTATTATGATAATTAAACCCATTACAATATCAGGAAAGAGCGAGGCTTTACCAGTTCAGGCAAGGCTTCCTGCAAAGCAGGCAACAAACCGGAAAGATGAAGCAGTTCAACAGCCTGTTAAAAGCAAAAATTTACCTGACCTGGAAGAATTGGCAGCGGATGTGCATAAAAATCTTAATATTATGCATAAGGTAGATTTGCGATTTTCAGTTCACAAGGCTTCCGGGCAAATAATGGTAACTGTAATTGATGAATCCACCGGAAAGGTTATAAGAGAGATTCCATCAGGCGAGATATTAGAACTTGCTGCCAAAATGGAAGAGATGGTTGGTATGATATTTAATCAAAAAGGTTAAAAGTCAGAATTTGGGAGCTATGCCTGATACATGCCTGAAGAAACGAGCCGGCAAATAAAAATCCTTATTAATGATGATGAAAAGGCCGTGGCGGATATCCTTAAAGATTTTTTATCCGATAATAAGGAAAGATCGATTGATGCATGCTATGATGGTCTGACAGGAATTGAGAGCATACAAAAGAATTTTTATGACTTGATAATTGTTGACCTGGTTATGCCCAAGGTAGGGGGGCTGGATATTCTGAGGTATGCAAAAAAGACCAATCCCGACGTCCTTGTTATTATTATTACAGGCCATGCATCATTAGAAACGGCAGTAATGGCTATAAAAGAGGGCGCTTATGATTATATCAGGAAGCCCTGCAAACTTGAAGAAATAAGGATTGTTGTAGAGAACGCCATAGATAAGATAAAATTATATAGAGAAAATAAAGAATTAATTAAAAAATTACAGGATGCCTATAATGAGCTGATGGCTTATAAGCAAGAAAGAAATGATGATAAAAAAAATGCCAGCATTAATTTTTTTTCTTCAAATACGCCAAGCCTCCATTATCTCTACAATAACAGTTTGTTTCCCAACAATTATATTGAGAAATTGCAAGCCCTCTGTTCCTTAAAAGATAGCGGGAACCTGACTGAAGAAGAATTCAAGGCTTTCAAGCATAATCTATTTAAAATGATTGACCATAAAGAATAACTGAACAGGATCATTGATGGAAGAACATTTAAAGATACTTGTGGTTGATGATGAAGAGTGCATTCGGGATATTTTTAAAGATTACTTAACATCTACGACGAATTATACCGTGTTAACCGCCAACGACGGTCTTGAAGCTTTTGAAATAATCAAGGCAGAAGAAATCGACTGTTGTTTTACAGATCTTTCAATGCCCAGGTTGGACGGTCTGGAACTCGCCCAGAAAATTAACGAACATGACAACACAATTCCGGTTGTGGTAATGACCGGATATCCTTCCATGGATAATGCCATAGAAACCCTTAAAAACGGCGTTTCAGATTTTATAACCAAGCCATTCAGGATGAATCAAATTCTTCCCACTATTAACCGGGTGATGACTGCAAGATCGCACTTTGTTGAGAATATTTTATTGAAAGAGGAGGCTGAACAGGGCAGGAACCTTATTAAGATCAATCAGGAATTACAGGAAAAACTAAAGGAGGTTGAGACCATAAACCTGATTTTTCAGAATTTGGATCAGGCGACAACCAGTCAGGACCTTTTTAAGATACTGGTTAATTTGTCGGGAAAAATTACCCAGTGCGACGAAGCACATTTCTGTTTTTTTACTCAAGGGATGAGAGATTATGAAATAATTGCTTCTTTTTTTAGAGATCAAAATAAAAAAAAATCGGATGCAATATATATAGAAAAAAAGATAGCAAAAAAAGTTGCAAATGACGGTATGCCTTTTCTGATAAGAGGGAACAATGGAAATGGAGATATAATAGCTATTCCTCTCAAAATAAGGTCCAGCGTCTTTGGTATCCTAACATCTATTATTAGAAAGGGAACACACTGTTTCAGCGAAAAAGAACTCTATTTCTCAAATTTACTGGTAGAGAAGGCCTCCTTTCTAACAGAGAACCTTGCTCTTTATGAAAATATTTACGAGAATCTTTTTTCCACGCTTTATGCCTTTGTTGAAACAATTGAGGCAAGAGATCCATACACCAAGCAGCATTCCGCGAACGTATCAAAATATGCGATGTCAATCGCAAAGGCTAACGGTTGCCCGCAGGATGAGATAGCCAAGTTAAACGTTTCCGGTAATCTGCACGATATCGGAAAGATAGGTATACCTGACAGTATTCTCTTAAAACCCGGCCGGCTTACAGATGAAGAGTATGAGATTATAAAAAAGCATCCTGTAATCGGAAGCAATATTATCGGGCATTTCGGCATGTGGACAGATGAGCAGAGCATAATAAGACACCATCACGAAAGATTCGACGGGAAAGGGTATCCTGATGGTCTTAAAGGAGAAGAGATTCCGTTGCTTGCTCGAATTTTGTCTGTGGCGGATGTTTATGATGCGCTTACCACTGATCGTTCATATAGAAGAAAGATGCCGGACCATGTTGCAGTTAAAATTATCAGAGAAAATGCGGGGAGTCAATTTGATCCTAAAATTGTAAATATCTTCCTAAAGCTTCATAATAGGGGAGAAATTAAGGTTTAGTTAAGAGGACGGGCTGATCCGGATTTATACTATTGAATGTATAAGATCTTGTGAGCGCTTCGCCATATAGAGTCTATTGTCAGCCCTTGAGATTAATTCTTTTTCGTTTTGCTGAGAATGGAGCTCTCCGGTAGTAGAAATACCACAGCTTATTTTTACCTTGATCTTTTTAGATTTCCACCTGAAGTCATGATTCTCAACAGTAGATAATACCCTTTTCAACAGCATTTCCGATCGTTTCATTTCAGTATCAGGTAGAATAATTGCAAACTCGTCACCCCCATATCTTGCCAGAATATCTGTTTGTCGTACTGAAGTTTTTAAGCAGTCAGCCAGATCCTTAAGTACAAGATCGCCTGCCTGATGGCCTTGAGAATCGTTGATAACCTTGAAGTTATCTATGTCAATCATGATTAGGGAAAGCGATCTATTATATCTTTTTGCCCTTTGGAATTCTTTGTGAATAATGTCCTGGAACCCTTTGTGATTTAAGATGCCGGTAAGCCCATCTTTAACCGTCAATTCTTTAAGCCTATGATATTCCTGGGCATTTTTCAGGGACATGGCCAGAATGTTGGATATGGTTGACAGTAGCTCCAGTTCCTCATTGTCGAGCTTTTCCCCGTTTTTTGGCAGAATAACAAGCATTCCCAAAGGCTTCCCCGCCAAACTTAAAGGCATGACCCGCTGTTTGGAAAATGATATGGAATCGGATGAAGAAATTTTGACACTGGATGAATACAGATGAAAATCAATCTCTTTTATTAAAATTTTTTCCCCTGACAGAGAGTAAAATTTGTCGACGATGTCTTGTTTTAAGTTTTCCAGTATTTCCTTATTGATTTTCCTTTCCGATAAATGGAAGGCAAGATTCCATTTGGAACCTATGCGGTAAAGCATGGCCAAAAGAGCAGGTTTTATAACATTTAAAAGGCCTGCGTCTAAAACCCGGGGAAGAATCATACTCCAGTTTAGATCGTATGCCACCTCGCTGGTGAGTCGATTGATAAAGCTAAACTCCTGATTCTTCCTCCTGAGGTCTTCTTTTTCCTTTTCAAGGCTCTGGTTAACCTCTTTTAAATCATTAATCATCCCCAAAATATTAATAAAAGCCTTTCGATTTTCAATTCCACCTAAAACGGTTTCATAGATCCGCTTCGAAAGATTGGATCGAGAAATAAAACCATAAGCGCCCGCCTGGAGTATCTCAGATATCTTTTCTGCTTTTTTGTCTTCACCATAAAGGATAAAACAGGACTTGGATTTGTGCTTCTGAAGAAGATCCATCCAGTCACAGGCACGGTCCCCAATCAGGTCGTAATCGGCAAGAATTGCGGCAAAATCATTTTCAAGGATAATATCTTCAATCTCTTCAGAAAGAGATATGATATCGATATCAAAACCTTTAGTCCCCAGAATTTGTTCGAAAAGATTCCAGTCCTTTTTTTGATCGCTTATAACTATGATTTTATCATCCATATGTATGCCTCTTGAAAGCCGATGCGAATATTTCAAAAAGAATTGAGTCAGTTTTATGAAAGTTTATAGAATAATTGGAACATGTTATCCTGTTGAAACTGTTATTCCAGTCATTTTTTAAAGTTAAATGCAATACTTGTGCCAGTATAAAAAGAATATAAATTCTTCCTAAAATTTGCAGAAGTTAGGTTCCCTTTTAATAAACAGTGCTGCCGAGGATAATACAGCAGCAACGCCATGTTATAAAACAGGGAAAAACAGGGGAGTAAAGCTTGTCCCCGGAAGAATAAGTTCAGGGAGTGTCAAAATATTAACACTATCGACAAAAAAACCGGCATCAAAACATTTTTACCCCGCCTGCCCCGCCTGTCGAAGCAACCCGTAAATCCCGCTATCGGGGACCTACGGGACAGGCAGGCATATGTTTAATATTCCGAGGATTATTTTTTGAACATAACGCAGAGATTGGGCAAAAAGACCATTTGTGGATGGACACTATTTAACTTGATTAGGAATTTTTAACTTATAGGTGGTATGATAGTTGCATATTTTTCTTGCGATTTATTATTTTCCATTCTTCTTTTTTTCATTCGAGGTGATTGATATGCAATCGGAAGAGAGACGTTCCTTTGTCAGGGGAAATTTTTCTTTTAACGTCAAATTCAAGACAATGACAAAGGATGAATATGAAGATCTGAAAAAATCTAATGAGGCAATTTTCCCGCCGTTTAACCAAGAACAGAGTGTTGAAGTTAATAATGGAGAGATGAATGATGGCCATCCTGTAAGCGCCTCATTGATAAATCATCTCGTCCAGATGGACGAAAAACTGGATCAGATTCTAGACCTTTTATCAAAGGATAAAACCGTAAAGGGGCTTTATAAACAGGGAGTGGGGCTAAGTATTAGTGGCTCAGGAATGGAAATAATGGTGGATAGGTCCCTTGAACACGGACGGATCATTCATACAAAGTTTTATCTCTCGAGGTCTCCCCTTGTTTATATGGACATATTTGGTGAAGTTGTCCATGTCATGCAGATGGATAAAGACGGTCGGACCCATTACAACCTGGGGATAAAATTTCTTGATCTCAGCATAAATGACAGGGAAAGGATTATTTCTTCTGTTTTTCAAAGGCAGAGGGGGAATATTAGAAAAATAAAAAGTGGGCTATGATTTTCTTTTTCCTCAAAATCGGAAAACTTTTCCGGTATCCTTTTGTTGAGAAGCGTCTTTTTTGCCATAAAAAGGATTCCCATCAATTTTATGCAAGATTCAAGTCAGGGGTAAGTAATTACGTAGTGAAACCGTTTACAGCCGAAACAATAACTGAAAAACTTGATAAGGTATTTGACGGCTGATCTTAAGTTTTTTAACGGAACGTATTATTATTATTACTATGATAATGTTTTTTTTCTAAAGAGACGGGCCTTCAATGCCGAATAAATAGGTAATACGGATATTGTAATAAAAGTAGGGGGTTGAAAAATGGATATTAACAGAATATATGATTCATTCCAAGGGCAACGGTCATTACCCAAGAAGGTGGATAGTGATTGTGGGTTCAAGAAAGTTTTTGACAAAAGAATTAATGGAATGAATGCAGCAACTATGTCACCATCTATGGGCAGCAAGGCTGACGTCATTAAACATGGTGATAAAATTCTAAACCTTTTAGATGATTATACAAGAGAGTTGGCCGATCCCGCAAAGACATTAAAAGATATCGGGCCTTTGGTGAAAAATATTGAAAAAGAGGTAAGCTTAATCGAGGCCGAGTCTGCAGATGCCGTTCATAACGATAAAGCGCTTAAAAAAATTATCAAAGATCTGGCTGTAACTGCCAATGTTGCTGTATATAAATTCCATCGAGGGGATTATATATAATTTTATTTCAAAAAGGTATTTTCAAACATACGGAGCTTTTTGAGTTTGTTTTAGCGGGATCTCCCTGCTTACCGCCGCAAACCCACCCTTATGCCAACGAAGGCATATTTTATTTTATATTCTATATTGACATCTTAAAAAAATAGCGAATAAATATAAATATTTCACATGAAATCTGCAAGATGAACGTTTTGTTCTTGATTTGTTTAACAATAAATTATAAAAACCTAAAATCTACATCTTAAAACCCAAGCCGGAAAAAATTGCCACAAAGACACTAAGACACAAAGGATATTTTTAATTTTTTTCTTAGTGGCTTTGTGACTTGGTGGCGAAAAGAATTAGATCAATGACAAGTATATTAGTCATAGACGATAATCCCGCAATAATAAAGTTGATGGCCAAAATTTTAAAGGCCAATGATTATGAAGTATCAACCGCCTCAGGCGGTGAATCGGGTATCAAAAAGCTTGAAAAGAATGATTATGACCTTGTTTTTACCGACCTCATGATGCCGGATATAAGTGGTATGGAGGTACTTGAACATGTGATATCCAAATCTCCAAAAACCATGTGCATCATTCTTACCGCTCATGGAACAATTAAGAGTTCGGTTGATGCAATAAAAAATGGCGCTTTTGACTATATTACGAAACCGGTATCCCCCAGCGAGCTTTTGGTAGTTGTTGAAAAGGCACTTAAATTTAAGAACCTTGAGGAAGAAAATATCAGACTTAAGAAGGAATTACGTGGAAAATACAATTATACCAACTTGGTGGGGACAAGCAAGGCCATCAAAAAGATCTACAACCTTATAGAAAAGGTGGCCGATACAGACGGCACCGTTCTTATCACCGGCGCCAGCGGAACAGGTAAGGAATTGATAGCAAGGGCTATTCATTATATCAGTAACCGCAGCGATAAGCCGCTGGTTGTTGTCAGCTGCGGCGCTATTCCTGAGGCATTACTTGAAAGCGAACTTTTCGGCCACGAAAAAGGGGCTTTTACAGGTGCTTTTAAAAGAAGGATCGGTCGATTTGAGATGGCCAACGGCGGAACCATTTTCTTAGATGAGATAGGGGAAATGAGCCCTGCGCTGCAAGTAAAGCTTTTACGGGTATTGCAGGAACAAAAATTCGAGAGAGTGGGCGGCACTAAAACAATCCATGTAGATCTCAGGATTATCGCAGCCACTAATAAGAATTTAACAACCGCCATAAACAATGAGACCTTTCGGGAAGACCTCTATTATCGATTAAATGTTATTCCAATCAAAGTCCCTTCTTTAAAAAAGCGAAAATCTGATATACCTTTACTTCTCGACTTTTTTTTAAAAAAATTTCAAAGAGGAAAGGAAAAAAGGGTCACCGGTTTTTTACCTGTAGCCATGGATGCTATGATTGCCTATGACTGGCCGGGCAATGTCAGAGAGCTTGAAAATGTAGTAAAAAGACTCACGATCCTGTGTGAAGATCAGGTTGTATCTTTTGATGACCTTCCTGAAATTATTCAAGAGAAAAGCCGGTCCGTTCAATCCTCTGACGAAGTGATCATGGAACAAGATTTAAACTTTCATGAGGCGGTTAAGGATTATGAGAAAAAGATTATTCTTGAGGCCCTGGAAAGAACCAACTGGGTAAAATCAAAAGCTGCAAAACTTCTCAATATCAATAGAACAACCCTGGTGGCAAAGATTAAAAAACAGAACATAGATATAGATGATGCAGCCATGGGTTAGGTCCATCATTCCATTATTCCAATTGGCGCGAAACCCCTAAATCCTTAGCTGTCAAAAAAATGACGTTTAACATCACAACACCGACCTTTTTTGAGACCTATTATTCCATCATTCCATCATTCCATCATCCCAACATTTTCTTGCCATATACCGTGATGAACTCCTGTTTCCTTAAGCAGAAACCCAACAAGCCAACCGGATGCTCTAGGACTTTATCAACTAAACCAATATGTTAAAAAAGCCTTCCCTTGAGCTGATCTCGCTGAAGGCAGATCTTCGAAGTCCCGGTTACCCATCAATTTATCATACCCAATTGAGCAAAGACTAAACTTTTATATCATTGGCATACTAATTGCTGTAAAAAGGCGGTATGGAACGCCATTTTAAAAGATCTATTCATGTTTCAATTGCCACACATGAATCAAAATTCCAAACAACTTTAAGTATCTTGGGTGATGGTCACATATCTGAATATATAATCAATGTTCTGTCCGAAGGTTTAAATGTTTCGAAAAAAGGTCATGTGTAGCTTAATCTTTTTCCCAAGCCCGATCATTTTATTATGGAGAATCTACAAAAACCGGACATTTCGAAAATGACAACTATGGATGTTTTAATTGTCTGAACGAACTGTAGGAAAAGGCAAAAACAATTGTTATTTGATAACAAAAAAATTTATTTATCATGTATTCTTGTATGCTGTATGTTTTCCATGATGATGCCACGGGCATCATTTGCTGCTACGGCAAGGGATGAGTATTGCAAGGCTGAAGCCTGCTACAAAAAACTTCGCCACAATCCAAAAAAACAGAAATACAGAAATAACTGGTTGGCTTGTATCGAAAAGTTTGAGGCGATTTACTGGCATAACCCTTCAGGCCCTTGGGCCGCTGCAGGGCTTTATATGTCCGGTAAGCTTTATCAAGAGCTTTACAAGCGATCATTCAACAAGTCTCATAAGAAAAAGGCTTTTGATATCTATGGGCGTATTATAAAACTTTTTCCAAAAAGCGCATACAAACGCAAGGCTGAATATGCAATGGGCAATTTTTTCCCCAAAAAGAGTCGAAAAAAAGCGTCTAAAAAAGCAATGCCAAAAAAAAACAATGCCGTGGCGCCGACAGGCAGCATTGAAAAGGAAATTAAAAAGTTGTCTCGGACTCAAGTCCCGGCTAAAAAGAATGTAAAGGTGGCTGAAAACAAGAACGCTATACTTATGGGCCTGCGGTTCCGGTCCAATCCAGGCTACATCCCTATTGTCATCGATGCAGACAAAGAAGTGTCGTATACCCACAGGCTTCCCAAGAAAGACGCATCAATGGAGAGAATAAATAAAAAAGTAGATCCTAATAAGGCTAACAGCCTGGATGCAAGAAAGGATATAGCGGTATTAAAAAAAACTGAAAAAATGAAGACGGATGATTCCCGACAACATATCGAAAAGCCACATAAAGAGAATCAAAACTCAGCGAAAGTCACTTCCGTAACTTCGGAAACTCCAGACAATGGAATTGGCGCTTCTGAGCAAAAAATGAAAAATGTTGTAAAAAAGCAAAAAAGTTCGAGAGAAGATGCAAAGACGAGTCCCGGAGAGAAACTGACTCAAATGGTTAAAGATGACGGTAAAGAAGATACATCCTTTTACCTGAAATGCCTTGATACTTATAATGCTAAAGACTGGAAAGGTGCAATTGATAATCTTACCCGTTTAATAAAAAAATATCCCAATGGGAGATATACAGAAAAAGCATATTTTATTTTGGCAAAATCTTATGATCATTTAAACACAGAATCTATCTCGGCTCATTATAAAGAAATTAAAGGTCATTATGAGGATGCCGTCAGTCGATTCCCTTCTTCCGAGTATGTTACGGATGCCATGTATAGCATTGGGAACCTGTATTTTCATATTAAAAATTATTCTGAGGCATTGGGTTATTATAATCTTGTTATAAAGAAAGACAAAGGCTCCATTCTACGAATAAAGGCATACATGCAAAAAGTAAGGGTATTGCTCCTGAGGCATAGAAAAGAAGATGTCCTGTCCGCACTGAAAGAATTAGAGACCATCACTTCCGAATATCCAGAGTTACCCGAGAGAATAGAAGCAAGAAAATTAAAGGCAAAGATTCTTAATGAAATGAATAATTTCCACAGATCACTTAAAATTCTCAATGAACTTAAAAAAAAAGATCCTGAAAATATATATAAGCATCCGGAAATTTCACTCTATTTGGGCTATAACTATTACCAGTTGGGAGATAATAAAAAGGCCAGAGAAAACCTGTATCGGTTTTATAATACATGTCCTGAGCGAGAAATAAACCATCTTGTACTCAATCAGATTGGAGATACCTATCGGAATGAAGGATTGATCGAGGATGCTGTAAAATTTTACCGGATGATCCTTGAACGCTATCCGAATACGGATGGAGCAATCATAAGTAAAATCAGGCTGGCTGAACAACAAGAAGAAATAAATTGGATGGAAAAAACGAGAAAAGAGATCGGTTCGCCGAGAGAGATTTATGAAAATATTGTAAACACTTCTAATGATAATGATGAAAAGAACCCTTTGGTACAACTCTCTTTGCTGAAGCTGGCTATTACATATCAGAAAGACGAAGAGTATAAAAAGAGTCTGAAAGTTTTAAAGGACTTGCAAAAAAAGTATCTGGGAACATCCCTGAAAAAAGAAATGAGGCATGCTTTATTAGTGATAATCAAGGGTATCCTAAAGCAAGAGATTGAAGGGAAAAAGCATATAAACGTCATAAATTTCTACCTTAAGGAAAAAGAGCTGTTTTTAATAGTGAATGCTCCTGAGCTGTTTTTGCTTGTGGCAAGAGCATTTAATAATATGAATCTTGAGAAAACGGCCACAGAAATTTTTAAAAAGGCCGACAGCCTGTTGTTGGACAGTGAAAAGGCCCCCGATCTTTTGTTTTTTGTTGGCAAACACCTATTTAAGATAAAACAATTTAAAAGTGCACTAAAGAGATTTGATATTTTAATAGATAAGCACCCGTCAGACAAATACGTTTCAGATGCATACCGGTTAAAGGGAAGTATTCTTTTGAAGCAAAAGAAATATAAACTGGCGGCAGACACGCTTTCTGTGGCCTTGAGATACCCTGTAACAAAATGCAAAAGGGCAATGCTTCTGATAGAAAAGGCAAAGGCATTAACGGGCAGCAACTCGAATGAAAAGGCCTTAAAGGCAATAAACGAGGCAAACGGCATTAAAAAAGATTGCG
>Ga0315543_1001961_pt1 | contig 21037 bp, 14 predicted proteins | sample SalMarSW160210MG_2_FD_203098 | JGI IMG/M metagenome (GOLD analysis project Ga0315543, IMG submission 203098) | Salt marsh sediment microbial communities from the Plum Island Ecosystem LTER, Massachusetts, United States - Salt Marsh Sediment SW1601-210 ...
GAGACGACTTTTGCTCTTACTGTCTGATATCTAGCCTTATTTTATCTTAGCAGCGAGCTTCGTCCGGTTCAAGCCAAATCCAACATTGAGATGTTAAGTTGGATCGGGCTTTAGGAAGTGACCTAGTTCGAATCCAATTCGGTAGAGCAAGTTGTACAATAGCTAGAACTTTTTGCCTTACTTTCAACATACCTTAGTCAGGTGGTTCGAATCTCCTCAGGTGGAGCTGAGGTATCAATAGGTAGAACTGGCAAAACCTTTGAATTGGTGTTTAGCCTGTAGGGCGATGTATCCTTGCTTTGCCTGAGAATCTTCTTGAGGACGCTATATCTAGGTGAACAGGTTCCTTTGGCGCACAGCTTGGTGTTCAACCTGTGAACGAAGGCTCTCAGCTGTTGCTGACAATTCAGCAGAGATCACAGGACGGAGGTGACCCCATAATTCCATCGCTGTCTGAGTGTTGAGGCCCGCCTTTCTTAGCCGCCAGGATCGCTCAACCTCAAACCAAGCAGATGGTTCCAAGGCATTCACAGTCGCACTCTCGCAGTAGAAGCTTGCCCAGATGAGTTGGCGATAAGCGATTCCGTACTTAGTCGAGACTCGTCGAAACGCCTCCTTGCCTTCGGGCGTGTGTTTGTCGAGCGCAACCCAGTATGGGAAGTCTGAAACGGTAGATTCGCAAGGTGGTAAGGTTGGTACGCCACCAGAGGCAGCCAAGAAGGCGGCCGCGAGAATCGTAGCCTTGTCCCACCCCCACGTTGCGGCAGCAAGATAGTCGCGCGCCGCTATAACCACACGACGGCTCTCTTCCGAAGAACACTGAGATAGCGCCCAATCGAAGTACGCGTTAGGACGATCAAGGCCTTCCGACACGACTCGTAATGCCAGTTTGGAGGGAACAATGTCCAACATTGATTGGTCGCCTTCGTGGAAAGCAAAAGCAAGTGCTCCCAAACCAGCCGCGTCTTTCTGCTTGGTCGCATGACTAACTCGGAGGAGAGTGGTCTCCTTAGTTTGTTGGTCTTTGGTGAGTACAAGGCTCCGAGCAAGAGGCCACGACTCCTCGAATGTGATGACAACGGCACGGGAACGGAGCCACGCTTGGTCTCCAATAGCTATGAGGTTGCGGATTGCCGCCTCCACAATATAGTCAGCGCCTCTTCGAACTGCCTTCTGCAAGAGTGACCGGAGACGGGGATCAGTCGAGGCCTTTGGCTTTTTCACATACATACATTTATATTACTGGAAAAACTTATCAAAGTCACGGAAAGTCTTGTAAAGTTCAAGACACCTGCAATCACCCCGGCATATCCGTTTTGTAAGATGGATATGGGTATTACCGAGCGCGGCAGTCTTGATACGGGTGGTAGCATGCAGGAATGCTGAAGTTCCATCCGATAGCGTTCTCTGTGGATCGTCCAGAATTATTTGAATAGTTCCTTCAGGGAATGGAAGAATTCCTTTACGTGTCCTGATCACTACCATCTGGTCAAATGTCCCCACCTCAAGTGAAGATTCAAGCTCTTCTTGAGTTGTGAAGAATCGCTTGTCGATTGGCTCTCCATCAATCCATTTTGTCGGGTTCTTCTTCGTTACAAACACTTCGCTTCTTTGGGGAAGGGTTTTCAAAATTGCCAAATCGAGTACGAAAAGTACAGGACCGTACTGGTTAAATTTAAATCGTCCGGCGCGATAATGAATGTCAACCGTGTCAGTGAAGACATCGTACCAGATCCCATACTTCTTATCGATGCTGTCTGTATACTGGGAAGTTTGCGGAAGCCCTATGTCGGTAACGTATCCCCTCGACGCAAGCCCACCCAACTTCAGAAAGGTACAACTAGTCGTCACCGTGTTAGCATGGTAAAGATTATGGATGTTCTTGCCTTTTAACACGTTGTAGACATCGGGCCCCTGCAAAAAGCGCCTCCTCCCTAGTAAATGTTTCACATATACATTGTAATCCAAAGATGACGGATTAATATTTTGTTGCTTTGTACGCTACCGCTTCTATTGTGAGTTGATCGACAGTTCGCGAGACCTTTTGAAGAGTCTACTTCAAGTGTCTCAAGCATTTCACTCATGTTCCAAACACAAACATCTGCTATTGTGCCGTTACTAAGTTCCGTAATCCATTTGTTGATTTTATCATGCCAATCGCATGCGGAGCCTTCCTGCAAGTAACCGACCATAGCAGCTATATCATGGTTTGGGCCGTGGAGGCCTAGTTTGAATCGTTGAATTCCACCCCCTTGATATTTTTTCCCTCCTGTAACGTACTCCTTTTCCCGATCATGCGAGGGAGCAGGAAGTCGTTTACATTCAAAAACAGTAATAGGATCATATCTCGAATAAAATTTTGCTTCAATCATTGTATCAGCAACAGGTGATGCGGAAATATCCACACTGCTAAAACCGGTCTGGTATTCTTCATGGTTAAAGCGAACCATTGGGAAACTATTTCGGGCATTAGAATCAAGAAATTTGCATAATTGAAGGTTTAATTTATTTTCCGATTGTTCATCAAGTCGATTGGGGTCATCTCGCCAGGCAGGCAACTGCGTATAGACAAAGTCGATCGTTTTTAGTGCAAGTGTGTTCGGGACGATACCGGATGTGATTTTACCGATAGCCGATTTCTCTGTACTCTCCATCTTTTCTAGTATCCCTGTCTGCGTAGGTCAACAATAGTTTCGTCTGAATCACGAACTGCTGTTGAACGAATCCAATAACGCAACCGGTCCGGTTTAACTAACAAAAAGAAGTTTTCAGAGTAGAGACGCAAGATGCGAATTGTTCGAAGAATTTTTTGGTTCTCATCATCGTAAATGAGTTTTTGAATATCAACTCCTTTTTGTTCTTCAAGCCATGAGAGATTAGGACGTTCGCCAAAATAAAAAGGTTGGCAGGTCAATCCGTTGAGAAAAATAGGCTCTGATGCCTTTAAGTTGTCGTATACGCTTTTAAGCATGCGAATGAACATATCGGAATAAGTTCGGAGGTCATCAATGTTTGCTGCCTTTTGTAATAACTCTGAATTCTGTCCGAGGCGAACATAGTAGGTAAGATAATTAAGGGCATCTTCGCATAAAGCCTTCTCCCAGAACGAAAGAGACAATTCATTCAAGTCTTCAGGATAGGGAAACTTATCGATGTCCTCCTTTGAGAGCGCAGTCGCTGTTCCCAAAAGCGACATGCCGTTCAGTGTACAGAAGAATTGATAGAATTCATGATGTTGAGATAGAGCATTGTATAATCGAAGGAGTTCTGATGCCTGAGTGAGAGGAGAATGAACTCCCACGATCCTGTAGTTGTAGGTCAAGTAACGCTTATCCCAAAAGACAATTGGGAGAGAGTCGACCTTCTTTATCAAAATGAGTGGTGGAGTAAAAAGCTTCTCACTTCTCGGCCTTTCAAATCTGGTTTCGGTCAATGGTCTAATCTTGTTTTCATCAATTCCATCGGGATTAAAAGCTCTGGCCGGTAAGAAATCCTTACCAGTCAGAAAGGATGCGGGCTTATCGGCGTTTCCAACTATAAAACCGTTACCGTAATCCCAGCCTTGCTGTTTTATATATTCTGCCAGTTTACGCATACTTTGCAGGCGCTGAGATATGTCGAAAAGGCGGCCGCCACCAAGTAGATTGGAACGCCAAACGTATGGGTTTGTTTCAGCCTGTTTCTGTGAAACGTGGTGCCAGTCGTAGTGGTCGAGTTCGAAGCAGATGTGCTCTTTAACACTTACAGTTCGGCGAAAAGTTTGATGCTTAATTTGATGGTCATCAGAAGGTTCGCTGGGCTGAGCGAGTACTGCTATTGTCTTAGAGTCGGCCCCTTCATAGAGTTTACGGATCGATACAAAGTCAAGAATAGTATCGATCTTATGTTTTTGAAAAATGGCGGTTTGAAACTTTCGCGCATAATTGTTATAGAGCAAACCATGGGGTTGAATTAAGCAAACCACCCCACCTGTACGGAGAATAACAAAGGCTTGCTCCAAGAACAAATAGGCTGATTGATTATCTGGTAGTACTCCCCGCGCTTTGTCTTGGCGATGTGCGGCTTTATTAATTTCCATTCCGGCTGCCGAGAGCCGGGACTCAAATGGAGGATTCCCGATGACTATATCGAATCCCTTTTGAAGAACTGAAGATTTACTTTGATCGAAATCGAGAAGAACATTGAAAAAATCTGCTTCCAACAGATTTGATTTGCGGAGCTTATCGAATTTCAAGTTTTTCCATATGACATCCGGCTGCAATGCATCACAGATAGCTAAACACATGCTAAACGCGGTCAGGTCTATAGCGCTGCTTTCTAGTTCGATTCCATAAATACTCCGTTTGAGAATCCGTTTTAGCGTATCCACATCAGGACGTTGCCAGTTATTGTGACTACGCCAAACGTTGATCAATCTCTTGAAGGCGCCAACGAGAAATATTCCTGAACCGCAAGCTGGGTCTAAGACGCGCTCCTCTCCTGTGAGCTTCTTATATGGCATGGCGTAATCCAAAAGCAAAGAGGCCAAGAACGGGGGTGTATAGAAGGCCCCATGTCCACCCTGCACAAATCGCTGATAAAGGTTGCTGATGATTTCGACCGGAAGATGCTCGAAAGAGAACTGCTTCCAAAAGTAACCCTGTCGTTTTAGCCTTCTTGCTTCAACCAGATCTGCAAACCGATTGAGAATATCTGATGTGAGCACCTGCTGCCCTTGATGTGGTAGAGAAAACACGTCACCGTCGAACTTGCGTTCGAGAGCATCCAGCAACCGATTTACCTCTTGAGGGTCGCCACCTTTCAAAACTCCAAAAAAGTCTGCTGCTCCTCTGTGGAACTTGCCGAAAAAATCATCGGGGAATACGTGCCGGTCCTCAAGATATTTGATCAATACCATTAGGAGAAGCAACTGCCGAAGAATCGGCTGGTCTTTGCCTTTGAGATCATTATCTGTTTCAACAACTGCTTGAATCAGTAATTGATGTGCTGTATTGGCATAGTCCGCTAACTCCCCATTAGCTGGGTCTTCCCAAAAGGTTCCATCTGCTAAACGCAGCACGGAGAACTTATTTAATTCGCCAGCAATTTCGGCAGCTGTGCTCAGTGCCTCGATCTCGAAGCTTTTTACAGGCTTATAACGGCAATCATCGTCTTCCCAAAAATATGGCCCTCGTGCACATGTTAAAATGTCAATTCGGGTGGGCCAGGCAATATAGAGCAAAGGAGCTGATCCGTGAAGCCAGACTTTCAGGTGAAGTTCGGCTAATGCAGTTTCATTAAGCCTTTCGTCGGAGTTGTCTATAACGTAGGCCGATATTTGTGATGAGCGCTCATCTGAGAAGCGGCGAAAGAATACGTAATCAATATGCTTAAATGTTTCAGCATAAGTAACAGTAGCTTGTTCGTCAATGCTTAGATTTGCTTTAGCAGTGCCACGTACAGGGACTAAGCCTGGGGTAGCCTTGCCATCGGAATCAATAAGATTAACTAATTGAAGCGTATTAACGGCCATTTCGTTCCTCAATTGAACGATAGTGTGCAAAAAGCTCGTAGCCAAGGATTTCAAGGAGGCCGCTAAGTTCTTTCATCCTTATTCCTTGTCTTTTTGGGGGATCGAATTCCATGGTCTTTTATTGCGTCACTTTCGTGCAAATCCAGCAACTCAGTTATAAGCCCATCATAACTTTGCCCCTTATGCCGAAGCTTATTTAGGCGATCTAAAGTCGCAGCCCCTAATCTAATTGTCTTTCCTGGTTGACCATTCTTACCATTATTACTCATTTAGAACTATTATATAATATAGTGTCAATAATAGACAATAGTCACATTTATATAGATAAGTGATTCTGCAAACGTGTAGGTTAAACTTTGTGTAGCAAAGGGAAGTAATCGAAAAGAGCGATTCTGACCATCTAAACGCTCATGCTATCTCATTATTTAAGATTCTAGCGAAACACAGTCAAAAGTAACTGTAGAGACTCTGGGTGAGGGAAGCAGACTTTTTTGAAGTGAATTGGTTCTAGACAGAAGTGCTACTAATTCCGGGGTAAGTCACGACGACTATACATTCTGACGTTTTGTTGTCCCAATGCTCTGGGCAATCCAAAAAGTTGACTGTCATATGAGCAAGGGGTAGTATAACACTAAACATAACTCGTGGGATTAGTTGGATCGGAAGGGCGGAGGAATAGAGCAAAAGGAAAGACCAAATGCAACAGGTGGTCATTGAAAACCCTATCCTCAATTCTCCCTTTAAGGAGCCTTCACAACATTTCCGCTTCTCCGATGAAGGCATAACAAATGATATCGTAGAAGCCAGACGCGTAAGCTCCTATTTTATTCCTATTGCAAAACCTAGAAAGAAGGGCAAAGCTGCCCAGCTTGCCTTTGACACTGAGTGGACAAAGGACCGTATTGAAGAAAACGAGTTTATCAACCGCATTCGTGGCAGAGTATCAGTGTGGCGGAAGGGAAATTATGAAGGTATCACGAAGACAACCCGGCGCCTACTAGAATACTGGATAAATCCTGAGCGAGAACGAAAGCTTTTCTTCTGTCAGATTGAAGCTCTAGAAACCGCTATCTATTTGACCGAGGTAGCTAATAAGTACGGCGATTCCTGGATCGAGAACAGCCTCAAACAATTCAACGCCGATGCCAATCCAGAGCTTTTCCGCATTGCCTTCAAGATGGCAACAGGCAGTGGCAAGACCGTGGTTATGGCAATGATTATCGCCTGGCATGTGCTGAACAAGCAGGCAAATCCCCAGGACGCCCGGTTTTCGGATGCATTTCTTATCGTCACGCCGGGAATCACTATCCGTGACCGGTTGCGCGTTCTACTACCTAATGACCCGCAAAATTACTATCGCCAGAGAGACGTCCTGCCGATAGCGTGGATGGAAGAGCTCGGTAGGGCAAAAATCATCATCACCAACTTTCACACATTTAAGCCGCGGGAGCTGGTCAAAGCCGGCAAACTAACAAAGGACATCCTGTTAAAAGGCCAGAATAATTCCCTTACCGAAACGCCTGACCAGATGGTACGCCGGGTTTGTCGTGAGCTTGGAAATAAAAAGAATATCATCGTCATCGATGACGAAGCCCACCACTGTTATCGCCGCCGTGCTGATGGTGAAGATATCAAGCTCGTGGGCGATGAAAGGAAAGAGGCGGAGAAGCGAGAGGAAGAAGCTCGCGTCTGGATATCCGGGCTGGAGGCAGTGAAGAAGAAAATTGGAGTTAAGGCAACTTACGACCTTTCCGCCACTCCGTTTTTCCTGCGCGGCTCAGGCTACCCCGAGGCGACTCTGTTTCCCTGGGTTGTCTCGGATTTTTCGCTGATTGATGCTATCGAGTGTGGAATTGTCAAGGTGCCACGGGTGCCCGTTTCTGACGACTCTATGGCGAGCGAATTACCCACCTACCGCAATATCTGGGCACTTATCCGTGAGCACCTCCCGAAAAAAGGACGAGGCACCAAAGACGAAAGCGGCGGAGGGACCAATTTACCAAAGGAACTGGAAGGAGCTCTTTACAGCCTCTATGGAAACTATGAGAAATACTATCGCAAGTGGGAGCAGAACACCGAAGCCAGGGCTAAAGGACAGACCCCGCCGGTTTTTATTGTCGTCTGCAATAACACCAACGTTTCCAAGCTGGTCTATGACTGGATTTCAGGCTGGGGCAAGAAACTATCGGATGATTCTACAGTAGTCGTTCCCGGTAACCTGCCTATATTCCGCAATTCTGACGATGGCGACAACTGGCTTTCCACACCCAATACTATCCTCATTGATAGCGAGCAGCTTGAATCGGGTGAAGCCATGAGTAAAGAGTTCAAGAAAATAGCTGCCCTCACCATCGATGAATTTAAAAGCGAATACTCTATTCGCTTCCCGGGACGGGACGCGGAGAAACTAACCGACGAAGACCTTCTGCGTGAGGTGATGAACACAGTGGGCAAGCCGGGTAAGCTCGGAGAGAACGTTAAGTGCGTGGTATCCGTCTCCATGCTGACTGAAGGATGGGATGCTAATACCGTTACTCATATCATGGGCGTCCGCGCCTTCGGCACCCAGCTCTTGTGTGAGCAGGTCGTAGGGCGCGGATTACGCCGTATGAGCTATGTTCCGAATAGCGATGATAAATTCGACCCGGAGTATGCCGAGGTCTACGGGGTGCCTTTCTCCTTCATCCCCTGTTCCGGCTCAGCAACTGACCCGAAACCCGGTCCCATGCCCACCCGCGTGCGCGCCCTGGAGGAGAGAATCGCCTGCGAGATTACATTCCCACGACTTACCGGCTATCGTTATGACCTGCCCAGAGAACGTCTGGCGGCTAATTTCAATGAGGATTCTCGGATGTCGTTGTCTACCCGCGATATACCAACTAGGACGGAAAATGCCCCTATCGTCGGAGAAACCAGCATCCATACCCTTGATGACCTCAAGCAACACCGTGAGCAGGAAGTAGCCTTCCTTTTGGCCAAGCTAACGCTTGACAAGTATTTCCGTGACGATGACGGCAATGACAAACCTTGGCTGTTTCCGCAGATGGTCGGTATCGCCAGCCAGTGGCTTAAAACATGCGTCACCCTTAAAGACAATACCTTTCCTCAGCTCCTCCTGCTGATTGAATTTGCCCACGATGCCGCCGACCGTATCTATAAAGCCATCATTGCCTCCCAGGATGGGCCTAAACATCTGAAGCCCATCTTGCGCCCATATGATTATACCGGTTCCACCAGGTACGTTGACTTTGATACAACACGTCCGGTCTACTCTTCTGACCCGAACAAATGCCATATCTCCCACGTTGTGGCGGATACCGAGTCATGGGAGCAAAAGATGGCGCAGGTGTTGGAAGAGATGAACGAGGTCGTTTGCTACGTCAAGAACCACAACCTGAATTTCACCATCCCCTACACACTGGATGGCGAGGACAGAAACTACATCCCTGATTTCATCGTGCGGGTGCGCGACGGCAAGGAAGACCTGCTTAATCTCATCATTGAAGTCACAGGGGAGAAGAAGAAAGACAAAGCTGCTAAAGTAGCTACTGCCCGTACTCTCTGGATACCGGCGGTCAATAACCACGGCGGCTTCGGGCGCTGGGCGTTCCTGGAAATATCCGACCCGTGGGATGCCAAGAACACTATACGCGCAGCGTTAAGTAACACCCCGCTTATACGGAAGTAATGCGGAATGTTTGATAGGACTTTGAGGGAATTGAGAAAGTTTGGACACGGAGTGCGTATTCCTGTGAGCCTACCGTTGGACGAAAAAGGTTATATTGACCGTCGTTGTCCTGCTGAACTGTGCGCGGCGTCTTTCAAGGTGCTTTTTGAAGACTGGCGTAATCTTGTTCGAGACGAAATCGTATATTGTCCTATTTGTCGTCATGAGGCAATTTCGACTGAGTGGAATACAGAGGAACAGAAAGAATACTTGGCGAAGCTCGGCATTGAGCACATCAAACGTGCAATCGGAAGTACTCTGAGTCAGGATGCCCAATCCTTTAACCGCCTACAACCTAAAGGCGGGTTTATAAAGCTGTCTCTTTCTGTTAAGCCGAGTGCTAGCATGATTATCCTACCAATTGAAGCTGCGGAGGCTATGGAGCAGTGCTTCGTTTGTGAATCATGCGGATGCAAATACGCTTCGGTGGGTGCCGCATTTTTCTGTCCGGCTTGTGGTTACAATTCAGCCATAACCACCTTCGACAATGCAGTAGAAACTGTCTTAAGAACGATGTCTACTCTGGCAGAGATAAAGGAATCGGTGGGCAAGAATTTCAGTTCCGATGCAGCTCAAGATGTCGAACGCCAAATTATTGAGAGTGGCTTCTGTAGACTCGTATCGTCCTTCGAGAGGTTTGCTGAGGCGACTTTTACGCGGTTACCGAATGTGACGCAATTTATCCTACGAAAAAACGTGTTCCAAAATTTAAGTGAATCAAGTAGACTTTGGCATCAAGCGACTGGGAAAAGCTATGAAGATATGCTTACAGATGATGAGCTTAAGGATCTAAGCCGTTTGTTTCAACAGCGGCATCTTCTCACACATGAAGAAGGTATCGTTGACCAGGAGTATATAACCAAAACCAATGATATTACATATTCGGTTGGACAGCGGCTTATCATACGAGAGACAGCGGTGCGTCGGTTGGCTGACTTAATAGTCAAGGTAGCCAACCAGTTGAAGCAGTCTACCCAGCAGAGTTGAGGAGTGGACTATGGCAAAGAGCGAGAAAAGCAAAGCACCTGTTAATATTGAGGTATTCAAACATAAGGAGCGGCGCGCTAATATCCCCACCGAGGAGCTGCGCGATTTTGTTGTCAAAGATGAAGCCAGCCCCAAGACCATTCTGTATCCGCGCGACCCTTCCCTCGACCCCCAGCTTGTCTGGAAAGGTAAAGATGAGCAGGACTCTAAAGACCTGGAAGTGCCGGCAGTGCCCGTCTATATCCAGGAGAAGATTCATCCCAAGCATATTATAGAAGACCTGCGCGCCCAGGCAAACAAAGGCAAGCCTGCCCAGCTTGACCTCTTTGCCGATTTTAACGGCATCAAGTTTGAGGAGATGGTGGAGTTCTACCAGCACGAGCAGAACTGGTCCAACCGCATGATTCTGGGAGATTCCCTGCTGGTGATGACCTCACTGGCGGAAAAGGAAGGGCTTAAGGGCCGGGTGCAGATGATCTATATTGACCCGCCCTACGGCATCAAGTTCGGTTCCAACTGGCAGGTAAGCACACGCAAGAGAGATGTGAAAGACGGCAGCGCTGGGGATGCCACCCGTCAGCCGGAGCAAATCAAAGCCTTCCGGGATACCTGGAAGCTGGGCATTCACTCTTATTTAGCCTACTTGCGGGACAGGCTGGTGGTGGCAAGGGATTTACTTACCGAAACCGGCAGTATTTTTATACAGATTGGCGATGAGAATGTGCACCTGGTGCGTTGCTTGATGGATGAGGTTTTCGGGAGCGAGAATTTCGTTAGTCTTATTACATTTCGTAAAAAGACCATGCCTTTAGGAGCAACAACCCTAGAAGGCATGTCTGACTATTTATTGTGGTATGGTAAAGAGATTAAACAATTGAAATATCATCAATTGCATTTGGGACTTAATGTCGAGGGTGATTCGCTATGGAGATTCGTTGAACTTCCTGACGGCATACGCAGACTCCTAACATCAGACGAAATTCAGAATCATAGACTATTACCTGATGATTCAAAGCCCTTTCGACTAGTTTCAATGAGCCCGCCAACTTTTACCCCTAACGCAGTTTATGATTTTGATTTAGATGGCAAAGTATACAGCCCTCCAGCCAAAGGTTGCTGGATAACAACAATAGATAAAATGGACAGATTGAAGTATGCACATAGACTGCAACCATCTGGAAAGACGTTGAATTATGTATATTTTTCTAATGATTTCCCTTACACCAAACTAATAAACCTATGGGGGGACACGGTTGGGCCAGCCGAGCGCTCCTTTGTCGTCCAAACTTCGACTAGGGTTGTTGAACGCTGTCTTCTGATGACCACTGACCCCGGAGACCTGGTTCTTGACCCCACCTGCGGCAGTGGTACTACTGCTTTTGTAGCAGAGCAGTGGGGGCGGAGGTGGATAACCATTGATACCAGTCGCGTGGCTCTGGCGCTGGCGCGCACCCGCCTCATGGCCGCCCGCTTCCCCTACTACCTGCTGGCGGACTCGCCGGAAGGCACCAAGAAGGAATCTGAGCTTACCGGCAGGACGCCGCCGGAATATAAGACCGGGGGCGATATTAAGAAAGGATTCGTCTACAAACGGGTGCCGCACATCACCCTCAAATCCATCGCCAATAACCCTGATATTAAAGATGACCTGAGCCGTAAGGAAATTGATGCCACCATCGCCCGCTATACGGAGACAGAAACACTCTATGACCAGCCCTACGAAGACAACAAGCGTATCCGCGTTACCGGCCCGTTCACCGTAGAAAGCCTTTCCCCGCACAGAATCATTGCCGTGGAGGATGAAAGGCCGGCTGCGGAGGTTGAAGCTCAGAAGGAAGCCGGCGCCGGCCAGTTTGTGACCATGATACTGGATAACCTCAAGAAGGCCGGGGTACAGAACACGGTTAAAAACGAGCGGCTCAAGTTTGACCGCCTAGACCCGTATGCCGGGGAATGGCTGCACGCTGAGGGTGAGTATACCGAAAAGGACGGCACAACCCGCCGGGTAGCAGTCTGTATCGGCCCGGAGAATGGTACTGTGGGCCCCGACCTAGTGAAGGACGCCGCCAAGGAAGCGGTTAAAGGGGTGGGCTTTAATTTGCTGATAATTTGCGGTTTCGCCTTTGACCCGCATGTCTCGGAAGAAGCCAAACGCTACGGCAAGCTAAACATCCTGATTACCCGCATGAACCCTGACCTGGCGATGGGAGACGCGCTCCTCAAGACCACCGGCGCAGGCAACCTGTTCATGGTCTTCGGCGAGCCGGACGTGGACATCAGGAAACAGAAGGACGGTAAGATAGTCGTTGAAATCAAGGGCGTGGATGTCTATGACCCGACCACCGGCCAAATAAGGAATAGTTCGACAAATGACATCGCCTGCTGGTTTATTGACACCGACTACAATGAGGAAAGCTTCTTCGTCCGCCATGCTTACTTTACCGGCGCCGAGGAACCGTATGATAAGCTCAAGAGAGCACTCCGGGCTGAGATTGATGAAGCAGCCTGGTCATCCCTTTATTCCACTGTCAGCCGTCCCTTTGACCTGCCCAAGACTGGCAAGATTGCCATCAAGGTTATCAACCATTACGGGGATGAGGTGCTGAAGGTGTATGAGGTGAAGGAGAAGAAACCATGACTCAACATGAATTTAATATGCTCTTTGAACACTATCCTGAACTTATAGCTGAAATGCCGGATAATTTTACCAGCCATCAGTTTATTCTTCACCTCGCCCGGCGATATCAAGCCCTATATATTGAGGCGCTATATTTCTATAGGCACTCACCGGATTCTCAACACCCCACTCCGTTTAAAATTCTTCATGGCTTTCTGGCCAAACACCTGAATGCCTATCCTCAATTAGTCACACACATCGGAGAGGTGGAAAGCATCGACATTTTCACGCAAGAGAACCGTTGCGCTCAATGGCAGAAGGTCTAGGCAATGAAATAAATCGGAAGTGATACCATTACAAGGGTGAGGTCGCCAATCAAAGGTTAAAATAATGGGCCATGAAAGATTAGGTATACTACCTAAAACAAAACCCTGGAAACGCATCGTTGATGAGCTAGCTGGCTCAGACCTGCCTGAAGAAAAGATCGAGAAGGTTGCCAGCCAGACTATTCAGAATGTCCGAAGCCGATTTTCTCAAATCAGCGAGGACCCCGGAGTAATAACGGCTTTTAAATGCTTGGTTGCTCTATCCGTGTCCGCACAGTTCACAAATCCTTTTGAGTTTTTGTCTGATTCCGGTATAGAAATTGGTACTAACGCATCTCCATACTACTTAGCAAAAGCCATCTCTAAGTTTGTTTCGACTCACATGGATTCACGTGAGTACGGTGAAATAGCCCTGAGTGCTACTGTGGACGCCATTTCCGCATGGCACGAGAAAAACAGGCAACAGCTATCGCTGTTTGAATCTGACAATACTTCGTTCGATACATGGCGAGGGACAAGTAATGGAGCAGGATTTTGTGAGATATCTCGTCTGTTCTTTGCCAAAACAGTAGAACGGTACATGAATTATTTCTTAGAGCGCGTACTGTCTTCTTCAGCAAAAAGCATTACCGAGAGGGATGCCCTTAACAAACGACTTCGCGAACATGTGGAAGTTACATCGCAGCACGCTTTTGAAACTGCGAAAATCACACAATCTTTCGCTGCCGGGTGGTTCAATAAGTATGCAAATAAAACGTTACCCATTGATGAAGATATAAAGAATTTCCTGAGGATAGCGTTTGGGAAACTGCGCGAAGAATTATGGAGGGAAGAAAAAGCATGACTGAACCTTCCCTCAGGGTTGTTTTATGTAATGGTGCCGAGTTGCCTGAAACATATATCCAAAGCGATTTCGTTACAAGACTTGAGTACCGCGAAGGATTCCCGAATAGAAATATTAACATCCAGTTACCCAAATTTGTCCGGGATGTTATGCATTTACCACTCAGAATACTGGATCTGCTTGAAATAGCAGGGTATATATTCGCAGCGGATAGACTGATTTCACGTGGTAGTAGAGATACACTGGAGTATCATAACTGGGCAAGGGCAATACACTTTATTGTAAAAGTAAGGGATTTTGATTTCTGGAACGATCATCATACACGGGCAAAGCTAGCTAACACATTACTCTTTATGACAGGTGATAAGGAATTTAGTTTCTCATTTCAACCGGGCCATTCAACTGATCCGATGGGCTTATTTGATGACTCGAAATTTGTACTACCGGCTAAAAGTCCTGTAAGTGTGATGCTCTTTTCGGGAGGCTTAGATTCACTAGCGGGTGGTATAGAGCTTCTAGAAAACTCAGGCCGCATTATATGTCTTGTCAGTCACAGGTCGGGGCAACCAGGAACTGCTAAAACCCAAGACCATTTGTTTAGGACACTTAAAGCAATTTTCCATAGTAGAGTCAGACATTATCGGTTCAGGTGTAGCTTGGTGTCGGATTTTAGCAGAGCAGTAGAAGAAACACAACGTACTCGTTCTTTCCTATATACATCTATCGCATATGCTATCTGTAATTCTCTCAACCAAAATAGATTCTATATCCATGAGAACGGCGTAACTTCTATTAATTTTCCTAGAAGACAAGATGCCATGAATGCAAGAACTAGCAGAACAACTCATCCCAAGACAGTTGCTATGTTGCAGGACTTTTTTTCTCTAGTACAAGGTTCAAAAATAGAAATAATAACACCGTTTCTATTCAATACGAAGGCGGACGTCTTTAAAACTTTCAATAAATATAATCGCCAAAATTTAATTCCCAGTGCAGTATCTTGTAGTAAGACCTTTCAGAATATTAAGCAAGCGACTCATTGTGGTAGCTGCTTTCAGTGTATAGATAGACGGCTTGCGAGTTTTGCTTGTGGCCTTAATGAGATTGATGATGTCGGAATATACAACATACTATATTCCTGAAGGTCAATAGCTCCAGTTGAATTTATAATTCATTCACTCACATCGGTGGGCAGACCCCAGCCTCTTTTCACCTGGCTCCCAATTTAGCGGTTAGATACGGGATCATCCGCCTGGGCTGAGTCCCATCATACCTCATACGGGTTTGGCCAGGAGGGCAGGGGCACCATGTTGTGTACACGGGTTTCCCCGTACTTGATACGGGGTCCCAAAACTGACAGCGGTGTCTCCCTGCCCACCCTGATGCAATTATGATCACCTCCATATTTTAGACTGCTACCGGTGTCAGTTCTGATTTTGAAACCTGGTAATAGGTCTGATTCTTAACCATGGCAAAGGCCAAACGCAACAGCCTGTTGAGTGCTGCCCCGACTACTTCCCTTCCACTGAGGGGATTGGCGTGAGCTGGCCGCTCTCGCCTCTGTTTTGCCCAGGCACGAAAGTCCGAGTTAAATCGTAGCATCGGAATAACCGACGTCCATGCGCAGTATCTTAATACCGGGCGACCTTGCTTGCTCATCGGAGTGTGTGATCCCCTTTTACCAGCTGACTCTGACTCAGTAGGATTACTGCCAGCCATTTTTATCATTTGTTTTGCGCTCCGGTATGACTTGAAACAGCCAAGTTCCGCCAGTAATCCGGCCACGGCAATATAGTTAAGTCCCCTTATCGAGAGCAAGTATTTCCCTTCTTCTGTTTCATCCACCAGGCTGACCAGTGTCTTCTCAATAATACAAATGTGCCGTCTAATGAGCTCATGTTTCTCTACCAGGAATGAAATCTCGGAGGATACCGATCGGGCACCGGCCGCAATACCGATTGACGCTTTCGCCTTGTAATGAAGCTCTCTCAGTTTCTTTCGCATAAGCCGCCCCTGATGTTTTGCTTCGATTGCAGCCACAAATTCATCCTCCGTCATCCCGGCGATCACACTGGGTATGGAACAGGTGGAGAGTATGCTTAGAGCTGTCAGCCCACAAGGGTCTTTAAAGACCAGGGTGAACTCTGGGAAAAGCCCGTCCAGAAGCCCTTTTACCAGGTTGGTTATTCTGGTCCTTTCCTTGACCAGCCGGCGATAGGCATTGTGGGCGGTACGCAGTTCAGCATAAACGCCCTGCGGTATTTTACTCTCGGTAAACTCCCCGGTACATAAGAGTTGCGCCGCCACCTCGCTGTCGCGATAGTCATTCTTTTTATGATTGAGATCCTTCCCCTCCCGCCTCCGCTTCAAGGTATACTGGTTGATGAAACGAAACGGGATACCGTGCTCATCCAGGAAGTAGGCTATGTTTCGCCAGTAATGGCCCCCCGTCTCGATGGCGAACATGACACCCCGGCAATCGGCTTTCACCATTTCTATCCTGGCTCGGCGTAACACGGTTTCGAGCCCTTCTCTGGTATTATCGAACTTGAATTTGTCCCGGATGGTAAAATCTTGAGTTATCGCCACCGCGGCATGCCTCCTTTTGTGAGGGTCAACTCCTATGATCAGATATCCCTCAGACACTTGCTTTCGTTTCCTGGCTGCGGTATTCTCCATTTGTGATGGCTCCTCCTACTTTAGATTTGGTGTTAAGCTGCACACCGTTCTTTCTATTGTAACCGGAGCCATCTACGTTAGTTACTCCATATACTAATCATGACTTTATTAATGACCTCAACGATGCGGAAGCAAAAACAACCATGATAGACTATGTTAGACAGGCGATGAACTTCTCCCAATCCACTGAAGACAGCTTTTACCACTCTTACTTAAACGAACTGATCGATATAGCCGAACCAATATCATATTTATACCCTCGACTAGATGAACAAACCGCGATATCCAAGTTATGGCAACTTTGCAACCGGCATGGAAAAGGTGTAAATAAAGCCCTTAAAAAGATACAAAAACTTTACGCTGAACCGTACGAGAGAAAAACAAAAGACTCCCTGCTAGACATTTTGGCAGAGCAACCATACCTTGAAGAACCAGTTATTAGACTTATTGAAAGTATATGTAAGCAGCTTAACCGATCAATACCTGAGTTATTTAAGCATAACCCACCGAAAAATGAGGAGGACTTTAATGACAAGGTCAATGCACTAATACAGGCTCAGTGTCCTGACTACGAAAGAGAACACCCTGGTATTCGGTTCGCTATGGCTACGGCCATACCAGATCATTCTTTTACAGCCCACGATTTGGTAATTGAAGCAAAGTACATAAGAGGAAAGACTACTCCTAGTAAGGTTTCAGAGGGGATTGCAGCTGATATTACTAAGTATGGCAGTAAAAACTATCAGATTCTATTTATTGTTTATGACCCAGGTAGAGCGATTTCAAATGATGATAGGTTCTGTGGCGATTTTGATAGTGCCGGTAATTGTATAGTTAAAATATTCAGATAAGTTTGATTTCTCATCTCATCTTCATTACTTGTGGATAAAAAAAGAGTCTGGGGGAATATTCCCCAGGCTCCTCAAAGTAATTACCAGGTGATTCTAGAACTTGAACAGCGCCGGCTGCTCCGATTAGAACTGCTGCACAATGTAGCGTATCGTGGCTTGTGGTTGAGCCTGTGTGCCTGTTGACATTGGTGTAGGAGATGTCCTGAATAGCTCCTGCCGAGGTATCTCCGAGCGCCGGGCGCGCCCTTCCTCCAAGGGGCTGGCATTGCATCTTAGCTAATGTCATGTTAAGATTTCCGCAGACAGGTGAACATGGAACGTATGGACTTTACCTCCTTATTCTATAACCAAGTCCGTGATCACGAGAGTCTGGTCCGAGGATTGGACAGTCTCCTCGGGTCGGAGACCCACACGGTGACTGCTATTCCCTATGTGAGTGATCAAGCACCCCTCGATTGTTTCAGGTCACAAGGGGGAAAAAGAACTGTCGACGTGCTCAGCACTTATGATGGTCTGCAATTGTTTGAACTCGTTTTCCGACCGCCGGAAGACAACGAGGGACTTGTGAAGGGACGGTTCTTTGTTGCCAAGCAACCAAATTTGGCGGACGCTTACGTCGTGTTGACCATAGAATCTGTAGACTTTGTGCGTAGAGCACTGCTCCCTTTTGTTGAGCATAACAAACATGAATTCTATCTTACATTCTTGAGACACGAGGACTTGCGTTCCCTCCTGGGAAGCTTCCGGAGCGAATACGGTTTCACCGACTTGAGAGTGGTTCGGGCATCTTTGATTAGCCGGTTTCCTTCGGAGAGGGGAGAGGCGATAATACCGTCTTTAAGTTGGCCACGACTCGGTCTCGAGGGAGCCTTCAAGTATGCGAATGAGCAGAATGCATGGTTCAGGTCCCTGACATTTGAGGCATTGAGGGAGTCCAGGGTGGCGGCTGAGGTCAGCATATACCGGAATGGCGTTACCAAAACAGACGGCGATTTCCTTTCTGTCTATGCTAGTCTGGTTTCTCGCTTATGCGCATTGGCTCGAAGCAACGTCGAACTATTTGGCCATAGAAGCCGACGTGAGAATCCAGATTTGACTGTCAGGCCACTTGCAATCCACTTCGATGTTGAGCAGTTTGAGGACGTCGAGGAGAATGCTAAGTTCATAGGTGCAATGCGAAAGCTGGACAATGCCTCGGTCTCTGTAGTTCATGGAAATCCCTACATATCTCTTGCGGTCATGGACTACTCTGACGGGAGTGCTTTTGACATATGGGTGCTGAACCCTAGCGAAATACTAATAGTACCTCAGTTCAGAAGCACTGTGGCGGCCATCAAGAGAGTCATAAGCTGTATTTTCGAGAACTACGCAGAGGGGACCATACGAGACTATCCAAGAGTGGGCTGAGAGACAATGGTGATGCCAGAATTGCAACAAATAGAACAACAAGGGAAAGCTGTCCGTGAGCAGATCGACGATTACAAAGACACTGTTTTTGCCATTTTGGGTTTCTGTAGTCTCTGGTTCTACGATGAGACCACGAGACAAAACCGGACATACGTTAAGGTATTCCAAGGTAGGCGACTGTCTCCGTATGGGTCCGGTGAACACCCGTCCAGCGTTGGGAGCGAAAGCGATAACGAAAAAGACATTACTCCCGATCTTGGAATAGTAGTCCGGGATGAGCGAGGAATAGTGGGTGAAGTCAAGAAGAACTTCCCCAGAGATGACGTCCAAAGAAGCGACAAGATATTTGAGCAGCTTAAGACGTACGACCAAAACTTGCAGGGATGGCCGACTGCCGATGAGTCTCTTCCAAGCCATCATATTGTGTTGTTAGTCCATCAGACAACAGCTAAATCTGCTGAGGACTACTACATTTCAGAAGCCAATAAAGGAACGCTCGTATTCTCTCGCCCCTTCTCCATAGTCCGGTTCAATAGGTCAGACCAGCGCCAACCATACTTCTTCTTTCAGCTCGCGCATGGGCAAGGGTGCCCGATTGAAGGTAGCGGAGATTTAGGCCATGGTGTGCAAGTCCCTATGCAGGCGCTTGTCCACTTGTATTCAGAGTGCAAGTTATATGATGCTCAGCCTCCTCTGCCATATCTCCTGCATTTGATCTGGGAGCATGTCATCACTCCGATTGCTTACCAAGACCCCAAGTTCGAACGCCTGAGGTGGAACCAGAAGCTAGACGTAAACGTATCTGTAGATGACATGTTGAAGACGCTTTACGAGGGATTTTCCTTCAGGCACTGGCATCTGAAGTACCTTGACCGGCAGCCTGAGATTCCTCGAAGACGATGGATATTGGAAGCTTGCCAATTTCTGGTAAGTTGTGACCTGGCAAAATGGGTTATTCAAGATGAAGAATTGGCAGTTTCCTATAAAAAGCACAAGGATGTTTTGGGGGATTTCGTCCAAATCAAGGCTAAACTAGACGCCAAAACGTTGATGAACCCATCTCTCCCAGGATTCGATGGGGGAACGAAACCGCACCAAGACCCCAAGTAATTGTTGATTCAATCTTTCCGTCGGTTGACCACTCGTTAGGCCGTTGAGGTAATACACAATTGGGCGTCTTGTTGGGTCATTTCTTTTGTTAGTGAGAACTAGCGGCCAGGCCCAGAATGCACGCATTTTGATGCTGGGGTGTCAGCTGTATTGATTTCGGGCATCAGGACTTACGCTTGTCAAGATCCCCAAAATCGAGGGTATTAATAAACTCAGTGAAGGCCGACATGCGGTCCAGCTCTTCCTTAGTAACCGGTTTATTAACCTGATGGCTCTTGTCAGTAGCCTCAGTCGCTTCGCCCTCAGGAAGAACTGGTTTGCCACTTTCCTTGTCCAGCAAAATGCCCGCCCCATTCAAGACTGCCTCGTCAACAAATATTGGTGCTCCAACCCTCATCGCCAGAGCAAGAGCATCGCTGGGGCGACAGTCAACCTCTATTTGACCACCACTCACAATCAGGTTAATCTTGGCATAAAAGTTATCGTTCTTGAGGTCATTGACTATAACCGACTCCACTGTAGCCCCGAGAGCATCAATAACTGAGGTCAGTAAATCATGAGTCAACGGTCTGGGTACCTCGACTCCCTGTAACTTAACAGCTATGGCATCCGCCTCACTAGGACCAATCCAGATTGGTAGATATCGCTCGGCCATTTTCTCTTTCAGAATGACCACTCGCTGGTAATTCATCAGGCTGGCCCGGATGCTATCAATGCTCATCTCAATCATGGCAAACGTCCTCGATTACCACCAATAAAGATTCTAGCCCACATTACCCACGCCGTCAAGCGATTGAGATAACAAAAGTCCAAAATGTGTAGTCCTATAATGCCGGTACCGCCGGAACACCTTGGTTCCGCCCACCGGGCACACCCCCCTAGGACGGCTCTATTTATCTGAGGAACATCGGCATGCCAATATATTGCTGAATCTTAGGCCGATAGTTCCTGGCATCATAAAATTTATCAACGTCAAT
>Ga0315543_1001962_pt1 | contig 21025 bp, 20 predicted proteins | sample SalMarSW160210MG_2_FD_203098 | JGI IMG/M metagenome (GOLD analysis project Ga0315543, IMG submission 203098) | Salt marsh sediment microbial communities from the Plum Island Ecosystem LTER, Massachusetts, United States - Salt Marsh Sediment SW1601-210 ...
ACCAACGCGGGCTAGAAGAGCCCAACCTGTTCGCGTGATTGTCACTCAAAACCGGCTACGTCGTCACGTCGGCTGCGCCGACTTGCGGGAGATCGATCGCCAGATCGGGATCGTTGACGTAGGCCAATTCGAAGCGCATGGCGATCTGCCCGGAGCTGTGGACGATGCCCGACTCGTTCAGCACGGTCTCGTGGATGGCCGCCACGAATTCGATCGCCACGGGGTAGAACGGGTAGGCGCCGGCATCATCGTTGTCGATCTCAGGAATCCAGACAGTGAGGGTGTCGACATCGTATTGTCTGGAGCCCGTGATGAGTCCCAGGCGGGATGCGAAGATCTCGCCGTCTTCGCTGAGATCGTAGCGTTGGACGGGTATGTGATTGACCTTCGTCGTTGTTGGGGTGAGATCGAACAGTTCGGGGTAGAAAGGAATGAGTTGTTCCCAGAAGATGGGGGAAGCCGGGCAGGCCGTGATCGCCATGAGGGTATCGCCATCATCCAGGGAGGACTCCTCGGGACCGAAGCCGGTGTCGAGCCAGATCTGGTTGGGAGTCGACACGGCCCTCAGCTCGTAGCTCATCACTCTGTCCACGGTCACGGTGGTATCGCATGAGAACTGGCCGGAGACCCACGTTCCTTCACTCTGTATCTCCGTGATGGTCGTTGCCGATTCGATCACGCTCTCGAATGTTGCCGTGTAGCTGTCGTATCTGTCTGGCGGAGTGTCGCTGAGCGTGACGTAGAGCGGCTCACCGTCGCCCGTGGCAGCATCAGCTGAGGCGGTGGTGGTCGTTGTCTCTGCAGTGGTGGTGGTCGTTGTCTCTGCAGTGGTGGTGGTTCGGGGCGGCGGAGTCGATGTTGTGTCGATCGAGCCTTTGCTGCAGGCGCCGGTCATCAGGGCGACGATGGCGATGATCGGCGATAGCCGTTTCATGGGTCTCGTTTCCTGGGTGGCTGTTCCAGATCGGGCTCCGATCGAGGGCAATCGGCATCGGTGTGAGGATATCAGCCGGCCGTGCCGGCTACTGCGGGAGATCGATCACCAGGTCGGGGTCGTTGACGTCGGCCAGCTCGAAGCGCATGGCGATCTGCCCGGAGTCGCCGAGTTCGAACTCCGCCGGGACACCCAACTCCTCGAGCGTTTCCTCGTCGACAGTCACCGCCACGTCCAGTGCGAGCGCGTAGCTGCCGTCTTCGGAGACCCACACGGTGAAGGTGTCGAAGGTGAGCCCTTCCATCTCCGGGATGAGCCCCACGCCCGCGAAGGCGTCGACCTCGCTGGTGAGATCGATGCGGCGGGCCGGTATTCCGTTGACGGTGTCCGCCTCCCAGGGGAGATCCTCGATGCCTTCGGGTAGCCCGAGCTCCTCCCAGAAGAGCGGCGACGTCGGGCACGCCTCGATGACTGCGACCGCGTCCGGGTCGAGCAGGGAGGACACCTGGAAGCCGAAGCCGGTGTCGAGCCAGAGCTGGTACGGCGTCGCAACGGCATGCTGTTCGATACCCAACCCGGCCATGTCCACGGCGGTGGTGCACGAGAAGCCGTCGGACGTCCACACTCCGTCACTCTGCATCCCGATGGTCACCTCGCCGAGGTCGAAGTCCATGTCCATCGTGGCCGAGAAGCTGTCGAGTTCGGCCGGCGGCGTCCCGGACGCGACCGTGTAGATCGGTTCGCCGACAGTGGTGGTCGTCTCGGCGGTGGTGGTCGATGTGGTCTCCTGCGGCACCGCCGTTGTCGTCTCCACCGGTGCCGTCGTGGTGGTTTCCGCGGTAGTTGTCGGCGCGGCGGCGGTCGTGTCGGTGGAGCCTTCGGTGCAGGCGGCGACCAGCAGCGCGGCGGTGGCGATGATCGGAAGGAGCCGTCTCATTCTCTGCCGTCTCCTAGGTGAATAGTGTCGATCCTGTGTCATCGGCGACGCCCGGCGCCACTATGAGCGGTATCAGCCGCTCGGCGTCGGTGAGGCCCCCATGAGCGCCGATCATGCGATCGTCGCTGTGTCGGTGGAGCAGCAAGGCGTCGTCCTCGGCGACGAGCACCCCGTCCGGGGCGCGTTCTCCAAATCTCGGATGCGGCGGATCAGGCCCCCACCAGTGGCGCATGTCCCGCAGCGGTATCCACGTCGCGGGAAGCTTCGCTTCCAGCGGGGCGCCGTCACCTCGAACGAACATCACGCGGCCGTCCCCAAAGAACTCGCGGTCCTCGTGGTCGGCCTTGGCGATGCGGAACTGGCGTTCCCGGGGGAAGTCGATGTGGCCGTGATCTGCGGTGCCTATCGCGACGACTCCGTCCGGCAAGCGGCGACACAGCTGTTCCCAGGCCGTGGTGACGGTCTGCACGGCAGCGGCGTAGCCGGAGGAAGCCTGGCCGTGGACGTGGGCGGCGAAGTCCACCTGGGGAAGGTAGGCGAGGATCAGCCGCTTCGGCACGGCGGCGAGCTGAACCGTCGCGTCAACCCATTCGGCAATCGTCGTTATGCCCTCGAATCGGCAGCCTCGGTAGAGGGCCTCGCTGAGGTTGCTCCCCTGGAAGTTGGCCGGCTGGATCGTGATGGGTTCCACGCCGTGGCCGGACAGGCGTTCCCACAGATTCGGCGAGGGCAGGAACGGGCGCGGCTCGAAGCCGATATCGTCGCCCCACAGCGTCTTGAAGTGAATCGTGTTCACCACCTTGCCAACGTCGGGCAGCCACATCTGATACCCCAGCAGCCCGTGGCGGAGCGGGGCCATTCCGGTTGCGAGCGACGCCAGGCTGACGGTGGTGGTCGTGGGGAACGGGGCATCGAGACGGCCTACAACGCAAGCCCGCAGCGGGGCAGCCGCCGGATGATCGAGCTGATGGAGGCCGAGGCCATCGAACAGGACGAGGACGTAGGTGGCTGCCTCGGGGACGAGGCGGGCCAGCTCGGCGTGCAGCGGCGACGAATCCGCTTCGCCGCTCAGTCGCAGCTCGAGCTCGGCGACCAGATTGACCAGGGAACCGCCCGCGTAGTCGGGCACGGTGATCGATGCCATGAGGCGCCGACGGTAGCAAGCTGTGGTCTCTCCCTACGCGGCGGCTACTCCGGGAAGCGCACGATGCGCGGCGCGGCGAGGTTGTCGTTGTCGATCACAACGTCGGCGTGCTCCTCGGGCCGGGCCATTCTGAGATAGAGCTCTTGCCCCGGGATGTAGCGGCGGCGGTACTTGCGGGCGGTGTCTTCGGACGATCCGAAGCGTGCCTCGTCCCGATCGAGCGCACGCTCGAGCGCCGTCCCGACCCTCACGGCCAGGAATACGGTGAGATCCCAACACCCCCGCAGCTCCGGCCGTAGCAGGAAGACACCGTCGAACAGCAGGACGGTGTCGACGGGGACGACTCGAGGGGCCTCGTCGATGTGGGCATCGTGACGATAATCGAACACTCGGGTGTGCACCTGCCGGTTTCCGTCGGGCCCGAGCGGGTCGAGGAGCGACCGGCGCAGTGCCGGGTAGTCGAAGGAGTCCTCGTAGTAGCTGTGGGCGGGGTCTTCGGCGATCCGCCGGTGCCGGATTCGAGCCGGGTGGTGGAACCCGTCGATCGAGGCTCGGAGCACGGTCACGCCCGCTTCCGTCAGCGGCTCGACCAGCTCGTCGGTAAACCGGGTCTTGCCGGCGCCATCGACCCCGTCGACACCGACCCGCAACGGCTCTATTCCCGCCCTCCTCGCGATGAGGCCGACGAGGCGGGAGATGACTCGATCCCGTGGAGATCTGTCGTCCGTCACCATTGGCGTTTCCTTGAGAGCGAGCTTCCCGAGACTAAACGCCGCGGTGCGGATTGTCGCCTATGCGCCGCTCTCGGGAGTCGGCTCCGGCACGCCGGGCCCCGGCGCCGTCCCCAGGCGTACACTTCGCTGTGATGCTGCCTGTCGAGCCCGAGGTCTCGATCGCGCCCGCTATCGCGCCCGAGGGGCAGCCATGACGCTGGCCCGGCGGATCCGGGAGCGGATCGTCGCGTGCGGACCGATGCCCTTCGACGAGTACATGGGCATGTGCCTGTACGACCCGCACGGCGGCTTCTTCGCCACCGGCCCGCTGCGGAGTGTCACCGTCGGCGACTTCCTCACCAGCCCCGAGGTGAGTAGCTGGTTCGGCAGAATCCTCGGCCGCTTCGTCGCCGCCGAGCAAGCACGCCTCACTCCGGGGGACGTCGCGCTCGTCGAGGCGGGGGCCGGGTCGGGATCGCTGCTGCGCTCGCTGCTCGACGAGTGCGGGTTCGAGGCTCCTCCGGTCGTGTGGGCGGTCGAGGCCTCATCGGCGGCGCGTCGCACCCTGGCGGAGATAGTGCCGGAGGCTCGAGTGGTCGCGTCGTCCGATGCCGTGCCGGCGCCGATGTGTGGCGTGGTGATCGCCAACGAGCTGCTCGACAACCTCCCGGTGGCGCTGGTGCAGCGGGAGGAGCAGGGGTGGGCCGAGCTGCACGTCGCTGTCGTCGCCGACGAGCTGGCGCTGGTGCCGGTGCGTCCCCGCTCACACGCCGTCGAGTGGGCGGAGCGCTACGGCATCGGTGTGCATGCAGGCGGCCGCGTCGAGGTGCAGGGGGCCGCAGCCGACTGGGTACGCGACATGGTCTCCCGTCTCAGCACGGGCACGCTCGTTGTGATCGACTACGGCGGTTCCTCCGGCGACTTGGTGTCGCGCCGGGCGGAAGGAACGCTGCGCACCTATCGATCCCACCATCTCGGGCCTGACCCGCTCCTGGAGCCGGGGGCCACCGACATCACGGTCGACGTCGATTTCGACGCGATGCGCCATGCCGCCGAGGATGCGGGAGCGGCGGTCAGGCTGATGCGCCAAGACGACTTCCTCGCCGAGTGGGGTCTCCGTGACGCCATTGCAGCGATGCGCTCGCGGGAGGAGGAGCTCGCCCGCGCCGGCGACACCACGGGTCGGGTCGAGGCCCACGAGGAGCGTATTGCCGCCGAGACCCTGCTCCATCCCCGCGGCCTCGGCGACTTCCGGGTCCTGATCGCCCGCGTCTGACCGCGCTCCGGAACCCGAGTAGCGTCTCCGGGCGTCCTATCGTGGACGACTCGAGAAGGGGCCCCAGCATGCGCAAGTGGATCATCCTGGTCGTATTGATGACGCTCCTCGGTGCGGCGTGCGGAGACGACGCCGGCGCCGGCGACGCGGTCACGACGGCCTCGACCTCGTCGACCGTCGCAGGCATGCAGGGGGCTGACCCTGCCGGTGACGGTGGCGGAGAACTGGAGCCCGGCACCGATGACGTCGGCGAGGAGGAGCCGGCCGACACCGACCCGTCGATTGGAGAGGACACCCCCTTGATCACCCCCGAAGACGAGAAGGACGTTCCCGAGACCACCGTGCCGGGACCTGAGGAGCCCGGCACCATCGACCCCGGACTGCAGCCCTACATCGATATCGCCGTCGCCGATCTCGCCCAGCGGCTCGGCATCGATGCGTCGAACATCGCCGTCGTCTCCGCCGAGGTCACGGTGTGGAACGATGCCAGCCTGGGCTGTCCGGAACCGGGGATGAACTATGTCCAGGTGCTCGAAGACGGCTCGCTGATCGTGCTCGAGGCGCAAGGGACCGTCTATCGCTACCACAGCGGCGGTTTCCGTCAGCCGTTCCTCTGCGAATCCTCCTGATCGAGCCGGCCACGGACCCTCCGTCACGCGAGAGGGGCGCCCCGACGGGGCGCCCCTCGTCACGTCATGGCCGGTGGGTCTACTCGGTCGTGACGCCGACCAGCGTCAATCCCATCAACCCGTCCGGGCCCGTGTGTGCCACGGCTCCGAGATACTGCGTCGCCGCAGCGAGCCCGCTCCAGCTGATCTCGATCGGCTCGCTGCTCGCCAGCGTCGCCGCGGTCGGGGCGCTGTCGAGCGACAGGCTCCCGCCCGGGGTGGCGGAGATGATCCAGGCGGACAGGTCGTAGTTGGTGCCGTCGCCGGGCGCCGCCCAGCCGTGCACGTAGACCTGCCAAATGCCGTCCATCGGCGACAGGATGTCGACCTGCTCGTCGGTGCCGCCCTTGGTGCTGGATGCGACCTGCTCCCCGGTCGGGTCGTACACGAAGACGTCCAGATCGGCGTCGGGATCGTCGGTGGCGCCCTCCGGAATGGCGATCCGGAAGAACGCATCTCCGCTCAGATCGAATTCGTGCAATTGTGAGTACCCGTCGGTCGGATCGAAGGTCGAATCCGGATCTTGCACCACGTCGCGGTTCTCGACGATTGCGGCCTCGAGCCCATGTGCCGACGCCGCGTAGTCGCCGGTGTAGCCGAACGACACGTCGAAGGTGACCGCTCCGTCCGCTCCGGCGAGCGTCAGCTCGTCGGGAGCGTCGAAGAGGGCGGCGTTCACCGCGATCGGGCTGTACACCAGGTACTTGCCCGACCTCCAGGTCAGCGACCCGAATGCCCACTCGCCGATATCGCCACCGCCGTTGTTGGTGATCGTCACCTCGTAAGTGGCCGACTCACCCGAGCTGAGCGAGAACGACGACGGTGACACGACGACGTCGAAGCCGTCGGGAGCATCCACTTGCGCCCAGTAGCGGCGGGGATAGCTCTCTTCGGCAACGCTCGTCACCGTGCGCGTCACGGTCTGGGAACCCGCCAGCTCGGCAACGCCGATCGACGGGTAGTTCAGATCGCTGGCATCGGTCGGGATCCCGTTCTCTTCCAGCCAGGCGCACGTGCCGGTGGGGTCGCCGAACACCGACGGCTCGGCGTCACACAGGAAGCCGAGGTACTCGTAGTAGCCGGCGTCGTAGACGAGGCCCGGCTGGAACGACGAGCCCTTCTTCGACGGCCGTCCCGGATCTACCTGGCCGGAGCCCATGGCGAACGGGTCGGCTTGGCTGACCCGATCGTTGTCGACCACGTCCTGGTCGGCGGTGGTCATGAGCGCCGAACGCGCCATCGCCGCAGACCAGTCCGGGTGTGCCTGCTTGAGCAGCGCGAACAGCCCGGCGACGTGGGGGCTCGACATCGAGGTTCCCGCGATCGCCTGGAACAGCTCCCCGGTGACCTCTCCCGCGTCGACGAACGGCGAGCCGCCGGCGAGGATCTGGAGTCCGGGAGCGGTGACGTCCGGCTTGATGATGTCGCCCGCCACCGAGTTCGGACCTCGTGACGAGAAGCCTGTCATCGACGGCGCCGATTCCCAGACGCCGACGTCGCCGGTCGTGATCTTCGCCGTGGGAGCATCATCGGTGGCGATGTACTCCTTGATCTCGATCCCTTCCGTGTAGTCGACGTGCACCGACGGCACGTGGTGCGTGTCGCTGTACAGGTTGTCGGTGTCGTCGTTGTTGTACAGGATCATGCCTGCGCCGCCGGCTTCGGCGACTGCCAGGCTCTTGCCGACACGGGCGTTGGCGCCACGCCGGCACAGCACGATGGCGCCGCTCACCACGGCCGGATCGAGGGTGCCCTCCAGGCACAGATCGCCTCCGGCGAACTCGGCATCGACGAGCGGTAGCTCATCGGTTCCGTTGGTGATGGAGGCACCGATGATCCCGTCATCGGCAGGCGGGTGAGGTGGCCACCACCAGCCGCTCCACCAGCCGCCGAAACCCCACCAGCTGAAATGGGGCCAGCGAGGCCGGGCTTGGTTGTCTTTGGCGTTGCCGAGCGTGATCTCGCCCTCGAAGAACCGAGGCTGAGTGTTGGCGCCGACGGTGGTGATCCACGGCACGGTGCCGGGGCCGCCGACCGTTCCCGAGCCGGGGCCGCTGTTCCCGGCGGAGGTCGCCACGAACACGCCGGCATCGGCTGCATACAGGAACGAGATGTCGTCGCCACTGATGAGGCTCGCCCCACCGCCGATCGAGTAGTTGATCACGTCGACGCCGTCGTACACGGCCTGATCGATTGCCGACATGAGATCGGAGGTGAACCCGCCGAGGTCACCGAGGGCCTTGTAGGCGACGACGTGGGCCCGGGGTGCGATACCCGAGATCGTGCCCACCTCGTTGCCGAGGACGGTGGCCTCGACGCCGGCGTTCCCGGCCGTCGTGGAGGCGGTGTGGGTGCCGTGCCCGCTGTCATCCCGGGCGGAGTCGAACTCTTCGTCTTCGGCACCGATCAGGGCCCGGTAAGTGTCGAGCATCTGACGGGCGCCGATGAGCTTGTTGTTGCACTCGAACGGAGCATCGTTCGGGTTGTGGTCGGTGTTTCCGAAGTCGCAGGCATCGACCGTGACCGGTGGCTCCGGGTAGCTGCCGTCGTCGGCGAAGCTGGGGTGCTCCGGCCAGATGCCGGTGTCGATGATGCCGACCACGACGCCACTGCCGTCCAGTCCCGTCTGCCAGGCTTCGTGCCGCCCATCCAGCCCGAGGTAGTCCGGGCTCGAATCGGTCTCGATCTGGCGCAGCTCGTCGGGCAGGACCAGGGCGACCTCAGGGAGCGCTGCCAGCTTTTCCGCTTCCTCGTGCGACACGATCGCAGAGAAACCGTTGACGGCGTTCGTGTAGTCCTGGACTTTGTCCGACGCGGCGATTCCGGCATCCTCGAGTGCCTGGTCGTGGCTCTCTTCGAGCTCGTCTGCCTGGCGCCGGGCTGCGCTCGTGTCGAGGTTGTCCGAGCCCTCTGTCACCACGAGCGGATCGGCAGTCATCACGACGATGTAGCTACCGGTCGGGCTTTCCTCGACGACCTTGTCGACGTCGATCAGTCCTGCCGAGCCATCTTGGGCCGCGCCGGCCGCCCCGATCGGGGCAACTACTGCAAGCGCGAGCGCCAGGACGCTCAGCAGGATCCACAGTCTTCGAGACATTGAGTCCCCTCCCTCTCCGTGATGTCGTGGTGGATCCGCTGCACCCGCTCGGGTGTCCTCACAGCCGGACTCCACCGCCGCTTCCTTCTTCGGCCTCCTTGCTCGGCCGACCCTACCTTTCAGGAAGGGCAGGGGCAACGGGGAATGCCACTCAGGGCGCGGCGAGCCGGGCTGGAGAGGGCGCGGTGCGGATCACACGGTGAGGCGCTGGGTACACTGATTCCATCATGACCAACAACCTCAAAACCGTCTTCCTGCTCGGGCTGATGGGCGGGCTCTTCGTGGCCGTCGGGGCGCTGCTCGGCCAGCAGAACGGAGCCGCGATCGCCCTCGGAATCGCCGTCGTGTTCAACTTCGGGATCTACTTCTTCTCCGACAAGCTGGCGCTCAAGGTGGCGCGGGCGGTCCCGGTCGAGGAGATCCAGCTCCCGACGGTGTACACCATCGTGCGTTCCCTGACGCAGCGCGAGAACATGCCGATGCCGAAGATCTACGTCATCGAGTCCCCGCAGCCGAACGCCTTCGCCACGGGGCGCAATCCGAAGCACGCCGCGGTGGCCGTCACCCGCGGGATCCTCGGCCTCATGAACAACCAGGAGCTCGAGGGTGTGCTGGCGCACGAGCTGGCTCACGTCCGCAATCGTGACATCCTCATCGCCAGTATCGCCGCCACGATCGGCGCCGCCCTCTCGTTCCTGGCCCGCATGGCGCTGTGGGGCGGCATGGGGCGCCGCCGCGACAACAATCCGCTCACCATGATCATCGCCCTGGTGGCCATGATCCTGGCCCCGATCGCCGCCATGGTGATCCAGATGGCGATCAGCCGGTCCCGCGAGTTCCAGGCGGACCGCAGCGGGGCGCAGACCACCGGCTCACCCCTGGCCCTCGCCAGCGCCTTGGAGAAGCTGGAGGTCGGCGCCCGGCAGGCTCCTCCGATGAAGGTGGACCCCGCGGTGTCCCAGCTGTTCATCGCCGATCCCCTGAAGGCTCTCGGAGGTCGGGGAGGGGGCGGTGGCTGGACCCGCATGTTCAGCACTCACCCGCCTATCTCCGAGCGCGTCGACCGGCTCGAGAAGATGGCGATGGGGATCCGCTGACCCGGACTCTCGCGGCGGCAACCTCGTCCAGATACCGATGGTGCTCTTCAGTAGCGGCTGCCTTTCGTCCGATACCTTGAGAATGAGCGAACAGGAGCCAGTCCAGTGAGAGCACGCGTGCTGGGAATCGTCTTCCTCGTCGTCTCGATGTCCACGGCTGTCGGAGCCGCGGCCGGGGTGGAAGAATCGCCGTCCCGTGACGGCAAGTCGGCGGTGATGGAAGGCAATCCGGACCTGGCCAAGGTGTCGACGCACCTGCTGCAGGCGCGCCGCCTCGCCGCCGCCGGCACCGCCGCGGCCGACATCGCCGCCGCAACCCCGTCGGTGACCTACGCGGGTGGGGCGCCTCTGATCGAGATCCGCTTCGACGAGCTGAACGATGCCACCGTTGCCGCGGTCGAGACGGCAGGATTCCGCACCGTCGGCGCTTATCCCGAGAGTGGGGTCATGGTCGGCTACGCCCGGCTCGATCTCCTTGATGACCTCGCCGCCTTTCCCGAGGTGGCGGTGATTCGCCCCGAGTACGGCGCCACCACCACGGTCGGCGCCACCACCAGCCAAGCCGACGTGTCCATCAACGCTGACGATGCGCGCGCCGAGTTCGGTGTCGACGGGACCGGTATCTCGGTCGGAGTGCTCTCCGATACCTTCAACTCCACCCTGGGGGGGTCAGTGGCCGGCTCGGGTTGTGCCACCACGGTGACGGGGATGGCGAACCAGGCAACCGGGGATCTGCCGGCCTCGGTCACGCTGCTCGACAACGGGGGCGCGGGCACCGACGAGGGAGCGGGGATGGCCGAGTTGATCACGGATCTCGCTCCCGGAGCCGACCTGATGTTCCACACGGCATACGGCGGCGAGGCGGGATTCGCGGCCGGGATCGACGAGCTGGTCGCCTGCGGCGCCGACGTCATCGTCGACGACGTCTACTACTTCGCTGAGCCGATGTTCCAGGACGGCTTGATCGCTCAAGCGGCGCAGGATGCAGTCGACGCCGGGATCCCCTTCTTCTCCTCGGCCGGCAACCAGGCGACCTATGGCATCGAAGCCGGCTTCGTCGACTCCGATCCGGACCACGACTACGGCGTCTTCGGTGAGGACCTCCACGACTTCGGTGGGGACGGCTTCGCCGCGGTGACGATCCCCTCCGGGGCCGGGGTCCGGTTCGTGCTCCAATGGAACCAGCCCTTCACGGGGACGCTGGGAGCGGGTGCCGCGGTCGACATGGACCTCTACCTGCTCAGAGCGCCGAACCCGGCGGGGGCCGTGGCTGCGTACTCAGCCGACTACCAGGGTTGCTCGGACGGGGCCCGCTCCGGTGATTCGCTCGAGATCATCACCTACACCAACACCTCGGGATCGCCTGAGACCCTCTATCTCGGAGTCGACCACTACTGCGGATCGGAAGACGTCGACTTCCGCGTGGCGAGCTTCGGCTACGGCAACAACATCACCGCCCTCGGCTTCGAGAGCGGGATCTTCGACGATCCGCAGATCTACGGCCATGCCGCCGCCGAAGGTGTCGCCGCCGTCGCTGCGGTCTACTACCCGGAGATCGACTCGGGCGGGTCGTTCACCGGCGGTTCCGAGATCAATGTCGAGTCGTTCAGCTCGAGCGGGGGTGATATTCCCTTCTGGTTTGACGCGGACGGCGACCCGCTGCCGGGAGCGCCGGTGACCAGGTTCAAGCCCGAGATCGCAGCGCCCGACGGCACCAACACCACGTTCTTCGGCGGCGATTCCGACGGTGACGGCTTCCCGAACTTCTTCGGGACCTCGGCCGCGGCGCCCCATGCCGCTGCCGTGGCGGCTCTCATGCTGGACCTCGATCCCTCGCTCACCCCGGCGCACGTCCTGTCCGTCCTGCGAAGTACCGCGGTCGACATCGAGAGCTCCGGCCGGGACGTTCTCTCGGGTGACGGGCTGATCGATGCCCGCGATGCACTTGCCGGCGTCGATACCCTCGACACCGAGGCGCCGACCTGGCCGGCAGGCAGCGCCGTCACCTTCAGCAACGTGACCGAGACGGGAGCCCGGGCCTCGTGGAACGACGCCAACGACAACGTCGGGGTCACCGCCTACCGGGTCTATCTGGACGGTGCCTTCTGGGGAACCACCACGAGTACCTTCATCGACCTCACCGGCCTGTCCGCCGCCACCAGCTACACCGTGCGAGTCGAGGCGGTCGACGGGGTCGGGAACGAGTCGACGACCGGGCCATCGGCGACGGTGCAGCCCTTGACGCCGGGGAGCATCAGCGGGACGTTGCGGAATGTGGAGGGTGATCCGGTTGATCAGGGTCACGTCGATCTGTTCGATGAGAGCTTCTCGTACCTGCGTACGGTGGATGCCGGGCCCGGCGGCAGCTACTCGGTCGCTGGTGTCGACCCGGGCACCTACTACCTGATGTTCTGGAATGGGGACGACGAGTTCATCTGGTATTGCTTCATCGAGGTGTACCGGGAGCAGCCGCTCTACAAGGCCGAGCTGGCGACGCCGGTGGTGGTGGGGAACGGGGAGCACGTCACCGGGATCGACTCACGGTTGCGGTGGTTGTACGACGACATGTTTGACCACCTCTTCGAGGAGGACATCTACTGGATGGGGAATTCGGGGATCACCTACGGGTGCAATCCACCGTCGAACTACCTCTACTGCCCCGACCAGAACGTCACTCGGGGACAGATGGCGGCGTTCCTGGTGAGGACGTTCTCGTTGACGGATCGAGGTGATGTCGACTTCCTCGATGATGACGATTCGGTCTTCGAGGCCGATATCGAGAGGCTGGCGGCGGCGGGGATCACGCGGGGCTGCAATCCGCCGGCCAACGATCGGTACTGTCCCGATCAGCCGGTGACCCGGGGCCAGATGGCGGCGTTCCTGGTGCGGGCGTTCGGGTTGGCGGCAGGGCCGACGGACCTCTTCGTCGACGACGACGGCTCGGTCTTCGAGGCCGACATCGACAGGCTGGCGACGGCGGGGATCACGCGGGGCTGCAATCCGCCGGCCAACGATCGGTACTGTCCCGATCAGCCGGTGACCCGGGGCCAGATGGCGGCCTTCCTGCATCGGGCGGTGACGACGGCGGCTTCGAGCCCGAGGACTCTCGTGGCGCCCCGGCCGACGGTGGTGGCCGGTTCCGGATCCTGAGCCGGCTTCGTGGCCGGCTCGGCGGATGATTGGGCTAACGTACTGTGCCGCCGTAACGAGCGGAACGCTGGGATGCCCGAGCGGCCAAAGGGAGCAGACTGTAAATCTGCCGGCTGATGCCTACGGAGGTTCGAATCCTTCTCCCAGCACTGCGTGGAGTAATCTCCGGCGGACGACAAGCCCTCTTAGCTCAGTGGTAGAGCGCCGCCATGGTAAGGCGGAGGTCCTGGGTTCAATCCCCAGAGAGGGCTCGACGGACCGGCAGCTCGCTGTCGGTTGGGCATAGGAGTTTGGCAACAGGTTGACGAAGCGCCGCAGGCGGTTCGTCTAACGTGAAGCGAAGTTTCACGCGACGAAGCGCAACCTGATGCGATGGCATCAGGCGGCGGTTTCGTCCAACGTGAAGCGAAGCTTCACGCGGCGGCGTAGCTCAGTAGGTGAGAGCGCTCGACTCATAATCGAGAGGTCGGCGGTTCGAGTCCGCCCGCCGCTACGCACCGAGACGGGCACCATCCAAAAGGAGATTGAGGGATATGGCCAAGGCGAAGTTTGTGCGGACGAAGCCGCATTTGAATGTGGGGACGATGGGTCATATCGATCATGGGAAGACGACGTTGACTGCTGCGATTACGCGGGTGTTGGCGGAGTCGAATCCGAATGTGCAGTTTACGGCGTTTGATGAGATTGATAAGGCGCCGGAGGAGCGTGAGCGGGGGATCACGATTGCGATTGCGCATGTGGAGTATGAGACGGCGAATCGTCATTATGCGCATGTGGATATGCCGGGGCATGCGGATTATGTGAAGAACATGATTACGGGTGCTGCGCAGGTGGATGGTGCGATTTTGGTGGTGGGTGCTGATGATGGGCCGATGCCGCAGACGCGGGAGCATGTGGTGTTGGCGCGTCAGGTGGGTGTTCCGTGCATTGTGGTGTATTTGAACAAGGTTGATTTGGTGGATGATGAGGAGCTTCTGGATTTGGTGGAGCTCGAGGTGCGGGATTTGTTGACGGAGTATGAGTTTCCGGGTGATGAGGTGCCGGTGATTCGTGGTTCGGCGCTGAAGGCGTTGGAGGGGGATGCTGAGGCGGGTCACATCATGGAGTTGTTGGATGCGGTGGATTCGTATATTCCTGAGCCGCCGCGGGATACGGAGAAGCCGTTTTTGATGCCGATTGAGGATGTGTTTTCGATTACGGGTCGGGGGACGGTGGTGACGGGTCGGGTTGAGCAGGGGAAGTTGTCGACGGGTACTGAGGTGGAGATCATTGGGTTGCGGCCGGTGCAGAAGACGACGGTGACCGGGGTGGAGATGTTCCGGAAGTTGTTGGATGAGGCGCAGGCTGGGGACAATGTGGGGTTGTTGCTGCGGGGGATCGGGAAGGATGAGGTGGAGCGGGGTCAGGTGGTGGCGTTGCCTGGTTCGATTACTCCGCATACTGAGTTTGAGGCGCAGGTGTATGTGTTGACGAAGGAGGAGGGTGGCCGTCATAACCCGTTCTTTGACGGGTATCGGCCACAGTTCTATTTCCGGACGACGGATGTGACGGGTTCGGTGCGGATGCCGGAGGGCACTGAGATGGTGATGCCGGGCGACAACACGGAGATGACGGTGGAGTTGATTGCGCCGATCGCGATGGATGAGGGGTTGCGGTTCGCGATTCGTGAGGGTGGCCGGACGGTGGGTGCCGGCCGGGTCATCAAGATCCTGAAGTAACGAGGACACCACATGGCTTCTGACAAGAGACCTCCGGTCACGCTCGCCTGCGAGGATTGCAAGCGACGGAACTACGTGACCACGAAGAACAAGACGAACACGCGCGAGCGGCTGGAACTCAAGAAGTACTGCCGCTGGTGCCGCACGCACACGGTGCACCGCGAGACCCGCTGACCAATAATGGTATTGGCGGGTCGTCGGGTCATTCGGCATCCGCCCCCGGAGGGCGGAGCTACCCTCGACCGCAATGTCGCTCGATCATCTGCTATCGAAGACGTACGGTCCGCGCACCTGCCGTGTTGTTCCGGAGAAGATCGCCGAGTACGTGGCGGCCACCGGTGACGATCCGGATCGCTGGAGGGGCGCGGCTCCACCCTCGTTCGCCGGTTTGCTGCTGTTCGTGGTGGCCTCCGACGTCATCGAGCACACCCGTGTGCTGCTCCACACCGATCAGGTGTTCCGCTGGCACCAGCCGCTGACGGTGGGTCGGAAGGTCCAAGTGACCGGGAGAGTCGAGCGGGTGCGCCACCGCGGCCCGGTGTCCCTTGTCACCTTCTCGACCGCGGTGACGGTCGAGGACGGCTCGCCTCTCATCGAGGCGACCTCGAAGTTTGTCATGGGGTCCGAGCCGGCGCAGGAGACGATCGAGGAGTGGCCCGAGCCTCCGGTGAACGATCGCGCCCGCACCGACCCTCCGGTGCCGGCTCCGCTCCCGGCGGTGGGCGGTGCTCTGCCACAGCTCGCCAAGTCGGCGAGCCGGGCCGATCTCGTCCGCTACGCCGGTGCGTCCGGCGACTTCAACCCGATCCATTTGGACCACCGGGCCGCAGTGGCCGCCGGGCTCCCGGGTGTCGTGGCGCATGGGCTTCTCCTGGCGGCCTGGGTCACCCAGGCTGCATCCGCCGCTACCGCCAGGGAGGATCCCCTGGTTGATCTCCGGCTCCGCTTCCGAGCTCCCCTTCGTCCCGGGGCACCCGCTTTGGTGAGCGCCGATGTGGAGACGATCGAAGCCGACACGGCAACACTCCAGGTGGCGGTACGGTGTGACGGCGCAAGGCTCGTCACCGGCCGCGCCACGGCGAGAACGCGGTAACCCCATGACACCAGGAGAGGTCAGACCCGAAGACGGAGATCTGTTGCTCAGAGCCAGGAACGGCGACCGAGCGGCGTTCTCCGAGCTGGTCAGAATCCACCAGAACGAGGTGTACACGTTGGCCCTTCGTCTCGTCGCCGACCGTGATCTCGCCGCCGATGTCGCGCAGGAGGCCTTCGTGCGGGCATGGCGCTCCCTGCCGGGGTTCCGTGGCGAAGCGCGGTTCTCGACATGGATGCACCGCATCACCGTCAACGCCGCATGGTCCCAGCGGCGACGGGTAGCTCGTCATCGGGCCGACCCTCTCGACGCGGGCTTCCAGGAGCCGGCATCACGAGATCTCTCACCGGAACGGGCGGCAGAGTCTGCCGATCTGCGCGGCCGTCTACTCGAGGCGCTGAAGACGTTGACAGATCCGGTGCGGACCGTCGTTGTGCTCAAGGACGTGTACGACTGGCCGCACGCCGAGATCGCCGATCACCTCGGCATCTCGGTGACGGCCGCCAAGGTACGGCTCCACCGGGGACGGCGCCAGCTCCGAGATCGCCTGTGGCACGAGATGGAGGCGGCTCGATGAGTATTCACTGCGCCGTCATGCGACTGACCCTTCCCAGGATGGACCGGATCGAGTGGCAAGAGAGCCGACTGGGCCGCCATGCCGCGACGTGCCTGCGCTGTCAGGCGGAGACGGCTCGCTATCGTAAGCTCCACCGAGGGCTCGGGGAATTGGCCGAGGTCACGGAACCGGCACCGGTCTCGCTCGTTGCCGAGGTGGAGAAGGCCATCGGCGGTGAGATCGGGGAGCCGGCGAGGGTCCGTGCCCGAGTGGCCGGAGCCGTCGCCGCCGCCGGAGCCGTCACCGCCGCGGTCGCTGGAGCGGCCGCGGTGATCGCGTGGCGACGAGCTCACGGCGCCACCTGAGACCGTTGCCGCGGCGAATCCGATCGTCTCACCAGTAGGGGTTCCGGGGTTTTACACTGAGTCCGTCCGGCTCATATACTCCCCGCCCGGGCCCACGGCCCCCCTGGAGGGGTGTAGCTCTAATTGGCAGAGCGCCGGTCTCCAAAACCGGAGGTTGCGGGTTCGAGTCCCGCCGCCCCTGCGCACCAAGGAAGGATCAGCACGTGAATCGAGAGATGCGACGCCTCCAGCAGAAGGAGGAGGAGCGCGCCAAGAAGCGACGCCAAGAGGGCCCGCGTCAGCGCAAACGTGATCGCGTTGGGATCCGGCAGTATCTCCACGAGGTGAGGCAGGAGCTGAAGAAGGTCGCCTGGCCGACCCGGCAGGAGACGATCACCTTCACTGTCGTCGTGCTGATCGTGACCGTCTTCGTCACGGGGTTCACCTTCGGCCTCGACTTCTCGTTCAAGAAGAGCATTCTCGATCTGCTCAGTGCGACGGCGTAGCAATGGCCGAAACCGCTCAAGAGAACGACGAGCTGATCGAGGAGACCGTGGACGCGGTCGATGAGGCTCCGGCTGTGGTCGATGAGGCCGTGGACGTGGTCGAGGAAACCGTGGACGTGGTCGATGAGGCTCCGGCTGTGGTCGATGAGGCTCCGGCTGTGGTCGATGAGGCCGTGGACGTGGTCGATGAGGCTCCGGCTGTGGTCGAGGAGGCTCCAGCGCCGCTCAGCCCATATGACCTGCCCGGTGGCTGGTATGTCGTGCATTCATACTCCGGCTACGAGAACAAGGTGAAGGCCAATCTGGAGACCCGGATCAAGTCGATGCACCTGGAGGACAAGATCTTCGACGTCGAGATTCCGATGGAGGAGGTCGTCGAGTTCAAGGCCGGCCGCAAGGTCAACGTCATGCGGAAGAAGTTCCCGGGCTACATCCTCGTGCGTCTCTACATGGACGACGACTCCTGGTACGCCGTTCGCAACACGCCGGGTGTGACCGGCTTCGTCGGATCGGGCGCCAAGCCGACTCCGCTGTCACGGCGCGAGGTGGAGCGGATCCTCGGCGTCCGCAAGGATGACGAGGAGAAGAAGGAGCCTCGGTTCAAGCCGGCCTGGGAGGTCGGCGAGACTATACGGGTCGTCGAGGGCCCGTTCGCCGACTTCAATGGCGTCATCGAGGACATCAACGTGGACCAATCCAAGGTCCGGGTCCTGGTCGACATCTTCGGCCGGGAGACCCCGGTTGAGCTCAACTTCGATCAGATTCTCAAGTACTGAACCAAGCGAGGTTTTCAGAATGGGCCGCAAGAGACTGATGACGACCCTCAAGCTGCAGATTCCCGCCGGGCAGGCAAGCCCGGCGCCGCCGGTGGGACCGGCGCTGGGACAGCATGGCGTCAACATCATGGATTTCGTCAAGGCGTACAACGACGCCACCTCCGGCCAGATCGGCACGATCGTTCCCGTGGAGGTCTCGATCTACGAGGATCGCAGCTTCACGTTCGTGACCAAGACGCCGCCGGCGGCCGTGATGTTGCGCCAGGCTGCACGAGTCGAGAAGGGTTCGCCCACGCCTCGCAAGGAGAAGGTGGGAACGGTGACCCGAGACCAGGTGCGGCACATCGCGGAGACCAAGATGGCCGATCTCAACGCCAACGACATCGACGCTGCGATGAAGATCGTCGAGGGAACGGCGCGATCGATGGGGATCGAGGTCGCCGGCTGAGTCTGCTGCAGGCGGCGACGACACAAACGTGGGAGGAGCCCCGGCTCCGTCCGAACCACAGGAGGAAGCACCATGGCAGGCAAGTCCAAGAAATCCGTCGAGGCGGCGCGTCGTTACGACAAGACAGCGCTGTACGGTCCTCATGACGCCATCGACCTGGTGAAGACGCTGGCATTCGCCGGATTCGACGAAGGCGTCGACGCCGTGTTCCAGCTTGGCATCGACCCCCGCAAGGCCGATCAGCTCGTCCGAGGCACAGTCGCCCTGCCCCATGGCACCGGGAAGGAAGTGCGGGTGGCGGTCTTCGCCGAGAGCGACAACGCCCGTGATGCCGAGGCGGCAGGCGCCGACCTCGTCGGCGGCAAGGAGCTGGCGGACGAGATCGCGGGCGGGCGCTCGCTCGACTTCGATATCGTGATCGCCACCCCCGACATGATGCCGGCCGTCGGGAAGCTCGGCCCGATCCTCGGGCCTCGTGGACTGATGCCGAACCCGAAGAGTGGCACCGTGACGCAGGACGCCGCCAAGGCGGTGTCTGAGTTCAAGGCGGGCCGGGTGGAGTACCGCAATGATCGATACGGCAACGTGCACGTCCCGATCGGCCGCGTTTCGTTCGAGGCGCCGCAGCTCGTAGACAACTTCGGCGTTGTTGCCGACGAGATCATGCGCGCCCGGCCCCCGGCCGCCAAGGGCCGTTTCATGCGGAAGGTCTCGGTTTCGTCCACGATGGGGCCCGGCGTTCGCATCGACCCGTCCCTTGTCGAAGACTTCGTCAAGGAGCTGCGCTGAGGCCCGGGGGCGATTCTCGCTGGACATCCCCGGCAACTTCCGCGATAGTTCACTACAACAAGGACACGGGGAACCCGAGGCCGGTGGCAGGGACGATCCACCACCGTTCCGAGGGCGGAATTCGGCCGCTCCATTCCTTGGCCGGCCCCTACCCTGGCCAGACCTGGAGCGGTACGTGTAGATGGCTTCCTGGCCCGCCGTCTGCCCGAATCCTCAATGAGCGAAACCCGCTCTCCCGGACCACGGGTTCCCCGCCTTTGTCGTAGAGCGCTCGGAGCACCCGGGCGTTCTGCGCGTTCTCAGTGGCGAGGAATCATCTCGCCGCGGCCGGAGCGGCAGTCGCGGTGTCGGCTTTGACGTCGGTAGCGGCCGGTCGTAGCATCCCGCTTCGCACAACCCATACCTCGGCCCGAGACCGCAGGTGCCCGGCAGGGCGCAAGTTCACGATCGTGACGCCGGCGCAGGTCGCTCTTCCTCGAAGGGCTCCCGCTTGCGACTCGCCGCCGGGGGCCCGCTTCAATTGGTGGGCTCACTCGGGTGGGGATGTATCGCGACGAAGCAGGAGGAGGACGGATGCCAAGACCAGAGAAGGTCCAGGCGGTCGCCGAGATCAAGGAGCGACTCGAGCGCGCCCAGGCCGTGTTCCTCGCCGAGTATGCGGGCTTGTCGATGAAGGATCAGCAGGTGCTGCGGCGAGGGCTTCGAGAGGCCGAGGCCGAGTTCCGAGTCGTCAAGATGACGCTCGCACGTCGAGCCGCCGCCGAACTCGATCTTCCCGCACTCGACGAGTTGCTGCTGGGGCCGACCGGCCTCACATTTGCCGACGGCGATCCCGTGGGCGCTGCCAAGGCCCTCAAGAGATTTGCAGCCGATCACGAGCCTTTCTTCATCAAGGGTGGGCTGCTCGGTCACGAGTTCCTGACCCCGGAGCGCATCAGTGCCCTCTCCGAGATCGAGCCCCGTGAGATGCTGCTCGCCAAGGCGGCAGGGACGATGAAGGCTCCCATGACCAAGCTGGCCGGCTTGCTGGCGGCGATGCCGCGCAACCTGGCGTCGATGATGCTGCAGCTGGTCGAGAGGAAGCAGGAGGCCGGCGACACCACCGGAGCCCCGGAGCCGGCCGCCGTCGAGCCTGCGGCGGCTGAGGAGGTCGAGCCTGCGGCGAAGTCTGAAGTCCCCGAGGTTTCCGAAGGCGAGGATGCAGAATCCGATGATGAACCGGCTGAAGAGGCCGAGGAGGAATGACAATGGCCAAGATGACCACAGAGGAGCTCCTGGGCGTCTTCGAGAAGATGTCCGTGCTCGAACTCTCCGAGTTCCTCAAAGCGTTCGAGGAGAAGTTCGACGTGACCGCCGCCGCTCCCGTGGCGGTCACGGCAGCGCCTGCCGCCGGCGATGCGGCGGCGGCAGCCGAGGAGGAGCAGGACGAGTTCGACGTCGTGCTCGCGGAGGTTGGAGCCGCGAAGATTCAGGTGATCCGGGTCGTGCGCGCCCTGACGAGCCTCGGCCTCAAAGAGGCGAAGGACGTTGTCGACCAGGCACCGGGGGCCGTGCTCGAAGCCGTTGACAAGGAAACGGCCGAGAAGGCGAAGGCCGCCCTCGAAGAGGCCGGCGCAACCGTGGAGCTGAAGTAGCCGGCTTCACCCCGGCGAGAAGAACGCGCAGGGGTCGCTTCGACGGCCCCTGCCGCCCGTCGGCCACCGGCTCCAAGGGTGGATTCGCGTCGCGACGCTCTCCGGTGAGGGTGACCGGGCCTTGACACCTCCGGTCGGCGCGTTG
>Ga0315543_1001963_pt1 | contig 21025 bp, 12 predicted proteins | sample SalMarSW160210MG_2_FD_203098 | JGI IMG/M metagenome (GOLD analysis project Ga0315543, IMG submission 203098) | Salt marsh sediment microbial communities from the Plum Island Ecosystem LTER, Massachusetts, United States - Salt Marsh Sediment SW1601-210 ...
ATACCGTTTTTGTCTTTGCAGGAGCTGTTGACAGTACATGGATTTATAATAATACTATCTATATCGGGGAAGAACTCAATACTAATCCATACGGAGTTTGGGACTATGATGGTGGCATAGCAAACAATACATTTTTCTTTAACAATATCATTTTTAACCTGGGAAAGGGTGAGTACATTTTAAATAAAAGTCGTAATGTTCAGTTCGAATACAATTGCTATTATGGTAACCATCCTTTAAACGAACCGCAGGATGATTATAAAGTTACGAATGATCCTCTATTTGTTAATGCCGGTTCGGGCAGTATTGGACGAAATTCTCTGGATGGTTATAAACTAAGACTCGGTTCCCCCTGCCTGGCCAAAGGAAAAGTTATTTCAAATAACGGAGGAAAGGATTATTGGCAAAATCCTGTTTCTTCAACTAATCCTCCAAATATTGGTGCATATAATGGATCAGGCAAATAAATTCAACGCAGAATAAGGCAGAATAAATACTAACTTGAATGAAATTCAGTTTTATTTTCCTGGCATTGTTATTGGCTCTTCTTTCACTAAATTGCTCAGATAGAAAGTCAAATAGATTAAATTCTGAAGCTACAGTATTACTAATAAATGGCAATAACGTTCAACTTGCTGAATTTCTTTTGGTTGCTAATCAAAAAAGGAATGATATTATGAATTTATTCAGGAAAAATATCAGCAAGTATCCTGCAATAAATGAAGAAAAATTCTGGAATAATACTTTTGATGGCATCAAACCTATTGAAAAGCTAATAGTAGAAACAGAAAAACAGCTTATCAGGATAAAGATAGAACAGGACTTGGCTGAGCAATACCGGATTATTAAAAAATTCAATTATCCTGATTTCAAGCATAATCTAAAACAAGAGAATAAACGGCGGATGCAGGCAGTGGAAAACAAACAGGTTATTTATGGGCCCGTTCAATATTCTGAAGAGTTTTATTATGGCTATTTGCACAATAATATGGTTCTCGCGCTAAAAGAAATCTTAGGAAAAGAAGTATTCAATTTTACTGACAAAATATACCAAAATTTTTATGAACAAAATAAAGAAACTTTGTTTAAAAAATTTAAAACTAAAGCCAGTCTTTTATCTGAAAATAAAGAATTTTCAGGGTATAAGAAGTTAAATGAGATAAAACAACAAATCAGACAATTATTAATTGATCAGGAATATGAAAAATTAATAGCTAAGGAAATATTAGCTATTGAAATTAAAATTGTAGATGAGGGTATTGTGCGGGAAATGGATGTTATTTTACTTAAAGAAGTAATATGAAAATGCAGAAAAATGATGTATTTTCCTTATAATCAAAATATTACTAAAATAATAATTGGTGAAAAACCATCACTTTAAAGATGAAAAATACAAAGAAAAAGTCAAAAAAACAATCAATAATTGTTAAGCTCTCATTTCAACAAGTTGATGTTGCATCTTCTCTCAACATAACTCAAACTAACCTTCGGGAATCAGACAAGCTTGGTTTTGCATTAGTTCATTACAACATTTCAGGTAGTAACATTACCAAGTATTAAGGAATCAATACAGTGGCTAAATATATGAACCGCAAAAATATAGTAAAAACCATCGCCAAGTCATTCTCCACGATATTGTATAATGCCACCAGATTGGGTGTCAATCAAATATTGATGGCCATCATTTTATTATCAATTAGTGAAATAAGTCGAATTTGCAAGATTGCAACTTTCAGTGGAAATGGTTTTGTAAAAACATTACATAAATTAGATAAAGCAACCTATGATTCTTAGGCAAATGACATACTATGACAATTATTTCAGAAGTCGAGAGTAGAATGGAACTTGCGCCTATTATACAAAGACTAAAAAGTAATCAGCGAAGCTTATTAAGTGTATTTGCATGAAATATATTGGTGATGATGCGCCAAAAGAAAAATAAATATAATCAGCAGGAACACTGAACCTTTATAGATTAGTTTATTGCTGTACCTGCAAAGATTACCAGGAGTGGGCATCAAACAAAAATGAGAATGGATGAACACCATTTTTTGTAAAGAAGCTTGGGAAAAGCTTGAAAGGCTCATCATTGCTGCATAAAAAAAGAAAGGAGAAAAACATGAGAACCAACTATTATTTACTTTCATTTACTTTCATTCTTTTATTGAAGACAATCTATTTATTTTCCCAGGTAAAAATAGCAGGTCCTTTTACGCAGTTTCCCAACCGCTTGCAATGGGAAAATAATGGAGAAATATTCTGGATTGATCCATTTGGGCCCAATACGATTAGGTTCCGTTCTTCACGGAGTTTGAGAATCTCTGAGGAAAACTGGAATCTTTTACCCCAACCTAAAACACAGCTTGAAATAACCATTAGTGAAGATAAAGCTGTTGTCAAGAACGGAAAGATCAAAGTAGAGATAGCCTCCATAGATGGCCGAGTTAAATATCTCAATGACAGGGATGAGGTCTTACTTCAAGAATCTCATCACAGGCATCATTCACATTTTGCTAGACAATTTAAAAGTCGTGGAAGTGACCATTTCGAATTAAAAGTAACCTTCGATTCCGATAAGGATGAGCATTTGTATGGGATGGGACAATATCCAAATGATTGTCTCGACCTGAAAGGAACTGTCCTTGAACTGGCCCAGAAAAATACACAGATATCAATCCCATTTTTATTGTCCAGCAAGGGATACGGATTTATTTGGAACAACCCGGCAGTGGGTCGTGCTGAATTATCCCTAACGCATACAAGTTTCTATGCAAAATACGCCAAACAGATAGATTATGTAATCTATCCCGGGGATTCTCCTGCAGAAATTGTCAGGAGGTATTCAGATTTAACAGGGAAATCACCGGAAATGCCATATTTTGCAACTGGTTTCTGGCAATCAAAATTGCGTTATTCATCACAGGAGGAATTATTGTCCGTTGCAAGAGAATATAAAAAGCGTGGATTACCTATTTCGGTCATTGTTGCAGATTTTTATCATTGGCCAACATCAGGTGATTGGAAATTTAATCCTGAATTTTGGCCTGATCCAAAAGGAATGATCGATGAACTTGAATCAATGGGCATAAAATTACTTGTCTCAGTTTGGCCTACACTTAATATAAAGAGTGATAACTACAATGAATTCATTCAAAAAAACTACACAATTCGTCCAGAGTTAGGAAACGATGTATTTCTTTCGATTATTTACAAACAGGCTAAAGCCATTGATAACCTGACATTTGTAGATGTCACTCATCCAGGTGCACGCGATTTATTCTGGTCTAAGATCAAGGATAATTATTTTAATCTTGGAGTCCGTCTTTTCTGGCTGGATGAAGCTGAACCGGAGATCGATCCACTCGACTATGAAAACTTGAGATATTATATCGGAAATGGTCTAGAAGTCTCCAGCATTTATCCCTACTACCTAGCTAAGACCTTTTATGAAGGTCAGAGACAAAACAATCAAAATGAAATCATCAACCTTATTCGCAGTGGATGGATTGGCAGCCAACGATTTGCAACAATCTTATGGTCGGGTGATATTTATGGTACATGGAACAGCCTAAGACGACAGATCAAGGCTGGCCTGAACATATCATTATGTGGTATTCCTTGGTGGAATAGCGACATAGGCGGTTTTTATGGAGACTCTGAATCAGATGAGTACCGTGAACTTTTAATCCGTTGGTTTCAGTACGGAACCTTCTGCCCAATAATGAGGCTTCATGGAATTCGTTATCCTTATCAAGATATTGAGGGTCAAATAGTTGGTACGGGAAAACCAAATGAAGTTTGGAGTTATGGAGAAGATGTATATAAGATCATGATGCATTATCTGGAAATCCGTGAAAAACTTCGCCCGTATATTATGAAACATATGAAACGGGCTTCCCAGGATGGTACTCCCATGATGCGTCCACTTTTATATGATTTCCCGAAAGATGAAATATGTTATACTATTGAGGATCAATATATGTTTGGCCCGGATCTGCTCATTGCACCAGTGTATGAATCTAAGATAAAAATAAGAAAAGTATATCTTCCAGCCGGATCAAAGTGGAAAAATTGCTTGACTGGTATTGAATATAAAGGAGGCCAGATAATAGAAATTGGAGTGTCTCTTGACAATATACCCGTATTTAGCAGAAATGGCTTCGAGTTTTCATTCAAATAGTCAAAATAGTAAAACAATAAAAATAATATAAAATGCAAAAAAGCGATATTATTTATTTATCTTCAAATACTTAGACAAAAAAGATTAATTAAAAAACATCACTTTAAGGGCAAAAAATTCAAAGAAAAAATCAAACAACAAATCAAAAATCTTTAAGGTTTCATTTTCAAACAATAACATCACGAGATATACAGGTTTGAATACAGTAGAAAAATTTATGAGTAGACGGAATATAGTACAAACCATCAGTTCATCCTTTACCATGGTATGGTACAATGCCACAAAATTTGGTATTAACTCTGTTAAATCTTTGGTACAGAATGGATTATATATCAGGGTCAACCAGATTATAATGGCCATAAGCCTGGCTTTAATTAGTAAGATAGGCCTGATTTGTAAGATCATTACTTTAGAGGGGATGGATATTAAAAAGCATTGCTGAAAATTGATTTATTAAAGTGCCCGGGAAAATTAACATAAGTGAGCATCAAACAGAAAATAAAATGTAAGAACACCATTTTTAAAAAGACGCTTAGAAAGAGCATGACAGGCCTGCCTGCAAGTCAGGTATGCGTATCGAAGCAACATAAAAATAATGAAAGGAGGAAAATATAAGAACCAACACAAAAGTATATTAGAGAAGTTTGTTTAATTAGCTCAAAAACCAGGTTAAAGATGGGAATATCACCAAAAGAGTAAAGACATTTAAAGTATTTCGATTCCGAAGTTAAACTAATTTAACCGTAATTGAATTGCCTTTGTTCATATACCAGACAAATCCGGTTCAAAAATTTCAAATTATTTATTTAGATAAAATTAAAAATGGAGGTAGAAATGAAAAAAGTAATTGTGTTTTTAGTCTTGGGTATCTTTTTTTATGCACCAATAGCATCAAATACCACGAGCACGAGTTTAAACGAAGTATCAGAAGAAAAGAAAACTAAACTATTTGTGATGTTCCGTTTCAGCGGACCAGCTTTTGATGCTTCTACATTAAAATTAAGTGATAAGGAATATGAGCGGAAGATATTGACGAATGAAGAAATAATGAATGAAGTAAAAAAGAGGTGTGAAGGAGTAGAATTTATTGGAAATATTTCTCCTATAGGGACGGATGAAGAAGCTATTAGAAAGGTAGATAACTTACCAGAAGATATAGATGGGATTGTTATCTTTGGACCTTTATCCTATGGTCATGCCTTTGGTGGTCCATTAACTGATAAATTAATAAAAACCGACCTACCTATAATAGTTGTGTTTCCTTTTTGGGCAATGTGGCAAGAAGATTTTAGTTATCAAGGCTATAAAGGGAAGAAAATTTTAACGGCTCAAATATCTGTAGTACGGGATAATTCCAGAGCTGTTGAGTCATCAAGATTCGAAGATTTAGCAAAGAAAATCAAGCTAATTGAGGCTATTTCACAATTAAAAGGATTCAGGATATTATCTATTACGGATAATCCTCCCTTGGGGAGATTTACCATTAGTTATGGTGAGGAATATGAGAAAAATTATATTGATAATTTAAAGAAGATATTCGGAGTAGAACTTGTAACTATACCTCAAAAAGAGTTATATAATAAAATTCAGGAGGTCCTGAAGAGCGAATATAGTAAAGCAGAACAAATAGCTGAGATGTGGATTGATGGAGCTGAAGAGGTAATGTGGGATGAGGTTACGAAAGATGATATAATAAAATCAGCAGCAACTTACTTGGCTATGAAAAAACTGAGGGATCAATACAATTGTAATACAGTAACTACTGAGGGATATCATGGATTTGCATATTATGAAGAAGGTTGTATTCCTTTTCAGGGTTTAGCTTCTATGCAAATGTCTACAGAAGAGCCAGTAGCTGTTCCCTCTGAAACCCTTTTATATAGCTTTATAATTCAACAATTAGGACTTAATATGACGGGAAGACCTGGAATTAATGGTGACTATTTAATAGATAATTTCAATAATGTCGCCCATATTATGCATTGCGAAGGTCCTCTTAATGTATACGGAGACGAAAGAAGATGTCCTTATAATATTAGGAATATGTGGTTCCTGTTTGAAAATCAACAGGGGGCAGTTGTTGAAATTAAATATCCATCAGATGAAACTGTCACCGTAGTAGGAATGGGTATCAATGAGAAAAAGTTGAGTGTTTTCACTGGTAAGACTATAGATGGTAGAACAATCTTTGAGGACCTAAATAATATGTATTGTAGATCAAAATTAGTCGTTAAAACGAATGCTGAAGCGTTGCTTGAAAATGTTAATTGGGAGATATTTCATCAGCATAGAGTAGCATTTTACGGTGATTTTAGAGAAGATTTTAAGAATCTGGCTAAGTTAATCGGATTTGAAATTGTAGAGGTGGATAGATAGAAGAAATCTTAAACTAACTATAGATTGGCAAAAAATAACAAAAGCACAATTAACAGGCTGATTTCGGTATTTAAATAATAAGGTTTTGCTGATTTCCTCTAACGAAGCCTATAAGATGTTGATAAAAAGGTTTAAATACAAGGTAAATATTGTTTTTAAAATATTTTTTTGATCAGATTAGTGCTGAGTAGTTATTAATCAATTTGGTATTAATCATACACTAATGGCCCATCCAGGATCTTGTTGTAGCCAATGAAGCATATAATAAAATTACTGGTAATTCGGTATAAACCAGAGAATATTGTTATGAGGGATACCTTTTATTGTCCTGAACCTGCTGGAAAAACGATATATCATGGAATATTTTAGACAACCTATTTTCGTAATAGGAATACTGCTATGCCTGACAAGCATTTGTCCAGACTGCCATCAAAATAGACAGGAACAATTTACCGGACAGGATATTTGGAGATTGGAGGAAGGAGGTATTTTATGGGACTTTCTTCGATCCAAATATCCATCATTCCCTCTTCTATTGGAAGAGAATGGGTATTTCATGGGGGATGCGGAAAGCAATACTGGCAGGCTAGGTTTGAAGGAGACGGAGTTCATACCAGATCCACTGGAAATCAATACAGACAGCAGAGGTTCGATCCTCATCCTCCTGAAGGTCTCAGTCAACTTGACCCTGTTGCCGAACTTGAAGATTTCCCCTCAGATGTAACTGAAAACAGCCCATTCTTCTTCTGGTTTGGCATCCAAGCCCCCCATACCTTTTCCTGAAGGATTAGGGAATAAAATGGGTATTGATACTTCAAAGATCAGGATGCCGAAATTTCTTCTGGCTGCCCTAGCCATCCGGTGTGCACTTGCAGACTACATGGATGAAATTGAATTGATTGACAGGAAGTTTGGAAAGGTTCTCAAGGTAATGGGAAAGAATAACCTGATAGAGAATACAATTATTATTTACACTTCAGATAATGAAATGCCGCTCCCGATGGCAAAGGCTACAGTTTAAATATAAAAGGGTAATTATATGGCTACAATTTTTCAGAATCAGCTACAACGATATTTTTCTGGTTTTTTTCTTGATAATCTGGATAAGTGGTTCTGATTATTTGAAAAACATTGATTAAACTGAAAGTAAATGAATATTAATATACAACTTAGCGGTTTGAAAATGAACTAGAGTTTTATTCTGCACAGCTTAAAACCTAAATCCCTTTTGTGCAATCCATAAAAATTTAAAAATGAGAAAAACATTATTCATCCTAGGTGTTTATTTAGCACCAATTTTTCTATTGGGGCAACAAGCTAATAAACAACTAAATATCTCTCCGAAATGTAAATTCAGTATAGCCCCTCAAGAGTTGAGTTTTGAGGTAACAACCAAAGAATGTGAAAAAGATCTGATTATCCATTCTTTCACTTTACATTCTAAAGATTTCTGTTCTCCGGCTATTATCAAATGGTGTTTTCCGGCCAATGATATACAATTTGTCTGGACGCCTGAATTTCAAAGCAGCCTAAAACCCAATTGGTATTTGCAGATATTAACATCAAGGGCTACAACTCAAGCCCCCATCTTATGTCTTATTAATGGCAATAACCAAAACAAGTATTCCATAGCTGCTTCTGATGCTTTAAACACAATTGAAATGAAAGCAGGCGTCAGTGAAGAAACAAGTGAAATAGAAATAACTCTTAAAATATATCCAGAAGCGTTCAAATTTAATACTAAGTATTTATTTGATTTAAGAATAGATAAACGTAATATTCCTTATTGGCAAACCCTTAAAGAAGTATCTGAATGGTGGGCATCTTTCGAAAATTATGAACCCTTAAGTGTTCCTGATGTTGCAAAAAAACCGATGTATTCAACATGGTATACATTTCATCAGGAATTAGATGTACAAGAAGTAATAGATGAATGTAGAATTGCGAAATCATTAGGTTGCGAAACAGTTATTATTGATGATGGTTGGCAAACCCTCGATAATAATAGAGGCTATTCTTTTACAGGTGACTGGAAACCAGAACGAATCCCTAATATGAAAGCTTTTGTTGATAGCATACACCAGTTGGGGATGAAGTTTATTCTTTGGTACTCTGTCCCATTTGTTGGTAATCAATCAGAAGCAAAAAAACGATTCGAAGGGAAATTCCTAAACAACTTACCAGCCCAGGAAACTTATAAACTAGATCCCAGATATCCGGAAGTTAGAGAATATCTAATTAGTATTTATAAAGCAGCTATACAGGATTGGGATATTGATGGTTTTAAGTTGGATTTTGTTGATCAATTTAAAGAAGATGAAAATATCCCGTCTGCTAACGAGCTGATGGACTTTTCAAGTGTAAACAGAGCAACTGACAGACTATTAACCAATGTAATGAAAGAATTAAAATCGATAAAGCCTGATATTCTTATTGAATTTAGACAACGTTATATTGGACCATTAATGCGTAAGTATGGAAATATGTTCAGAGCAACGGATTGCCCGTATGGTTTGCATGATAACCGTATTCGTGTATCCAATGTTCGCCTTTTATCTGGGAACACAGCCACACATTCCGATATGCTTATGTGGCATCCAAATGAAACAAAAGAAGTTGCTGCTCTTCAATTACTAAATGTAATATTTTCTGTTCCTCAAATATCTATAAGGTTAGAAAGCTTTCCAAAAGAACATATTGCTATGCTTAATTTTTGGTTGAAATTTTGGAACGATCACAGAGATGCTCTACTTGAAGGAGAATTTGAGCCGTATTATCCAAACCTAAATTATCCTTTTATAGTGGGGAAATCTGAGAATACATTAGTTGCCGGATTATACACCTCTCATGCAGTTATTCCTGTAAATGTACAAGAGCAGGTTGAAAAAGTTTATATAATTAATGCCTCGGGATATAATAAAGTGATGGTTGATTTTCAGAGAAATTCGGCCAAATGGAATTTGACAATATATGATTGTTCAGGAAAAGTTATTGAACAAAAAACCATTTTAGGAAAAGGAATAGTAAAACTTAATGTCCCATTTTCAGGGCTAGTAGAGTTTATAAGATTAAGTATATAGGAATAGACCTTAAACCCACATAGTGTGGTATAAAATCAAATTAATATGCAACTTAATATTACCATAATTCAAATTACTTAAAAACTTTTATGTAGAATTAAATATGTATTAAAAAACAAAGCGCCTTATGAAAAAGGATTGGTCAAAAAAAGTCATTTTAATAAAAACAATCATCAGGCAGTGGGACTTTAAGCAAACCTTTGCAGCTTAATCTTTTAAGACTGTTTTTATTAGTCGAAGGTCCAACCTATGAAAAATGAACAAGGGAATACAGCTGATTTTATCAGACTGTTATTAGAAGAGTGTTTTTATAAAGATGGTTTAATTGTTATAACCAAGAGCGACCGATGGTGATTAAGTCGCTACTTCAAGGAAAAAATGGGAAAACATTGTTAAATAATTCACTTAACAATATAGAAGGATTTGCTGATTTTCTGTTTCAGCACATGTATATTGTTAATAAACAGGTTATTAAGTTAATGAATATATAAGTGCCGCTTGAAAACGTACTGGCCATGCTGGAAGCCATATAAGAGTTCGGTTAATCCATTAAGTGGATCAATAAATGTCCTCGAAACAATTTTCATACCTGCTGCTGCTTACCCTCACTGCAACTTTCGGAGGGCTCCTGTTTGGTTATGATACAGCAGTTATATCTGGAACAGTCGAATCCTTGAAGGAGTTTTTTATCAGGCCCTATGGGTGGGCTGAAACCAAGGCCAATGCCTACCATGGAATGGTGGTATCCTCAGCACTTTTCGGCTGTATTGCAGGAGGACTCTCGGGCGGGATAGTCAGCCTGTACCTGGGGCGTAAAAAGGGACTTCTCCTGGCAGCTTTTTTGTTTCTGATCTCAGCCCTTGGCTCAGCTATGCCTGAGATGTTTATCAGGCCTATCGGCCAGGCTGATCACAGTTTTTTGTACGCATTTGTGGTTTATCGTATCATCGGGGGCATTGGGGTCGGACTTGCATCCATGCTATCACCCCTGTATATTGCCGAGATTGCACCTGCTCACCTGAGGGGTAGGCTGGTCTCATGGAATCAGTTTGCCATCGTCTTCGGTATGCTGGTTGTCTATTTTGTTAATTACAGCATAGCCCTGCAGGGAGAAGATGCCTGGTTGCATCAGGTTGGCTGGAGATGGATGTTCGCCTCCGAAGTTATACCCGCCTCCCTGTTCGCCTTACTGCTAATATTTATTCCTGAAACTCCAAGGTATCATGTACTGAAGAACAATCATGAAAAGGCCCTAAAAATTCTCACACATATCAACGGATTGGACAAGGCCAGAGATATCCTGGAGGAGATCAAATCAACCCTCCGGCAGACGGCCAGAACAGGAAAGCTATTTTCTTTCGGTTTTGCCGTTATAATTATAGGTCTGGTACTGGCCATCTTCCAACAGTTTATTGGAATCAACGTGGTATTGTACTATGCTCCGGCAATTTTCAAGGATATGGGAGCCAAAACGGATGCTTCACTGCTGTCAACAATTTATGTTGGGGCCATCAATATGATATTCACAGTGATTGCGATCCTCACGGTTGACCGGTTCGGTCGCAGGGGCATCATGATCATGGGGGCACTGGTGATGGCCGTGGCAATGGGAGCACTGGGTTTTACATTTTTTTTCCGCCTTGAAGATATCCTTGATGGCGGACAATCGGTCAGCCGGTTCAGCAGTCAAGGTGCAGCCTACGCAGCTTTTATCTTCATCCTGGTCTACATAGCAGGTTTTGCCATGTCTTGGGGGCCGGTCACATGGGTCCTTTTGTCCGAGATCTTTCCCAACCAGATCCGGGGCAGGGCCATGGCGCTGGCAACAGCAGCCATCTGGATATCAAACCTGATCATTTCCTGGACCTTCCCAGTTTTGAATGACAACTCCTTCCTAGTCAGGAAATTTAACCACGGGACCACCTATTGGATCTACGGATTGATGGGGATATTGGCTGCCATTTTTGTCAGCCGTTTCGTCCCTGAAACAAAACAAAGAACACTTGAAGAACTTCAACATTTATGGAAAAAATGAAAAACCTCGTCTTGTTGTTAGTGCTGTTTTTATCCCTGGCAACTTGTGTCAATGATCCGGTCCGGATTATTTATGAAGAAAATGCATCTGAGCAGATCAATCTGGCTGCAAAAGAGTTGCGTCGATACATTTACCAGTGTACCGGAGCAATGCCTATTCTTTCTCCCGTTACAGCAACCGCAGAGGGTAATCAGCCCCATTCAATTTTGCTGAAAGAGGAGCCACTTGGGGAGGAGGAATTTCATATTCTACCGGCCGGGGAACAATCTCTAATTATATCTGGAGGCTCTCCTCTGGCCATACTCTATGGTGTCTATCGATATATAGAGGAATATGGGGTCCGATACTACCTGCATGGGGATGTGATCCCGGATAAAAGGCAGTCTCTCATTATCCCGGAGGAAGCAATTATGGAGAAACCCCTGTTCAGGATAAGAGGTATCCTGCCTTTCCATGATTTCCCGGAGGGACCCGACTGGTGGGATGCAGATGACTATAAAGCGTATTTCTCCCAGATGGTGAAAATGCGCATGAATTTTTTCGGATTACACACCTATCCTGATCACTCCAACGGACCTGAACCGACCACATGGATTGGCCTGCCGGAAGATGTACTGCCTGGTGGGAATGTAAAGTTTGGCCACAAGGCAAAATACAGCAACACCACAAAGGATTTTTCCTGGGGATATTATCCCAAAAAGACTTCCGACTACTATTACGGAGGAGGTAACATCTTTGAACATGATAACTACTCCACGGAATTAATGGTGCCCTATATGTCTTCAGAAATCAACGAAGATGTATTTAACGGGAAGGAAGAAGTAGACTGGCCCGAGTATTCACCTGAACAGTGGGCAGAACTGTTTAATGAGGCCGGATATTTTTTTAATGATGTTTTTAGTTTTGCGAAGCAGCATGGGATTAAAACCTGCATCGGTACAGAAACCCCCATAACCATCCCGGATGAAGTAAAAGTGAGGCTTGCTGAGCTCGGAATGGAGCCAGGGTCCCCGGAAAATATTAAAAAAATATACCAGGGTATTTTTACACGGATTTCTAAGGCATACTCACTTGATTATTACTGGGTCTGGACACCGGAATCCTGGATATGGGGCAACAGCGGAGAGCAACTGGAAAAAACCAGGGAGGACATGCTGCTAGCTTTGGAAGCCATTGAAGAGCTTGGCAATCCTTTCTCACTTGCTACCTGTGGATGGGTTCTAGGTCCGGCTGAAGACCGTTCCATGTTCGAAGATATCCTACCGAAAAACATGCCCATGAGCTGCATAAACAATTATGTGGGATTCTATCCCGTTGATCCTGGTTTTGCTAAAATCCAGGGTCGTGATTTGTGGGCCATTCCCTGGCTGGAGGATGATCCGGGATTAATTGCACCACAATTCTGGGTGGGAAGGATGAGGCGTGATGCGGCAGATGCCTTGGCATACGGCTGCACCGGGCTGATTGGCATACACTGGCGAACACGGGTAATCGGACATAACGTATCGGCCCTGGCCCGTGCCGGGTGGCAACAGGACTGGAATAAAAAAAAGGGGAAACGTTTTGGTTTTGAAGAAGCACTAATGAATTCGCAGAATCCACCGCGTGATGCACCTGTGGATGATTTCTATGCAGATTGGGTTGAGACGCAATTTGGATATGTCCGGGATGATGCCCTGGCAAAGATATTCACAGCGATTGACGGGGGAGAAATTTACAACTGGAGAACAATTAGCTCGAATATCCCACGAAATTCAAATTGGGACCGTGGTCCGGGTGGGATCATCAAGGATACTCTAACATGGGAGCAGCGAAAAAGTAGTTACGAATTCATTGATCACCTGGAGGAATACCACCCTAAGATTGTAGGCAAAGGAAATATTGCCCGGTTCGATTACTGGCTGAACACCCTGAAGTACCATCGGGCCATCGGGAAATTCTCCTGCACTCTTGGGAAGATCACACGCCTCGAAGAGGAGATGGATAAAACTGTCAATACACTGGTACTCATTGAGGAAAAATGGATTCCGCTCAGGGTGCAGCTTGTGAACGATTTTGAGGAGATGAATCTTTACTTGCTTAAAACCATTACAACTAAAGGTGCCATGGGAACCCTGGCCAATCTCAACCAGCACGTGGCTTATTTATATTTTGATCAGCCAGCAGGAATAATCGCGAGCAAAATGGGTGAAAAATTGCCGGAAAACTGCTGGCCATTGAAAAAGGACCTGAATACCCCCCGGATATTTATGCCTACAGTCCGTTCTGTATTAAATGCAGACGAAAATCTCAGTTTGAAATGCATTGTCACTGGAGATGCGGGTGAACCAGTGCTTTATTTCCGGAAACTGGGTGAGAAGCGCTTCCAGGAAAAACAAATGGAACACCTGGAACGGGGTGTATATAAGGTAATCCTCTCGCCTGATGAAATGAAGGGTGATATTGAATATTACATCCGGTCTTCAAATAATTTATATTATCCACCATCAGCCCCGGAATTATGTCAATCGGTGGTGATCAGAGATGCTTTCTTACATTGACAATGAAGTAATGCCATGCCATCACTTCTAAAGAAATAAAAATATGTGAATAGAAACCAGCAAATTAGATTACAAAAAAATGGGACAGCTTCTGATTTTAAAGGAATCTCGGTAAAAACTATATTACCCGGGCCTTTCAATATACTCATGAAGCAGACCCGGAAGACTTGCTTTTTTACAATGATTTTGATTTGCAGTATTCAAAAAGGTAGAAAAAAATTGATGCTGTTGTAAATATGGTCGAAGAATTTAAAAAAAGAAATATCCCTATTCAGGGATTGGGCATGCAGATGCACATAGGTATATCTGCTAGCAATAATGAAATTGAAAGTGGAATGCGACAACTTGCAGCTACCGGTTTATTGGTTCACATATCAGAAGTGAGCATCCTGGTTTCTGATTGGAAAAAGGATACGAGTTTGGTTTTTTTACAGAAGAATTGCAGAAAAAACAATCAGACAAATATCAGTTTATTGCACAGGCGTACAAAAGATCTGTTCCTGCTGACCAACGATACGGAATAACTGTATGGGGCTTAAGTGATGCACATAGTTGGATTAGTGGGTTTGTCCCACGTGACTGGCCTTTGCTATTTGATGATAATTATCAAAAGAAAAAAGTATATACAGGTTTTCTTAACGGTCTTAAGAAATAATTTCATATGAATTATTGAAAAACTCGTTTTCAAGTTTTCTCGCAATTTAGGTAAAAACCTTGCAGAAAATGTTAGGAAAATCACCAAACCAAAAAAAGAAAAATTTATTTCAGCCCTTTATTGGTAATTTCAGTGATGCTGAGCCATCAATTCCGGAATAAAATGAGTACCCTTCTTTGACATAATCAAACCTATCCATTTCGTTGTAATATAAATACTTAATCCAACACAAATGGATTTTCTTTGTTGAAAAATTGTGGTTCATTCTTAACCGGAGAATATGGTTCACTTTAAGCTGAATTAATAAATGACCGATTCCCAAGATGAGCCAATGGTTTTGCGAATAAGGGCAAAGCAAAATCGGTGAAAAGAGATTCTGTATTGTTTGGCGAACTGCCGTATATGAGATCCATACCTACTGTAGTGTGAGAGGTGCACTGGTCATGCTTCACCGTGATAAGGCGCCTACTCGATTATGCTTTCGTTAATATTTATAATTTAAACGATACCAGTTCTATTCGATTAGCTTTTGCTTTTAATATCCCATCGACAAAAATCAATAAGCCCTTTCCTCTTTTATATTTATCACCGGTTTTATCCCATACAATGGTAAGTTCCCTACCATGATAAATTACTTTGTCCAGACAAAACCAATCCCAATTATCCGGAATGAGGGGATTTACTTCAACAATATTATCCATTCTGGGTTTAAGTCCTAAAAGATCTGAAATAACCAAATCACAAAATCCAGAATGATTATAGTCTTTGCCTCTTTCTATTCCACCTTTACCTTCCGACCATGTTCCATTGTCCCATGTTTTAAGTCTGGTTCTTGAAATCCAATCTCCTGTAAAAGGATTAAGATTTTCATCGATCCATTTTTGGCTATCTCCCTCTTCATCAACTATTGAATGACTTTTTGCATACTGTAATAATAGTATAAAGTAATCATCCTTTGAAATACCCCCGTGATTTGAATAATTATTTAACAGGTTTGACATACTTTTAAGTGTTTGAGTAGTTGCAAAAGGCCAGGATGGACCATTCCATTTACACTCATGCCCAGTATAGTTTATCTCGAAGAAAGGATGCAAACGTTCGCATGTGGTCAATCCATATGGTGCGTAAAACCCTGTTGTATCCATCACTTTGTTCCAGGCAAAAGCGTATTTGGGATTATCATCAGGTAGATTAAAATACCAGGGTATGTATCCAATAAGTTCCCTAACATTGATAGGTCTTGTGGTATCAGAATAATTTTTTGGGAGAACAGTGAAGAATTCGAGATCTTCATTCCAGAGACGATTTTGTACTTTTTGCTTTATTAGTTTGGCCTTAGAATAATATTCACTGGCAATTTGTTGATTATTTGTCAAATTTGCCATAGTTGCAATTGCTTTAGCATCACCATACTGATAACTATTAATGGTTGGCCGTATAGCTGCCATTCCGCTAATGGGAATTCCATTATTTAATATGCGGCCACTAACAGAGACTTCCATACCATCTCTATCATCTATCTGCCAAAACAAAATTTTAGAAGAATCTCGTCTTATCTTTTCCCATTCATTGTAATTGTTTATCAATAATGGTAATTGATTAGATAGTATTGAATCATTTCGATGTATTTTATGAAAAGCAAGTGCAGCATCAGCTGCCCAAAAACTATATCGACGGATTCCATCATCGGATTTATTTAACCAAAAGTCAATGTAGTCAAGCACAAATTCCGGATTCCTTAGCCACCTACCTTCATAGATATGGTGTCCAGCTGAACAATTAATGGTGTTGTGCTTTCCTGCCCAGGGTACTTCGGGCAGAAACTCTGTTATTACAAATCCATCGTTAGTTTTTTTCAAATGCTTTCTATAGGTCCACCAACGGAAATAGTAAGTTTTTTCAATATCTTTGTCCGGTACTTCAATCAGGGGTATATTTTCAGAAAGAAATAGTAAGGCTGATTCATTAGGCACTTGCTGTATATAAAGTTCATTATCCTTCAGGTTAAAGTTTTCAATATAATAACTAAAACTGCTATTATCGAGGATCTGAAATGAGTGATCCTTTGTACAGCTTAATTGGATCAGTATTATAAAACTAATGATTGTAATTCTTTCACTTTTCATGTTGTCTTATTCGTTTTTGACACACAATTTACTTATAAATTCACCATATGACTGAAAAAGTGAATCTATCAAACATTAGTGTGCTGGCTAAATTTACCTTTTACGGTTCGGTAGGTGCATTTGTTTACAATAAAATTAATGTACTCCCATAACATATCCAAACTTCATTGATTTATAGATCTATCAAATGCTTCAGACCTGATTTTGCCCAATAGTGATAAGGATTAAAATCCAGGGCCCTGGTAAAATAATTTTTAGCCTCTTCCTTATTATTAGCAGACAATTCTGCCAAACCGCTTATATAGCTACGCTGCGCATATCTCAGATCGGATATTTCCTTCTCAGCAAATTTTGAGAAAAAATCTATCTCTTCTTCCTGCTGTGAATATTCCTGAAGGACTTTCCAGACTTTCCGGCTTTCTTCCTTCTGGTTTAGCTTTTGGAAGGCGAGTCCCTGGTAATATAGATAAGGCGTATCATCCAGAATATGTTCAACGGCCTTCTGAAAATACTCATCTGCCTTCTTCTTCATGTTAAGTGCCTCGTATGTAAGTCCTATATAGAAAAATGTCTGGGCAAATCTTTCTGTCCACTCCGGTCGGCCCATTTCCAGATTACTAGGGTATTCATTTGCTTTTAGGAAATAATCCAAAGCTTTATCATATTGCTTTTTATCGTACATAGCGATTCCATTGAGCAGGTGTGCATCTTCATAATATTCGCGAACAAGACTTCCCCCTTCCCATCGAGAAAAATGATGGCTGTTTAGATCATTGATGGCCTTATCAAACTGCCCATCCTGGATATATGCTTTAACAAGCCTGGATATGGCATCAGTACGTATTTCAATAATCTCCTTGTTTTTCTCAAGTAGTTCTAGGCGTTTGGAGATATCTGTTTTGTTGGTTTCATACAACACATCAATCTCATAGAATAAGCGGGGGTCCTTGTTATTCAGCTCAATAGCTTTCTCCAATGAAGCTGTTGCTTTTGTATAATCTCTATCTATCTGGCTGTATCCTATCGCCAGGTTACGGAATACGTTGTACGGAGGATTTTCAGCCATGACTGATTTTTCCCACCATTCCATTGCGGCATCTGGTTGTGAATCATATAATAGATTCCCGATATAGTAAGTACATTGAGCATCCTCAGGATGTTTCGTATAAACGTGCTTTAAAACTTCTAAAGATTCTGCTCTGAATGGGAAGCAGAGACGAGCAGGCTGGGTAGAGGCAAGCTCGTAATATTCGAGTGATTTTTCTGTTTCACCGATCTTGTCGAAACAGTATCCCAAGTAATAATAAATCATGGGATAAGTGGATCCCTCTGGATTGCTTGTTATATCTATCCTTGAGAGTAGGTCAATGGTTTCATTCCATGCCCCGCAATTCATATAAAATGAAGCTATTTCCAGGTATTCCTCATGCTTGTTACCTATCAGTTTGTCGAGTAAGAGCAGGGATTCAGTGGCGGCAGAAGATTCATTTAACTCCCTGTAAGCATTGATGAGCTCATTTATCGCCAGGAAATCAAGGGGAATTTCAATTAAAAGTTCTTTCATAGCTTCTCTGGCATACTGAGGCCTTTCAAGTTTCCTTGAGATATAAGCCATCAGACAAGAACCCACACGGTTATAATGGTTATAATTCACGGATTGATTTATGTGCTCCAGTGCCTGTGTATAATGGCCCTCCTTGCAATCCATATTGGCAAGGGCGAAATATGCGGGGGCTTTATAGTGAATATCCCAGCATGCCTTATAATAGTTATCGTAGGCTTCTTTATCCTTACCTAGTGCCTGTTGGGCAACTGCCAGATAGTAGTATGGTTCGGCATTTTGGGGATGCACATAATTATTCGCCAATCGGCCGACTGCTTTAGATAAATGTTCTTCTGCTTTCTTCCAGCTGAATCCCTTACAATCCAGGATACCCAGTTGGATATTAACCTGGGAGTTACTAGAATCTCGCCGGAGTGCTTCCTGGTAATAAAGATCAGCATCAATTCTTCCGTTATAAAACTGGTCGAGTCTCAATCCTTCCACATAGAGTTCCTCTACAGTTTCTATTTCTTCAGGCTTTGACGGGGGTAAGACTGTTGCTGGTTGATCTATCCTTGGGTAATTTATTGGCTGATACTGAAGCAGGATCCTGCCATCCTTATCTTTCAGCGAGACCCGGAGTTTGGTTTTATCCACGTTGGCTGAATGGGTTATGGTGAAAGCATAGGGAGCATCAGGTGCAATCAGGATGGTTTTATGAGCGATTTCATTTCCATCATACATTAAATTCAAATAAGCATCATCAAACCGTGACGTAGTAATCACCTTGACCTGCACCTCCAGACCATCCACCAGTATATTCATAGCCCCGTTTAGATTGGCGTATTGCATACCATTCAGGTTGCGAATTGGATACCAGTACTGTGTTACAAATTTTGATTCATAAGGTTTGATCCAGCTATAATCAGGTTGGTTGTCAGAAAATGCCCCTGCCATCAATTCAATATAGGGACCATCTTCATCGGTTAACTTCTCATCCTCCATTTGGCCTCTGGGACCATTACCCCAGGTGAAATACTTCATGCCCGGCACCAGGTGATGATTGGTCACATATGCAACTCCAGCATCCTCAGAATGATTGTATCCTCCAAAATAGTCGGTCTCGTAATTCCATGCGAAGAAAGAAACCGGGACAGGTATATTTTTCCACTGGCTAATATTGGTGCCTTTCCAGTCCCTTCTCCCGTAAAAACCCTGTGATACCGGCCATTCTGAAAAATCATTTTTCCCATGATTTACTACATACTGCACATTGGGAGGGAAAATTACCTGATATGAAGAATCTACATGAACGGCAGGATTTGCCCAGTACAGGAAGGAGTGTACAAGCGGGTTCGGATTATAAGGATTGATTTTTACTTCCAAATAGGATTTATCCGGGTATAATGTCATGCTCATTGTAAACCTGAACCGGTGCCTTTTATCAAATTCTGATATCCAAATTGTGGCACTCCCGTCTTCATTTTCTTTCAACAAATAATTTGCGGGCAGCATGGAATTTGCCTTGTGGTGATGAGGGAAATTCCATTCAACACCCCCGGAGATCCAAGCACCAAGGGTTCCTATAAGAGATGGCTTTATCACTCTGTTTCGATAGAAATAATCATAATTGTTTGTTTTGTCAACTGCCGTATATAATCTGCCTCCCAATTCAGGCAGGACAGTAATCTCAACATACCTGTTTTCAAGGGTGATCAGGGTGTATTCTTTCTCCACCTTATTATTTGTCAGTACATCATACATAGGATAGGGGTAAACACGCCCCTGAGCACCCTGGGTGATGCGCCCTTCATAAAACCTGGGATTTACGTCAGGGTCTCCAGTTTCATAAGTCGGGATTTTCCGGATCTCCTCTTTGATAATCACTTTCTCCTGTTGTGCTAAAATATTGGATGACAGTGAAAGGAGGCAGAGTCCGATCAGACATTTTAGTAGTGTGTTCAAAGTTTTTTTAATTTTTTTGTTAATATAATTTAAATTATTAATGCGCTGGCAGCTCAATAGCACAATGCGTTTTATATAAGGGTATCGTATAAAAGTTAGTTGAAATTTTAAAAAGAGAGGTTCCTTAAGATTTTATTAATATTGTTTTATCAGCAACAAAAAATATTAATTAAAACAGGAACCTCATGGAAAACAAAGGTACAGAAATTAAACGAAAAAAGGTTGAATGGTTAATAAATCAACCGATTGAAACACAAATGGAGATAATCTCACACCACATGGAGATATGCAGGTTAATGGTTAACTCCATCATAGAACAGGAGGTTTGTGACTATACCGGAGAAAGGTATAGTCACAAAAAGCCACATGACAACAGATATTCCCGATGGGGATTTAATCCGGGGAGTGTTAAAATCGGGGATCAGAAGATACCCGTCGATGTTCCCCGTGTATTTGACAAGGAGGAGAACGCTACTATTTCATTGGAATATTATGAGCAGTTGAAGAATTTACCCAAGCAAGATC
>Ga0315543_1001966_pt1 | contig 21014 bp, 10 predicted proteins | sample SalMarSW160210MG_2_FD_203098 | JGI IMG/M metagenome (GOLD analysis project Ga0315543, IMG submission 203098) | Salt marsh sediment microbial communities from the Plum Island Ecosystem LTER, Massachusetts, United States - Salt Marsh Sediment SW1601-210 ...
TAACATGATCGGATTGCCTGTTAAGCATGGGAATGAGGTTTTCAACCGGACGATCGCTTGTGCTGATCCGGATTTCTTTGATGCGTTCGATCTACCCCTTATTTCAGGAACTTATGAATCGTTTAAGGGGAAAGGCAACATCATGATCAGTGAACAGCTGGCCGGGATCCATTTTGGGGACAAGGATCCCGTTGGTGAAATAATAACGGTTTATGACAGTGAGGGAAATCCATTTGACTTTATAATAGGAGCTGTGTTTAAAGAGATTCCTCAAAATAACAGCATGCAATATGATGCTCTTCTTCTTTTTGAAAATTTCATAGATATTTATGATTTGGATGAACAGAACTGGAGTAATTTTGTTGCAGCAACATTCCTGTTTATTCCTGACAAGAACAACCTTCCACAGATCGATCAGAAGATAGATGAAGTCATACCTGTACAGAATAAAGGGTATGAAACATTTATTATTTCTGATTTCAGATTATTACCCTTAAGGGAAATTGCCGATAACAGCAGGGAAATCTGGAGTAACTGGTTATTTCCAGGATTACATCCGGCACATAAGGTCTCTCCAACCATTATGGCACTGCTGATTTTGCTGATCGCCTGTTTTAATTTTACAAATACCGCTGTTTCTGCCTCGAGTAAAAGGTTAAAAGAGATAAGTATGCGCAAGGTCGCCGGAGCAAAACGAAGCCAGATTATCGCTCAGTTTTGGGGAGAAAATCTCTTCATTTGTTTCCTGGCGCTGTTTGTGGCTATTTTCTTCGCAAAGATACTGATCCAGGCCTATAACAAACTCTGGGATTATATGACACTGACCATGAGTTTCAAAGGGGATATTCACTTCTGGATATTTTTACTTGTCATTTTAATCCTGACAGGTGTTATTGCGGGAACATACCCTGCAATTTATATCAGTTCATTCCGGCCATTGAATATCCTCAGGCAAAAGGTGAAACTGGGCGGAGCAAGTCTCTTTTCAAAAATCCTTCTATTTCTTCAAATAACCATTTCTGTTGTATCCCTTGTCGGAGGGATTGTCTTTTCAAGAAATGCGTATTACCAGGAGACACTCGATATGGGGTATGATAAAGATATGCTCATCGTTACAATTGTGCGTAGCCAATCGGATTATGAAGTCTATAGGCAATCACTCCTGCAACATCCGAAGATCATTTCTGTTGCAGGTACTACTTATCATATTGGTTGGGGAAATTACAGACGGGGAGTGGATTACCAGGTGGTGAAACATGAAGTGGATGTGATGAATTTTGGGTTGGGTTATATGGAGACGGCGGGACTCGATCTTATCCTGGGCAGGCTGTTTGATCCCGAATATGAACAATCGGATGCTGAAAACTCCATCGTGGTGAATCAAAAATTTGTTAAGGATTTCATGATGGAAGATCCGATTGGGAAGCAGGTTACCATTAATGATACCATCATTCTAACCATTGTTGGGGTTGTCAATGATTTCTATGTTAACGATTTCTGGGCATCTCTTGAACCAACAATGCTTCTTCTTGACGATGATGATTGGTTTCCTATCATTGCTGTCCGATCTGAGAATGAAGACCGGGAAGAAGTTTTTAATTACATGAAATCGGAATGGGAACGATTGATCCCATCAGTTCCGTTCAATGGCAGATACCAGGAGGAGACCCTGGCAGAGGCAAGGGAGATAAACAATAGTATAAAAAAAATATTTGTGTTCCTGGCGCTGGCTGCAACCCTTCTCTCCCTGATCGGTCTGTATAACCTGATCCTGCTGAACATCATAAGCCGGACAAAAGAAATTGGCATCCGTAAGGTATTGGGAGCAAGTATCCTGAACATTGCCGTACGCATTAACCTCTCATTTGTGATCATTCTGATTATTTCATCTGCAGCGGGATGTGTCGGAGGGTATTTTTTAACAAAGGCATTGATGAGCAGCATTTGGGCTAACCACCTTGGTTTCGAGCTTTTCAACTACCTGGCAGCATTCTTCGGGGTGATCCTGGTTGCCCTTCTGACTGTAAGCTGGAGAATATATACTGCTGCAACGACCAATCCAGCTGACTCACTCAGGTATGAATGAGACACATTTTTCATGAAGCAGGGCTGATATGAAAAATGCATGTCGAATTCATCCCGCTGAAAGCATGGCGAGTAATTTCGGATTTGTTTGGTAGCGAATTGGGATTTGTGATTTTATAAAAGCAATACCTGTTTCAGTCGTACCACGAATCCAAATCGTAGTACGACTGGTGTTCGTGCTACGATTGATAGAGTTTTCGCTCCACCGGAACTCATTTAACTTCAATAGAATCATTCAACATCCTGTGTGAATTATATTCAGGATTCAGCTCCGTTGGGACGGGTGCGTTGATACTCTCCCACCATTTTAACAGGTCATTGTGCAGTTCACGGGTTTTTTCCGGATAGGTTGTGGAGAGATCATTTGATTCTCCAATATCTTCCTTGAGATTGTAGAGCTCGATTGTACTATCCTCGAAGAACTCAATGAGTTTCCAGTGATCTTTCCGTATTACACTGGCGGGGGTGGTTCGGAATTTTTGGTCCATTCCTGCATACCGTTCCAGGTATACCGGGAAATGCCAGAAAATAGCCTCCCTTTTCCAACGCTTCTTTCCGCTGAGCAGTGGTACGATGCTTTGTCCATCCAGTACCTGGTCAGAAAGATATTTTATTCCGGCCAGTTCAAGAAATGTTGGAAAAAAATCGATTCCTATGACGGGTATATCACAGCTCGATCCTTCTTTTATCCTGCCTGGCCACGAAATGATCAGCGGTTCGCGGATTCCTCCCTCATAGAGCATGCCTTTTGATCCCCTTAGCGGTTGAGCGCCTGAAATGGCTCCTTGAGGTCCATTGTCAGAGAAGAAAATAACAAGCGTTTGGTCCCTGATCTTCAGATCATCAAGCAGTGAGATGATCTTTCCAACTCCTTCATCGAGACTTTCGATCATGGCGGCATATTCGGGATTGTTGTGCCTTCCGTATGCTGGTTTATTCTTGTAATGATTTACCTTATCCACCTTTGCCTGAATGGGAGTATGAACGGCAAAATGTGGCAGGAAGAGAAAGAAGGGTTGATCCGCATGATCCTGAATAAACCGAAGTGCCTCATGGGTAAGCCTGTCTGTAAGATATTCACCTTCAGGGCCGTCTGTAATAAAATCGTTTTCATATGGGCTGAAGTAGGATTTCGGGTGTCCCTGGTGATCACCGGCTATGTTCAGGTCAAATCCCTGGGCTATGGGTCCCGATTCCGGATCACGCCCCAAGTGCCATTTCCCAATGGAAGCAGAAACATATCCTTTCTCTTTTAATGCTTCAGCAATGGTAATAATATTTGTGTCTAACACGGTGGTATTGGGAACTGGAATAAGTTTACGATCTTCGGATCTTCCCCTTGCAGAGCTGTTAACCGTGTATACACCATGCCGGGGAGTGTATTGACCGGAAAGCAAACATGCCCGTGTAGGTGCACAATTTGGCGCATTGGCATAGGCACTTGTAAAAACCATACCTTCACCGGCTAACCTGTCCAGTGCAGGTGTTTCATAGAAATCACTTCCCATAAATAAAAATAATGTTGGGTTTCTGATTTCTTAAACTGTGCTCCTTACAAGCGACCAGAATACCTGGCATTAAAAGGATAACCAGAATTCCTGGAAGGACAAAACGGAACTTCATCTTTTTCATATCTCCTATTTAAGTATTCCTTCCAGATACTGTACGATACGGTTAGCATAGCGCATGAACCCCAGGTCGGTATAATGAACTCCATCTACCGTAGCTTCCCTGTCATATCCCAGTAGTTTTTCCTGTGGAACATAATAGATTTGCTCAATACCCTGTTGTTGAAGTTGCTGGAAAGATGAGAACAGGTTTTTATTCTTCGCCTCAACCTCATTACGGCTCTCCTGGTTGAAAAATGCTTTTTCGGGAATGGCAGATTCGATAAGGAGGAGAGGAATGTCGGGGTGTATGCTTTTCAGAAATTTAACGAATGGAATCGTTCTTTCAATAACCTGTTCGCTATTCAGATTGGGCAGGCAATCAATAACATAACATGCCGCATCGATCTCAGCCATCAGTTCAGCAAGCTCCGGCTCCATTCGTCCGTTTCCTGAAAAACCAAGATTAATAACGTCCCGGCCGAGTTTTCGCTCTATGATGGATGTATATGACATACCGGGACGGGTTGCACAACCACCCTGAGTTATGGATGTGCCATAAAAAACAATGGGTTTGCCGGTGAATTTACTCTCCTCCGGAGATCTGATTTCTGATTCCCGGTCAATCCCGATGAAGAGTGAATCGATACCGTCATACAGGGGCAGGTAAAGGAGAAATTCTTTCCAGGTGGAATCCATCCCTGAGATCAATTCCGATTCATTTTCTTCACCAGACGGACGTCCACAATTTATAAAGTGCCACTTTCCCTCATTCCAGGCATAGAGATCTACTCCTTTAACCCCGGTTGCTGCCATATGCGGCATTTCATTATTGTATCTCAGGTTCCATCGGACATGGATCGAGGTGGCATCAGATGAAAAATAAACTACAAGACCGGATGAATGGGTGCTCAGACTCCATACTTCGGGCCTGACTCTCTCTTTGGCATGGGAAGGCAACCGGTCGTATTCATGAACCAGATCGTGCCATCCCTGACCCAAAATGGTACATTGTTGTGCACTATACCATTGTATTGAGCCTTGAAATTGATTCCCAGCCAGTTCATAAACCCCTAAAATGCATATGACCGGAAGAAGAATGAAGCGCACGATACCGTTCGGTTTCAATGGATTTGAGGTCTTCATTTTGTTGTATCGTTTTTAATCCTTTTACAAACATACTAAATCCGTTAAACTTTTCGGGAGTGCAATATTTTGCCTGATTTTTTGTATTTTCATGTAATGGTAAAGCAGTAGTAAAACGAATCGGGTATAAACATACAGATATGAAAAAACGTGAATTTTTAAAAATCGGTTTATTCGGCATCGGATCACTGGCAATCGCAAGGAAGGTTAAAGCACTGGAATACTACCCCAATCCTTCTGATAAGAAATGGGCTGTGTTGTATGCAACCTGGTGCGGTTCGTCCCGCGATGTCGGAGTCTGGATTTCTGAAGGGATGGGTGGAATTGCCAATGTTTTTGATGTCCGCGAAAACATGGATCTTACCGGTTACGATCACCTGGTCGTTGGCGGATCGATCCGAAGCGGGAAGGTATCCCCCTTGTTGGAGGAATATCTTGAAAAGAACAGGGATTGGATGAAAGATAAAATCAGGGGACTTTTTGCTGTCTGTGGCAACATGCAACGCCCGGTCGGACCGCAACAGATAGACGCGTTCATTAATTTTCACCTGGCTAAACTTTGTGGGGTTACCGATGTTCCATCAAAGGTCTTTCTGGGAAGAATGACCTTTGGATTGCTGGAACCGGAGATTAGACCACGGATGGAAGAATTAACCAATGGGGAAGAATATGACCACCTGAAACGGGAGGATTGTCTTGCCTTTGGAAAGGAGATCCTGGAGATTGCAGGATAGCTATTTACAACTCTGGGCTAAAGCCCTGTTTAACTGTATTATATAGTCCCCAGCCTAAAGGCTGGGGTAATTACAACACTGGGCTAAAGCCCTTGTATTTTATTTCGTATAGCCCCCAGCCTCAAGGTTGGGGGAAATTGAGATATTGCAGGAAACCTAATTTAGCGCCCCTTATTACCCTGCCCTTCAGGGCAGGGGCTAAGCTTACCCAAAGAAGGCGGGCTTTAGCCCAATCCCTACAACTCTTTTACCCTGATATTCCGGAATTTTACTACAGAACCGTGTCCAAGGAATCCGATGTGTCCCTTTTCCCGTTTGAGACCAGGGTGTTTATTCCCATCAATGGTACCATTCTTACTTGCTTCAGTAATATTCCCATCCACAATGACGGTGCCGTTCAAAATGATTTTGATATCCGAACCCCGGATAATCACCTCTTCGGAATTCCATTCACCTGCCGGTTTTAGAAAACCACGTTTTGCAGGGATGACACCGTAAACGGATCCATGGTACTGCCATTGCTCGAGCCTCCGGTAAATGGGAGCGGTATTATCCAGTATCTGTAATTCCATGCCGACGTAAGCCGGATCTCCCTCCATGGGTGTTCGTATTCCGAGGCCGTTGTTTGCACCCGGTGTCAGTTGAAATTCAAAACGAAAAATGAAATCGGCATATTCCTTTTCCGTATACAGGTTCCCGTGGCCACCCTTGTCGGGATAAATTACGATCACACCATCTTCCACAACGTAATCGGTTGTATTCCCGGTCCAGTTTTGAAGATCTTTTCCATTGAATAGCTGGACGAATCCTTCCTGCTTCTCCTCATCTGTCAATTGATTATGATCTGTTTTTGGTATCTCCCGGATATAAATATCCCTGAATCCCAGGTTTGTACCATGAGCCTGAAGTTCAATCTGCTCAACCGGGAAAATGGGCTGACTCCTGTCCCAGTAGTTTTCCATAATGACGTTATCCACCACCAGGTAACCATTGAGCCAGACAGTCACCCGCTCTCCGATCATGATGATCCTGAATGTATTCCAGTCTCCGACCGGGTTATCGGCAATCAGCAGGGGCTTGCTTGGGTGTTCCTGGTTGTTATACAGACCTCCCGAACCGACCTGTGCTCCGACTTCTGTTCTGGAGGTGTCCCATATCTGTACCTGTGGTGAACCCCTCAGGTAAATTCCACTGTCCCCGTTTTTCGTGATTTTCCAGTCCACCACCAGCTCGAAATCCCCGTATTTTTTCACGGTGCAACAATTGGCCCCTTCACCGTTAAACCAGATTACGCCGTCTTCAACCTTCCAGCATTCATGCATTTTCCGATTGGCTTCCTGCCGGGCTTTTTTCAGGGCTTCAGGATCCATCTGCGCTCTTGCAATTGGATTTTCAACCAAACCCTGCCATCCGGTCAGATCTTTTCCGTTGAAAATCGGAACAAATCCCTCGTCATCCGGCATCGATGACAGATATTCCCTGATTCTTTGCTTCTCTTTTTCGTTTTCTTCCCCTGAGATTACTTTTTCCGCTTTCCGGAGCAGGTCTGCGACAATCTTTCCGGTCATACCATCATTCCCTACTTCTGAGGGTAATGCGATTTGAGCTATAGTCCTGGCGGCTTCCTGCTGCAGGTCCGGATCATCCAGGTATTTACCGGCAAGAATGAGCGTCTGAAATACCGGGAGGGAGGATAATTGTTTAAGGATTTCATCCTCACGATCGCTACACGGCGAAAGCTCCAGCAGTTGCCTGTAAAACAACACTTTTTGCGCATCCGGAATCCGGCTTCTTTTTGTCATTTCAAGGTAGTAATCCATTGCCGGATTTCGGTAATAATTCATACGCTCCTCCAGCAGAATATCATACAACCGTGGGATTGCATCCGGTGTCTGCCATCTGCCCAGTGTTTCTAATGGTAATTCTTTCTGATTCTCTTCACAGGTGAAATAGTCTGTCATAACCATATCAAGCGCTTTCTTTCCACCTATTTCAGGCAGGATCTCAAAGAAGTATTGTTTGTTTTCAGGACTCAGTCCTGAAAACATGCCTAAAAAACTTGATTGTTCGGCGACATCCATTCGTTTTGCCAGGGAAAGTATTGCGTTCTGGAGTGCTTTCCGTTCCTCCGGATCCTTCCGGGTGATAAACTGTTTAAAGATTACTTCACCATCTTCCGGTGTAGCCAGTATGGCGAAGGCGGAATAGGCTGCCAGCCTGATCTCTTTTTCGGGATTTCCCGACTCCAGGACTGCAAGATCATGAAATCCATCCGGATCACGGTTTACCAATACTTCAAACAAAGCTGCTTTGCTTTTGGGCGTCATTTCATCCAGTGCATTATAGATAGCAGGTACCAGTTGGTCGCTGTCTATAAACAGCAGGGTTCCCTTAACGGTATTGATATCCTCAGGTGTGCCATCATGCATCACATCAAGCAGTGGGACGATCGCTGCTTCCCCTGCCAGTAAACCGGCAGCAATGACCGCCGATAGGCGAACAACCTGATCCTGGTGCGTTAGACAGTCAAGTATTGATGGAATGGCAGTTTGATCCCCACGCTCTCCCAGAGTACGTATGATATCAGCCTGAACGACGGCTGGTGTTTCATCCAGCTTGCTCACCAGTTTTTGGGTAATATCCTTACCGGGATACCTGTTTGTAAGCTGCAATGCGGTAGCCCGGAATTGTGAATCCGGGTCTTCTAAAGCATCCAGCAGGATTTGATCTCCTTCATCTTTTTTGAAATAAATAAGCAAAGAGAGAGCCTGACTGCGGATGTTGGACGGGGCATTATCCATCAGGTAATGACACATTCTTTCCACAACCTTCGTTTCACCCGCTTCACCGATCCGCTTAATAAAGAGCATATACGATTGTGTTGCTCCTGTCTGTTCGTACTGAAATCCTGTTTTATTTGCAGCTTCGAACAGGATTTTTTCAGCATCCGGAGATCCGGAATTAGCAAGTGCATAGAGACTAACTTTTCGAAGCTCACTCTTTTCGGAAAGAGCCAGTTTCTCGATCTCCTTCCCGGCTTTCGCTGAACCCAGATCCCCCAGAGCTTTCACAATGGTAATTTGATTTGCCCCGGAGGATTCTCCGAGCGCTTTCAGCAGTACTTCCTCTGATCCTGATGATTGGATGGCAATCAGTGTTCTGGCAGCCGGTTCACACAGGAAATCATCCATGAGAAATTTCCCCAGGAAGGGCACGATAGCATCTGTGCCGGAGAATTGTAGCTGGCTGATGAGAAAGGATCGGATGTAGTCATTCTCGTTCCTCTCAATAGCCTTCATGATGGATGAATTAAAGATCTCACACTCATCCTCATAACCTGCATTTGTTACATACTTTGCCAGCCCGCTGATTGCAAGCCGTACCCTGGAATCATCCTCTTCTCCCGGTGGTTGCAACATATCGGTGAACATGAGGATACCGGGTTCACCAAGAATGAGCATATCTTCCATTAATTTTATATAATGACCTTCATCCTGTGCGGGCATTTCGGTGAGCACATCAACAACTTTTGTTTTCAGTGTTCTTTGATCATCTGACCCGGCTGCTCTGGTCTGACACAGAACGATACTACCTGTCAGCATGAAAAGAAGAATAAGAATTGTTTTTCTATGGTTCATGATTTGTTATTTTTCTGGTTACAGAATGGTCATTTAAATGATCCAGGGGGCTCTCATGGGCTGATGGATCAGGCGGTTGGCAAGTTCATCATCAATAACCACCTGATTCTCCGGATCGAATTTCAGTGATCGACCAAGGCGGAGGGCTATTTTCCCCAGGTTAACAAGTGTACAGGAACGGTGACCGTTCTCTTCGTTAAGTGCAAATTTTGTCCTGCTTCTAACAGCGCTTGCAAAGTCTGTTACCTGGGGTTCAGGATCGGGTAATGTATTAACTTTTTCCCACAGGCCTGGAATATCTGATTTGAAGCCCTTGAACAGTCTTCCATCTGGTCCTTCAAGGAATGCTGCATTCGTTTCCCTGTTTTCACCATCGAGAATTATTTTACAGCCATCCTGATAGGTATATTCAATTCTTCTCCATGAGCTTACTGCATCCGGATGCTGTTGTGGTGCGTCAACCTCGATCAGGACCGGACTGGTAGAATCTTTTCCGAGCAGGTATTGAACCGGATCAATGTAATGCTGTCCCATATCCCCCAGTCCTCCACCATCATAATCCCAATACCCTCTGAAACTAGAGTGTACACGGTGTGGATGGTACGGTTTATAGGGTGCAGGGCCAAGCCACATGTTATAATCCAGGTGATCCGGGATCGTTTGAGGGATGAGGTTTGTTCTTCCGCTCCAGTAGAATTTCCAGTCAAAACCTGTGGTTGCATTTATCGTTGCGGTAAGAGGCCATCCGAGGATACCGCTTTCAACCAGTTTTTTGATCGGTTTAACGGTTGTCCCGAAACCGTAAAAACTGTCTGCAAACCGGAACCATGTGTTAAGGCGGAATATACTCCCGTTTTGTTGAACTGCCTGAACCACCTTTTTCCCTTCCCCGATGGTCCTTGTCATTGGCTTCTCACACCAGATGTCTTTGCCTGCCTGAGCCGCTTCAACCGCCATAATACCATGCCAGTGTGGGGGTGTGACAATATGGATGATGTCGATATCGGATCTCTGTAACACTTCCCGGTAGTCGGTGTATGAATCCACATTACTTTCGCAAATTTCCTGAGCCAGCTTCAGATGTTCTCTGTCCACATCACAGATGGCAAGGAGTTTTGCACCTTGGTATCGGATATGTCCACGGCCCATGCCGCCAACACCGATAATGGCTTTAGTAAGCTGGTCGCTGGGAGGAATAAATCCCTTTCCGCCAAGGACATGACGGGGGATAATGGTAAAGGCTGCAGCTGAAGTGAGAGATAGTTTAAGAAAATCCCTCCGCTTAATCTCTGATTTTTGTTTCATGGCGTATATTTTTTAATTATCTGCTCGTAGTACGACTCAGGTGCTACGAATAAACCGACTGCTTAGTCGTACCACGAGCTTTAGTCGTAGTACGACTTTGGTTCGTCAGCCTACCGGCTGGCAGGTGCTACGACTAAGTTAATTCATTCTGTAAAATAGTAACGTCCTTTATTAAGATTTATTAATGGTTTATCAATGAGACCTAAGTATTCCTGCAATGATGAATATTTCCATTTCTGTGCTTGTTTAGCATAGCCATCTACAAGTGGATTGTTATGAATATATCGCATACAGGCAAATGGATATTCTTTTTCTGGAGAAGCAGGTGTAATAACCGTAATACCATGTTGCATATACCAGGCAGGGACCAATTTTGGTGGTTGAGAAACACAAACTGCTTTTGTATGTTGCTGAAACAGTGAACCGGTTCTTTTCTCCTGCTTATTAATTGCCCTTGTATAGGAACTTAGCATCCTTCCTATGGATTGGTTCAATGATATTCCATTAATTATTGGTTGAATCACCTCAATCATAAGGTGAAAGTGGTTAGGCATTAAACACCATGCAAGGAAATCTGCGTGAGGTGAAATATATTTTTTTAACTTTTTTTGGAAAAAGGTATAATTAGCATCGCAATAGAAGATCCTTTCTTTATTGTTCCCTCGATTAAATACATGATAAATTTGATTTTTTTCAAATTCCATCTATGGGAGTTTACGTTAGTTTTGCCATGAATCAAAGTCGTTGCCGAAATTATCTACTCGTGCTACGATTAGAATTCGTGGCACGAGTAAACTGACCCTCTTAGTCGTACCACGAACTATAGTCGTAGTACGACTTGGGTTCGCCAGCCAGCCGGCTGGCTGGTGCTACGAGTAAACCGACCTTCTTAGTCGTACCACGAGCTGGAGTCGTAGTACGACTAAGTGTTAATACGCCGGATTTGGTGTGGGAAATCGTGCCTCCACCTCAGCCTGCCAGGTGTGTAGCATCTCAAGCATCCGGTTACGAATGTCCGGAAGGCTGCCCGCCAGGTTTTTCTGTTCACCAATATCTTCAGCAATATTGTATAATTCAACGGGTCGGTTTTCCTCAAAAAATTCGATCAATTTATAATCCCCTTTCCGGATAGCAGCACCGGGACTGCCTCCCTGGTTTCCATAATGCGGATAATGCCAGAAAATAGCTCTTTCTTCCGTTCTTCTTTTCCCTTTTAACTGATGAATAAAACTAACCCCATCCAGGTGCTGTTCCGGTTTCAGAGCTATTCCGGCCATTTCCAGAATTGTTGGATAAAGATCCGTACTGATGACAGGTTCTGTACATGTTGAGCCGGGAGAGGTATTTCCCGGCCATTTAACCACCATGGGTTCCCGGATGCCTCCCTCGTAGAGCCAGCCTTTGCCGGATCGCAGGGGTAGATTGCTGGTTGGATGTCCTTCAGAAGTTGACAATCCGCCGTTATCAGACATAAAGAACACAACGGTTTTTTCTTCCAATCCGGATTCCTGCAGGGAATGAAGGATTTTGCCAACTGCCTGGTCCATCGCTTCAACCATTCCTGCATAAACGGCATGGTTTTGTACCAGTCTGACCTTTCGGTCTCCTTCTTCTCCCCATGTATCTCCGGGAGCCTTCTCTCTTTTTGCCTCATATTTCACCTGCAGGTCTTCCCGTGCCATCAATGGAGTGTGAACCGAGTAGAAGGAAAGATACGCCAGGAAGGGTTGATCCATATGTTCCTGAATGAATTTTACGGTTTCTGTCGCGAGGCGGTCAGGCAAATGTTCACCTTCCGGTCCATCTGTCATCCTTGGATTTTCATAGGGTGAAAAATAGCGGTTACCGCCATAGGGACCTCCACGTTCACAACCTCCAATATTTATATCAAAGCCCTGGTTTTCAGGCCAAAATCCTTCGGGACCAAGATGCCACTTACCGGCAAAAAAAGTTGCATATCCTGTCTCTTTTAGCGCTTCGGCAAGCGTAATTTCTTCCAGGGGCATGCGGTTTTCATATTTTGCCGGCAGCAAGGGTTTGTTTCTTGTCCAGTGTGTACCAACCGTTTCTGGCTGAGGTGCACCGAAATAATCGGTGGTGTTCAACCGTGCCGGATATTTTCCGGTCATGATGCTGGCACGTGTCGGACTGCATACCGGACATGCTGCATATCCCTGCATAAAACGCATCCCTTCAGATGCAAGGCCGTCAATGTTGGGCGTTTCGTAGAATGTTTCCGGGTTATTGAAACCCACATCGGTCCAGCCAAGATCATCAACCAGGATGAAGAGAAAGTTGGGTTTGGGTGGTTCAGGATTGCAACCTGAGATGACAGACAAAAGGATTACCCATGTTATCGTTGCAAACATGAATCTTATTGTTTCACATTGTTTTGCCATAGGCATCCCTGCCCGTCCCTGCCTGCCGGCAGGCAAGGCGTCAGGCGGGCCTTCGGGACATATTGTTTCGGGTTGTTTCAGAAAATTACCCTTATTGAAAAATATTTGTATTTTCATTTAATTTGATAAGAAGGTCAAGTGTCATGTCCTTTCCTCTACGGGAATCATATTTTGATTTTTCAAGGATTTCCACAGCCAGCTTAAATTCTCCATTATATATTGCCAGACACCATTGTAAAGCCAGGTTTTCGGGAAGGTTTTCAAATTTGTTCATTATATGATCTGCCTCTTTTTTTAGATTTTTCATTTTTAATGTCCATGCTGTAATGAAATCTTCAGCAGACAATGTTTTAGATAACGGAAAATCAATAATCGTTTGTTGAACAGCTGATAATTCTTCTTCCCGGCCGGCGTATTTATGTATTGCGACCAGTAAAAAATTTTCCAGTCGCTCGTCCACACCATACGGTTTACCAACACCCAGGTTTTCCGGCCACTGCCGGGCCAGATCAATATGATCACGTGCAACCTGGTAATCCTGCTGAATCATGGATTGGACGGCTTCCCTGAGGTTGGATTCGCGCCAGATCAACCTGCCTGAGGTGGCCCCTTCATTAGGAAGAACAGTTAGATTTTTCAATACATTTATGCTGCTTGCATGCTGACCTGTTTTGTTAAACAGGTCAGCACATTGAAGACCCAGGTAGTAATTTTCTGGGAATTTTTGAAAATACTCCTTTGATATCCTTGATGCCTCTTCCAGTTTTCCATTCGTCATATAAAAATGGGCAATTCGATATCCTGCTCTCCAGGAATGAGGATCCAGTTCAAGTGCCTTCAGGTAGTTGTTTTGAGCGATTGGGAAATCCATTTCCGAAAAAAAATTTCCTCTGGCAAGGTAAAAAGCAGGATAGTCCGGATCATTTCCACAATCTTCGAATAATAATTTGGCCATCCGGATTTGGCCGTTGTTCCAGTAGATCAGTGAGAGGTAATATTTTGGTTTCCATGATGTTGAAGAGGCAATGGCCCATTTTAGCAGTTCAACCGATTCTTCCCTGAAAGGAAAAACAAGGTATGGGGAGAGCTGGTTTGCTTTTTCCAGGAATTGATTTGCTGCGACAGGTTTACCCGAGAGTGCATTCAGGTATGCTGACCAATAAAGGACCATGGGATGTTCAGGAGCCCGCTCCAGAACCCAGATCGCTTCCTGGTAATAACCCAGGTTAACATATTTTAAGGCTGTTTCCAGAAACGTTTCCTGTGGGAGCTCATTTCTGATCAGCATGGCAAGTTCATCCTTTGCCTTTTCAACTCCTTCAGGAAGGAATTTTTCAAACCGGCCAAAATGATTCAACGGGTCAATATTCAACAGATCAACCAGAACAGCAGATGCCTGATCGTTCATTCCCATTTTCCTGTATATAACCGCCATCAGCTCAAGACCTGGTAAATTCAAACGATTATAAAGCATGCTTTTCTGGGAATATTCTAGCGCTTTACCCATATCACCTTCCCTGAAATAAATCTTTGCCAGTTCGTTATAGGAACCGCACCGGTAACCAGCAGATGCTGCTGCAATGGAAAATCCATCTTTTGCATCAGCCATCCGGCCTGTTTTCAGGCTTGCGATTCCATAGTAGAAATTTGCTTCAGGATCGTAGGTGTCGATTGCCAGGGATTTCCGGGTAAATTCCCATGCTTCCTGAAATTCAAGTTGTTTCAGTTTAACCTGCGCAAACCCGTTTAATGCCGGCAGGTAATTTGAATCCTTTTGAAGACATTCCTGAAATAAACGCTCAGCTTCAGAATAGGAACGCTGGCGAAATTTTTCTTTTCCAAGCAGGTATAATCCATACACAGAATTCCAATCAAATTCTGATAATTCAAGTGGTCGTGAAAGAACCTGTCCGGATGTTCCTCCGGGACCAATGATATATTTTTGTCCAAGTTTTATCGAGACATTTTCAGGATTACCTTCAAAGGCGAAGCTGTAATGTGCTGTTTCGGTTGGACGTAATGTTACAAATTGCTCAAAGATCGTACTTGATTCGGAAAGGATGGTAAGCGTATCGCGGAGATATGTGTTGGAACAGACCCAGGTATGTAAAGAATCATTCATCATCTCAAGGTTAACTGATGCTTCAGGAATGGCACGGTCAACTCCTTTGGTATTCTTTACCGGGAACCAATGCTCTGTCCAGATATCGGCAGAGTAGGGAGGGAATCCCCGGTGTTTAAAAGGGGTATAGGTACTGGATGCTGATTCCTGGTTAAATAAGCGCCCGGATTGGATCTCAATGTACTGACCATCCCTGTCGGTTAGGAGATCTTCCCAAATCATTCCTTGCCTTGAAAGCCCCCAGATCCATATCTTTTTTCCTGGTTTGTCATCGTAATTTGCATATCGTCCAAAGCCGAAATCATCATCATGCCAGTATCCTCCAAAAAAGTTGGTGTATTCTCCGAGTACATGATATGACTTATAACTTCCGAAGTTGTTTTTTTCGTAAAAAGAGATCTCTCTGCCCTCCGGATCTACAGGCCAGGAGGAGGAGATACCATTATGCCCGATATAAGCATTTCCAGGATAGGCAAATTCAAGATTGCCATCGGCTTTAACGGATCCATTCATCCAGTGGTAATAGGATTGTTCCTGTGAAGTAGGATTAATCCAAAGTGCATTTGTGGTGAAATAGGATCTGTCCGGATGAAGGTTTATCTCAACCCTCCACTCAGTCCTGGAGGAAAGGTCGGTAGCCCCAATAAAGCAACTGGCGCTTCCATCATCGAATTTTCGAAGATAATAATCGACAGGTGTTGAGCATGTTGGAGCATGCCCGATCACACCAAAGTTGATCTCTATACCTCCTGAAGTCCATGGACCGCGCATGGCTATATCCCGGAATTTTACACTATGATTGAAGTAGATGAACTGCTTTCCCGAAGATTTCTCAATGGCACCCCAGATCTTTCCCCCAATCTCAGGAGTGATGTATACTTCGATAAAATCATTTTCCATTTTCACCAGATTCCATTCCCCGGTAACTGGTTCCGATGAGTAACCATCATACCGGAAGTAAGGATAAATCCTTCCCGGGTGTGGAACCGGATCAGGAGAAGAATACGGATAGGTTGGGAGAGAGACCGGCTCTTCTATAATATTTGCCGTTTGGGAGTTTACCGGGGAAGTTAACAGGTAAAATGCCATTGCATAAAGAAGAGTGAAATGCTTTTTCATCGGAAACAACATTATTCAGGGTCAGTAGTTACACGGGTGGTGTATTCGACGATATAATACCCTTCCTTAGGGAAAGCCGGTTGAATGGCAGGTAAATGTGTTACGGTTCTGCCTGCCGGAAGTACAATATCCGTAACTTTCTTTTCAAATACCAACCGTTTACTCATGTCCAGTATCCGGATTTGGAGATCTACTGTTTTTCCTTCTCCCAGGTTTATAATGACCGGTTGTATGGAGTCTACAGGACCATACACCACATCGACATTATTACTGCCTGCCACTACTTGTTGAAAGATCATTTGGTTTACATAATAGGCCAGTTTTGCATGACCCAGGCAATCGATGAGGGGTTTGCGGTAGGTTCCCATGTTGGGACCTCCATGAAGACAACACCAGGAAAATCCATCATAATCACACAACCGCTGTTTTTTCATGGACTCCCACGCACTGAATGCCTGCCAGGCTTGACTCTCAAGCCATTCATCATAATCAAGCCTGCGACCGATGCTTCCTTTGTCGTAATCCCACTCGTAGGATGGGATCTTATACCATGGTTTCCCTTTCATTAAAGACCAGTTTGGCTGGCTTGTAGATTCTTCATGTTCAAAATTAAAATATGCCCTTTCAGGGCTGTTTAGAAAATCCTGATGATAGGCAGATGGTATCTTTCGCAACAAATCCCAGGTCTTGCCATAGCCCGTATAGGAATCCTGGTTCCCCCTGGTGACCATGGAAGCCGTATATTCCGGGATAGCACGAATGGTATTTCCATCGATATCGATGGTACCGGCATCATTGCCGAACCTCGTCAAAATGTTTTCAGAAGCGGGGGAGATCAACCGGCTTTGATCGACCGGAAAGATGGTTTGATATGCCTTGCGATAGAAGGAATTGGATTCTTCAATGGTGTACGGTTTGGCTGCGTAAGGATGATTGGTCACCTCCCACATGACAATGCTTGGATGGTTGTATACCTGTTTCATGTATTTTGGATACCCTTCAAAATCAACATTCCACCATCCGCCGTTACGGATCCATGCTGAAGTGGACCAGATAATCATCATTCCAAGCTGATCAGCCATTTCGGCATAACGGGGATCGTTGATACCATCCGACATGTTGGTCTCTGCATGCACGTGAATACGCAACAGGTTTCCATTCATCTTCTTTATCATCAGGAGTTCTTTTGCCACCCATTCATCCGTGGGACAGCGGTTCCACATTACCAGCTTATCGGCTGGCATCCTGTATCCCATGATCTGGGCTCCGTTTAGCATTTCGGGTTTGCCATTGATCCTGAACGTACCACCCTCCTGACTGATGGTCCGTATTCCTGTTGTGATTACATCATCGTCAATCACCAAGCCGTTATCCTCTTCCAGTGATACAACGATTTTATAGAGATGAGGATGATCGGCTGTCCATAACCGGGGATTTTCAATTTCCATTATTTTGTCGAAAACAACCCTGCTGGTTGGTTTTATTGCAACGGGGAACTCTGCTTCTGCAACAACCCCCGCTGTTTCATCCGGATACCAGTGGTAATACCTAATACGGAGCTTCCCTTCCAGGGGATTTATACCCTCATTTTCGACAGTTATGCGGTGCCGCATGGTTGCCGCTCCATCTATAGCTGTTGTATTCACCAGGATATCATCGATATAACTGTTGCTGGTAAGGTCAAGGATTACCCTGCCCATAAACCAGCCTATGTTATGATCGGTGGGGGCATGGAGCATGGGAAATTCAAGTTTATGGGATCGAACCTTCACAGCAATCAGGTTGGTCCTGTTTTTTTCAAGAAAACGGGAAATATCCAGCTTTACGGGATGACGGTTGGATAAGACTGCTGCTATTTCCCCGTTAATCCAGATCTCACCACCCGGATCGATGGTCTCGATACGGAGAATTGCCTGCTTAAAATCACCGGGCACAATGGTTTTCCTGAAATAGAGGTCTTCGCCTGCAAACCGCTCTCCACCATGTACTCTGGGAAGGGTTGTTTCTTCCCAGGCACTATCGTCATATTCCCGGTATTTCCAGCCTTCCAGGGAAAGTTTACACTCAAAATTCTCATCCAGGAAGGTGTTGATCTCGTAAGGAGCCCTGATGTTTCCTGACGGTTTATAACCGACAGCCCGGATATTATCCAGTACGATGCCCCTGTTCCCTTCAAATAAAAAATGATCCACTGTTTTTACCGATCCACCCTGCAGAGAAACAAAATCTCCAAGCAGGGAGTCATTGATATACACATTATATCGCTGATAAACCAGGTCTGCCTCGATTTTTATACTGTACATGAGCCCGGGCTGGCATTTCTGCAATGTTTCCGTTCCCTCAGCGGATAGATAATAGAAGCGGCCGCTCTGGTTCACACCGATTGTTGCCAGAGGAACTTTCTGGTTCATCAGTGAAAAGGTGAACTCCTTGCCGGATGCAGGAATTTCCATATCCCACCGGACGAAAAAACGCCAGGTTTGTTCAGGTATTGGTTTGCTGAATACCGTCTCTTCATCCCTGAACCGCAATGATGAATGGTCTATTTCAATACCGCTTATTTGCTTCCACCGATCGATCTGTAATGAGTCCTCTATTTTCTGACCGGGTTTGTAGCCAAGGCATTTCCACGTACCCATATTCAGGCGGATGCGGGTCGCAGGTTGTGGTTGAGGTTTTAGCTTTTTCAAAAAATCTTCTACTTCAGCCTGGCTAATAACCATTTTGTTCAGTAAAGGATCTCTGAAATAATTTTTCGCAACCTCTCCATATGCTTTCAGAAAATCAATCCTTTCTTCTGTGTCAAACCGTTCTGTTTCACCACGAAAATCGGTAACCCCATTTGCAGCAGGATGGTTTGAAAAATACCGGAGTTCAAAGGATCTGTATGTTTCCTGGCATCTTATTCCAGTGTTAATAAGGGTTATGATAAGAATAAAGAGAAGGGTCGATCTGCTGAACGACCCGGGTAATAGTTTCTCAGGGGGTGTCATGTTATCCGGTTTTATCTTTTTACGGTTACTTTTTCAAGCTCCTCAAGGGATTTCCCTTTGGTTTCTACCAGGTACTTTTTAAAATAAAAGAAACTGAGAAAGGTAACGATCGCATAGAATCCGAAAATATAGCCAATTCCCTTACCGCTGCTGAAAGCTCCGACAACGACAGGGAAAAGGAATGAAGTCAGTCCATTGAAAAACCAGTGTGAAAAGGATCCGATAGCGGTTCCCCTGGCGCGAATGTTGTTAGGAAACATCTCAGACAGCAATACCCAGATGACGGCACCCTGCGAGGAAGCAAAGAAAGTAATGAAGCCAATGAGGAAGATTAGCAGAATAAAACTTTCGAGTGCTCCGGAGATATAAGCCCAGGCAAACAATCCCAGGAAAACGGTCATTCCCAGGGAGCCCACAAGGAGAAGGTTTTTGCGTCCGAATTGATCGATAACCTTCATGGCGACAAGGGTAAAAACCAGGTTGGTGAAACCGATGATAACGGTTTGTCCAATGGCAGAATCGGTGGAGAATCCTACTGAACGGAAAATATCGGTAGCATAATACATAATGATATTTATCCCCGTGAACTGATTAAAGAAACCGATCATTATTCCGATGATCACCAGCTTTAAAAAGGGCTTTTTGAACAGGTACATGCTTCTTGAAATAATCTCTTTATCAATGGATTGTTTGATCTCTTCCAGGACAATTTTCGCATCGGCCTCCGGATTGACTTCCATGATAACCTGACGGGCACTCTCCAGATTACCGTTCTTAACCAGCCACCGCGGGCTTTTACTAACCATGAACAGAAGAGCAAAAAATACAATGGCAGGTAATCCTTCCACGATGAACATCCACCGCCAGTTGTTTGCCCCGGTGTTCAGCAGGAGATAGTCGGAAAAAAAAGCAACCAGTATCCCGATGACGATCGCCAGCTGGAAGGTAACGGTTAACCTGCCCCTGAACAGGGGAGGGGCGATCTCGGAAATATACATCGGAGACAGAACGGAGGATCCGCCCACTGCCAGGCCACCGATAAAGCGGAAAAAGACAAACCAGTTGAGGTTTGGTGCCAATCCCGTACCGAGTGCAGAAACCAGGAACAGCAATGCCAGGAAACGAAGCATCCTTCTTCTGCCGAAAACATCCCCGGGTTTCCCGATAAACAGGGCCCCGATAATACAACCAATCAGGGCTGAACTGACAGCCCAACCCTGCATGGCTTCTGTTAAATGGAAATAATCGGTAAAGAAGGGCATAGCCCCGTTGATCACAGCGGTATCAAAGCCAAACAATAACCCTCCAAGGGCGGCAACAAACGTGTAGGTGTAGAGTTTTTTATGCATGTTCCAGGATACCCAGCTTTCTCTCTTTCGTCCATTCTCCCCGGGTAAAGTCGGGAAATTTTACCGGAACGGATCCCAATTCAACCGATATTTCTGAGAGGGGTCCCACTACACTCCAGGAGGCTCCATCATAAACATCCATATCAAGGGGAAGACCCCTGTTCAGGTTATCGATCAACCGGTAGATCTCTACAAAATCCATCCCGCCATGTCCACCATACCTTTCTATCGGTTCTTTCAGGCTTTCCCAGATCGGGTGCTGGTATTTGTTGCGGTACTCTTTATATTCTTCATCCGGAAGCCATCCGTGGCCCTTCCCTTCAATGGAAAGACGGCTGGGATAACCTTCGTGGAAGGCATGTGTCCCGGCCAGGGCATTAATCCGGCTGTAGGGTCTTGGTGTAACTACATCGTGCTGGACCAGAATGGATCTGCCCAGTGAGGTTTTTATCAGGCTGCTGTTCATGTCACCGTGCTTGAAATTCGTACGGTTGTAAAACTCGTTATCGGGATCTAC